>Ga0058701_10002789_pt1 | contig 13482 bp, 4 predicted proteins | sample AgamicOrMae_FD_97039 | JGI IMG/M metagenome (GOLD analysis project Ga0058701, IMG submission 97039) | Agave microbial communities from Guanajuato, Mexico - Or.Ma.e | ecosystem: Host-associated > Plants > Phyllosphere > Phylloplane/Leaf | place: Guanajuato, Mexico | collected 2012-06-04 | reverse complement strand
TTTTTTGATCGGTTATAACGACGAAGTTCGACGATGACGATCAAACCGCGCGCTTCCGTCGCAAACACACATACACCGTGGTCGCATTAGTGCCATGAAGGAAATAAAGGCGTATCGAAACGCAGCTGTGTACGAAAGGTACACTAAGGAGTCCAAACTCACCGACTACTTCGCGCACAAGTAGCATAGACAGGCCTACAGTCTTCGATTTTAATTACCTTCATGCCATTGTATGAGTTACCGGTGCAGTACCTTATGTACCTTGATTATCGTTACTAAAAATATGTATATTTATTTTTAAAAAATTTCGATTCATAAGAATACTGTCACAAGACTGTAAGCAAATAAAGCGTTTCCTCCAAATCTCTTCAATTTACCGTAGAAAACACCCCTGCTTACTAAATCGAAGCAAGAAAAAGTGGTCAGAATGGGAAAAATCGTGATATCGGTTATAGCGACAACCGGATATAACGACGAAATTCTCAGTTCCCCTGACCGTCGTTATACACGATTTCTACTGTGTGTTTCAAGAGTTACGAGTTTTGATTATGAACTTAAGTTAACTTAACCTTTGTTTATACCCTGAATATTCCGAAAAGAATCGAGTGTCAGAATGACATTTTTTTAAACAGACGAATAATGTTTTTTTCGTTCTTAGTTTCGAATGCACCTTTGACGGTCTTTATTCTATTGTGTCTTGTTTGTCGTAATCGCAATCAATTTTGCCAGATTTCGCGAGTTTGACAAATTGAACCCCAGTATATTCAAGAACCACAATCGAGAACCAATATTTTATTGCGTTTTGTATGCTTTAGACCACTCTCGAACTAAACAATCGAGAAAAATGAGGTCGATCATCAACCTATCTTTATCGATTGAAAATTTAATCGCGTTTAAAGTTACCCGAGTCGCGAAATCTGGAAATACTGATTGTGATAATACTCGCATCACTGCCTGGTGAATTAGCGCCTCCGTTCTGGAAGGCGATGTCTTGAGATAATTGATTTAAATAGTTGATTCCAACTATTCTGAAGCAAATGCGCTACCACTCCTCGTTTCGGAGTAATCAATGATCCCCTAGAATAAAAAATAATGTATTGCGTCAGTTATTTATCATTAATAAGCATAGTTTGGGCAAAGAGAAAAAATATCTACATGATTATATACAAGGTTTTGATGCGAGTAAAATATTTTGAATGTCTCTTTTTACTACGGCACGTGTATCAGTAAATTACTGAAAACCGACGAATTAACACCGATAATTTGCAAATAAATGCCAATTCGGTATTAATAAGAAGTGCATAATTACTTTTTACAGTCTTGGATTTTTATACTGTTTTTTTTCATATTTTTTTAGCTTCAATTTAACGTACTAAGTGATTTTTTAGTTCTTTTATTTAGTTCATTTTTCTTTCTCTAATATTAAGGAATCGGTGTTCATCCGTCGGCTTGATTGGATTCACTCAAACTAATTAATTTTTTTTAAAAAAAGAGACTCTGTAATTATAATTTTGAAAGAGAAAAATGGTCGATAAAAATATTTCATTTGATTTCGTTTTTTCAGAAAAATAGATAAAACTGAGTGAATCCATTCGACTTTGTTGGTGTTTTCCACACTGTTTGAAACTGGACAGAAATCTATAGTGGTTTTGTTTTAGAAATAGTTTTCAATTGCACTATTTCCCATTTTTCACCATTAATTTTTAAAAGTGATTCGTAGAATTTTCCAAAATTAACGAATCGTAAATCTTATTAATTTTTATCATCTTTTTGCTCATCGGAATGTAATGCTTGAAGAATATTTCCTTTATCGCCATATTTTTCTTCTGTCCAGTTCAAAATTTGTGTTTGTTGTATATATATGTTGCCAATTTGCAAAATGGGAAAGATAATTAAGTTAAGATCAAAAACTTGTATTTCAAGTAAAGAACTCCCAATTTAGTCTTTCTTTAATAAAAGAATTTGAGAAATGTTTTATCTAAAGATCCGTGGTTTTATTCGTTATAAACAATTTTTCGCTCAGATTTCCTTTACAAAAATGTCGCACATTAATTTTTATTTAGTGATTTAGCGATTTTATTTAGATGAGGGCCATAAAAAAATTACGTTTTTCGTATTTAAGGAATTTTTGCACATCTTTCTCATTTTGCAAATAAGAAGTTGTTGCAGTTTTTCTCGACGAAATTCTAATAACGTTCCCGTCTTTCACAGATGGAAAATACTTGGTTCTCCCTTCGGGTGAACTTCACATTCGTGACGTTGGACCGAAAGACGGATTCAAAACTTACCAATGCCGGACTAAACATCGTCTAACGGGTGAAACTAGACTTAGTGCCACTAAAGGCAGACTCGTCATCACTGGTAAGTTGAAAGACATTTTTTTTCACCTTTCATTATTCACCTGATAAAACTCAGCATCCCCCCCCCCTCAAAAAAAAGGGGAAAAAAAAAGAAACGTGTGTGGTCTAAAAATTTATTCCTTGTAGACCTTAGGAAAAATTGCTTGTCACCTTTGGAATTTTTCATAATCCGAATTGTTGAATTTGTTTTAATCTTTCAAAAAATCACCCGGGAGATAATAAAAGATGGGCTTTTCGCCCAGTCCTTTTGAATAATATTTTTGATTTCCTTAGAAATATAATTTTTAAGGTATATCGAGTGGTCATCGCTTTAAGTCCAACCTATATTTTTTAATCACAAAATCGAAAAAAAAAATTAACGGCAAGCAAGAACAGTTTAAGGAAAGTTAACAGAACTCGACTATCCAGTTTTACCCAAATTCAAAATATCGTATCGTGTGTTATTACTGCTCATTGTAAACTAAACTTTTAATTTGAGATGTTTGGTGCTTCATTCCTTTTCACACTCCTTGCAATTTATATCAATTTATATGCTGAGTAGAATGATTTTTAATGTGTTTGTAACTTATCCCCATAGGCTACCAGAACTTAGATTTGAGAAAATAGTAATTTAGGTCGCTTCTCACTCCCTCTCTAGTGACTTACGAGCTTTTATCCTTCACTCTTTTAAAATTTAGTGTGTAGACATTCGAAAGTAGCACCGTTGTTTGTTAAGATTCATCGCATTTCGATAAATTTACCTATTCAATTCCTTATAAAAATATAATTCCTCCTGTATTTTTGGAGTTTTGTGATTTTGCTTACTTATTTGACTGAGCTGTAAATACCGCCCAGCTATGCCGTTCGCGTAGCTAAATTTGCCCTGTAATAAAAATTTAAAGTAATATGTCCATTTAAATTCCACCTGTTAGAGACCCTTAATTCACTATTTTGTAATTTTTAAAAATAGCATTAGCGCTTTTTACGCACTTTCTAAATGCCCTTATGGCGAAATTCACTCCTAATTCTTTTGACTCTGTACCGGGTTAAATAGACAATCGAAATGTAGATATTCCGTTTTGCTCGTAATTTTTCGAGACTCACGAAAAGCTGTAATTTTTTTGGATAATCGCTTGTAAGTCAAATGTTTGAAGTTGTGTACAGTGTACATATGTATTGTTCTGGTTACAACCAACTGGTTGTTGGTTTTAGCCAGAAACCGATGGTTTGTGCGAAAACCGTTGCCTGAATGTTGGGATAAGGGTACCCCCTGCTAACTGCTGGCCAATTTCAAAATTTCGGCTTTTTGCCGCTTGAAAGCTCAATTGGAGGAGGCGGAGGCCCTTATTGGGAAAGCCGTGCCTTTTACACCGCCGAACCAATTTCTGGATTTGGTGAAATCTCTGAAAGCGGCGTGGTTTTATCCTTGCGTTGAAGTCACCAACCAAAGAGTCCGAGAAATTGTAATAAAGATGAAAGCTTCCCTTATCGATGATGCGGAAGGGTTGAGGAACGGTTGAACGATTTCGATAAGAGCTCGATTTATCCTGCGCGCGGTTTTGATATTTCGTCTGATTTGCGTTGATCCGAGTTGCATACGGACTGGGCGCAGTTCTTGGGGGGGCTCGCGTTCCATCAGCTCGGCTCGCGAACTCGGTTTGACGTGTTCGTGTTCTGGACAGAACCGGTGGGAGCTTCTGCGCCGAAATTCCCGACAGTCGATAACAGTCGTGGCTTCCGCATCGGGCTCAAGCAAGCCGTCACCCTGTTATGCCCTGCCCAGGCTTTTCCTGTCCCCATGCACAGGTAACACATCCACACACCGAACTCGTAAAACGTAAAGGTACCAAGCATAGCGCTGGAGAGCCTCGTGGAATTTATGTTACTCACCCGTCGACGTAAGCACCACAAGCGAAAGGGTTAAATCGCCGGATTTTAACAAAGCAAGAAGCGTACCGAATCTCGTTCAAAGCCAATTCGCTGGGCACACAATACCTGGGAAACCCCATGAAATGTTCGTGATTTGAATATGAGCGTTAAATGTCGTAAAACCGTGATTTGGTTGATTTTCTTCTTAGAGTTGTAATTAGCTTACGATCAATAGGCAGCTCTCTTTTTAGCCCTTTTGTTTGATGTGATGAAGATGATACTGATTGACCTCATTCGGATACAAGCCCTGCGTCCTTGACCTCATTTGGGTAAAAGCCCCGCGTCCTTGACCTCATCCGGGTAAAAGCCCCGCGTCCTTGACCTCATTCGGATACAAGGCCTGCGTCCTTGACGACATTAGGGCCGGGTTATCAGGGGGTGTTCGCCCAGCAATTGAGGGACGTTCCCAGCTCCCGGCCTGTCCGCCTAGGCGCGGCCTAATTCTTAAGGCGCGAACCTTTTTGACTTGGAACAGAGCCTGTGGGCGCGAAGTCGCCGACGTTCTCGTCCGATTTGAAAAGCGGCTCGTTCTTGCGCCGAGTGGGGCAGGGCTTCGCGTTGCTGTGCCAGGCGCAGGCCTTCCCGGTCCCTTCGTTCCGGTAAGCGCTCCCTCGTTGTCGTTGTCAGCTTTGCGTTTGCTTTCCTCGGCAGAGCCCGTAGGCGCCAAGGCGCCCTCTTTCCCTTCCGACTCGCGGAGCAGCACCTTCATCAGGCGCGTCGGACAGTCCTTCGCCCTCGTCTGCCAGGCGCAGGCCTTCCCCGTGCCCGCCTTTAGGTAAACACCCGCCTTAGGCGCGTCCATCGGCCTTCTCTTAACACCCAAGGCGCCCCATTGGCGTTTTACTGGCGTTTCATAGGCGTTTCATTGGCGTTTTATAGGCGTTTTTCCGGCGTTTCCCAGACGTTTTATAGGATTTTTTTTCAGGCGTTTCACAGGGGTTCTTAAGACTGTCCTCAGATGTATTACAGGCGTTTCCCAGGCGTTTTATAGGATTTTTTTTCAGGCGTTTCACAGGCGTTTTTCAGGCGTTTCACAGGTGTTTCACAGGCGTTTTACAGGCGTTTCACAGGCATTGTTTTCAGGCGTTTTATCGGCGTTTTACTTGTTAACCCACTACCGCCCCGCGATGCCGTTCGGAAACAGAAAAAAATATCTTAGAGGATCTGTGTAGTTGAGTATTGTCAGTTTTAAAAAAATCCCTTCTCTGGAAACCTGAACTTTAATTTTTGAGGCATTTTCCAAAGCTTAAAATTGCGTATTTTAATGGGAAAAATCCTTTCAATTTCTCTTCAGCCGAATTTCAGTACAAATACTTTGGGCGGTTATGGGTTAGTAATCGGCATCGTTCAGTTTGCGTGTATAGGAGGATTCCAAGTTATTGTCGTTTCCAGTAAGCTCAAACGATATAAGCGGTACAGGAAGAAGCTAACCCTTTTTGGACGGTAGTCGCACAAACTCTAACATGTCAAACTTTTTTTTTTTTAAAAAAAACCTTACTGAGGTCGTTTTTGGGTGTAGAACCGATTGGTCTGAAGGCTCCCAAATTTTCGCTGGAAGCCAAAAAGCAGTGGTTCGAGAAATCGGAGGGACTGAGTTTCGCATTGCTGTGCCCGGCGCAGGGGTACCCCGTCCCGACGTTCCGGTAAGATCCCCATAAGAAACTTATACGGTTTGGGTTTTCTACGTAGAACCGATCGGGCTGAAGGGACCGAAATTTTCGTTGGAAGCGAAACTGCAGTGGTTCGATAAATCCGAAGGAACGAGCTTCGCGCTGCTATGCCCGGCGCAGGGGTACCCGGTACCAACATTCCGGTAAGAAACGGGTGTTTGAACTAAGTGGGTTGTTCCGTAGAACCCGTCGGAGCGAAGGCGCCGTCGTTTTCTACGGATTCGGCGCTCAGCTCAATTCGTAGACGCATCGGCCAAGGATTCGCCATGCTCTGCCAAGCTCAGGCCTTTCCCGTCCCGTCTTTTAGGTAATATACTACGCGTACATCACCTTAACCTCGTTTTCGACGGTTTCCGCTCTCGGTTCAATCTTAACATAAAAAAAAGAAAAATTTACCGCGTTTTCGTCGTTTTTTTTTTAGTATTTTTGCTACGCATAGAAGTATCCGCTGTCGTGCGAATAACGTAGGGTCGACTGCGCATAGCCCAGGTTTGTTTAGGGCCTGACCTCCTCCAGTTGAGCGTGGGCGGCTATTAGCACAAACCGAACTGCTTCTAAAGGGCTTGTGTTCCGTTTCCGTAGAACCGGTCGGTCTTAAAGCGCCGAAATTCTCACTGGAAGCTAAATTCCAGGGGTTCGATAAAGCGGAGGGAGGCAGTTTTGCTTTGCTGTGCCCAGCGCAGGGATATCCGGTTCCGACGACCCGGTAAGACCTTGACGCTCTTTTCAGAACCCGTGGGCGCGAAAACTCCGACCTTTTCCACCGATTACGACCTCAGCTCGATCCGTAGACGCGTCGGCCAAGGGTTTGCGATGTTGTGCCAGGCGCAGGCGTACCCTGTACCCTCCTATAGGTTGGTACTGTTTCTTTAACCAACCGTATTGGGAATTGCGATTCCAATTGCAGAACCAATCGGAGCGAAAGCCCCGTCCTTCTCTAATGACGCGAGCAGTATGACCTTCAAGCGGCGTCAAGGACAAGCTATTGCTCTATTTTGCCCCGCACAGTCGTTTCCTATTCCGTCGTTTAGGTAAGCTAATCTAATACCGCCGAGGCTATTCCAGGCTTATTTGTTATTCAGTCGGTGTGATTAGCATTGGTATTGTAGGCTATTCCACGTTTTGAAGAAGAGGTGGTTAGTCTCGCATACTCTTCGGTGAATACGCCTTAGGCTGCGGTTGAGGACTGGCTAATCTATGCTGCGATTAAGGACTTGCTATTCCATGCTGCTATTGAGGACTGGCTATTCCATAATACTAAAAAAAAAAACTTATCCGCAGTATCGTTTGCGTCGTTTTTTCGATTATTCTATTCGGTCGTTTAGGCGTTTTATGGACTTTTTCTTTGTCCGATTCCCTTCTTCGACTCATCTCGAGAGTTAAAATCTTCCCCTTTAAAATGACGATGCCAAAACCTAGTAGAAGATTAATCGATCAGTCTCTAATAAAAGGATCTTAATAGCAGGGTCCGGTACCGTTATTCTGTACATCGCAGCCACGCTCAAACCACGGATAGAAAGAAAACATTTAGCTTCGACAAAGTCTTGGCCTCTTTCGTTGGTGGTTTCGTTTTGCGTCCTGACATATTTGTTTGTCCGGGGCCGGGGCCAGAGCCCGTCGGAGCCAAAAGCCCAACGTTCTCCTCCGACGACAAGAGCCACTCGATCGTGCGTCGCGCCGGCGCCAGTTTCGACCTTTTGTGCCCGGCGCAAGGGTTCCCCGTGCCCTCCACCAGGTGAGCCCCTCCCCCTCCCTCTCCCTTAACCCCTCGCTGGCGCTCTCTTGCAGAACCTGTGGGCATGAAGCCGCCCAAGTTTTCGTCCGACACGAAAATCTCGTGGTTCGTTCGCGAGACCGGAAGAAGCTTTGCGCTGCTCTGCCAGGCGCAGGGGTACCCTGTCCCGTCGACGAGGTACGGTCCACGTTTCTTGGGCGGATTCTGCTAGAGGGATTCCGCACAAGGAACCTTACTTGAAATAGCGTACTAAACCGTGGTGATTTCCGTTCAGAACCCGTCGGCCAGGTTTCGCCCAAATTTCCGAAATCCGCCAAATCGGAATCGTTCGAAGTTCCTTCTCAAGCGCCTTACAGCTTGCTGTGCGAGGCTCAGGCTTTTCCTGTACCGAAATTCAGGTGAGAAAAGCGGGTACCCCTATCCCCAAGCTTCGGGTTTTCCCTTTTACGCCCAATTTTTACCGCCGAATATCCCCGCCAGAACCCGTGAGTGGATCGGCTCCAGTCGTCGCGGCCACCTCGAAAATAACCGTTTTCAGCAAGGCGGTGGGATCGATGGTGGCGCTTCTCTGCCAGCCTCAAGGATTTCCGGTGCCGAGTTATAGGTCAGGAACCCTTATCCCAACTAGTTGTTAGTCTATGGTAACCGGGTGCGTTCGTTTTGTCAGAGCCGGTCAGCGGATCCGCCCCTGTGGTGTCCGCCACCTCCAAATACGCCGTGTTTCATAAACCGGAAGGGTCCACCGTTGCGATGCTGTGCCAGCCCCAAGGTTTTCCCGTGCCGAGTTATAGGTGCGTTTTCAAGACAAGGCTTCGTAGGTAGGATCGTTCATTCGTTTGACCGGGAACACTCGAACATATCCGATCTCGTCCAGCTGATCGACTTCGTCTTCTCTCTTCAGCGCACGATTTCTAATACTCATTCATACACGCCTCGGCTGCGACTTGGCTATTTTGCTCATCCCCCGGCTAAAAGTATACGGCTTTCCGGAAAAGCCAGCAGTTTTGAACAGGGGTTTACTTACGTCTCGCAAGAAGGCGCGGGTTTTTGTTTACGACCGAGTTTTAAATTTGGCGCCCAACTTCCAGAGCCGATTGGATCGACCGTCCCTAAGTTCGCCGGCTCACGGACCTCCGAATCGTTCCGAACTCACGTCGGCGAAGGTTTTGTCTTATTCTGCGAAGCTCAGGCCTTCCCGCCGCCGTCCTTCAGGTAGATCTCTAAAGATATGATCTCTAAAGATAAGCAAAGGTATAGCGGGGTTTCCGTCGCTCGCGTAAGAGATACCTTTCTAATGCAGGGGCGGTGGTTTTAGCAAGTTAGAGCAATGAATCGAGATAGCCAATTTTTGGAGGATCTCTGGAAGGCCCTGCGGAGCGTCTCCACCGAATGTATATTCTGTAAATAAGTATTACATTCTCGTTTGTATATACACCAAAATTATCCGTCCCAGAGTTTCACAGTAGTTGTACCTCTTTATTCACAATTGTGTTGACAGTTTTTATTTTGTTTTTGCGTTATTTCGTTTTGTTTTAAAACCCAAATTCGCACCTTAATTTTTTTTTTCGTTCTGTTCTAAAGCCCGTATTTATGGACTTTTGAACCGTTTCTTAACTGCCTATTTGGTGATTTTTCAAAAAGGAAATTGGAACAAAACGAAAATTTTGTTCATTTTTAAACGATTTTATTGAGTTTCATAGTAACTTCTGTATACATGCTGATTTTAAATATTTCTTTTCCTTCTTTAAAAAATATGAAAAATGGGCTTTTTTTTGGTCGGGATTTTTTTTCGTGACGGTATTTTGGTTTGGCCAGAGCATGTGGTGAGCGTCCCGGCTAAACTCCTCCCAACGAAGCCGACAGCATCTCGCGAGCGAGACAGCCAACTCGCGCTGCTCTGTGAGGGACAAGGCCACCCGCCCCCAACGGCACAGTGAGTCAGTAAAAAAAAGTAGCATCCTTGGCGGGGATCGAACCCGCGACCTTCGGATTAGAAGTCCGACGCGCTATCCTCTGCGCTACAAGGACGGTCGTTATTGTTGATGAACAACGTACCTGTTTTGTTTGTTAGGCCGCTTTCCATTTTTGAGCGGCTAACAAGGAAAACCTCCTCATTGGCCGGCGAGTTTAGAGGGCGGTGTTTTTTTTATTAAAAGAACAGTTTTTATCAGGCGGCGGTTTTCGTATGAAATATTTTATAAAGCGATGGATTTAATGACAGAACCGACGGGCGCAACTCCTCCGCGACTTCCGCCGAAGTCGAAACTAGATGCCGCGACAGGTTCGATAGGACAACCCGTTGTTCTTCCTTGCGACGCTCAAGCGAATCCCGTACCGCTCTTCAGGTGAGTTCGGCCCCTTGACTAACAAAAAGGAGCGAAATTCATACGTTTCAGAGCAATTGTCCGCTCTGAAACAAGCGTATAACGCCCTGACAAAGTTCGAGGAAAATTTAGTATCCTTGGCGGGGGTCGAACCCGCGACCTTCGGATTAGAAGTCCGACGCGCTTTCCACTGCGCTACAAGGACATGTATCGGATTGGGGGATCTTAGGATAGCGGTGTCTTGTGATGTTTGCTCTCCGCCTCCCCTGTGGCCACGAGTAGTTAGAAGGGGTCACTGTCGGCAACTGTTATCAACTTGTGGATGTTGATAACAGAACCTACCGGAGCTACTCCCCCTCGGCTTCCCCCGAAATCGAAATTGGGTGCTGCGACGGGTGCGTTGGGTCAAGCCGTGGTTTTACCTTGCGACGCTCAGGCAAACCCGGTTCCGCTCTTCAGGTGAGTTCGAAAACCCGGTGACTTCAACGCAGGGTCACCAACTTGACAGGCCAGCCGTTTCAGGGGTTCGCGCGTTTTGGTTTCGGAAATTTTGAATTTTCCCGGGTTGCTTTTCAGAACCGCAAACAAGCATAGCTCCGAAGGTGAAAGAACAAGATTTCACGAGTATGCGCCGGGTCGTTCCCTCTGGAAACACAATACCGTTACTTTGTACAGCGCAAGGATTTCCGGCCCCACATTTCAGGTAACTTTCGAGCCGCCCCCTTAAATGATCAGCGATTGAATTTCTTTACGTTGGGGAAAATAATCAGCCTGGAAGACGTCTTGCACTTCCATCGACGAAGTGAAACTTAGAGTCACCTCTCGGCTTTGCGAAGTTGTATACCGATAAAGCAAGGTATTGGAGTACACTGTACACAGCTAGCATGTTGGCAAACGTTCGGGGAATAAATACGAATTAGAAGCGCGAAATTCAAATTGAAATTGCAGAACCGACGAGCAACATCGCTCCGAGAACTTCCGGCGAAAAATACGTCGGCGGGAAAATTGAAGAAGCTCCCAGAGGGGCCTTAGCGCTTCTATCTTGTCCTGTTACTGGGTACCCTGTCCCGATGTTCCGGTGAGTTTTGTGAACATCGAGCTGAGCAACGATTGGTTAAATCTTTGACAGAACCGACGAATAACATTCCGCCTCGGAAGAGCGGTCAGCGAATCGAGGGCAGCCTTGTAACAGAAATACCCATTGGCCGAACAGCAGTCATTTTGTGTGAATTACCGGGGCACCCTGTTCCACGGTTCAGGTAACAGTAGTACCAACATACCGCGAAAATTCGCGATTGTGATTGGTGGGGCGTTTTCAGAGCCGACCAATAACATCCCGCCGAAAACCCCGGGAAAACGTTACGCAGCGGGTGAAATTGTCGCACCGCCTTCTGGTACAACTGTCTTTTTGACGTGCAACGTACCTGGTTTTCCGGTGCCTTTTTATCGGTAAGATCACGCAGGCGCACCATCTCCCAACTTCCGGCAACGGTTTAGTAGCGATTTTTTAATGATTTCTGTAAACTAATTGAGAATTTTTGCGCGCGCAAAGAACCTACAAGCAGCGTTGCTCCACGAGTCGTAGAAGGCCGTTTACACGAAAAAACGCTTCCACAAGGCCGTGACGTCACCATTTTGTGTTTGGCACAAGCTTTCCCAATGCCTCATTTCAGGTATGAAAAAGATCCCAAGAAAAGTTGAAATTCCAGAGACTAACTAATGGGTACCCCAAAAAGGCGACGGTTAGCGTACATCCCAGAGGGTGTCATGGGTGCTATGAAAAATTCGTGTTCCAGAACCCTCCGCAGCTGTTAGGCCTAAAATTAACACTATGAAAGGTATCGAATACAAGGACACAGAGTTGGGGAGGGCGATAGTGCTTCTCTGTCCTGCGCAGGGTTTTCCTATACCCCTATACAGGTAATTTTTTTTTCTCGTTGGGTCTGGAAAAGTTATGCAACTGCTATTGTTTTCATACCATAGACGTAGGCGGAGTAGAAGCCGTAGGAATGGTAGCGGTCGGAATCCATAGACTGTTTTAATCGCGCGATCAAGAGGTCTTATCGTGGTTGCCACCCAATAGCAGGCAACGGTTCGGAGCGTTAGATCCCGGGCAGATAGTTTGAATTTTGGCGCCTTTTCAGAACCTACGAGCGCGGTTAGGCCCAAGGTCACGAGTAGGAATATCGAGGTAAAAGATGTGTCGACTGGACAAACGTTCGTCGGTTTGTGTCCGGGACAGGGATTTCCTGTTCCCCTATACAGGTAATGTATAAAGTACCGCTAATCAAGGCATTTCATATGTGCCAACAATACAGATACTTTTTTTTCCTGTAAATCTCAAGAAGAATACACTCATTTGTGGCCAATGACTATTGCACTATTAGAATGGCCTTTTATTGGTTTAATCGAATCCATAACTTCTTAGACGCCAACTGTAAAGCTCTAGTCGTCAAAAATACAAAAAAGTACCGGTAAATACCATGTTTAACTAAAAAAAAAAAACATTTGACTTCTATTTTGCTAAGCCTTGAATTCAGAGGTCCGTAGTATAAATAAGGGTTCGCGGTGTATGTGTAATTGTGATCTCGTTCGCGTCAGCATAGGAAGGTTTCGAATAGCTTTCCGGAACGAATTTATTTTATCACAGGTTCACCTTTTTAGAATTGCTGGTTTTGTTAATAAAATACAGCAGTCTTAGCCATGAATTGAAATTATAAATGCCTACTTTTTAGTTTAAGATCATCTGGAAGTGGTTTAAAGTAGCTTCTGTGACGTTATTGTGAAGCTCTCAAAGACTTAATCAACTTTTTCGTTATCCGAACACAAATTAATTAGTGTCAATGAATTGTTCCTATGATTGCTCTATTAGTTTGTCTTTCACTTAAAATCAAATATAGAAACAGTGATCTGAGAGCAATTAAAACAGAAAAATACAAATTCGTAGGGTAGCTTACTTAATAATTTCATCAAGGTTATGCCTGTTAAAAGCGCCTTTTTAAACTTTTTGGAAATATTTCAATCCTCATTACCCGTATTTGAGTGAATTTCATTCACCTCTTTTACGCAGCGCTACCAGGCATAGCCTTCACTTTCTGTGAACAATAACTAACGCTTTCGTATTTGGCGCGCAGGTGGTTCCGTTTCGTTGAAGGCAGTTCGCGTAAGCAGGCTGTGACTTTGAACGAGCGGGTCAAACAAGTGAGTGGCACTCTCATCATCAAGGAGGCAGTGGTCGAAGACTCCGGAAAGTATTTGTGCGTCGTCAACAACTCCGTCGGTGGAGAGAGCGTCGAAACCGTTCTCACAGTCACAGGTGAGCAAACATTAAACCTCCACCTTATCTTGCCTCATCTAACCTCGCCTTGTCTCAAGGAATCTGTCCTAACCTTACCTAAATTAACCTAGATTCCTCTTAACTTTACTCTAGCTCAATGCGTATTAACCCACTACCGCCCAGCGATGCCGTTCGGAAATAGAAACAT
>Ga0058701_10002788_pt1 | contig 13484 bp, 4 predicted proteins | sample AgamicOrMae_FD_97039 | JGI IMG/M metagenome (GOLD analysis project Ga0058701, IMG submission 97039) | Agave microbial communities from Guanajuato, Mexico - Or.Ma.e | ecosystem: Host-associated > Plants > Phyllosphere > Phylloplane/Leaf | place: Guanajuato, Mexico | collected 2012-06-04 | reverse complement strand
TTTTCAATATCAAAAAAATATCTAATAAATGTCATAAATAAAAGATGATATTTTTAGACGTAGACATGATATCTTTAGATATCATTTTGCTATGTGGGTGGAAACGTAACTCCGATGGATGGGGTCCCGTATGGACAACTATCCCCGTTGTTCAGGCGTCATTGGCTTTGCTTATTTTTTGCGGGTGCAAGAAAGGGTGCACAGCTCGATGCAAGTGCAGGAAGGCTTGCCAATGCAGCGGGGATTGCGAGGATGATGAAGAAGTTTAAGGTAAAATGCCCAAAGCTTTTTATAATAAAACTTATTTCATCAATGCCTTTAAAGTGTTTCAATCTAAAACCAAAACTAATGTGGTAATTTCTTTCTTTCAGGTACGGAAAAAAAGAGAGTTTTAATTATTTTGATTAATGGTCGGGCAAGTGACCATGCTCGGAACCAGGATCCCTGATGTGAACCACTTTTTAAAATGCAGAATGCTCGTACGAGGATTGAGCGAGGATGATTTTGAAATGTCCTGCTAATAGGGGAATCTTTGTTGTACGGTTGCATGAATTAAGAAAGCGCTGGTTGCTATAGGGACCGCACAGCACGGTGAAAAAAACTGAGCAGTGGAAAAACCGTCATGGCGGGCGACGAAAACAGTGCCAAAATCAGTTCTGTAAATAAAAAATCATGTCTCCGATGTTTTATCAGAATGTCCATGCCTTTAATGATGGTAAACTTTGATTTGAATATATTTTTCATCCTTATTCGCTCGATATACTGTTATGGACGCCCTACATTAAAAATGCGGGAAGCCAGCTTGCCAGGCTAGTGACAACTATGTCTTTTGATGTTCATTTTTTTTTACGTTTTCTCTCAAAACACTGTTTTGAAATGCCCGCATTTTGTCGTTATCTTATATTTCTCTAATATACAAACTGTTTTTTCTTCATACGTGGTATTTTTTCCCGAATCATTATTAACACAGGCCAATGTTTGGGTCACGCAATGTCAAAACCTTCGTAGGAGTTAAGTTCTTCCGATTTGATTTGGCCTTAACTGTGCATATAAATCCTCCTAATTGTTTAATTTTTAGGTTAGAATGTTCATTTTCATGATTACGTTTACAAAATGCCCGTTTTGTTGCAAAAACTAACTTCCGCTTTAAGGTTAAGACGTCCTTCAATAATGTGATTGCTTTGTAGGTCCGCGCCGAAAAGAGCTGCTGTTTAGTGCAGGTTTAGAAAAAATAAGCTGTATATATCACCGCAAAGTTTACTGACATCTTCTTTTGTGACTTATTTCAGGTTGCCTTAGTCGAAAGTAAGCCGAAAGTAAACTTACCGTTTGCGAGTGGTTCAAAATAAGGTCATAGCCCTAGATTGAACCCCCCCCCCTTATTTTCTTTCCTGAATATTTTTCACACTTTTTGTGCTTGAGAATAAACGTTTTGTGTACTTTTTAACAAAATTCGTCAATATGTATAAAATTGAAGGGTGGTTCAAATTGTGGTCATGGTCCCTATTTTGAACCATTTTGGTTCCTTCAATTTATTTGATATTTCTCCTGGACGCAGTCTATCTCAAAGACAACCAGTTTTGTGCAAATCGGGGATGATCCGCCCTATCAAGCAGTAGTTTCATTGCCGCAGAATGGACGATTGCGCGAGTTTTTTTTACGCTCCTGGATGCGGAACTCATAAGGACGGACGTCATTTCCGGTTGGAATCCGAGCCTGGTCGGGGCAGGTCGAGCGGAGCCGAAAGGAACCGAGTGGGGCCGAGTGGAGCCGACCGAGAGACTGGCGAGGGGGATGAGAGGGCCATATATCCGGTTCGACGCCATGTTCCAACCGGTGGACAAAACTCACGCAAGTCGTCCATTGCAATTAATACAGTTGCCAGAGCTAGAAACCTAAGACCTGGTTCAAAATATGGTCACTTACTCTAATGTGCAGTTAAAAATGTCCATTAATAAAGACCAGGATAGACATGTGATTCGAAATTTCTTATACATTACCCCAAGGCTAAGCACCCAAATGTGCGCTTATCACACATGTGCTCTAAATTTAACATGTGACGCGCACACAAGTCGTAAGATACCTTCAAACTTCGTTTGCCATAGGTAAGTCCACCGCACGCCATCTCATCAGCCACAATTTGTGGTTTCTTTCGAATGTTTGCGCCGTGGTCGATAGGCAATCCACATAGCACGCATCACGTATGTACCTGAAAAGCAGCTTGCAACGGGAATGATTCATAAAACACATTTAAACATCCCTTTCGAAAGTTAAAGTCCTTCCTAGGTCGCCCGATTCCGAAATGAATTATGTTTTTTTTTTATTATTTTTTTGCCCCTTGCAGGTAGGCAACCTGCAATGTATGCATCCCATTTGTGTCTAAAAGCAACGTGCAACTCTTGAGAAACGTTAAAGCATCACTTGCAGCTGAGAAAGTCCGCTTTCCGCCATCCTATTCCGTCATTTATGCCACTTCTCAAATTTCGCCCCCGATAGGTAGGCAACAGCGCCGCACGGTCCCCCTAAGGGACAAATCACGTGGCTCCCGATCTAAAATCACTCCTAAGGGTCTCCCCAACAACTGTGCTAAGCGGCATATTTCTGTCAACATGTGCAAGGTTATTTCTCTTACGAACCAGATTATCAAATGGGGCAATAAGGTGAATTGAGATTTGCAGGTGTTTGCGTTTGACAAGCAACTTTAATTACAGCAACGCTGTAGTTGTTGGAAAATGTGGTAGTGAAAGATGTTGGCATTGCCTGGGTTGTTGAAAATATTATATTGCCGCGCATCAAATAAAAGAAAGGGCTAGCAGAGAGACGTTATGAAATGAGGATCTTAAATGTGACAATAAAGAACAGGCAGCGTATTGTTAAAATTATTTCAAACTTAATTTAGCCTAAAGGCGGTGAGTTTATCGATATGTAAAATTAATGGCCTCAAAGCATTGAATGTCCAGTTTGCGAGTCACATCTTGCGAAACCATCTAGTAAGTTCCATTGCCGTTTTCCGCAACGGTCAAGTTGCTGCGCCTCGCGAAACGACCAACTTGTCCGTTACTACGATAAAAGTTATTATTCGGATAATTTGCGATTTGTTGGGTGAAAACTGTGGACGGAAATCTAGTTTCCACTTTCCATCCATCAAAACACAAATTACCCTTTTACTTCCATGTCAATAGAAGTGTTGCCATCCCGCAAAAAAAAAGAAAAACGAATTCGAGATAAGACCGGATTTGGGATGTTAAAACCTTCAAAACGTCGAGAAAAGTGGTTTTGGACAACCCGTCTGTGTGTCTGTCTTTCTGCCTATCTGTTTGTCTGTCTGTGTGTCTGTCTGTCTGCCTCTCTGTCCGTCTGTGTGTCTGTCTGTCTCTCTGCCTGCCTGTGTGTGTGTCTGTCTCTCTGTCTCCCTGACAACCTGTCTGTCTGTCCGTTTGTCTGTCGGACTCTGCCAGTTTGACTCTCTGTCGGTCTGATTATGAATCTGTCTGTGTGTCTCTCTGAGTGTCTGTCTGTGTGTTTGTCTATGTGTCTGTTTATGTGTCTGCCTGTCTGTCTGTATATCTCTGTGTGTGCCTGTTTGTCTCACTGTCTTTCTTTGTGTTTGTATATGTGTCTTTCTGTCTGTCTTTCTGTCCGTCTGTCTTTCTCTCGGTCTGTCTGTCTGTCTTTCCGTTTGTCTGTGTCTCTGTCTGTGTCTGTCTGCGTGTCTATCTGTGTGTCCTTCTGTGTGTCTGTCTCTGTGTCCGTTTGTGTGTCGGTTAGTGTGTCTGTCTGTGTGTCGGTCTGTGTATCTGTCTTCGTGTCTTTTTGTGTGCCTGTCTGTGTGTATGTCTGTGTGTCTGTCTGACTGTCTGTTTTTCTCTCTGTGTGCCTTTCTAAGTGTTTGTGTGTTTTTCTGTCTGTGTGTTTTTCTGTGTCTGTCATTGTGTGTCTGTCTGTCTGTGTGTCTTTATGTGTGTCTGTCTGTGTGTCTGTCTTTCTGTCTCTCGGTTTATCTGTATATGTGTCTGTCTGTCTCTCTGACTGTCTGTCGGTCTGTGTGTCAATATGTCTGTGTGTCTGTCTCCCTGTCTGTCTGTCTTTCTGTAGCCTTTTCCGCAAACCCTTACGGGCGTAAGAGTAACCGGTCGATTTGAAGCTTTAGGGGCATGTTCGGTTTTTTGGGGCATTGCGTCGTATCAGTTTTTGTGGCGATTCGTCAACTCGTTTATAAGATAATCTTATAATCGGGTTCTGGCTATGGCGTGCGAAAACTTGATTTATTTTAATCCGATCGTATTAAAATTTTGAGGGTACCATATCTTAAACATGGACACGAGCGCCAGTGGCGGATTAGGGGTGGGGGGCGAGGGGGGCGATCGCCCCCCGCAAGAACAGGATGAACTAGGCAACCCGCATTGCCTAAAAGACGTCAAAGAGGAGGAAAAAACAAATAAAGTGAAAAAAATGAGAAAAAAATCAAAAATCTTTTTTTGGCACGCAACCAAACTTTGCATTATGGTTATTACGGCACTATTTTTTAAACTAGTCAGTTTGAATTTTCACGGGTTTTCGCTTCCTAATAAATGTCTTCCGAAGTTATACTTCCTAGATAATTTAAATTTACAGGAAAAGATGATCTACCGTTTCTGTTGCGTTATATGTCTGGTTTATAAACGTTTTTCGTAAAAAAATTCAATAGTTATGAAATGAAATAAACCCGATTAATGCTTAGCGAGCTATTAGACCCTTTTGAATAATTTCTCTTTCTTTTCAAAACAAAAACTTCGTGCTCCATCAAAATTCAAAAGTAAGGTAACTTTTAAATTTCAAAATGAAAATTAAAAGCAGCTTTTTGCACCTACATAAATATAACATTGGTCTCGAAATTTTTATTGAATGAAAAAGTAGGCAACCTGGTGAACACAACATCCGACCGCCCCCCCAAGAAAAAATAGTTAATCCGCGCCTGACGAGCGCTATTGATTTTGGACCCGATTTGTCAACCCGCTTGTAAGATAATCTAGTGAAAGGGTTTTTTGCTTTGGCGTGCGATCCCATTGTTATGAAATTTTTAGGGTATCTTTCCTTATTTGAGGACACGAACGCTATTGATTTTTGACCCGGTTCGTCAACCCGTTGTAAGATTATCTAGTCAACGGGTTTTGGCTACGGCGCGCGAAAACTCGAGTAATTATTATCCGATCGCTATGAAATTTTCAGGATAACTTCTCTTTGAGGTGGACGCGAGTGCTATTGATGTTGGACCCGTTTGGTCAATCCGTTGAGTAGGACACGCACCGAAAGTGGGAGAGAACGAATTAAATTGCTCTAGTGTGTGTGAGTGGGATACAAATTTTCAGAAGTGTTACCGCTACGTCTTGCTTAATAACTTGGTGCTTGCTGTTCCCACAATGGAACATGTGTCTAACTGTGGGACATTCCCTAAATGCAAAGTTGTGTTAGTTTTGCTTCTTTTTTTGCAATCCTTGTATTCGCAACAAAAAAATCTTGGAGTTGTAAAATGACTTAGTGTTTCCAAAATGGAACTGATGTCCTAGAGTAGGACATTCCCCGTATGTCATGTTTTCTTATAGTTTCGCCATCCTTGTATACGTAAAATGGAGCCTAATCTTTCAAAAAATGGCTGGAAGAGACTGTCATGCGACATGGAAGTATTGGCCTGCTTCAAGCCGTTTTTTTTTGTTTTTTTTGTGGAGACAGAAAAGTTGTCCGTTTTTTAACATTTAGCAACTTGAAGGCTACGGTTTGTGATGGAAACTTTATGGCTACGGGAAATGCGACTCACGAGTAGGCGGTTATTGCGTGTGGCCATCCAAGTCATCTTCAGTTTTAGTCTGCAAAAACAGGATTTCTAAAGATTTCGTGGTAATTTTGTAAATAATTTGTGAAAAGTATCCGTTGGGCTGACTAACGCGAAACGGTTGTTTTTATTATCTAAGCAATATGTGATTTATTTTATCCAACCCAATCCATCCACCAACGAGCTATTGCTTGTTGTGCATAGGCAACCGCACTAGCATCTATGGGCTTCGGTTGCCTGTACTGTATGAGAGGCCAAAGCATTTTACTAGATGCTGTGCGCCAATGGCGTAGGTATGGGGGGGGGGTGATTAGGAGTATTGATCTCTCCCCTCCCTCTCCCCTTGGGCGATGTTTTGTGTTTCTCTTTCCTCTAGAAGAAAACTCTTGAGACTTTTTTTAAATAATGTATATGCCCTCCTCCCACCCAAAAATATTCGATACTGAATATATATTTATAAAAAAAAGCCCCAAAAGTTTTCGGGTAATCTCCATATATGAGTATTTTTTAGTTGTGTAAAGTGGTTGGCAACCAATTAGTATTAAGGAAGCTTAGATAAGCAACAAGTTTTTGATTTTGAAAGGTAGGGAGCCTCACCTTCCTCCCCCCCCACCGCCCCCCTCCCCTACGAAAATTCTACCTACGTCACTGCTGTGCGCGGATTTCTCTGAAACAGGTTATTGGTCAAATAAAATGAGGGCAACCATATTGGCCTGTTTCTGAAATGTCGCTCTCAGGAGAACGAAAAAGAGGGAGACTGCTGAAGAGCAGAAGTGGCTTTCCAAGTTTTGATAGTGGAGTGCAAAGTTCGAAGAATACGGAGCGAATCAAAGTTTTTGCTTTTCTTATTAAAGTAGAATTAGGCGCATCAGCAACGAGGTGTTCGTAGCACATTTCGCTATTCATTTAAACAAGCAATGCCGAAGCCAACAACAGCTGGAAATAAAATAGATGTTAGCCGAAGTTAGTTCAAGTTACTCGAAGCTGAAATGGACAAAACCTAGCCTAGCATAGAATAGAACTACCTAAGATAATGTGCCTGCTGACTGGGAGGAATTTTAGTTCTCTAGTATATTTTCTTACAACGCAGTCATTTAACAAAAGGAAAAAAAAACTACTACAGCTTGAAAATGTGGTTGCTTGGATAAGTTCGGGGGCCACAAGCATTAAGCGTCCAGTTCAGATTTGCGTTTTCTAAACCGTCCAGTTCGCAAACTCGTTTTCTAAACCGTCCAGTTGCGGCGCCCGCCGAAGTAGCCCACTTCTGTCGCTACCAAAAAAGTTATTTTTCGGCCAATTTGCGTTTTGAATAGTGGATATTGTAGACAAAAGTATTGTCTCTAATATCCACCGTTCAAAACGCAAATTGGTCGAAAAATATTTTTTTTTGTAGCGACAGGAGTGGGCTACTTCGGCGGGCGCCGCAACTGGACGGTTTAGAAAACGAGTTTGCGAACTGGACGGTTTAGAAAACGCAAATCTGAACTGGACGCTCAATGCTTGTCGCCCCCGATTTGTCAGCAAAGATGAAACTAAAACTGAAATGTCGTTCTCCAAAAGTAAAAATAGCTTAGCATTGTACAGTTGCAAAGATTGTCAAAGATGGATCGTTATCATTCGCTTGTAAAGTTGCTGGCTGATGTGAACTAGTTTTAATTTGAGGTCTCCGATTTTCCAGCCTTTTTTTCGCATATCGAGGCTATTCAACTGTATGGCTGCACTTTCTTTCGTTCCTGCCGTGACAAAAGAAACACACGTAGCCTAAAAGTTTGTAAAGAGAGGTATGCTGCGGTTGTGCATACTGCAAGAGTCTTTGCAAAAGAGCTGATTACTGACGCGTATGTTTTTCACGAACTTATAAGCATAGAAATATCAATGCTTATGGTTACTGACGAGTGAAACACACTGGTCTCTCGGGAACGGAGTCCAACATATCCCAACCCAAAATTCCATTTCATCCAATAGATAGACGCCAAAAAATAGAACTGGCGGTCGAATAGTCTCGACATTGAAGCCTTCAAAACAGATACCAGTACGCCTGAAATGTACCTTTTAGAATATACTTTTTGTCTTCAATTTTAACGTGATATTCGCACAAGTCTGTGCACAGTCGTTTTGAAGTGTTTAATGTTCACAACTGAAACAGTTTGTACCTGTACCTCTCCGAAAAATATCTATGTCATGATCAACACCAAATGGATGTCCACTTCAGACGTATCAAATGTTTGGCAGGCTAAATATGCTTACACCAAAATCAGGAAATTTTGGCGGGTTCCGTATATGTGACGCACTAGTTTGAGATTGCGAAGTTCCGGTTTTGTCTCATAGCCCTCATGGAATCGAATAATTGCTTGATGTAAATGAGATTTCATAAAACATTTAAGTGGCAATACAGATTGACATCTTGGGAGTTTCCATGATGGTTGATGCTGTTCATGTATTGTAGTAGAGCGACCTTGCGCATGCCAAATGAACCGTTAAGTGCAACTTTCTAACTGTCTTTTCAATCCTTCGTAGAGCATGTTAGTAGTAGCAAATTGGAATGTAGTTTCTGCCAAATGGTTTGAGGATTGGCCATATTTCTATTTGCAATGCATTTGGCATGTTTTTTTTTCTTCTTCTGGCATTTTCTTGCCTCGTCGTGAGTATTTTCTCACTTCTCTTTATAGTCCTCTCATGATGCACTTCGTGGAACCATAACGAGTATGAATACAAAATAGACCATACAAACTTGCGGTACTTGGAATGTAATATAAGATCTTTGGATTACAATACTTACCGGTACTCCCAAGTACCCGGTTGAGTGAATAAATGCATTTTGTAAAACGCAAAGATTCAGCCTTCTTTATTATTGGGCGATGCCGTGTTTAAAACGTGTTTTTGGCAGAATTTTCTTGAATTTTGTCTCTTCGTATCCTGCTAAATTTTGTTTTTCTATCACTCAAGTATGCTGTACTATCTGTATACCCAAGTATGCAGCTGAGCTTGAATTTTTCGTCGATGTTTTATGTGGATACGCATAGCAATATCGTAGAAGAAAAGTCCCAGAGTTCATGCCATCACTGAATCCACAAGCTGTCGTAAAGCTCTCTCTTATAAAGCTTTGAATAAAACTATAATTGGCAAAACGAAAGTGCCTCAAAGCACCCTGCGAAAGCAGGGTGCTTTGGATCGCTGGAAAGCAAAGATTTTACTCTTTTGTGTAAGAATCGGAACCAGATCACGGAATTCACAAGCATTGTTACACCTTTGTTGTTGCAAAATTTCCGATGCTCACCAACATCACACAAGGTCCTCCAATGAAAAAACGATCAGGTACAAATGCGAATTTCAAAAATTGATCAAATAAAAGCGTTCATTTGAAAAAAAAAAAAACGATCCACTGCTATTCTTATACATTGTAGTTGGTCATTTTTGAAACGTAGTCTTTCACTTGATTGATTTTTGAAACACGCTCTTTCATGTGATTGGTTTTTCATTGGAAGGAGGACTCAGATCTCTTGTGTAAACATCTTCGTTTCTAGGCCAAACAATGCTTTATAAAACGACCCTGTCACAGTTTAGAAATACTAAATGAACAAGTAGAGAGGGACGCCGCATCGATTTTGGCGCGATAATTTGTGCTCACGGTGGACATTCTGTGATTGACGTTAACTCGAGCTCGAGATCTACACACACCTTTCATACCGATTGGAACATTGTTTAAGAACCTAACTACACTACAAGGTACTATAATAATATTTGGCTATAATAACGTAGAAATCATTATCCAAAAATGTTGAATACGGTGATTCGTGTCCACAGGACATCACGAAATTCACAATTTGGCATATGTCAACAGTTTTCGCCTTCATAAATTAGTTTTTTTTCACGAAAGCAACTTTTTAGAAGTAAAGTTATATTCAATACCTTGCACGGAAATGATGTTCCAGCAAAATATATATGCCCATATTAACGACGCAATTCTAAATAGACATGAAATCGTGGTGTATGTACCGAACTGCCCATGTAGGCTTAAATAGGTCATTTTGATGACTCGAAATGACTGCGCTTTTACGGTCATTTTTATGACTTTAAGCCCACTGTCATAATAGTCGATCAGTATAGGTAATTTCGGATTTTACCAAAAAATTCACAGCAATACTTTTAAGTATTTGCACGAAAGTCGACTTTGTAAAATAAAAACTCAATACTAGTTGTGATATTGTGTTCCCGAAACGCTTTTGAGGTCCCTCATTATGGAAACGGCTTTGACTTTTTTTCCCTAATTTTTGAATAAACTTTTAAAATGATGAAGAAAACGCCTCAAGTAATGCGGTTTCTTGTGCCGATTTTATTTCATGGTCTCAGTAGTTGCTTCATTAGACCGGAACTATGAGACAAACTTCGTGCTGTAAGTTATGACTTTGCGTTAAACACCGTTGTATCGTATTTTTTCAAACAACTCGCGACGAGAGAGAAAAGGAGTACATAACCCGGTTGTAACGCATGTTTCTCCAACTATTTGCCACGAGAGAGTACATGAGTGAATAACTCGTATACTTATAAATCTCCTTTCTGAATGTCTTTCATGTCCAATCATTTACAGCTTCGAACATAACTCTCACAAGAGGAATCATCTCTTCTAAGAAAAAGAAGAATAAAACACACGTGTGGAAAATACTTTTTTTTAACTTTCAACTTTTTTTTTCGTCTTAAATCCTCTTGTTTGTAGCAAAATCATAATTTCTCGCTGCTTTATAGTGCATCTTGCAGGTATGCACTTGAAAGTTGGCTTGACTTTTGTTTTATACATGACGTAGGAGTGGCGCAGTCAAAAAAATAAAATTCAAGTTTCTAACAGAAAGCAGCGGTTTTTCTGCAGGAAAAATTACGATTTATAGCTTGTAAGTGTATCCTAGTTTTCTTGGTATCATGTATTGGTGGCTTTGAACATATGGTGATCCATCTCTGTAGTTGTATATTAAAAGAATGGCAGAGATTGGGCTGTCACTTGTAAGCTTAAAGAGAATGAAATACAATAGATTTTGTTTTGGCAGGAATTGTTTTAATGCTTAGTTGTGTCTAGTTTCTAGATATTTCACTCTCAGTTTTTTAGGCTGGATTTTCCTAATTTTTTTACCTACCCTTGTTAAACTCTTTATAACACACCGAGAAATATCTACGTGCAAATACGTGGGAGTTTAATTTAGATTAGACGAGTGAAAGTGCCTGGAGCCTCACTAAGCTCTTCCGCTGACCTCTTCGCAGAAATATCTGTGGCCGACGAGTACGTTGCACCAGACGTAAGAGACCGTTAGGTTAAATTTATTTGGGCTAAGTTAGGTTGCTTGCCTAGTGGCTTGCTTTACTCGGCTGGGTATTAGAAAGATGGACCTGAAAGTTGGAATACCCAGCCTTTCAAACTAAGAGTGTATTCTTAGATAAGCTCCCGTTTATGGAATCGGCTTTACTGTTTGTGTTTTATTGTACGCAGGTGTTGAACTACTGTCCCAAGGATATGAAAGCTGACATTTGTGTTCATCTCAACCGCAAAGTGTTCAACGAGCATCCGGCGTTCCGATTAGCCAGCGACGGCTGTCTCCGCGCCCTCGCCATGCATTTCACTATGTCACATTCTGCGCCCGGCGATTTACTTTACCACACGGGAGAAAGTATTGACTCGCTATGTTTTATAGTAACTGGATCGCTTGAAGTTATTCAAGACGATGAAGTGGTGGCTATTTTAGGTAAGCCTTAGCAGGTCCGCTTTTTTTTTCTAATCAGAAAATTTGATCGGTGGAATTTTTCCTCTTTTCGTTCCACCTTCCGTCGCGTCAAGCCGAGTCTCTTTAGGAGTTTCTCTTACCTTTTAAAAGGCAGCACTTCGAGAGAAAGTTTTTACAGCTAAATCACGCTTTCGTTACGACTCCATATACATAGGAAAGGGACTGTGAGCTTTAGCAAGTTCATGTTATCGCCATGTACCGTAAGCATAAAAGCCCTTTTCTCCACACAGAAAAAAAGATAGTAAATGTTTAGAAAATATCATATTTTACTCATGAAAATATCTTATATTTTGGAACGATATCTAGAAGATATTTTTTTGCCCAACGGCCATGAAGTTTACAAAATATTGAATGATTATTTGTTATAAATATTTTCGATTGACGTCTAAGAAATAACACCATTTCAAATATCTCATGGAAGACTTTTAAGAAATCTGCATATGCATAACACAAAATTACAGGTCCATAGTGGCACCGTGACTATACGCTGAGGGTTCCATACGTTGAACCACTCTGCGCATAGTCAGGGCGCCACTGCACCTAATAAAAACGCATATAAATCCCATTAAAAAATGCAAATCAGGATTTTTTTCTTTTGCAGGCAAAGGAGATGTTTTCGGAGATTCGTTCTGGAAAGACTCAGCGGTCGGACAGTCCGCCGCAAACGTCCGTGCGCTCACGTATTGCGATCTGCACACCATCAAAAGAGACAAACTTCTCGAAGTGCTTGATTTCTACCAGGCATTTGCGAACTCCTTTGCAAGAAACTTGATATTAACGTACAATCTGAGGCATAGAGTGAGTAGGCCTATCATACTGTTGTCTACATTCGCTGTTTACTGTGTTAATGCATCGTTCTTTGGTTCTATTCCTTTCAGCTTATTTTCCGAAAAGTTGCCGATGTTCGAAGAGAAAGAGAATTAGCGGAACGACGTAAAAATGAGCCGCAGCTGGATCAGAACCAGGACCATTTAGTTCGGAAAATATTTTCGAAATTCAGAAGAGATAGAGCTCATCATACTCAACATGTAAGTTCAGCCGTACAATTGTTCAAAGAAACGTGAATTTTTCATGATATGTGATTTGTGTTTCCTCTTTTGCAGTCCCCTGGTCAGGATATCGAAAAAGGAAGCTCCGGTGATCAGCAAAGTGATGGTGGTATATCCGGAGAGCTTAAACCTTCAGTAAGCTGTTATTTTCTTCTTCCTCTTCTTTTTTTTCCCGATCCGCGGGACGGGTAGAAAAAAGTTGCTTTAAAACCCTCGAAAATTTGTGTGTGTGTGTGTTATGAAGTGGCTATACTATCATGCAAGGTTATAAAAATTCACCCTGTCTTGCTTGCGGACGAGCTCCTCGATCTCCACAAACACGCAAAGCGCAAATTTTACGAAAATATGGCTAAAACAATATTTTTGAAGCTAGTTATTGTCGTTATTTAGTCGGTGACACCTATGTTTTATTTTTTCTATTTGTTTTCCGTCTGAAAGAGAGCTTAGTTTTTGTTTTTAAGGAAAATCTGATCACTCAAACATAGCGTAAACCTAAAAAATCACATAAACAAAAACACGAATGTGCGTTTTCCCATAATAATATTTTTAATTAAATCCTGATTATTTCAAAATTGAGTTCGGTGACAACGGGTTTTCCTGTGAAAAATGGATTCGGCATGTCCTAGAAAGGATGCCACAGAAATATTAGGTGATTCTGATTACTCGACCAAGGTCGCTCCTACTACCTTAAGAAGCTGGTTTTTACGGCAAAATTAGTAGGGTGGGTCGGATTTCCATTAATATCGCAAATCGAAAACATAGGGTGCGGAAAAGTTGCTACTAGTAATGAGAAACAAAACCCAAAAATAAATTTTGAAATCGGTTAATATCTTCAGTTCGCGCAAGAAGGTCAAAATT
>Ga0058701_10002787_pt1 | contig 13485 bp, 6 predicted proteins | sample AgamicOrMae_FD_97039 | JGI IMG/M metagenome (GOLD analysis project Ga0058701, IMG submission 97039) | Agave microbial communities from Guanajuato, Mexico - Or.Ma.e | ecosystem: Host-associated > Plants > Phyllosphere > Phylloplane/Leaf | place: Guanajuato, Mexico | collected 2012-06-04 | reverse complement strand
TTTCTTTTTCCTTTTTAATTTTTTATTATGAAAATATCTTACTGAGAAATTTCACTTTGCGATTTCCCCCCAAAAAATGCTTTAATGTACAGTGGTTTGAAATGCGAAGAAGTAGTGTTTCTTTATATCGTATGACCTTGGATCTTTGAAATTAAGCAATAACTAAAATCTTAGATTATCTCAATACCATAAACTGATCTTTTAACATGTATCTATATCAATAAATATCTTAATTTCATTCCGAACATCCTCAAAGCTCTTCATTGAAAATTGACATACCAATGTGCCAAGGCGGTTTTCATGATTATTTTCAACAGCACCTTCACCAAGTATTTCATTAAAAACGTTTCCCCCAACCGTTACTTGTCTTAAAAATTCAGTTTCTACATCAGATAAACTAAACATTTTAGTTGCCTTAGCCAATGAAGCGATGAATACTAAGTCTAGAAGTTTAATATAATCAGTCATTTGTAGGCTCAAAGATTTCCTCTATCAGAATCCATACCAAGTTAGCGCGAGATTCACCAGCGGGTGTTACATGAAGGGTACCTGAGATTGAAACATGTTCATTCGACAAGGTTCCGAAACTCCACCCCATCGAGGTTCTCCCTGTCCTCATTTCGCTGTTACTTCTGTCTATGAATAATGTTTGATCTACCGTGACACGCCTTACACTATTCTATTCATTCTCAATAATCTAAAGTGGAACCACATGAAAAGAGTTTTCATTGATACATCGAAAGTGTATCTAAGGCTGCACCAGGTTGATAACGAGAAATCTGATACAAAATCGCTCCTGGGCGTTGTTTTTGTTGAAGAGAAAGCTGGCTAATGTTTATCACAAAATGTCTGAAAGTTCTTTGTCACCTGATCAATCCCATTAGAAACTGTATACCTTAAAGGCTGTATTTTCTACTTGTGTTTCACTCAGGTAACATTTTATTGTATTAAGGATAATTAACGTCGCGGTTAGGTGCATTGTGCCTCGCTCCGTTGTTGCTCCGTCTCGTTCTTGCGCGATTCTGCTGAGACGGGAGAAAATTTTCGAGTAATCGATGAGTTTCGATTAACGAAGTGACAATTCACACGCTGCCTCATCGAACATGTATTAGGTTGGTTTCCGTGCGTTCAAGTCACCTCCAATTACAAATTCATCAGGTTGGTTTCCGTGCGTTCAAGTCTCCGTTGTATTAACATAGGCGTGCAAATAGAACTGACCTCCGATAAATGAGGTCGAATTAAATTATGACTTAATTTCTGTCGGATTTAAGTGCGCTCATATTCTTTGAAACTAGTATCTTCAGGAATCAAAAAACCGCCTACGACCGATCTTTCATACTTCTGCATCTCAAACCGAATGATTTATTTGAGGTGAAAGGTAATGTTTATCCAGAAATGTTGCTCACGCGTTTAAGACGCGGCTGATGAGTTGGTTTTACCATCGATATTTAAGGAACTTAGTTTAAAATTCTAGCAACGCAACCCGAAGTCCCCCGAAATTAGTTGAAAATATGTATGTCAGTTTACCTTACCAGTAACACGCGCCATCTCTTTGCGTTCAACTGATTTTAACCTGTTTATATAAATGATTCGTTTAAAAATTAAGATTTTAAAATCGTTTCTTATTTTTTGCTTTTTTTTTTGAAGGAGCAGTTTGAACAGTTGAAAAGAGAAGAATTCATTTTTTTATGACCCGACGCGGGTAAATTATTTTTTATGTTTGAATTTGATTACATTTTATCATAAAAAATTCATGAGGCAATAAATAGTTTCTTCATTTATCCACGGTTTTTGAAGACTTTTATGACAGAAAAGCTGCAAAGTCATATTAACCATAAAAAAGTAGAAGTAAAAAAAAATAAAACGATTTTTTTTGTTAGCTTGGTATTTAAAAAATGTACTTCGTGTTGTATAAGTCAAATGGAGTTCTGATACCGTGGATAGAACTGGACATAGTCAAAATGAAGTCAACGCCAAATTAGAGAAAGTTTTGAATGCTAGAATAGTTTTGAGGGAAGCTAACTGGGTCAAATGAACGTCAATTGAGAAAAATTTAAGTGGATCAATCTGGGAATAGAACCGGTATAAGATCATCAATACGTGTCCAAGCGTTAAAAAGAATCCGACGAATGCGGTGAAGAGAAGGGAATGCAGCTCGAAAGAGAACTAGTCAGCGGGACAGAGATAACAAATGGGGGTAGGCAACCAACTCAACTTTCGTGTATGATGAGTTGCCTATGCCTGAGTTCGCAGAACTGCGCAGGAGCTAGAATGGGTCGTTTTAGAACTTCACAGAGGTGTCGTTTAGATCGATCCAGAAGGTAGGCAACTTATTTGAGAGCAGTGTAAGGAGGTTTGCCTACCCACCAACATACTTAAGTGGCTGAGGTAGGGAGTACTTCTTGGAATGAATGTCTTCATAAATTTGGATCCAGATGAATTTGTTTATCGGTGAAGATAACATGCGGTGATATTGCGTTATATCTGATGTTCATCGATTTTTATCTTCTTTGATATCATCATAAATTTCATGTGGTCAGTTCTATTCTCACTCCTATGTTAATACAAAGGAGACTTGCACACACGGAAACAGCCTAATGCGTTTTAAATAGGAGGTGACTTGAGTGCACGGAAACCAGCCTAATTCATTTTAAATGGGGCAGCGTGTGAATAGTCACTTCGATTTCCCTTTCGGAAGTTTGACCCGACTGCCCCATTTAAAATGTACTAGGTTGGATTCCGTACGTTCGAGCCCCCCCCCCATTTAAAATGCATTAGCTTACGCGCGTTCAAGTCTCCCTATATTAATGCATGGCGGGTCAACAGCAACACCCTTTATATAAAGCTTCCACTTTTTTAAATTTTCTAAAAAATAATAAAAAAAAAACTTCCTTCGGTTTTGCGTGAATCTGGTCTTTTAAGTCACTGATAACACGCAACTCGGTTTGTCAACGTAAAAAGCAACAAAGGTCGAAAAACGAGTAAAAATTATCCCTCACCTCCTTTCTGCTGTGTAATTCGTTGTAACGAAGGAACTCCTCCGTTTTTCTGCACTGAAGCTCATTAAGTATGGTAGTAGGTTAGCTATCTCAACGCCCAATTCACACATGGCAAACAATAGCCGTACCTCGGCAACTTAAAAGCTAGGAGGATCTCAGGGGCAACTCAAGTTTACCGCGATAACAAAACGAGTATCAAACATGATTAAGCGGTTTAGTCGAGACAGGAAAGTTTGATTGGTCGGCTAATTACGCGGGGGGGGGTCTCAGTAGGGGACTGGTCAGGGCGAAAGGTGGGGCTCCAGCAACCTAGACGTTCTAAAAGGTATACTTATAGTTTGAAAAACTGTCATGTTTTATTAAACTCAACCGGTGAAATTAGCCGAAGTCGTCGTAGTACCATATCGTTTTAAAATTCAGGTCTGAAACTTTTATTTTCAAAACCTCATTCTTTTAGAACTTTTATTTTCGATCATTCGCTCCCCGATTTGCTCATTAAACAGAGAAATGGCTCCATTCGCTTAGGTGATCCAAAATTAACATCGAATCTAGACGTAAACCGTTTCGAATTTTGGCGCATATGAGGTCACGTCGGAATTATAACAAAAGAACAACATTGTCGATGTTGTAGTTGGTCTTAAATAGTTCCGGGAAACTTTTCATTTGAAAACTTTCGTCCAAACGGAAACAGTTGCTCACGAAATACAAATATTGTCCCATATGACGCTGCATTTTCCTACCTCCCACCTGGCTCCTGGCTCCTGAAAGCCACCAAAAAATTCCTACAATGAAGATTCCTGAAAAAAATGCGAAGCAAGCTTTTCTTGAAACTACGGTACCTGAAATAATGGGTATTCCTAATAATTCTAAGAACTCGTAAAATAAGGGTTACAAGGATTGACAGTCGCAGGCTAGTTTGGGTTAATTTTATGCCCTGTGTTTCACTCCGATAGCTTGGCGATGAGAATTTGAACCACAGTAATAACATGGATTGGGAAATCTCAATATCTTTAAAAATTACAGCGCTTTCGTTTTGTCGTAAAATCCAACTATTATTGTTCTCGCTCCTGGTAAGAGTTTTCCACGATATATTTTTCTCTCTAAACGAGACCCTTAAACGATGCTATTTGAACGTGTTCCGAAGCCATTACGCTCTTTGTCGTGTTCCTTTTGGAACTTTTCCAGGTGTCCTAAGCTATTGTCCCTTTAGCGCAGGAGCTTGTTCCACCCTGAGAGTCAATCGGAAAAAGCCTGATCGATCTCGTTTCACCCGATTTTATTCTCTGCCAAAAATCCGCCGAGCCGAGCTGCTTATGTGGCTCAGGACGGCAATTTGCTTATAAGAGTGACACAACTTTCATAGTAAAAACTAACCCCGGTTTCAGGTATGAAGGTAAAACAGGGAAAGAACGTTATCTGGTTATTTTTAAAGATATCCTTATGAATAACCATATCAGTCGAGAGCTCTCGACGGGACCTTTTATTGATAGGGTTGTTGATAGCTTTATCTTTAAAAATAACCAAATTACATTCTTTCCCTGTTTCACCTTCATACCCAAAACAAGGGACTACCTTAAACAGGGGTTAGTTTCTGGATGTCACCACCGCACGACACAAAAACTGTGCCTTAATGGCCACAGTAAGAATCCTTAATTCCAATGATAGGCAAATCTAGCGTCTTCACTTTCTCTCCCACGACAACTGCCCATAACGTTCAGTAACACCAAAAATAATTTAAAAAAAATGAAAAATGCTGATTATTTTCTTAACAGACAACAGGACTTGGTTTTAAGTTGGCCCCACTGTAATAGAGCCCAATATAAGAAGTTAATCAGAGGGTCTGGAGGCATTCCGTGACCCATATCCTGGTAAGTGTCACCAGGGGAACACACAGAAGTCCCGGTGCATGGTGGCGACTCGCTGCCACGTCGAGGAGGACAAAACTTCGCGGTCCGATGGTTTGTTTGATGGATCTCAAGAAACACGGAGAAACTCAACTTTGATTTGTTCTACCAACCGTTAATATCTCTCAGGTTCGATTCTCTGAGCTTCTTGAGGCGTCAGTGAGCCTGCTTAATCTGCGATGAATCTTCAGAGATGCTGACGACGCACTTAAAAAGTCTTCAAGACGGAAAAACCAGAGCAAGGAAAAAAATAGACAAAATATGGCCAGTATTCGGCGTAAGATATTTGTGTTTGACTTTAAGGAATGCTACACCTGACTTGGGTGTAAAACGAAAACGGGGGTAGTACGTATTTTGGTATTTATGACGTAGACTTCTGTTCAGCCACACGAATAGAAAGCTCTCGCCGAGACTTTTTGAATGATATGTCTGAGCGTGGGTATATCTTGAAAAGAAACCAAATTAAGTACTATCTCCGTTTTCGTTTCACACCCAAAACACGTTTTACATTCCCTAAAACGGGCGTTTTAAATGTGATCATGCTTTGAATGGAGTAGAAGTTAATTTCGTGTTTTTATTCAGTTCAGCGTTTTCTCGAATCCCCTTATTGAAACCAATTTGTATCGAGGGAATGCTAAAAAAGTATTATACAGAAAAATTCGTTCTCCTCAAAAATAAAAAATAAAATGAAAATAGAAGCGTAAAATGTTGCCATATGTTATTTTAAAATCGATTGAATCCAATATTTTGGCCCATTTGAGGACTCATTATTATTAAAATTACTTAGTATGCAAAATTTTCGTCAGTGTGAAAAATTTGCTTGTCGAAGAACACGGGGGTTGCTGAGAACAAAATGTTATAAAACGACCGATAAATGTATTACCAAGAGGGTTGGAATAGTCTTCGTAATTTCTACTCACTATTTCGTACTTTCAATAAATTCGTGATTTCAACTCACAATTAAAATACGCGAAAAATGACGTTCTTTTAGTACATCTGCCAAAGGCCTTTTTCTCAGCTTTGTACTAACTTGTACCTTTTTAATCCATCAACTTTGAATCGATGTAACATATAGATACATCTTTATATCAACCTAATCGATGTTAATTACGTCGTATCGACTTTGAATCCGTACCTTTGTGCTGGCTTGTCTTCTATTCTTATACAGTATATCCATATCTTTCAGTATCTGAAACTCGTTTTTTTTTGTCTTTGTTTTTTTTATTTATTTATTCAAATACTACATAATAAGGAATGGTTTATGGCGAAAACATTTTGAGCACTTCATCCGTACGTCGAGAATTTACAAGCCCGTGAAAATCCGCCATGAAAGTTGTGGGAATCCGTTATTGGAAGAGCGAGTATGTGGACATCGATGACTTTGAGATTGGAAGTGCAGACAAACTCAAAATTACTTGCGAAGTTTTTCGATATCCCCACATTTGAAAGAGAAAGTTGTTTATCTCGATGATTTAGAAATGGACAAGTTTTGCGTCACCTGTTTACCGGTCCGAATGTCGTAAAGAATACTCTCAAATCAACAATAAAACAGTCATGAAAACCGCAAAGATGAAGCATAAAAATTCATTTCTTATGATCCTAACCCATTTTGGGTGAAGGATTTGAAAAATCATCAACGGTTTCAAAATTTAGCCAAAACTAACATACACATGCGTTCTTACCCGAACATCACGTAATGATTCGCTCAAATTAGTATAGATACTGATATGCGCTCGGAGTACCCGTCGCAAACGGCGATACTCGCGAGTATCCATTATTGGAAGATTTCCACAACATTCATAGCGGATTTCTTCGTTACGGCAGTTTTGATATCAATTATGGACAACAGAACAATACCTATAACTATTGAACATAGTTTTGATATCAGCTTCATCATCCAGAAAATTTCACACCAACTTGATATGAATAACATCTCAGTAAATCATATGTTTAGACAAATAAATTAAATAAATAGTAATAAATTAACGTCACAGACGCAACTTCTGCACCAACCTATATATACAGCCTTAGGGATGTTCCAGCGCAACTACGGAACTCAAATTGACGCATAAATAAAAAATCGTTATTAAAAATCTAGAAAAAATAAACATCAAACTTGTGCTAAATAACCATCCCCAATAATCTTCGCCCGTCCATAACAATAATTTTAATTATTCGAAGTCGTTTAGTTGCTGATTTGACTTATTTTCACACCAAAATTCGTACTTTTAAAAGGTTTTTTTACCATTATTTTTTATTCTACGGTGAAGTGTTTATGTTCTGGTGTTGGATTGTTTGTATCAGTATTCAGAATCACTGGGAAAGTATTTCCAATCCTGCGTCTTATGTAAAACTGGCCTGAATTTTAGCAAATTATTTTTTTTTGTGTTGCCTCCATGTATTTTTGGTTACTTTCGGAAGCCTGTACCTGGAAATCTATACGGTCAAAGTTATTCCTGTTCGGCAATATGATGATACATGTTCTAAACCTAGCCATAGAATATCAGCTGTCTTCTTTGTCGATTCCGCTGGAACATCCTTAACGAAGGCGTTTAGGTTTACTCACAAGACTTTACACATTCACGTAAATACAGTTAAACGCAAATCACAATTGTTTCCTTGAAATGAAATATGGCTGGTAATTTGATCGTCTTCTTCGTTTTCTTCGGTTAATCCACGACCCGTATTCCACACCATCCGTGAGCCCGTAATATTCCGCTGCTATCTGAGCATTACGCTCGTCGTCTTCTTCTCTTTGCTGAATATTCCGGAAGACGTTAAGCATCAAGAGAAGAAGAGTCATCTTCCCTAGAATAATCGATTTGATTGCCATCATCTTCAGTGCTGTGAAGTATAGCGGAAGAAGTAACAGCTGGATGGCTATGGGAATCGCGAGGAAGGGAAGAAACTTCTTCATCTTCTTGCTGAGCTTCTTAAGGAATTTCTTCTTCTTGTGTTTGTGACGTGCGGCATCAACTGAAACAAAATACGGGAGATTAGATTTATTGCTTAAAAAAAGCTTCACTCCAAATTTGAATCAGTGAGAGAAGATTTAGTGAAAATTCACTTAATTTACTCTCACATTCAAATTTAGTGTGATTCTAGAAGACACCGCGGGTTAGAACAAGTAATGTCGATTCCATAAACATATCCGGCAGTTGGATATTTTTTTGGAAGCACTCTTAACCAGTGTGTCCTCTTGGAATGTTTCGATGAATTGGCGAAAAGTTAAGGCTTAAAAATTTGCTAATAGTAGTTCAGGAAGTGGCCCAATCTATTGATTCAGGATATATCGATGGCTTCAAATGCAGCTGTACTAGTTTGAAAATGCCGTTTCAAAACTGTACTGTACACTACTTGCAATTCATAACCATAGGGTTTAGCAAATTCTTCAACGAGCATTTTCAACTAGTACAGTTTTATTTGAAGCCATCGAATTTCTTTTTGACATGAAAACATTCGCATAAGGGCTTGAACAGTCTTCTGGAAGGAAATGATTAATGACTACATACAACCGAGGCTAACCAAAGCTAGGTTTAACCTAGAGGTTAAATTAACATAGGTTTAGGTTAACCAAGGTTACATTGGCTATCCTGTGTCTCGCACTGCTGTTGCTTCGTAGATACTTTCTTAGGATCGAGAAACGCTTATTCAGTGGGTGGACCTTAAGAGAGGCTACGTTCCGCAAATGTTTTTTTGGAGGGGGGGGGGTACGAAGAATAAACGTCCCAACCTAAGTTTTAGCAGTAATTTTACTTTGATAAAACCAGTTATTGATTTCAGGTAATATAACACTGACTAGGAACCAAACTGAAAAGCCGAAAATCATTTTACCAGCTTTGTTTGTTTGTTTGTTTGTTTGTTTTTTGTTTTTAAATCAAATAACGCCGTGTTTTCGCTTAAGGTAAGCTGCTGCTTTGCAGAAATGTTCTTCTCATTTTAATTTCCGCGAGAAAGCGTCTAATCGCGAAAACGAGCAGTATGTTTACGAGCTTATTCAGCGTCTTTTGGATTCAGAAGAGCTCTGTTTTAAGAGGTCACACTGATGCTGTGGTCCATTTTATGTCATCTTTGTCTCCCGAAAGAAGAAAGGTCTCTGGACTCAGGTTGGAAAGGAAATGCTTCCTTAAAAATTGACTCTTGGTCGGTAGAAAAACAGAGGTGATTGTGTAGCCATGCTAAACAGTATTGATTGGTTCTCTTGGAGGGGTTAAAATAATAAGGTGGCAAAGTTGGTTGGCGTGGAAAGATCCACAGGTGCTTAGTTGCCGTACAGATCTGCAACAGCTGCTGGTGTTCGCAGAGATCTCTTTCACAGGAAGACATGACATTTGCGAATTGCTAAACATGGTCGAGTGACATGCATTCTTGTCTCAAGTATGTTTGTCTTGGAGAAAGCTCTGCAGAGCGAACAAGGACGATTTTAACTTAAACTTTATAAGGAACTGCGAAAGCAACTTCGAAAACAATGCGATGTTGAAAGGTCAACAATGTGGTTAGAGGGGAAGAAGCGAATCTTTGTCACGATTCGTGATTCGTGTTGGAGTCTATTTCAGGTAGCCATTAGCGGTATTGGAAATGCGATGTAATCCCATCCCGTTGACTGATATAAGTTATTGACATGTTCGAGTCCACAAAAGCATGGGTAACAATCAGGAGTGGTTTTACTAGCCGTCAATTTGGGAAAGCTAATTATTAAAACCCACTACCGCCTAGCGATGCCCTTCGGCAACAGAAAAAAATATTTTAGAAGATCTTTTCAGTTCAGTATTGTCACAATTTAAAAAATATTTCCCCTCTCGAAACCTGAAATTGAATTATTTAGGCATTTGCCAAAGCTTAATATTACGTGTTCTAATGGAAAAAAATCCTTTCAATTTCTCTTAAGCTGAATTTCACTCGAAATAATTTGGGCTGTTATGGGTTTAATTCGGCTTAATTACCCATGCCGTACCTTGTCTCAAAAGTATTGAATGCTTTTTCCAAACCTCCGTAATTTTGAAATGAAGAGAAATATTTCCGAGAGGATGTAAAATGGCTAAATTTTTGAGAGATCTCTCAATTTGAATCTAGCTTGTTTTCTTCTTTGTCCGGTTCTGTTAACAGCTCTTTCGCGGATATATCACATGGGTAACATCTTCTTATCGCGTTAGTACCTCTGTACTTCGCTTGTTCGTGTACTGAAGACAGGAGGACATTCCTATGGGGATTACGGCTAGCTTAAGCCGAAAACTGGTTCTCAGACTATCTGATGAAAAAGTAAGGAGATTGTGGCAGGGGTAATCGGAACACGTCCCACTGGAACAGTTACAAATACAACCCTTTGAAAATGTAACTTCAAGGGAGTGAAAACTGTCTGAGGGAAATATTTTTTTTTACTGCACTCATGTCTGATTGTGAGTTCGGGGAATCAATGTTTTCCGGTGAGATGGCGAAATAGTCAATTAAAGACTAAAAAGTGTCAAACTTGATTGAGAAATTACTGCTTTCGAACATAGTGTGCTTATAAATTATTTTTGAGAGCGTGGAGGGCGCAGGAACAATTTGAGGAAAAGAACTCCGATGAAGCGTTACGAGATTAAGATTCTTAACTTATCTACGTGTCAGTGGACATTACACTTGGCACTTGTTTAGTTGGTAATAGTTGTCATTTCAAACATAAAATTTACGGAATAAAAAGGTTGCAGAATACTTAACATAAGTACAGTGGGGCACAAAAGTCATGACCCTTGCTTCCATAAGAAATACATGGAAGCATAGGTCATGACTTTTGTGGCGCACTGTGCATAACTTATTGTTAGAGCTTTTTTGTGGTATTGTCCACACTTTAGACGTTACGTTATGGTGAACTACTTCAGCGGTACTTAAAAAAATGGCGTGATTTTGAGCAAGTGTGCAAGGTATATTTCGAAAGATAAATTTGCAAATAAGATGAAAAGTTTAAAGTTGAACCGAAGGAAAATGGGAGAAAGATTTTTAACCGACCTTACTCCTTCTCCCAAAAAACTTTGCCTTCTGCTCTCGTTCCTCCATGCTTTCCAAAGTAAAACGCATAGTGATTTTTTGCTCACTATATCCCCGTTGGTCTCTGCTTAGTGAACACCGCACTATACACATAACTCAAAAGAGATAGCTCAAGTTTTTTCATTCATCCGTAGGTACGGACACATCTCACTGTTACACTTCTCGGAGAAAAAAAATTAAAGTAGTTTTTCACTTACGCCCCATTTAAGCTGCGTCAACATTTCTAACATAGCCATTTAATTTTTTCATCCGTTATCTAATTCTTCAAATTTTGCTTTCCTGAGTATTATAAATTCTTACTAATGCCACATGATCCACACTATCAATTGAAAAATAAAATATCATTTCCTTTAACTTGTGATCTCCTCTGGATCAACCTTTCAAAGATTAACAACACAGTCACGTACTTCAGATTGCCTTAAGATTAACCATGATTAAGTTAGGTCACGTGCATTTCAGTCTCGCTCCTGCGCCGTCCGTCTCCAAGTCCAACGCCGCTTATCAACGAGAAGTAAGCTGAAGGTTTGGCTTAAATTCAGCCGCAGGTTCAGTTACGGGCCTGGTACGTTGCTTCGCTACCACTCCGCTTACAGTCTACCAACGAAACAGGTTAAGTGGAAAAATCCACCTTCACTAAATATTTTCGGGTGTCAAAATGTTTTCTTGATATCGAGACAAAACCTTTTTTTTTTTCCTACCGCAAGATTTTCTTTTCCCGGCACATTTTTTTTTCGCAGTAATAAAAAAAAATTTTTGTAAGAAAAAAATACTTGGGGCAATAAAAAAAATGACTTGTAATCAAGAAAACATTTTCTTGGCATTAGAAATGATTAGAAATGATTTCTGTGGTATTGCAAACTATACGAGCGGTCGCGATTCGCGCTACAATTCGTTTTTAATGAGATAGATAGAAAAGGATCTCGGTTTAACAGCCCTAAATGTCAATTTTGCTGAAATACCTAAGTCGAAAGTCGCAGTGAAGTGAGATGACTGAAAATGCTAAGTAGCACTCTTGTTTCCGCTTGAAGTCAGTCGACTTGAGTTGGACGTGACGTCATGGACCAGTGTCGCGTCTTAGCGACGCCGTCGTCGCGACGTCACGCTTGATGGGGCTGCGACAGCCGACACTTCGTCTATGAGTTCCTCTACGCACGCTGTTGCCAGATTTATTGATCTCACAAAGCTTAACCTAGGCTAACTCGAGAACAGATAGAGATAGCGTATGTTTTGGAACCATCTCGTGCCGAGTAACACAAAGTTATCTGTATTGGTTGCAAACGTTGAACGCGTTTAAAAGTAACGTAGCCTGGAATATGACTGCACTGTTGAATGTTTTTCAAAATTGAGTGGTCTTTCGATTTAAGTACTTATACTAAAAAAATAGTGGTGAATATTTCTTCAGGATTGAAAATTCACCCTTAATTAGTGAAAAATGAGCCGCTTCATTGCCAGTAGTTACTCAATTTTTATGAATTAGGAGTAAATGTTCACTTCTAAAGTAATGAAAAAAAAATCCGTATAAAACAGGTACGGGGAATACCTGTAACTCAGTTTTTTTGCAGTGTATCTCTCATTCAAAAGTTTACAAAAAAAAAACAGCGACTCTTGCGTTTTATGATTCCAAAACGTTGTACGTCGTTATGAAAGGCCGGAAAAGTGTTTATCATTCAGGTAGAAGATTCTACGTTATACCAAGATTTTTACCCCAAAAGAAATGGGCATTTTTACTTTGCCTTATCAGTTTCGAAGAACTGACTCTTGTGATGGTTATCTTGAGCGACGATTTTTTTTTAGGTTAGTCTCCAAACTGGTTCCTGCTTTTCGGGGTTTACGTTTTCTCCGCTCCAATGTCACTTTCTTCGTGCGGAACCGGTTCCCTCTTGCACGTGCCTTCAACATTGTTCCTTTTTACATATTCTCTTGCTTCCGGGGCGCTGAGGCCATGAGCAGAGATGCAAGTGGGAAAGTGATCTTGAAAGTAAAACGAAGGCATGATAAGATTCTCTGAAAGGCTTTGCAAAGAGAGTTCGGAGTCTGAATTATTTGAGATGCAGGAGGCTGTCCGACACGGAAGTTGTCCGACACGGAAGTTGCCCGACAAAACCCAACCTAACGACACCCGAATTTGTCGGAGAACTTCCGTGTCGGACAAATTCAGTGTCGGACGAATTCCGCCTTCCGAATTGTTTACGTAAACTCATTAGCAGCTCGTTATAATTTACGCTAGAATTATCACTTACAACTTTCCTACCCTTATTGATCCTCCCTCGTGGGCAGTTTCGCTTACAACTTTCCTACTCATATTACTCCTCCCTTGTGTGCTGCGTGGCTTACAACTTTACGATCCATATTACTCCTCCCTTGTGTGCTGCGTAGCTTGCAACTTTACCATCCATATTATGACCCTTCCCTTGTGTGCTGCGTAGCTTGTAATTTTACCATCCATATCACTCCTCCCTTGTGTGCTGCGTAGCTTACAACTTAACTATCCATATTACTCTTCCCTTGTGTGCTGCGTGCAGCTTACAACTTTACCATCCATATTACTCCTCCCTTGT
>Ga0058701_10002786_pt1 | contig 13485 bp, 6 predicted proteins | sample AgamicOrMae_FD_97039 | JGI IMG/M metagenome (GOLD analysis project Ga0058701, IMG submission 97039) | Agave microbial communities from Guanajuato, Mexico - Or.Ma.e | ecosystem: Host-associated > Plants > Phyllosphere > Phylloplane/Leaf | place: Guanajuato, Mexico | collected 2012-06-04 | reverse complement strand
GTATAAAATCATCGTCGAAAGAATCAATCGACATTGTTTCGAATGGCGTTTCAGATGTCTTCACCGCTGAGCCGAAAAAATCAACAAATAAAAACGCATTACAGGGAAAGCAAACTTGCATTGCGTATGAGTTTCCATCGATAAGTTCCGATCAACCACTTACCGACCTGAAAGTAATTTTCATGGAGTTTTATAAATTAAAGTATAATAAAAAAGGTACTGATGTTCATGTCCATGCTTTCATTACGCAATTTTTAATTGCGCTTCTTTTACACGCGCGGGAATCTCTTATAATCTGTAGCATCATTTTTTTCATGTTGATCTTTACAGAGCTTCACGGCTTTAGGTTTCTATCAAGACAGCAAATCTACTCAGGGATTATTCGCTTTCTCTGCACGTAATCGTAGGGAAGAACCTTTGATGCTAAACTGTTAAGGTTCGTCGTTTAATACGCTCATCACGTTAGATACTGACTTGTCCACCGAGCTTCGCAAGTTACGGACTTTGCTTCATTGTTGGTTACATTAGTAGCCTGTTCAGTTTTAGTTGATGCAACTATATTTCTTTCCCGTCGTCATAACATTGTTGAAGCCGGTTTTCCATTTCCCAAATATGCCGAAAAATCTCGTTCAGTATAACCTTTGAACGTGTGCTTTCGTCTCTGATTACTGATAATGTAAACAACTACGAGGTAAAATTATTCTGATGAGTGTGGAACAAGAAGAGAAAAAATACAAAATTCCTTCTCACGTGACGTCAGAATGCTGCCAAGGCAAACGACTTTGAGAAATCAGTTCGGAAAAGCTTCCAGAATCGACGCTTTATATGATACACTTTTGAACTTTTCGTGTACCGTCAAACTAAAAGTACCTTCAAAAAGAAAAAAATACACTTACCTCGGTATCGTTAGTATTTGCATGGGCGTGTCTAGCTTAAAGGTCTAAAATCTTGTTAAAGTATTTTCAACCTAATATACCTCTTCGCTAACGAGCTAATAATAAATATCGAGGCTTGCACACAAAGAGATTACCTCCAAGTCTAGAGCGAGTTATAAGCCCCGAAGATTTTCTGAAATTATTATGCAACCCGCTCGACACGAGTGTTTCGCAAGTTGTCTACTGCTTGCTGGGAGAGATGATCTTCAGCTTATAGTAGGCTACGTGTGTTACACTTGTGTCGTGCAAGTTGCATCGTCATCGGAAAATCCCCAGCGGCTTTTTCGGAGCCTTTATTTTATGGTGAAAAAATGGTTTAGATTAGTTTATGCTTAGGTTATGTCAGCTATTCGGACATGTTAGATTTAGTTCGTTTATTTTACAACTCCAAAAAGAGTGTTGATATAATTTATCTCAATATGCATAAATAGGCTGAATTTGGCAATTTCTTGGTATTTCCCAAAAGAGGCTAAAGGCAGAGCGCTTTTAAGGTCGGTTTCAGAAATATCATGGTCGCTTTACGAGTGAATGTATCCTGACTTAATCAAATTTGCATATTCAGGAAACTTTTATTTTAAATGCATTATTATGAGAACCCTCATATTCTTCTGATACAGACCGAAATATTTAAATATCGTCCGGAAAAATCTGGCTTATTTCCTTGTTCAATTTGACAAAAAAAAGCCTCTATTCCACTGGGTACTTTTTAAAATGCGGAAAAGATAAATCGAGTCGCTGTTTTTCAAGTTGATGAGGCTAAATCGAATGCGATGCAAACTTTGTTTTCTTCATCGGCTCTTTATTTTTTTTTCCTTTTACTGGTGTCGAATCTGAAAATTAGATTTTTTTCAAGTGCATTTTTTGGAGAGTGCGAACAGTGATTCTGTGATTGGATAAAAAAAGTAAACAACACAAAAATGTTGTTTTTTTCTTCTAAAATACCGGTATATTTAATTGAAACCATTTTTGAGATCTATGATCGCTCATAATGAGGAAAGGCAAGGGGAGCACATGCTCTGCTTGGCGCCAGAGATGGCGCGCGCCCGAGGGTCACCCTTACCCTGCAATAGGCGTCCCTTTTGATGATTTTGACAGCAAACATGTATAAAATAATAATTCTCGTGAAATAGTGTCTTGCAACTTACCAGTCTATCCGATAATTTTAAATTCGCACTAAATAAGCATGTACAAGAAAAAGAAAATAGAAAAAGGTCCCAAAGTTTAGAGGGGGAGGTGCAATACGAGACTTAACCCTTGGGCGCAATTTTAACTACATCTGGCGCTGCCTTTAGGCGTGGATCAACAATTCAAAAAACGCGAATTTTCGTGTCTGCCCCAACGATAGAAAACCCGGGGCTGGGTCGGAAAGATTTGGATTTTCATGTATCGGAAGATCTTTTCCCTAAGGGAACGGCAACGTGGAATGCACGTCGAATACACGTAATCTACGTCGACTGCGTCGACGCAGAATATTCTACTTGGTATATGCGTTGATTCTACGTTGAAAAATGGTTATCAGGTGGACAGATATTTTTCCACGTCGGTTTAACGTCGACATTTACCGTGTGATTGGTAAGGTGGATTTCTTTACGTCGAATCGACGTCGATTCTACGTCGAAAAGTATCTGTGCAGACATGGTATATTTTCAACGTTTAGTTGAGGTCGGTTCTACGTCGAAAAGTATCTGTGCGGACATGGTGTATTTTTCAACGTTGATTCAACGACGAAATTTCCCTATCCATAAGGCTTGTTGATTCATCAACGTCGAACATACGTCGATTTCACGTCGAGGTTTCCCCACGGTATTCGTCGATTTTTTGACGTTGAATACACGTCGATTCAACGTTGATATTTCCCTATCCATAGACCTATGTCGATTCCTCTACGTCGAGTATATGTCGATTCCATGTCGAGGTTTCCCCACGGTATACGTCGATTTTTCAACGTTGAATGCTCGTCGATTTGACGTTGAGATTTCCCAATCAATATCACCTGTCGATTCTTCAACGTCGAACATGCGGCGATTCCACTTCGAGGGACATCATCGGGGACCTTGAGGTCCTCGATGATGCCCCTTTTGCCTTCCTAAGCGCTTACCAGTGGTGCAAAGTGAAAAATAAAGTTAAAAAAATCCACATCCGGTTCCCATAGGGTTTCCTTCTCAACTCAGTTACAAATGCCTGCGAAAAATATTCTGTGCACAAAGAAAAAATACTCGCACGCAGAACGGCGCGGTACCTAATGACATAAGCATCGCCCTCTTCGGGCAGACCTCTCACCGCATCACCATGTCCCTTCCATTCCCATAAGACCAGAGAAGAACACAAAGAAGTCTGGAGACGAGCAGAGCGCAAGCCGCGTCGTGTCACCTCCGCGGGCAGGGACCGAGCCGGGTCGAGCGGCGCCGATGCGCCGAAGAGTCCCGAGTCGAGCCGAGGCGGGCGCGCCCGTCCAGCGCTTCCGCGCCCGCGGCCGCGATCTCAGAGGCAGTCGGCTGTTCGAAGACGTCAGAGGTGCCGCAAACAGCTTGGGAATCTTGCGTTCGCCGTGATCATCTGTTCGGTGTTACCGTGTGTGGAGCACGCTCCAAGTACCGGGCCACCGCTTTGACCCCCCTTCGAGTTAGTGATTCGTTTGTCAGTGAGTGGTGTTAGTGTATAAGTGATAAGTGTCGACCATGGAGAACCCTGATCCGAACGCCCACAAAACTGAAGATGAGATCGATTTGGAGAACGGCCTAAACGGCCAGGATGAGATCGACGATTCGCCCCCGACCCCGCCGATGACGCCCCCGATGACGCCCCCCATCAAGGTTACCCCGGAGACGGACAAAATTTTCAAGAAAATGCTGAGCTGGAGCGCGGACACAATGTAAGTGAAAGCTGTTCCAAGGCCATACAACTTGTTACGTTAGTTAACCTGTTCGGTCGTTGGAGCATTTCTCCCTCCCAAACGCACCGTCCGGGTTTCTCATCGAAATGCTAAACATAGTCCTATCCTCTTACGGTTTGTTTATAAACAAACCGACGGTTTTGTTACATGGATCCGCTTTCCCGTGTTCGCTGGAACGTGCCGCAATCCGTTCCACACAAGGCACTTCCGAAATGTGCGCCGAGGGTCGTGAACCCTTCCGGAAAGGCTAGCTGGAGCTTTGTTTCATTCCGTAAAATTGTCGAATGACGTTTTGTTTATAAACACAGTGCTCTCTCCACGATGAGAGAGCTTATGTTTTCGCGGAGATATCTTTCTGGCAAATAGAGAATTTCAGGAGAGACACGTTGCCAGCCATGGACCATGTTTAACATTGTTTGTTTGCTTGCTGGACGCTGTTTGGGTCCATTTGACTCTGTCGTGCCCATTCGCCTCACGCTGAATTGCAAAGGTTACATTTTCTCATGGGAAAAGTACTACTCCAAGATTTTCTGCATCTTGATTCACATTTCGTCGCTACATTCGGTAGGGTGATAGCAGAGCGAGGCACGAGACATTCAACGTTAGTTAACGTAACCTAACTATCGCTTTCACGTAAGCCTGATGACGCTCACTTCTCGGCGACAGCAGTCTGTCGCCAAGAAGTAGGCGGCATCAGGCTTCGCGGAAGCCGACCGCGGCGAGGTAAAAAGCATCTACCCAACATAATCTTAGCCATCTTTGCCAAATCTAACCTGCGGGGCTCTAAGTCGTTAATCCTCATACCGTACCAAAATATTTCATTTAGGTGGAACACGAGGTAGAAATTCAACCTTTAAATCTGACAGTGAGTGCATTATACGTTCGCTTGCTGGCCGCATTTGGGTCCCTTGCGACCCTTCCACAAATTTTGGCAAATCAATTGGCGTTCTTGCGACAATCTGTCTGTTGTAATCTGTCTTTCCAACTTAATTATCGTTTATATTACACGTAAAGTTTGTCTACGGCTTGTTTTAAAGATGGGGCGCCAATAAGCGTAATATACTTGCCTACTTACTTACAACGACGCAAGCCAATACAGCAAGAATGCAGACGTAGCAGAGATGGCGGAAGCCCATGGGGCAAACCCGTTACGTACTTACATCTAAAACACACGTAATAAGCGATTGACTTTCTGCATTCTCAGAGTTTTTGCGATACGTATTATTCGCCTAGCAGCCAATTTTAACAGCATTCTTAGATTGAGATGGGCTATACATCTGAGGATATTTTAAGCCAGCATAAATTAGCTATCGATATAAACGTAGAGATTAGGTTGAATATTTGTAAAATATGTCCTATAGATTATTATTTTAGGTCTGTTAAAGTTGGTGTGTAGAATGGCATGCCATTAAGTAGTAAAGAGTGCGGAAGTCAAAGCTCATCTCACAATCAGGCATGATTTGTTTAGACAGACCTTCGACTAATTCCACCTCAGAGATGGTAATTCATTTTAACCTCCAAAAGCTCGGAATCGTTTAGCTTGGAATGACGTGGCGGAGACAATCTTCATTTGAAACTTCATCAAGAAAGCATTCTTCTGGAAACATTTTGATAACGTAAATTCCATTGATACGGCTACAAATGCCCGGTGGAAAATTATAGAACGGATTAAATTTAAAGCTCTTTCGTTTTGGTTAGTTTTTTTTCACGGATTTCATCAAAAATATCAGTATACTTTTCAATCAGTAGCCCAAAGGCACTTTTTGTAGATGTTTTCAATCGGAAAAGTACGTAATTATAAGCCCGCCTCTTTTTTTATTTTTATTTCTATTCCTCCAAGTTTATATTCAACGTTGTTCGAATGAAAGGTGAATAAAGCTTCAATATATTGAAGATTGCTTTTTAGACAGTTTGACTCATTTCATAATATTGCTGTTACCTAAACAAATGTTGGGTTTTGATTTGGCAAGCGTACGTACATATTTCGATTCTACAGGCTCCTAATGCTGTATCTGTATCTAACCCTTCATCGCTGACGTCAGAGGCGCAATTTGGAAACACCCAAGCCAGACTTGCGTTAGCATAATAACGACTTGAAATTTAGACAAAATGGTCGCACCTTAATCACCCGACTGATATTGTACTGTAATCCATCTCTATAAAGACGATTTTGCATTATTTCATGCTGCGCGTACTTACATCTGTACATCGCTTGCGCGTTTACGCTAAACATTTTGACGTTGAGGTTACACTTGAAATTTTTAGGTATAAAAAAAGGGACCCTTGTAAAAGCTATGTTTTTTTATAAAGAGATGTATCAGAAACGGCACCTTTCCCGACTTGAGAGTTGCATGACCGTGTTTTGATATGGTTGACTGGAGATGACTTAGTGGGTTTTGGAAGCCGCTATAAACTGCGGAAAAGGAAACAAAAATCTCGGTGAGGAACTAACGATTATCGTTTTTTAACTGTCTTGGTAATATCGCTGTGTCCGGCTTTGCCCTGCAAATCTCAATTATGAGAAATGTCCTCTGTTTTTACCCATCCTCTACTCTCATAATTTATCTGGTTGACATTTTTTTTTGGGGGGGGACTGCTTTAGGTCATAATTTTCATACGAGACGAAACTTGGATTCGCCGTAATATTGACCGTTCCGAAATCTTTGTGGCGTAACTTGTCAGCCGTGTTTTAAAACTTGCAATGCCAGCCCCCCCCCCCAGGTCAGCTTGGAGCGTGATCCTTTGTCCACCACGTAACCCCTGACGTTCTCGCTTGTTTGATAGTAATATTCATACAATCGATCATAAAGCTTTAGTTCTACACCCTCAAATCGACTTTTCTCCTAAAAAAAGTTCTAATTTTCAAAAGAAAAAAATCAAACAATAAAAATGTTACTTTTTTTTAGTGTGTCTTTCTGTCACTCTTATTTTAAGTGATTAAACGTCATCTCACATCCTCAATTTTAGAATGGTTTTAGGCTTTTCATCGTTCTGTTTTCTTGCTAGACTATTTTTTACAATACAAGTAGCTTCGTAATCACGGAAACCCCAAGAGCTTTTTTCGTCCTACAACATAACATCATTCTCTTCTGTTTTTGAAAACTTAACAACCTATATTATAATTTCGAAAATCTTGTAAAGAAATGACGGAAACATGAAAGATTTCTGAGATTCCTGGTCTATGGGCTTTTTTGAGTAGACTGTAGCATTAGATATCGTCATTATAACAACATTTGTATTGCTCCTGCAGGCATAGAAAAACGATTTTAATCTGTGCTCTTAATATTAGCGTTTCCTCTTCTTCTTCCCGTTCCTTTCACTATGTTTATTTTCACTTTCGGTTCCGCTTCTCTCACCGACTTATTGGCCTGTTTCTCTTTCAGTTTCATGACGCTTGTCGTCGCTGAATTCCCTCTATTAAGCTCTTACAATCGTAACTGAGCGAACTATGACGAACATCCTTAAAACTATGAGAAAATCATCAAAAAATTGTTCAAGTTTGAGAGAATGATATGCTCCACCTCTTTGTGGTGTACCGATCGGCACGCAGTAAAGCCAGGCAGTGGGCCCTTGACCACACCTCAAAGTTGAAAACTGCAAAAAAAAAAAAAAAAAAACTTTTATACTCGAGCTTATTTTCAAGGTTCGTCGCAATTTATTGTGTTTTCGCGGCACCAGAAAATGTTTTGCGATGTTCACTTGATCAGCCAAGGTTAGTTTAGTTCCCTCATTTCCGACTAATGGGGCGATTCAGCGGCAGTCCGAAAACTCTGTAAATAAATTAAGGATCGTCAAAAAAGTCGTGTCGCACCAACATAATTTAAACTCTTTTTTTCGGGAGTCGTTAGTAAATGACGCGGTGTGAAAGGAAAAAGGCGATTTTCGTTTTTTTCAAAAATTTTGAACGAGCAGTGTATGTCGCTTATGGAACATTCCATCCTCCATTTTTTCTCGAAAATTTCACATGCCTGATAGAAGAATTGTGTTATGTGACTGTATGAAACCTCCGGAGATTCAAGAAAACTTTTACTGCTTTGAGTAATAAATATTTAGCTAATGGTAAATTTAAAAAAATTGGCAGTAAAATAACGTTTGGCGGTGTAACAACGCGGTAAGATATTTTCAGGTGTCCTCTTTATGTCGGGGAGCTTTTTCAAGACCTGCGCTAGTTTTCGGCGTGATTCGATTAATCTGCTAGAATCATAATTGCTGCTGTAATCTCCTAAATGAATGAAACTCCTGCTTCCATGACATGCTGAAATGTGATAGTGAAATATTGTCACGTTGGCAGAACTACAGAGCTGCCGCTGCCCACTGTGTTGACAAGGAACCAATCTTTTTCCTTTTTCCTTCTCGCCACTTTGAACACAACCTCTGGCCACTCAGCCAGCCGCATCCGATGGAAAGATTATTGGCACTGCCGTGAGAGATCCGCAGCCAGAAAAAAAAATGGCTCGGTTCTTACGTAACTCATTTTTAAAAAGCTGTGCGTGTCGCCAACATAGCAGGAAAAAAAAACCGCATTAAATTTGTCCTTGCAGCGAGTTTAAAGAACATTGTCAGTGGATTTTGTTCAACTATTTTCGGTTGGTAGAATGTTTACAATGGTTTGAAAGTCGGGTAATTTACTGGAGAATTACGGGAGAAATTTGCAATTTTAATAATACTGGTTTTTCCCTGGGTGACTCAAATCACGTTTGAAGAGCGTGGATCAAGTTTGTTATTTATTTGTAAACCGTAATGCATCGTGTGTTATCAAAAGATAAAACTGCCTCGAACTTTTATGTAAAATCATTTCCTCATTTTTGCTGCATAAAATCGAGAACGGAAGAGTTTTCTTTAATCAAGAAGGAAACCGAAAATGACTTTAAAAGGTTATTCTATAACCGTTATAAAAATATATTTTAAAAAAAATCATATTTTTGTGGGGGCTTGTGGCTGTCTCTTTTCATCACACGAGTTTTCATTTTGTAAACACATTTTTTTTCGCTGTGAATATAACCTTAAACGTCCGAGTCGGATGTGCTTTATTTTGACCGACATAACCTCATTTTTCGATGTGTCAGCTGGCCGAGGTTGGCGGCCCTGCCTGCAAATCCACGTAGCTAACTGGGCCGGTCGACACACTCAAGTTTCGTCAGCCTCGCAAATACCTCAAAAACGAAAGTTAGTCGGAAGAGGCGAGGAACGGTGACAGTGGTGCCACCTGTCAAACTAACCGCGGTCCGGTGACCATGCGACTTTTTCTGCTGTCTAGCTGCCATTCCGAAACTGCGTCACATTTTAAGTTGGACAAACTGCAATTTACCATTAACGTAAAAATATTTTCTGATGCGGGAGGTACTATCATAGATAGAAAAAACGTCCCCACCCTGCAACCACCTAGACATCGGTGCATTGCGGTTGCCTACCTTAGCTCGGAATCAGCCAATCACCTGACTGATTCCGAGCTGAGGTAGGCAACCGCAACGCACCGATGTCCAGGTGGTTGCAGTGGGGGACGTATTCTGTCTATGACAGAACACACTCTTCTTGAAAGTGAGATTAACTTATGTGTGTTTAGACACTTTTCTAGAACTAGATCCACCTGTGTAAATTAGCTGTCGGATACCTTGTAGCGGTTTGAAATGTCACAGTTTTTTGTAACTACTAAGTCTTATGGTCGTCTCAATTCAGACAGAATCTTTATTTGCTAAAGCAGCAATTTTTTTCCGTATGCCGGGCGCGAGATAGACCATAGGTACTGGGGAAAGAAATGGGCTTAAATGGCTACGTTGTTTACGCACGACCCCCTACCACTGGTATACACAACCTTCAGAGTATGGCAGTGGTTCGTGTACAAAGCTATATCACGAGTTCGTACCGCGAAAATTTCGAAGTTTTTGCGTGGGAATTTTGGTGAACCTGCGCCGTGGTCAAGGCTATGTGCGAACGACATCGTATGGTGTTTTTCGACGATTACTGCTCTGTTTGTCGAAAAAAAATGTTTCACCTGTCTATGAACATATTTCCGTATTGTCTTTTAGTATCGGATTCTTTCTATGTTTGTAGAAAAAATTCTGACTTCAAGCTGGTTTCAGAGAGAGCACTAGAGTCGTATTTGTAACTCTCAATTTTGGAAAAGTTGCAATTTTTACCTCTTCAGTTTAAGTTACCGCCTTTTTTTTTTGCATAGCAGAGAGAATAAGTGACAGCGGTGCAAAGCATACATCCAATCTACCTTGGTAGCGTCAAGCTTCATGCCGCTTAGGTTAGGTTGTGGCCCGCTTTGCTCGACTGTTTACGTCATGTTTCTGCCATGAAAATTAAAACATAGGAGCTAAAAATGTTTCTAAAATATTCTGGGTTGGTTTTGCTGTGCCCTTTGATGTCATTCCCCAAACATGTGACATATTGCGACAAATATGTGACTGCTTCACGGTACCGACCTCCAGACATCCGTGACTAACCATGGCCCCGTGACCACAAGTACCCGAATACCTGACGCAGCACTAGCGCCACAAGGCACCCGGTACAGGTACCTTGTGGGGACCGCTGCACATCATCACGCCCAAGGGCAATCAGTTCTTGAACTGTGCTTTGTTAAAAGTCATCTTATTAGTGCTTCCGCGTGCTGGGTTCGTGTCCTTGTTGGCCGTGGTCCTTTTATTTAACATCGGTTCAAGGATGCCAAGACAGGTACAGTACCTCATGTTGACAGTATATGCAGTCGGAGTGGGTGACGGTCCGTGAAAGATAAACATTCGTGACCTTACAAAACATAGGCAAAACCTGTTCAGTCAAATTATTTGCACATCTCACTCTAATGGAATTTTATTTTAAAACATCGGAAGACGTCAGCCCTTAACCATACGAATGCTGAGTGTATTCAGCCGCTCAGCAAAGAAAATACGGGGTCAAGCCCGGAGAGAGGGGAAGAGGGGGGGGGGGCAGTAATTAATCTGCCAAGTTGTCACGATTTCAGACATTTTTTTTGCAAGTCTGCACAAGCGGGCTGTCTTTAGACGTTCGCCGACTAGGCACTTTTTCCTGGTACCTTTGTGACACACTGAGCGTTAATAGCTGACTGTAAGTTTGTGGCGACGAAGATTTCCCAGCTGATCCTCGCATAAGAGTGGGATAAAATGTTGGGCGAAAAAAAATGGATCATTTTTCAAAACAAAAATCTTTTGTGGTGATGGAAATTGCATTGTTTTTATCGTGTTCCGGCTTTTGTTTTAAAGCCGAGTGGAGCAGAGAGTAGACCGAGGCATAGGGCACCAAATCGACTCTAACGCAATTGTATGTCCCATGAAATTTTAAGTTTAACTAAGATAGAATAAAGGTCAGTTCTATTCGTACGCCTATATTATACAAAGGAGACTTGAACGCACGGAAACCAACCTAATACATTCTAAATGGGGCAGCGTGTGAATAGTCACTTCGTAGAATAAATGAGTGGCAATATATATGGTAGGTTATGGGCCAAATAACTAAGCCGCTGTAATGATGGGGGATAATCATTTATTTTTCTTACATTTTTCTGTTTGTTAAGATCGGACGGTGCAGTCTAAAATTGTAGAGTGCTCAGGATATTGTGAAACTTACTGTTTACTATGTGTGCGTCCTTCAGGATGTCAGCTTACTGCACGGTCGATAATTCAGCTGTTTGATGGTAATTCTTTATACCACGCCGAATCCTTCCTTCCCTCTTCACAGTCATCAAAAACTAAAACGGATTGTAAAAATAGTCATAACTCTTTCCGTGAACAAAAATACTTAAGCAATATTTTTAAAGGGACTTGGAAACGTTACTTTCAACTTGGATGATAACGTTCTTGGTTTGAGTTCAAATCCTTGCTGGGCGAACAAAAAATCTTTTGAGGCAAGTATAATGTTTCTTTTTGAATCTTGATTTAGGAAAAAAATGAATTCGTGACAGCACAGCTAACGCATTAATGGAATATGAAAGTAGCGCCATATTTCTAAACGTCAAATGTGAGAATCAGCCATCAATAACTTCTAGGCTCAAATAAAACGGCGAAGTTTTAAGCAATCGTCAGCAACAAGTTTTGAGACATATTTCTTTAACTTCTAAGACCTTCTACTTTTTTGTTTTGTTTTAATGGTCTTTCCGAATTGTACTCGAAAACCAATTTATTAGATTTCTATTTAATAACCCATGACAGCCCAAAGTATTTGGAGTGAAATTCAACTTAAGAGAAATTGGAAGGATTTTTTCATAAAAATACGCAATTTAAACTTTCGAAAATGCCTAAATTATTAAATTTCAGGTTTTCAGAAAGTTGTTATTTTTTAAATTGTGACAATGATGAACTAAGAAGATCCTCTAAAATAAATTTTTCTGTTTCTGAACGGCAACGCTGGGCCGTAGTGAGTTAATGTACCGTTAAAAAATTGTTGATTGAAGATTCCGTCAAAGATGAAAGCTAAAATCTTTTAGCTTATTTCCAAAGTACTTTTTAATCGGTTCATTGTCAAGTGTAAACGATTAGACGAAGTTCACAAGAAATAGTGAATTCTACTCTTCGCATTTGTAGTGCAAAATTCGTTGTCCTTTTTTTTCTTCTTCTTCGAATAAAAGAAGGTTACACTCGTGCTGTGCTGTCGGAATAGTATAGACTTTCATGAAGGGAAAATCCGTCCGGTTCATGGAATTACAAAATGATTTTGTAATGTTCCGCTACCCAGAGAGTAATCGTGTTACGAAATCGAGCCTTGATCTCAAAAAAAGAGAGAAAGAAAATCTTCAATAAAAAGGTTGGTAATTTGATGGGGAGTGTTGCTGGCCTCGGCTGGGCTCGCGCTCCTTCCGTGTCTAAAGGTCGCCTACCCGAACCGGACCGGACCTTAGTCACTTCGGGGAAGTTGTTATTCTGGAGCTGTCCTCAAAAGCACGCCCAACTTCTGCATAAATCAGCCGCAATTTTCTTTTGTTTTTATTTGAACTTCTCCCTCTCATTGTTTTTTTCCGCTCATTTTGACGACAGGCATACATAAAAGATTGGAAAAACCTGCCAAATTCACAAGGCATATCGGCAAAATTTGTTTGAATTGGTGTTTATTTCCGAGAAATGCCTTTGTCTCTCTGAAAAGCCACGCTGATTTCGCAAAATTTATCTCAAGCGCACTCCCCTCTCTAAAAGGTTAATCCCTTTCCCTCCCCTTTCGTGACATCTACTTTCACCTCGAAGGTGTATCCACTTGCAATCACCGATTCAGCGTAAACACCCGTTATCTAAAAAAAAACGAAGGCCAGAAAATTGAAGGAAATGAACAACATCTTGTAAGCTTTGTTAGGCTATACTTGAATCTTGCGAACGCCTAGTTAAATGAAATTCGGCTAAAAATCTGCATACACCCAAGATTTCATTGATCGCGGTTTGGCTGAATATTATGAAATATGGGAACCATTGAAATGTAACTTTGAGTTTTCGTCCAGGAAAGCTGTCTAGTCCGGTTTATTTTTGGTGCGGCACCATCAAAACGAGAAGTTTTAGTAATCATAAAAAAGAAAAATCGGCCAGACGACCTCTACGAAAATGCTTGTTTAAAGACTGGAAGGGGGGGGGCACGTGTTCAGATATCTGTCGTTAGCATTTCAGTCGATTTTGACCTTTTGTTGTCATTGAATTCACTTTCTTAACCTCTTACATT
>Ga0058701_10002785_pt1 | contig 13493 bp, 12 predicted proteins | sample AgamicOrMae_FD_97039 | JGI IMG/M metagenome (GOLD analysis project Ga0058701, IMG submission 97039) | Agave microbial communities from Guanajuato, Mexico - Or.Ma.e | ecosystem: Host-associated > Plants > Phyllosphere > Phylloplane/Leaf | place: Guanajuato, Mexico | collected 2012-06-04 | reverse complement strand
CTGCTCAAACTGCTCAAACTGCTGCTCGCCGGCCAGCCAGCTGAGCGCGCCCTCCCCGCGCCCACTCGCCTCACTCGCCCCACTCGCCCCGATCAACAATTGGCCCTCAGGCGCACGTCGCCATCCAACCAACAAGCAACAAGCAACAACCAACAACCAACAAACACGAGCACGAGCACCAGCGCCAGCCGGCCGCCAAGCAGCCCCAACTGGCCAAACTGCTGCCAACGTGTTGCTCGCCTCCAATGTTTCCTAATGGATCCACTTGGCCAACCACGCCGACTTGCAGCTGGCCCAATTGCTCGCCGCCGGCCCACCACCAGCGCACCTTCTGCGTGGGCCGCCAGTTGGCACGCGCCACTTCGCAATGGACTGCCCGAGACAGACTGTGCTCAACTTTGCTCGAGACAGACTGTGTCCAACTTTGCTCAACTTTGCCCAATTCTCCTCAACTTTGCTCGCCCACTTTGCCGGCTGGCGCAACTCGAGCACCAGTCGCACGAGTCGGTGCCACTGGCGCGCAACTGCAGCTTCTAAGAATGCCAAACTGGCCCCAAAACTCGCCCAAAACTTGCTCCAAACTTGCTCCAAACTCGCCCCAGTCTAGCGCCAACTGGCGGCCCAAATCAACTGGTCGCGCGCCTCCAAAAGACGCACTTTCGGATCGCTTTCTCAGCCAGTTTGCTCCCCTTCAGTTGGGCGCCCGTGCGACCGTTGTCGTCGGACGCTTCAAGGGGCGCTTCTGAGGCAATTCTGCTGCTCTGGAGGGGCGCCAATCGGTTGCCAATTGGCCGCCAAGTGCAGCGCGCGGCCAACGAGCGGCCAGAGCCAGTCCGCCGCAGCTTAGCCGCCCAACTGGCGCGACCGTTGGGCCGTGGGAACGAGCCGGAAGCGCACATAGAGGCGCGCACAGCAGAGACTAGGGCTGGTTGTCTGCAACGGTCGCACGCGCGTTCGTTGGCCGCGTGCGAACGGCCCCAAGCGCCTCTATGTGCCAACTGGGCTGAGCTGAGTGTGTGCGCGCGGCAAGTGGCGCACCAGCAGCGAGTTGGCGGCACGCGCGCGCCTCTCACAGTCTTGCTCTGCTGCCCGAGCAACGAGGGCTAGTCACAGGCCACAGTTTAGAGGCCAGAGGCTGGCAGAGACAGAGGCAGACACACGCGAGCCAGTCTAACGAGCAACGCGTGACACTTGCACGAGCCGCCCGCTCGGCTGGGGGCGCACTTGCTCTGCGTGATTTACTCCACTGCGCACACACTAGACAGTATATAGCACACTGCAGACAGCACATAGCGCACTTGCAACCCAACGGCCAGCCAGCCAGCAGCCAGTGGCCGTCCCACTCAGCACGATCGTGAGAAAGTTTGGCCGCTCCAAATCACACGCAACCCACACACAAGCCAACTGGCTCGTCAGCTCATCAAATGGGCGACCAAACACGCGGCAAGTGTTTCCGCCACGCTCGCTCACTGTCTTTTCACCTAACACATACAAATGAACCATAGTGGTAGCTGAGGCTTCTCGTTTCATCTGGTTGGGTGGGAACCAGAACAAGTGAACTTGAAGTTCGCCTTGAATTTCACTCGCCAATTCTCAGCAGCGAGCTCCAAATAAAAATCGAAAATAGAAAAGGCCCAATGGGCGCCATCTGGACGCCGCGCTCGCTCACTAGCCAGCAAACAATTCTCATGCGCAGTCTAAGCTCGTCTCTGGCCAACTCTGGTCTTCATTTTTGGCCATTTTTCAACTGGCCAAATTCACATTGGACAGAATCTCCAATCAAACTAACTCCAAATGGCTTCCCTCTTTTCATTCATCCAATCAAATGGGGGTCTTGAATAATAGGCCTCAATTACATGCAACCGATTCACCGCTATTGCATCCTTTACATTTGTACGCTATCTCTGTGCTATCAGAACACCAAAATTAGCACTGCTCTCCCGTGTTCAGCTTTTGATGCACCTACAGATTGGTAGTTGGTAGGTGATTCACTAATTAATTCGATCTCACGGCACAATTTCGGTTCGATTGCAGACAACCTCTCTCCATCACTAGGTCAGCCTTCCCATCCTCTACTCTGCCCCCACGGTCTAAATGTGTGGTCGTAGTGATAAGTCGCCGCTTATGGTCTAGAGAATCTATACAAACCAATTGGTCTTTGGGACCTTCAGGACAAAATTCAATTCGACATGATTCCACAAGAACCATCTTGGGCAATCATCTCAAACTAGCAGTCACAAATCTACAACCATCGAACAACTTACATTAGATCTTTTATTCATCTACAATAAGCATTACGTAAGGACTCGAGTGAAAACTTTTATTTGACTTCCAGCCTATTCGGTTTCCCCACTCCGAGTGTCTTCGCCTTCCTGTCGCCTTTTCCTACATACATCTCATTCTTTCTCTCTCTCTCTCTCTTCCTCTTTACCCAACTTGCCCACCTTATGCGGGCTTTCCATCTCAGCCTTCCTCCTCAAAATTTAACCAACTTGCCTCAACAATTGCCGTTACCCTTTTTTCGTACTCGCGCCTATTCTCCTGATACAGCTGCGCCGCTAGACTATTGGCAGGGCTATTTGGATTAGGTTCATCTAATAATGATTGTATTGAGGTCAATATAGCTGAAACATCGTAAGTGGGCGACCATCTATTCTGTAATATGTCTAAACAAATTGAACCATCTGCATAAACATTCGGATGAAACATTTTAGAAACAAATCTCACTGTTGGCGGTTTGTTTGGATATTCCTCTGTAAATTCCAATGTTAATTTGAATGTACCGTCCTCAAATGGTGTGTCATGTGGGCCAAATATAACAGCGTTCCAAATCATAATATTATTATCAGTAGGCGCTCCGCTAACCCCAGCCGGAGGATCCTCCTGAAGTCGTTTAAAATCTCTCATCAATCTTCTTCTTGCCGGGGTAGACATGTGTATGGTGTTATAATATAAACAACGGGGCTAGTTATCTTCCAAAGAAATTCAACTAGTTTGAATTGGTTCTTCAATAATATAGTAATAATAATAACCAAAATCATGTGGTAATCTAATGTTTTCAACTGTGTGCTCACTCAGGGCAACCATTTTTACATTTGCCTTATGCAGTGTGTGAGACACCTCTGCTTTTTTGAACAGTTTTGATGCTGCGTCTAGAAGGTCTGCGTGTGTGTCTTTCTGTGTGTTGTCTCGAAAGAAAACACAAGAGTTATGCTACTCGATTCCACGTTGATAAGCCAACTTCGCTTGACGCGAAACAAATTACACCAACAGACCATAACAAATAACAACATCTTTACCGCTCATCGGTTGGCCTCGCCATTCTTATTTGCTCATGTGATACGTAGATTTGGCCCATCCTACTTGTCTAATGGCTAACAGGACGGTCAAATATGCACGATCGGTGCACGGAACCAATCCACAGTACCTGATTGAGAAAATCATCAGGGAAAGGATCTATGATGCTAAATATTGGCAAGATGATTGTTTCATGATCACAAGCGCGATCATATTGGAGAAAGCCGTCGACGATCTCAAGTACATCGGCGGAACCTTTGGCGCCAAGATAGACCCAACACCGTTCCTTTGCCTTGTGCTCAAGTTGCTCCAGATTCAACCGGAAAAAGAGATCATCTATTTATACATCGAACAAACTGATTTCAAGTACCTCAGAGCGTTAGGGGCGTTTTATCTCAGACTAGTTGGCTCATCTGTCGAAGTTTACAAGAAACTAGAGCCCCTCTACAGTGATTATAGGAAATTAAGGATAATGGACACACAACGAAAATTCAGTGTGTTACACATGGACGAATTCATAGACAATCTATTGCATGAGGACAAAGTTTTGAATATTTCCCTACCCAGATTAACTAAGAGAGTTGTACTCGAGGACAATCGTGATATTGAACCTTACAAGTCTGAACTAGAGGAGCAGAATCTGATTCCGACCGAACTCATTGAAGAGAAGGTAGAAAGACAAAGGATCGAAGAGAAGCGAATGCGCCATCGTATGCCCTCACCTTCCTCCTCAGGAGACTATCGACGCCATAGGGATAGAGACTACTCCAGCCATAGAGATCGTGACAGATCAGACAGAAGGCAGCGCCATGATGGTCATCATACTTCATCTCGGCATCGTAGAGCTGAAGAGACGAGCCCTCGACATAAATCAAGTGGGTCCTACTCAAGAGCCTTGAACGAGGAGAAGAAACCTGACCTGCCCGAGCGACCCGCAGGTCGACATAGGTTTAGCCAGGCGTTCATTGACAGTGAGAATGCCATCAGAGCAAAGGTTGGTCTCAAACCCCTCAAGTGATTGGGCCGAAGATTTGCTGGCACCCGAAGAGAGACATACATTTCGCAAGATAATCAATGATAAGCTCAATATAAACTGTGATATCGCACTCTCTCAGCTATTGGTTTCTCGTTCTTATTTAGTACTGTTCGATGTAGTGCGCAACATCCCATTCCCCTCTGAATTCGATTGGACCTTCTTCTTGCACTCCGTCTGACTTGACAATGGCCATGGTATATTTAGGTAAGGAGCGAGCGTCTCTGTAGTATAATACTTCCATACATTTCTTGATCAAATCTCTGGCCTCTGCTTCACTAGGCAGTTTGTCAGAGTTTTCGATCAAATTTCTGATCAAAGGTAATGCTAGATGTTGGGCGAAACCTGTGACAACGACATTGGATTTGAATGATGTGCCTAACTTATCTACGAAGCCTAAGAACGGTTCCAGATTTCCAGTCTCCTCATTTGGCTGTAAACCACCAATAACCCAAGCATTCCAGAGGGGCTGGAATTTGGATCTCCTGTTATAAGAAACACGTGTTATCCAAGAGTGCAGAGCTGCTGGATACAACTCAAGTCCATCGTTCCATTGCTTGTCATCGATATGCTTCTGATGGATAATTTTAGTCAAAAACTGGTAATCGGCGTAATCACCGGTGGCTGCAACAATTGTCTTCTTATTCACTACCTTAATCCTCTGACAACTGCTGAATCTCGCCATAGAACCATAAGAGACAAGAGTATCGGCGGCAATGATGACACCTCCATCGAATGCGATCCCGAGGACCGAGGTTCCATTGACAACTCCTGCCATAACTACAATAGAAAATGTTTCTCCCTGCTAGATATATTCAGATCATGAATGGAATCGGAGACGGATGAAGATAATAGGTTGAATCGAGAGGAATAAGGCAATTCTAGACTGGCTTTAGCCAAGGCAAGAGAGCGGCTGGCCAGCGCGATTTTGCCAATGTGCATGCGATGCTCGCTGATGCATTTGGCCTTTTATGCTGCAGACTGTATTTTTTTTGTTTTTAATGTTCAGTTTATGACAACTACTGACTTCTACTGTTGCAATGATCTCCCGAATTCGAATGATTAAACAACAGCGAGCCATCCCAACGATCTCAAGTATCATCCCAATCACGTCCCCATCATCTTTCAAGAATGCATGGGACCAATCGATGTCACAAGAGTAGCCTCTCTGTTTAGATTCAGGATTGTTTGTTTTGCTTCTTCTGAGAGAACAAGCCGTATGAGGGGAGAACAATGTTTGCCACGACTTCAGTGTCCATAAATACGACCAATTTTCAGGCATCGAATGACGCTTGTTGCATGGAACCAGCCGAGCATCCAGGGCTCGAGAATGAAAAATCGAGGAGAACCCTCCCAGAGAGAGAGAGAGAGAGAGAGGGTCCCTCAAGTCGCTGGCAAGACGACAGGACGGCAAAAACCTTGAACTGAATTCAAACAACTGGCGCGCCTCCCAGTCTGCTCTTGAAATGTCTCGTTCGCCGAGCGCCTCCTCCAGTCGGCAAGCTAGCTCGGCAAAGAGAGCATCAGATCATTGTGGTGAGCAAAGCATTGCCGAGGTCGGCTGACAATGTTGCAGAGCGCCTCTCTAACGGCGTTTGCGCCTTCGCTTGATGTTCAGATGATCATCACGAGCACATAACGAGCCATGTTTTTTCTCACTTTACTCCCTCTCACTCACTGTGTCTTCCATTCTCATTCTCATCGAGAGACGCCCCCGGCGAGCGGGCGCGCCTAGGAAACTCTTTGTGCTCTCAATAAGTTTTAGATTTCGTCTCATGTGGCCGGCTTACAGAGGAAAGAGCGCCAACGACACACATGGCTCTCCGTTTTGTCAAGCCTTCCGTGTCAAGCCCTTATGGAATGGCTGCCGGCGGCATGCGCGTTGCCCCCAAGGCAGAGGGTCGGGGCGCGAGGCTAGCAAATGGGCATCTCTCTCTCCATGAGCAACTCTTTGGCTTGCTCTTTTCCTATGCCTTGTAATCCGTGTCTCTTGCGCAAGTGTTGGCGAGCCTCAAGTTGGCGCGTGTCTATGTGCGCCACCATATCCAGATCCTCCGCGGAAGCTAGCACACAGAGTGATGATCTTCGCCAGATTGTGAGACAATTATATTCATCTATAATTATTATCCTATTTGTTAGCTCCATCAATGAGAGAGGCCAATTGAGATAGTTGTCTGTTATCGTTTCCGTTATTGTTTTTCCCTTGTTGTGTTTGTTCTGTGCGATTATTTGTTTCCCTCGCCAGTGAGATAGTTTGATAGCTCGATTATATCTAGAGTGAATTATTGTGTATTGATATAATCAGCGATTCGCCGTCAGATCTTTCACTTATTCCAAAGTGAGATAATTATTTTTGTTATTATTTTTATTACTCGTCGACTCTCTAAATAGGATTTTGGAAGATCGAGAGGGATAACTAGCTCGAGAAGACTATTGAAGAAAGAACAGGCATTGAAGAATCAATCAGAAAGGATGGAATCTAGCAAACAAACCGAGCAGCAGACTACAAATGTCGGTGGGGCGGATATCAATATTGACATAAACGGTGACCCAGACTCCAGCGGGGCTCAGGTGGCCAGCTCGACGATGAAGAACATGAACGCCGATGAGGGTTCGCGAGTCGGTCTCACCAAAGACGAGCTCATGAAATATGCCAATGAACCCTTTTGGATCCGATTGAGGAACATTTTGTTCGCCTCGTTCTGGATCATTTGGGTTTCCATATTGATCGCCGCCATCGGTTACGTTGTCCAATCACCGGGATGCAAGGTTGTTTCAGCCAGTCCAGTGTCGCAGACGAGTGGTGGCGGCGGCGGCTCCTCCAGCGGATGATGAGTGCACCAAAAGCTGGCCGATTCCATTGTTCCATCCCCCAAAACTACTGGACCAAGTGGCCATCCTCAGCTAGAGGAGGGCCCTAGTTTGAAGCTCCGGCTGGAACTCGAGCGAAAGAGGAAATTTTAACTTAAGTGATGAAGTAGTGGACAAAGCAGGCGGCATCTGTCATGTTGAAAGCCCTCAATATGGAGCCACCAGATGCACTGCTCGTTAAGTGGTCGAAGTGGGGAAAAGAGAAGTTAGGTGTCAGCAGATTGACTTAGCACCTGACCTCATCCAACTCAGAAGCTAGATGCTCATTTATCTCTGAGAAAAACATGTATCAAAACATAGTAGTTTATTTTCCGTCAGGTTTGTTTTTATTTTGCTTTCATGAAAGTCTAGTGGTTGGTTCTCAGGAAGGATGCTTTGCAGGGCATCTCTCAAGAATGAAGTATTGTTGAATGAAATGCGACGGCATTGGACTATTATGAACGACAAAATAAACGATAGTTCTCAAGCAACCCGTTAATCTTATTGGATCCCCTAATATAACAGTTCCAGCGTCAAAGTTCCTTATTTCTAATCCACAATGATTCCCCGTGAGACATTCGATACCCGAGCTCTCGAGTGCTTGGATATCGGATTGCCGTTACTGATACTTAGGATGGTGACAAGATTTTGTTGTTTGACGACAATTCATTTATTCTTTATCAGGCCTCGTCAGATTGGCAACAAGTGGACTCGATTGAATGACTTCTCGTTTGGTTCGACGACATTGGTGCGGTCCAAATCTGTCATTCATTAGCACAAAACCTCTTCATACACGCATATGAAGGCTCGAACATTTCAAACAGCATGTTTGGAGTTCATCTGAGCAATGTAAAGATTATCGCGATCTGTCTCGCCCAACACTTAACGGTTCACGACAAGCTACCTCATTTCGATAAGGCGGCTGGTTGTCGGGTTCATAAGTTTTTTTTCACATATCCAAGTCCGATGCAGCCAAGTCATCAAAGTCAGTTAGCGAGTGAAATAGGTCTAACTAACAAGGCTACCTTTGAATTGCATCCGCTATAGCTCGTTGCTACGAGCGAGTCGCGACGTCTCTTACCGTATGGTTAACGTATATTTAGATAGCGTAATTCTGTATTTGTCTTTGCGAGATTTGTCGAGAGTGATATTCGCACTCCGGTACAAGTCGAACTCTACTTCTCTGTCTCTCATTCAAGAGGTTCCCTCCTCCTGTTACCTTGTTGATCTTTCTTTAGCTCAAACTTGAAACAACAGAATCTGCTGACAAGCAGAGAAGCGCTGAAGGGATGTGGTCTCCATATCAGATCGTCGGCCGAGACCCAACAACTATCCTGACCCACGTCACCTATTCGGGCTGAGAGGAATCAAATATGATATGCTATCAAGAGATAATGGGTATAACAGACTTCTCATAACAAGCACTTTCTTAGGTGGTTCCCGCAATTTGAGCCAGGGGCGAGCATCAAACTACGCCCTACGCGCCCAAAGACTGACAGCATTAAAGGTGAAGACAGTCAAAATGATCCCCCAAGCTCGGCCATTCGGGACGCTGAATCAAAGCTGGATAGCGATCCACCCTGAGTTCAGCCTCAATCGAGATAGCTGAAGAAGATGATGATAATGCTGTGTTGAAACTGACCCAGAGAACTTCTACCGTCATTCATCTCTTATATTTTTCAAGTGAACAATTAGTTTGGAATAAATTAGGTAAAAATGTTGCCGACGCAATGACAGCTATGAGTGAATTACTTGTTGTACTCAATAAGCAGTTGTAGAATGCATTCAGCTGAACAGAGTCAGAAATCTGCTGAATCACTCGAGCTTTACCAGATGAGAGATACAACAGTGGATTCGGAAAGAGACTTGAATTGAGCTGCGGCATTTGGAAAGACACTCATGTTCTTGAGCCGGAACAGAAATGCAGAAAAATAAGTAACTTTATTAGTTCATTAATCACACTAAGTGCACAACAATTTTCAGCCCAACGGTTTCAGATTAACTATAATGGACTTCATGAATGCCGCAGCAACTAGGGCAGAGTATTGCTGCCATTCTTTTTTCTTTCTCCCATCCTTGTAATCCGAAATTCCCCTAATCATTATATAACTCTCTTTGCAGTTTCCATAAATTGATTCAACAACTGGGTCGAACTCTGAATCGAAAGCACGCAAATTAAATTGTGAGATCATTTGTTGCTTGAGCGACTCGTTGCCACTCAAAACTGGATTCCCTGAACCAATCGGGCCAAAGTGTACCATTGGACGCCCTTCGCGGCGCAAATCGAGCTCGTCCTCTGCTGCCTCTGGATGGCTGACTTCGATGGTGTCATTCAAACCAATCGACATGAACAACTTGTCGGTCTCGGTTGTTGGCCGATTAGCATTCACTTCTTGCTCCTGGAGAGCTCTGATTCCCTCGTCGATATAATAGTCCCAAATGCGATGCTTCGAATTATCTAAGCCTTGTATCCAAAGTTTTTGGGCCAACTCTTGGAGGTCCAACTTGGCTGGACGCCAGAGTCTGAAGTGGCACTGATCGTAAGTGAGTCTTGTTGCAGAACTTGATTTAGATTTACCACCAGCCTCAGCAACTTCGCCCCCATCTCCGTCTTTCTTGCTTGGGTCGTTTTTAACATTCAAATCGTCTTTGTTGTTTCCATTTGACTCTGTGAACTTCTTCAAGTTCTTATGCACACTGTAACTCATTGGTATTCCGCGACCTGATGGAGTGGAATCGTTCATCGATTGTTCATCGCCATTTGTCTCATTGGGCCGATTCACGGCGCCCCCTTTTTGATCCTGAAGCTTGGGCCGACAATGGACGTAGACAAAGTCAGAGGTTGGAGAGCCTGTTTTAGAAGTCTCGTTGGAGCCACGCTCATTCCTACCCTTAAGGTGCGATACATCCAAGTTGTTGTCTAAGCTGCCTGTGTTTGAGCTCTGCTCAAGAGTTTCCGAGTCAATATCGTTTGCAGAGGGCAAATGAGAGACAACAATGTCTCCCAGACGAACGTGGGTGGAAAAGTCAGTATAATTCGGCACTCCTCCTCCACAGCCGACAAGGAAAACGTATTCAATCTCCGGAAAGGTACCCAGCAGTCTCGTAGTTGCATTGCCTGCAGCTATGGAAGCGCCACGCGAGTGACCGATTGAAGTTAGTTTCGTTGAAACGACACGATGGTCGCCAATGTTTCCTAGAGTGTAAACATAATTCGAGGAGGAGGGCGCATTCGCTTGGGCAGTATCATCCTGGCCAGCAGTGACACGATAGCGAACAAAAGTTTCTTTGTCAGAGATCATGGAATCGACGGCGAGCTTCTCGCAGTATTGAGCTGTTATGATTGCGATGACAGGCTGTTGAGAGCGTTGCACTTTGGGCATTTGTTTCACCATTTGTACCTTAGTATCAGTTGTAGCCTTCAAGGTACGAGTGAAATGCAGACCATTGTCGGTGGAATTGATTTTCTCTTTTTGTGCCAATTCTTCAACCAATTGTTTAACCACCGTAATATCACTTTGTGTAGTTGAGCAAATCTCTTTGATGGAAATTGGATTTGGATAAGAGGATTCAATGATATCCAAGACCTTTTGACTAGTCAGTGGTGACCCGGGTCCACTATCGCCAGCTTGGCTACCGTCAAGCGAGGCTAATTTTTAAGTCAAAGGAATATTCACAGCAAGGATTGTTATGGCACGTTTGGTTCCAGTGGTCAAGGTTGTCGAGATAACATCGTGAATAAGCGAGTTTTTTCGCCGAGTGGTGGGCATGCGAATGGGAACGTGGAAACGACTCACTTATTAGCTTGCTGGTTCTCATTGTTAAGAGACACAGAAAGAGAGAGAGAGAAGAGGGCAGCTTCCCGTAAAAGGTTAGCTAGTAAACTAAGTGGGAGGGTTGAGAGTACTTACACACAGGAGATGGCGGTTGCTCATCTTTGACCAATTGCCTCAATTCTACCTCCATCTTGATGATCCTACTGAATTGTTGACTTTTTAACTGCCTCATCAGCTTCATTATGAAACCGACGTAATTCTTTGGAAAGTCGTCCGCTTTTGAGCCTATTAGCTGACAAAAGTAGGCCTGGGCCAGCTGGGAGGACTCTTGTTTCAGATTGGCAAAACTACGCATCGGTTTAAGAGGACTATTGTCTTGTGTGCCTTCATTAGCGTAATCGTTGTTGTTGCTAGAAAGACCATTGTTCTTGTTACGAGCCGGCTTACTCGTTGAGACCAGGGCAGAATGGTCAAGCCAAAAGCGCAACGTCCTGTGCTCAAGCGTTAATTTATTCGTCTCGGAATTTATGAGGAAAACTTTGAACGACATCTTCGCACTAGGCGGTTGCTTGTATTCTTTTTGTCCAGCTTGAAACTTGTTATAATCCATTATACTAGCTGGCTTGTTTATTATAATACCAGCATTGTCACCTTCGGCAACGAAGGCCGCATTGGCCTTCATCTCTGGGCGCCAATCTTGAGCTTGGATACGCATGATGGTGATGAGCGTATGACCTGGTTCGACCGGGTAAGGGGTCAGCAGTATAAAGTCTCTCACTGGATTGGCTTGTGGCGTGGAGGATGAGGATGAGGAAGTTTTGGAAGAGGCGCTTTCGGTCCGCTGATGCAACATGATGATTTTTGTGACTCTGATTTATGAGACCTAATAAGACCGCCACCTATGGTTAAGTCGATGTATATGTTTATCGGTTTCTCTCCCTAATGGTCTGATGGAGATATTGCTGGACGTCACTGCTGCTTTGAGCTAATAGGGTAAGCTTCAATGGATGGGTTTATTTTCAACTTGCTTCTAGCTCTAGTTATGGGCCGATTTGACTTGGTGAATTGATAGGATTGGCACATAGATTGATTCGTTTGGCGTTGATTTTGATTGATGGCAAATGTCATTAATCGCGGACGAGTGACATTCTGTAGTGAAATGTGGTTTACTCTTGGTGGAAAGATAAGTCGAAGTGTGACGCACGTAGACAGCTTTGCTTTACTTGATGCTATCGTTGCTATTGTTATTGATATTGAATTTAGACTCGATATTTTTGCCTTGGTTACATATTTATCTGGCGCGTCAACATGGAAAACTGAGGTTCTTTTTTCGTGCTTGGATTGTGGTATAATCACATTAGAATTGATGTAATGCGATGTTTTCCTCTATGCTATTGTGGTATTATGATTGGTTGGTAGTATAGGGCTACTGTAACATGTTGTGAAACTCGCTTTGATGGTTAGAACTAGATTGGCCCAAGTGTCGATGAGCGCGCGTATTGTGCCTCTTTGCTATGCTAGTTTTTCTGCCATAACGCACGGACAACAACCAAGCAAACGCAGGCCACTCTAGTGGCTGTCTTTTTCCTTCGCTCGCATACAGTCTGACTGTGTGTTTGTGCGAATTTCACTCGCGCTGGTCGCTTGGAAACGCGCGCAAACCCCCAGCCCTAAGCCCAGCCTTTACTCGCTTGCGCTCGCCCCTCCCACGAGCACGCTCATTGCCTGCCCCAAAAGCCAGACCGCAATACTGGTCCTAGCTCGGCGCCGCTGTCTCATGCATGCGCACTAGACAATCATCCTGCAAGACGGGGGCAGGCAGCTCGACAAGCCATAGCCAAGCGAGCAAGAAAAACTCTGTCCCTGGTTCACACTTCACGATGACTCAAGCCCACGCTCTATTAGTGCCTGTAATGTTATAGTAAGAGCCGTCAACAGTCAGGAGAAGGAATTTCGTGTTGCCTCACTAATGTTCACGACTCTCTCAAGTGTCTCCAAAATCAACATGACAACTCACCCAAAACCGAACACCACTCATTTGCACCTTGAATACTTGGACACGCTAAGCGAACTGCTCAACGATAAGTGTCCGAGTCAGGCGGCACGCTTGGGTTACATCTCAAAGCAAGTCCGTGAGAAACATGTGGTCCACATTAATGGTTCAGATCGTCCCAAGTTGATGCGTTGCAAGGCGTGTCAAGCCTTGTTAAGTGCAAGCAGTATAAACATTCACAACAAGTGCACAAGAGTCGTATGTCGGCTTTGTAACCACACTAGACAGTATGGCGTTGTCCAGAAGTGAGCTGCGCGCGGCAGAACAACCACGTGGTCTGGGCGCTTGTTTACTTTAAGTCGATTCGATACGATCCTTTTCCGTGGCAGCCTTACTCTGGCTGATGAACTCATCTTATTAGTTTTGCCATGAAAAACTTACGTGTTCTGCAAAATTTCAAGCCCGACCTGAATGGCAACATCATCGGCATCTGTGTTGATGCGGATAATGACAGACTTTTCGCTGTCCTAGAAGATCTTAGCGT
>Ga0058701_10002784_pt1 | contig 13495 bp, 9 predicted proteins | sample AgamicOrMae_FD_97039 | JGI IMG/M metagenome (GOLD analysis project Ga0058701, IMG submission 97039) | Agave microbial communities from Guanajuato, Mexico - Or.Ma.e | ecosystem: Host-associated > Plants > Phyllosphere > Phylloplane/Leaf | place: Guanajuato, Mexico | collected 2012-06-04 | reverse complement strand
TTTTAAATTTAAAAAGTCGTTTTACCTTTGTCGAACATGAGGAGGATAATCGGCCGGTATCTTTTTAAAACAATTTAAAATCGTGCGATAAAATATGCTTTAGGCTTAAACAGTGGAACTATTTCCCTTAATTTTTCCCCCCCTTATTATCGTTGATTTTGAAAGTAAGTGTTTTTTTTTTGATGTTATAAAAATTTTTTATGGGTGTAACTCAAAAGGAAGGATACATAAGTAAAATGTTGGGGAAATTTTTCTGATTTGAGAAGCCTTTGGACACCTCTACGAAACCTATTTCCCAGTGTAACTAATTTACGAAAACTCGATTGTTTGCGGTATACTGTCGACAATCGCTCATCACTTACCTTATCTGAATGTAAACCAAGAATAAGCATCTATCAGTTTTAAAGATTGGATTTTCCGGGTGTATGATCTACACCCTTGCTCCACTTTTCATTCTATGCATGAATATTAGCGACCTAAAGCAGCTTGGTTAAGGTTAGGCTCTGTGGCTTTTGCCTCGCTCCGTTGTCCGAAGCGCCTTGCGACCCTCCGTTGTCGCTCCGGTTAAGCCTGCAGCCTGCATGTCGCTATCATCTCGGAGGCAGAGAGGTAAGCAGCTTCAGGCTCACCAACAGTTAGGTTAACGTAGGTTAGGTTTGGTAGCGCCTTGTGCCTCACTTCGCACGATTTTGCGACCAAGAAGGATCTCAGGGGTTGGACATCCTACCTTCAAGATTGAAAGTGTAGTATACTGAGACGATAGACCTAATAACAAAGCAAGGGGGGGCCTACGGCGCGTACGTTGGGATAAACCCGCGCGATTCACGTGGTCGTGGCGCCGCCGCGCCGGTCGTGGGCGTCCTGCCCCCTCCTCTTTCCCCCCTCTCCTCTTTCCCCCCTCTCCTTACCTCAGTGTGACGCACAAGTTGTGCACACCTATTCCACGCGGATTTCACACTTACGCAGTCTGTCACAAAGGATAAGGTTCCTTGACTTGTACAATTTGTCTCTGTCGAAGCATACCTATTTTTATTATCTATCGCAGTTTTGAAATTAGTCTTATCAGTTATTGATTGCGCTTACGAATAAATGATCTGTCAGCTGGATCGTCGGTTTCGCGCGGGAAGTTCCTCGCTCCGACGCGGAAGTTCTGACGAAAATACGTAAGCTTCAGCGGCGTACGTTGAACTTCGAATAACTTTTTGACGAGATGTCGCGAAATCAAAAGTTTTGTTTTGAAGAAATTCTGTGGAAGAATCTCCACCATGTATGGAAAAAAAGAAAGAAAGAAAGAAAGGAATGAGTAATTTCTCGACCACCCTCCTGCACCCGAAGCTTGTACGTAATTTATGGACGACCCCCTGTTAGAAATGGCTGGATGACTTTCTGATTCCGTTAACGAACCTAATCTGTTTGGGAAAGCCTGGGGCACCTATTCCCTACATTATCCAAACACATATCACAGACTGAATTTTGAAGGGCAAGTTTTTCATCTCCTCTATTCCACCTCTAAAAAAAAAAAGGAAAAAAGTTTGTAATTCACAAAGAACCCTTTCAAGAATTTATCTGTACAGTCACTGATGAAAACAATACCTATTTACAGTGGGAAGGTAAAACTGATGTAACCCATATTTTGTTCAGTGCTCGAGATTGACCTACCAGTGGCAATCAGAATGATTCAGCCTGGGCTTTGTATTGATTCGTCTATTGAGAAGTCTCCCTTGAAAACAAACCAAAGCACGTCTTTGTGTCTCTTTTATCTTCCAAAACCCATTCAAGACTACCAATTTTCCTCATCGGTGCGAAATTGCTTGCATGATTTTGAATATGCATTGTTAAAACGAAGATTTAGTTTTAAGGGCTAAAGTTTTCAGACTTTTAGTTGCATGACGAGATGGAGACTCTTTTAGGACTCTATTTTCCAAAAACGATCCCATTTAATCAGGGCAGAGGTTTGAGTGAACACAAGACAACAGAGCGTTATAGTTTCCAAGGGGTGTTAGTGAGCCTTGTCATAGTATTGTGATGTAAACTGTGGGAGTTGGGATTCCAGGGACTTAACTCGTCGCCAAGGATTCTCTTGGGTCCTTTTCGTAAGGGAATACTAATCATACTGATAAGATTTTGCTCCCTTTTGTCCTCCGAATCCCAGCGTGTAAATATACTACAGCGGGAAGTTGCTTAGACCTACTAGAAGTTTGTGGGTACTGTCCCAACGGGATAGTGTAAATTCTCCTCCTAACCTGCCAACAAAATTTGTGCCCAAGTCACGCAACGCTAGGACACTTTTGAATCCCTCCCCCGTTTGTAGCGCCTTTCCCCTATACCTTTAGGTATGGGGCGTAACGCATATAAACCCCCTGAGGAGCGTTACGCAATATCCCTAACCTTCTCTTTTCTTTAAGGGCTTGTAGTTTACGGACGCCCCCTTACGAAGGGGTACCGTATTTTTACCCTGACTGTATGTCCATCATTTAATAAGAGGACGGGGAAGTGCAGCGCAAACAGGCATTCGGTTTAAAAGCTTAATCGCTTTTCTCTTATTTTTCTCTTAAACGCAATATCCTTAAGTGGCTCTTGAGGACAGAACCCAGAAGTCGGGTCGCCCGTTGCCATAGTACTCGTAGTTTTAATAGATTGGATTTTCTCCCTCTATTACGTTGTACCTTTCGTTGCCACGCTGAGCGGAGCTGTAGCGGTACAAAGCACAGGGCACCTATCTCACTGAACCTATTTTCGCCAAGCTAAAGCGATTATCGTAGCCGCAGACTTACCTTAATTATGTCGTCTATTTTATGATGAAAGCTTGAATCGGGGTTGAATCAAGGAGGATTAATACAACCTTTGAACAAGGTAACAGGATTCCCTAGCCGTGACGCGTGATAGATGGAATTCCCTTCGGTCCCTATACGAAAAATATTAGCTGGCGAATGTCAACACGTGACGTGTCTCATTATCAGTTCAGAGTTGATTTTTGCAACGGACGCTTCAATCACAACAACGGACCATTTAACTGATTCGGAGACTAGATTTATTTATGCAAAGGACATTGACATATCTTGACATTTCTAAGGAATAGATATTGAGATTTTCAAAATGTTTAAAGAAAATGAGCCTTTGTCTTTAGCATAATAACGTAATCGATTACGGTTTATTCTGACTCAAATTTTTAAAATGCATTTAGAAGCTGTATTCATATTTTCGTCAAATTTGATAGCAGATGCAGAGGAACCCGATTATCGCGAACCCTCTTGCAACGAAATTCCACCTCATGTGACGAAATAAATATACGGTCCCATGTTTTCTCATGCTCAGCGAAATCTCGCAAAATGTCACCCAGCAAAATACAGATTTTTTCACGGTCCGTTGTTTTAAAGGCGTGCTGCCTATAAGCTTTCTACCTTTTAGTGGATTCATAGATTGAAAATTTAAAGCTGCAAACATGAAGATGCGTGTCTCAAAGTTTCTCATTTTTTACCTATTTGAAATTCAGAAAGTTTTTGCAAGTCACAGAAATCTAAACAGGAAGTATTCTCGCGGTCGCGGAAAAATCAGAAAAAAGGCGAGGAAAATTAGTTTTTTTTGTTTTTTCGTTTTTTAAAGCAAAGAAAATATTTTTCTTTTTCCTTGTTCATTTCGTCTCTTATTTTCTCGAAGGAGATTGAAGTTTGTGCCAAGGAATATGAAGTAGTAGTAAACTTACAACAATTATTGTAGTTCTGATGAGGATTTTTTGGACTTGATACCTATATTGAGATCTGACTTAATGAAGCAGAGGTTTGGTTAACGACCTTCGCTTAAATTCGCGAACAATGCGGTGCTATTTTTAGCCATGAAACAAAATGAGTTTAGTCAGTCGGAGCGCTCTTTTAAGTTGCAAAATATAGAATGCATCCTGCTAAATAGCTCTCTACTAAAACGCTCTTTTCTACAAATAGCGTACTACCGTGACGTCAGCAAAACCAACTTCCAGCTAGCTTCCGCTAGTTAAACTTGCGTTCAAATGCTGACCGAAAATCACGAAACGAACGATGTGGATCCGTTAATTATAAACTCAATAATTGCTATCGTACGTGTGAAGTACTCTCCGATTTCCGGCGAACTGATTTTCGACCTTGGTATTCGTCATACGCAGTCAAGAGGCTATTCTTATCAAAGTTCGCTGAAATAGATTATTAATGAAAAAATACCTGTTTGTCGTACGGAACTGTTGAGGATTATGTATTCAGGTTATTTTTATGGATGTAGGCGCTAAACGTGCCAATATCCGAACGGAAGGGTTATTTTCCACCATTCATATGGATCTTGTCGCGTGTATCTTGGTATGGAAAAACAAGCCGGAATACATAGGAAATAAGCGTGTATTTTAAACTCTTCGTTGAAAAAAAGTCGTAATCATTAAAAATAAATTAATCCTGCATTTTTTTGCTTTGTTTCTTTTCTTTTCTTTTTTTTTCTTTTTTTTTGCGAAGGACGTTGATGTACTGTATTTTGCTTCACAATTATTCCTATCAAAGCAGTGGATTGAAAAACAAAGTGAAACATTAAAATATGTCGATTATTTGGTCCACTTTACCGCCAAAATCCCACTTACTAAACGAAAACCAGTGACACTCAATGAAGATAATTCTGGCTTTCCATTGATTTCCATTGAGTTGCAGTCATTCAGATTTAGAGTGGACGACCATTATTTCTTGGAAATGTCCTGTGATTATCAATGACGGTCTTTATATCTTAAGTTTTTTACAAAACAAAACCTTTGATTATACAACATCGTTCACAGATAAAACTGTGGTATCGAGTGCAGCTGTCCTTATAAACTGGTTCCTCAATCTCGAAATAAATTGGTTTCGCTCGAGTAATGTTACAATTTAGTCAATTGACATCGCGGAAAATGCTCCACTGTCTGCAACGCAGATCGGACTTAAAATGAGATTTTCAGGAACAAGATTAGGGACGAATGCACCAGTAAGAAGATCGCCTTTATCTCTCCGCTCTCTAAATCCCAAATTGTGGTTTAGGAAGATAAAGAACGCAGCAAATAGACCCACATGTTGGTATTAAAACACTTAAACTTTCTCTGCACTAATCGGTGGTACTCCCAAGTTCGCTCATTTTTTGAGCCAAAAATAATCCGATTTTTTGAAAATGTAAACATGAGCCGATCTTGGCGAAGCTGTGACAGTGAATAGAGACAGTAGTCGTTTGAAATAAGATTTCAGCCTTGTGCGTGGGGGAGGGATGGGTTAAGTCACCGTGTCAGAGCTTCCCCCGAGTCAACGCGCGCACTGAAACCCTTCAGCGACTTTTCTTCCCTGTACAGACTTTACTAACTTTTTTAACAAACAACTAAATAACAACCTAACTTTCGATTTTTTTTTATCTCTGGTTTACCTGGGTCTGATCTTTCATTGTGAGAATTATCGTCATACTACGTCTACATGGTGAAAATGGAATCTTAAATGCAGATACAACAGAAGTCAATTCACTGGTCTGAGAAAAATTCAGTCCAAATTTTACTTAATTCCAGTTTTATCGTACTTTATATAAGCCTTTTGTAAAAATTAAAAACGTTGTCTGAAATTCAGTGCAAAATTGGGCTGAATTTTTTTCCAGGTCAGTGATTCGATTTTTGAATGTAAGATTCTCTTTTTACAGTGTACCCCTGTGGAGTTTTTACCGCCGGAAACGTTCGATTTTAATTTGAAACTCAATCTTTAGAAGGGTTTCCTGTGGGTTAACGGACACATACGCGTTGTGGCTGCGCAAGTTTTGTCATGGACTTGCAGGGTAGTGGCGGAGGTGTGTTGGACGGTGCTGTGTGGACGACTACAAAAGGTTGACGTGTTTTGTTGGGTGGGAGGCAGATAGGCAACCTGCCAAGTTGGCTTCCAGTGCTGGCCGTGGCTGATTGTGTCCATGTCCGCCGCATGTCACCTGTTCTTAAGCTACTGTGACGATTGGCGCCTCATGGCGTCCGTTGTTGCACTTTGCGAATTCGTTGAAACGAATTCAATTAGAGACTTGACGCAAGTGCTGACAATCCGGTTTTGTGTTGACGACAAATGAGCGTCGTATTTTGTATCCGATTTATAATCGGAACGGATTGCATAACGGCTTCGGTTAAGCCTAATCTTGGCCCCAAAGTAAGACTTAACACTTTCTCCTTCTTATCTTGAAAGAGGGCCGAGCGTGGGTGAGATCATTCTCAACACTATCTTACCGAATGATATCTTCTTTTTTATGTGTGTTCTCTGTCTTCATTATGAGCGATTCACTGACTTTCCCGCCTTTTTACAGCAGTCTCCCACCTTTTTCACCTGGTACGTTTCACCTGTTACCCCATCCTTCCACAGTCTTCCTTCCGTTTCACCAGTCTTCCCATGTTTCAACTGTCTTCCTTATTCGTTTCACCAGTCCTCTGTCCGTCTCGTTAACCATCCTATCTTTCAAGTCCTCCGTGTCACCAGTCTTCCGTGCGTGTAATCAGTCTTCCCATCTTTCTACAGTCTTCCCTCCGTTTCATCAGTCCTCTGTCCGTCTCGCTAATCATCCCATCTTATTTCAAGTCTTCCTTCCCTTTCACCAGTCTTCCGTCCGTTGTACGACCAATAACGCCATCTTTCACCAGTCTTCCTTCCCTTTCACCAGTCTTCCGTCCGTTTCGCCAATCTCCCCGCCTTTTTACGCCATCTTGCCTCCTTTCATGAGTCTTCCTGCTCTCCTCGATAGTCTTCCTACCCATCACAACAATCATGTAGAGTCCACTGCAAACTCCATTCTTTGTCCACATTTTTTTCTCTCTTTTCTTTTCAACTATTATTTTCTTTCCAATTTTTTTAACGGCGCACTTTACATAAGTTTTCCACCGTTTTAGAGTTAATGCTGTTCATCGACATTATATAAGTGTTCGTGATCATGTTTTATTGAAATCGCTGGATATCTTTTATTGGTTGAGAATGGCGTCCTCATCTCTATCTCACAGGTTGGGTCTTACTCTGGACAAATACAGCCAGAAACCCGTGTTAACTACGTTCATTTATTCATAATTAGTCCAAAGGTTTAGTCTTCTCTTCTAAGTGGCTCTTCGCCAAAGGAGGTGCCGACACGGTCAACCATTTCTTAATTGAGTCGTTTCGCGTATTCATTCATGAATCTGTGCGCCCTTGTTTATTGAGAATAATGTTGTCTATTTTTTTTCGGAAAAGTTCGCTGGAATAGAAATTGTCGTTTTCGACTCCTTCTCATGGCGGTCACGTCGTCTATGAAATCAAAATTCAAATGGCGTCTAGCAGGGAATTCTTATTCTGACATTTCCTCCCTTCCATCGCGTTTATGTGCAAAATTCTCGGACAAACAAAAGTTGAACAAGCAAAGTATCGGTCTATTGACCCGGCTCTGACTCCGTACTTCATGGACTCTTCAATGATAGTTTAAATTACGGAACTTTTGGTAAATAGCATTTATTAAAATGGGAAAACCGTAATGTCCATTGTTGGCCACCAAAGTATGTTCACAAAATTTTGAAGGTTTGCCGTCGCTAACTGCCTCTGTTTTCTACTAATTGTCAGCAAGCTGATCTGAGATAGAGTGAGACACAGGGCAACTAATTTATCTTATCTAATTAAATTTACTCTTAGATGCCATTTTGGTGAGAAGTTGCTAATCCTTATACGAAATCGCATCACAAATCGTAGCCTATTGCAGGACTACAATATCTGGCAAACTCACTGAGAACTGCCAAATGAAATTAGTTTTGTCGCGAAAAGAGGCGCGGTCTCAATTAAGAGGCATGCAGCCCGTGCTGAAGACCGCGCTCAAGGCTGTTTTACTTGAAAATGGTCATCTCGTTTAAAAATACCACATTTGTGTATTTACGATTTCATTGCGGTTTAACCTCAGAATAAGACATTGATGAACATGAACAGATAACGCTGTTTCTTCTCGTTAAATTGATTTAGAAAATTTATCTCCCCGGTAAAATGAGTCATTGGCAGTGGAAATGTAGTTGCCCCTACAATAGGCGATCCCACCCCCTACTCCGGGTCTTTTCATTGAGACATTCTTTTTCTTTTCTTTTTTTCTGTTTTTTTCTTTTTCTTTTCTCTTTTTTCCTTTTCTTTTTCTTTCCTTTCTTTTTTTTCAATCAAAGAAAGACACTTTTTGTACAATGACTTTTTTTCTTAATAGCCTTTGGGAGTGTCTATTGACCCGACAGTCCGATTTGAAATGTATTAGATTAGGTTTCGTGCGTTTGTCACCTTTCATTGAAAATGCATTCGGTTGGTTACGTGCGTTCAAGTCTCCCTATATTAATGCATGTCGGGTCAATTGCAACACTCATATTCTTTTTCTTGAACGTGTAAGAGAAACTAATCGTTTAATAGTGTTAATCGCAAATCGAATCGGGCATGCTAAAACTTTATTTAGTTGTAAAAATTGCTTTAGGAGTAAAAATTCACTCCTAAATAGTGAAAAGTGATCCACTATTAGCAAATTAGTTGCTCATTTTTCACTATTTATAAGAGTAAATTTTCACTCCTAAACCGAATTTTCACTAATATTTTTTTTTAGCGTGTGGAAAATGGAGGAACCAGTGAGGAATGAATAATTGGAGATGAGTCATAAACGGCCTTTCACTGAATCGATTAGTCAAAAAATATCTGAATTTTTCAATCAGTTTAAAAACTTGCTATAGGAAGAGGCGTATTGTCTCGGCTTTAGAAAAGTGTCAATTATTTATAGGCGTATTCGGCGTATGATAAACAAATACAATTGAACGCGGCTGATGAGATTAAAGGCGCCGATTTTAAGGCGTGGCGGTGGGAGGGGCTCCACCCCCTGTCGGGGGGGGGGAGCGGAGGGGCAGTTTAGCCTTGACTTGGGCGTAAAAGTTGCGGCCCGTGGCTGGTGGCCAACATTTGTGTTTTTGCTTTTTGTTACGCGTTTGTTTGATAACTCGTGCGAAGACAAAAGAGTGCACGCGAGCCTATTTTGGGAAGCTTTGCTACCGCATGCATATGTAGTCAAGAGGGAGACGTCGGAACGAAAGTGCTATAACTTACAGCGTTAACAAAAGAGCCTTTTTTTTGTACCGAGTGTGCTTTTGCCTCTCAACCACTCTATTTGATGAGCTATTCTTGTATACGCGCTAAAATTTGCATTTCAAGATGACCACTCTTGGACGGGGGTGGGGGGGGTGTAGCACGCTACGATATTGTTTTCATTGAATTTTCATTGAAAAGGAAATATGGCTGTTATTGAGATGAGGATAGCTGTAACTGTGAGCTTCAGAAATGAAATTTTATTCGGGGGAATACCTCCCTTTAATTTTCATCTAGGACGTTAGAGAAAAGTGTATACATTACTTACCTTTACCTTACCTTACCGTTACCTTAGGACTTAACCTTACCTAGCCGAATGATAATGTTCTCATGGGGCCTTTCCCTATTCCAAGATGTCTTTGGACCTTTTCAATTTCTTCTCCTAACTTTTTCCCCAGCCCATGAAGGTTTTTAGACGAAATATTCAGGACAGGTAGTTTGATGATTGGATACAGAAAAGCCTTTGGCCACAAGAGATTCCGGCGACCTTGCGGTGGCAATATTGGAAAATAAGCGAACTGGCGCGAAAGCACTTAAGGGTGGGGGGCGTCCATAAATTTGCTGACGTATCTGCTTTCAGCTTGTTTGGATACCATGTGAACAGACTAGTAGCTGTCTCTTTCTCTGAGTCGCTGCTTTGATTTATGTATCCATATAAGTTTTCGCTCTTTATCTCTACCAAAAGGGCTATTTAGTCATGTCGGTGCGGCGGACGCGTGAATTTGGATAGTGCATCGAAATACGCCTTCTTAGCGGCCGGAAGTTAGCAGTGCGACTTGCGCTGTAACCTTTAGGCCCTGAATCCCAATGATTGTTAATGTTTATGTGACAACTTGACCTTGAAGGGACTGTCCTTAAAGTACGATATATTTGGCCGAGCAGGTTTACGTGATCTGGAAGAGCTGAAGCACCAAAACTCGACTTGATATTGATCACTCTTAATTTTAATCTAAAGCCTCGATTTGTGTGTCGCCTTAAAGAGAGTGAATTTTATTCGAGGACTTCCATAGATGGTATCAAATGCTCTTAGAGAGCTTTCAATATTAAAATCTTTCGGTGAGATAGCTGTGAAAATTTTAAAATTGGTTTTATTCACACGCCTATATTCAAGGGAAACTTGAACGCACGGAAACCAACCTAATGCATTTTAAATAGGAGTCGACTTGAACGCATGGGAACAACCTAATACATTTTAAATGAGGCAGCGTGTAAATAGTCACTTAGTTAACCCATAGTAGCCCAAAGTATTTGGAGTGAAATTTAACTTAAGAGAAATTGGAAGGATTTTTTTTCTAATCAAATACGCATTTTTATGCTTTAGAAAATCCTTAATGATTATTAATTTTTTGGTTTCCAGAGGGATGCTTGCTGGGCGGTAGTGGGCTAAAAATTTCGCCTTTTTTCCATTTTTGTTAGATTTTATTGTCACATTTATTTACTAGGTCACGTCGATTAAAGCATTAATTTTGATCACAATTTGGTGTATTGAAATCACAAGCGGTAAATTAGGTTTAAGTTTAGTGTGGGTTTTGCAGAAGAATCGATTAATTAAGATCTAGAATCGGGTAATGTAGCAGGTCACGAGTCGGTTAGTCTAAATGAAGATTGGATCAATCTAGGTCACGGATCGGTTAATCCATCAGGTCACGAGTCGGTTAACCACGGTTGCGAGTCACGCTCATCAACCTGATCGTCACGTTCAAGGTGAAGATTTATGTGTTAGTATCTCAAGGTCAGTATATCAGTCACATCACATGTGTTGTTTATTCGCGAAGTTTGTTTTCCTCTCGAGTATCCGGTCGTGGATCCGGAATAGAAAACCGAATTGAAATGGTTGCTTGGCGATACCTTGGCGGGTACTCGCCGCGGTACTCGCGCACCAAGGAATGCGACTCCAAACGATATAACCGGTTTAGCAAACCGGATACTTGACCGGTTTCCTGGTGGGAGGTAACTCTTTTAACAAGTAAGTGTTGACAAGAGCGACTTGCTTTTACGCAGTTGTCGATTACATGCTAATATCTTTTGATTCGGATGTGGACAGGACATCTATTCAGTTCAAAGTATTGGGGTTTTCTTTCGTAACTTATTTCTCTGGAATATCAGCCAAAAAACATGCACTGAGAAGATTTTTTTTCGACTTCCGGTCTTTGTATGATTTTAGGATTTTTGAAAGTATTTTTCTGCTCTGAGAATTTACCCAAATTTTCACCAAAAAATTTAAAAATGTACGAAAAAATGTATGCGCGCTTGAATGCCATAAAAATATTGCTCCATTAAAAAAAATGCTTCGTGTTTTTGTTTGTTTTTTTTTTCATCCAAAAAAGTAGAAACCCGGTGAAAATTACGGGAAAACCGCGCTAGCGCTTTTACGGTCTTTTTCCAAAAAAAAAAAAGAAAAACGGATTACTGTATGGGTTCAGAACAGGTCTATCTAAATTTTAATTTTGCGATGTTTCGGTCTGAGTCAAAGAAAAAACGGCTTCATCGTAGAAAAAATAGCCTAAACCGAGATCTTTCATTTTTGCCTCGTATTCTATGCGATCTTTTTAAACCAAGAATATTTATTTGCAGTTCTATCGTATTTCACGGTTCTTGTTTATGTTCACCTGTCAGCTGTGACGACCATTTTCATGAACGAACTTCGCCGAACATGAATTTATTTGACAAGTTTACAATTGTTGTCCTAACCATTCTTTGGAGAGAAAGCCCTTTGTTTGCGCGTTGCATAATCGAAAATATTTGCGACGCGCGCGGCATTTTGCTAACATTTAGCGAGCCTCGGGTTTTTGTTTACAGTGAATAACCTAGTTGAAAAGAGCAGATAAAGCGCTCCAGCTGTAAATTTGAAAGGTCGAATTTTCCACCTTTTGTGTTCCACCTTTCGCCACCACGCCGGAAATCAGTCTTACCTGACACTTGATCGGGTAGCTGTCATAAGCGCCAAAAACCACAAGCGCCAACGCCGCAAGCGCCAATCCGTAACCGCCAAACGAGAAAAGTTGCAAACGCCAAAGGTCTTAACCGCAATACTGACCTAAATTAACCTAACCTAACTTGACCTAACCTATACGAACTTTGGCGTTTGCGACTTTTCTCTTTTGGCGGTTACGGACTGGCGCTTGCTGTGTTGGCGCTTGTGGTTTTTGGCGCTATCGAATGGCCCCCCACTTGATCCTTACGTTATGGGAACATCATATACTCTAATGCTCATAATTGTGAAAGTTTGAACGAGGGTGGGAGTGGGACACATCGCAGAGGTGGGGAATCATCCCGTTTGAACGGAGAGGGTAGATTCTAGAGGCCTTGTCGCCCCGTGCGTCACCCTTTAATATGGGGCTCCCTTTCACTTCCTCCCTTCGCACCTTTTGACGTCACGCACAAGTGGCTGTGAAAAAATACAAGAAGAAGAAGAAGAAATAGGAGAGGATCTCTCCCGGCTTAAATCTGGAAACCCGCATTAAAATTGTATACCGAGATTATCACAGCCTTTTCCACGGAATCTGTTATTTAGATTTACCTCCGTAAATGGACTCGCGCATTTCTGTGGAAAACGCTGTTTTTCTATCCGAAAAATCTTCCGGAATTGACAGTGTCCTGCAAAAGTATTGCCAAAACTTTTGCCAAAAAAAATGTTCTTTAGCCGTATGCATAGAAGTGCTGTATCGATAGAATTGCTGGCCTTAGTTCCTTTTTTTAAGAGAAAAAAAAAGAAAAAAATTAAACTAAATGGTGTAGAAGTACGGACTAAGATAAACGATTAAAAATAGATTCGCAAACTTTTTTGGATGTGTAACCTATGAGGAGTGAAGTTGAATGTTATTCTCGTGAACCACATTTTTTAGATGCCTTTTCTTCTGAGGAATGCAGTTTTATAAATCGCATATACTTTTTTCTTTTTAACCTTCTTTTTTGAAAAAAATCAGCTTTGTTTTGAAAGGCAAGTTTTACGGGTAGCCTTGAGGAAAAAGAGTTGAAAAGCGTTGTTGGTTATTTCAAGCATGATTTAAAACTTCGTGTTTATTGTAAATGCTGTATAACAAAACGTAGCTCTAACCCACGAATATCGATGACTTAACCAGTGTGCAGTATCAAAATCATTCAAAGAGAACTCGTATGACAAAACCAATGTTTCCTAAAAATAGAGCCCCTCTTAAGTTATCTTAGACTTGTTTGCAGTTTATCCCGAGACGAAAAATATCGTATGCCGGATGTATGCCCAAGCGACCGCTGACATACTCCAGCCATACATCGTGCATACGTATGCGAGAAGTATGTTCCCATATGCCCCCCGTATGCTTGCGTATGTCCTATTGGACTGAGGCATACGCGTCCGGCATACAGATGCCGGATGTATGCATGATGCATACCTGCGGTGTGCCAGGGCATTT
>Ga0058701_10002783_pt1 | contig 13495 bp, 7 predicted proteins | sample AgamicOrMae_FD_97039 | JGI IMG/M metagenome (GOLD analysis project Ga0058701, IMG submission 97039) | Agave microbial communities from Guanajuato, Mexico - Or.Ma.e | ecosystem: Host-associated > Plants > Phyllosphere > Phylloplane/Leaf | place: Guanajuato, Mexico | collected 2012-06-04 | reverse complement strand
TCATGTTTTAAAATAGGGATAACAAAAACATTTTGTTACAACAACAAAATGTTTAGTTCTGTCAACAAAACGTTTGGTTGTTGTAGCAAAATTTTTGGTTGCAGCAACAAAAATTTTATCTGTTGTCCCTGTTGCCGTAGCGTAACCATTTTTTCCGTGAACCAGTTCAAAAAATGCTTTTCTGAAGACGAAGTCGTCGACTTCGGATTTCACACAGCCGTTGAGGACTGCATAGAGGAAAGGATTTTGCTGCCTCAACAAAACGTTTTTTGACATAGCGTCAGCAAAGAAAAATTGTTGGGGTAACCATTTCAATAATTACGACAAAAATGCGATTTGTTCCCACGAAAAATGTCGCTGTAACAAAGTTGAATTGTCGCCACAACAATCCTTGTTTCCTAAACCTTCTTTTTTGTTGGGGGGGGGTAACGAAGTCACTTTTTTCGTTCAGGCCCACAAGTAATAAATTGGTGAACTCCTTCGTGACTGCGCCACCATAAGCTGTCACGAGAATATGACAAACTATCTGCCGGATAAGATTCAAAAGGAATGTCTTTTGGGACGTAAACGACGGAACCACTCCAGAAAATTTACAAAAGAGGAGTGACAAATAGTTGACTTTCTAATTATTTTTTTACTTTTTTAAATGTTGCAACTAAGTGTTTCTTTAAACGCATTAAGCTAGCCGCTAAAAAACAACTGATACTTCAACGGTTTAATCCTTCGACGCAGTGACACCATTAGTAAAAAAATAATAATAAAATAATTTATCTATGTTATTCATATTGTGCTCTAACGAACCTTGCGTATCACCTTATCGTAAGTCACCGCAGGATAGAATTCGCGAAATATTTGTCATGGAGGGTGAGTCAAACCATGAAATTTACAGCTTATATGCACGGCATTAAGCTGAAAGTATATACGTTTGATAAAAAATCATGTTATCTCCCAAAGTCTTGTTAAGTCTTGTTCCCTAAGCAGCGACTATTTACCGAAAGACGAGAATATTTCCTTGTTTTTTATGGTTCAGGTAAATAGGCAACATAATTTTTTTTCAAAATAAAAAACGAAAGAAAAAAATGTTTCAAAAAGATAATTAGTTGAACTCATGCCCTACGAGGTAGAAATTAGGGGCCCATTATGACTGAATTTAAAATTACAGCGTATTGAAAAAAGCATTTTTCATTTTAGTATAATAATTGAAGCTAGATTTGGAGGCCAATTTTTACGTTGTTGTTGCTATATAATACTATCTTCATGTAACGGCATATATACATACGTTATGCACAGTATGCAGAGGGAATGATATCGCGGTCCAAAGGAACTATACCCTTCTTTGACCTGGGAACTGAGTTCAACGCATGGAATGGTACAGTACGTGTGTGGCAACGATTTCATACCAAGCGACCCTCGAGACATTAGTATTCTGAACTCAGAAAGGTAACCATATTTGTTAGGAATGTAATAATTTCACTACGTCACCATCCTGTAGTCGGTCAAAGGAGATCCCTGCCCTGTCCCTCGGGAAACGTAGTAAGTCTATTTCCAATTTATTCCCTTGTCGGTGCTTTTGAATTAGTTAATTCAAGATGGTTTTCAAAAATGAAATCACGCCGCATTCGTCGATGTTCATAAGCCATTTTCAAAACCTTTTACATTATTTCCAACAACACTAGAGGTTTTGGCACGATCCATTACGAGTTACCAAATTACATTCTTCAGGACTGATGATTGCGTCAACTAAACGAAGTATTGATACTGTTCGTAAGACGATCTTGCAACATCAAGGTGGCCCACATGTTTTCAGCATTTCTGCTCAAATTTTGGTTAGTGCTGTACTCATCATTGCCAACCGTTGCAAAATAAAGGTTGTCTTACCTTACGTACTTAGCAATGGCAGTTTAGACCCTTTCTTTCATGTTAAAACGCTCAGTGAACAAAGAGGTTTGCGACTTGGCCCTATCTTCGAACGCGTTGATCATGATAATTCATGAATGGCCCCGTTATAGCGAGATTATTGCGCTTGTCAGGTGGTCCAATCGAATTACCCTTGGCTAATTAATAAGGATGTTTTTCTGTCACTAGAGGCTCGGAAGAGGTCAGCTGTAGTAAGTAGCTTTACATTACTTGATACACGACCCTCACTCAAGAGTTTCCAGCCTTAGACACATTAAAGTCGTGCCATAGAAGCTGGTTTTATTTTAGGTACCCCTGCGTCACAAAAAGCAGCAAGAACGTCTACTTTACAACCATCGCGATTTATGATAGCAACGTAACGGTAGTTGCGATCTTCTCTGTCGAAGGAAGTGAGAACAATGTAGAAGAGGAAGTCTTCCTCGAAGTTATTTTTGGTCGGGTAATTTCATTGTCTGCTCTCACAAAGACCAAAAGCTTACAACCTTCCCCATACCCTACTGACCATTGGAGGTCACTTTTAACTTTTAACCAGGAAAGCGGTATTGCGCGCTCCTTTAAAATAATGCACTATACTTGTAACATGAAGACAAAATGTGCACTCTCAATGTGGAATTTTTCATTTCCCATGTTTCATATTTCATCCAAAAGATGAACGGACCGAATCTGAGAACATGTATACTATAAGCTAAGTTAGCCGAACTCATCGGTCAAGTTTGAGACCGCTAACTTAAAAGTAAAGAAAAAAAAAAGAGAAGAAGAAGTTAGCAACAGCCAAGCGGAGCTGGAGCGATAGCACAGCGGTTCAGAGGTACATGACATGGTTTACCAGAAGTTAACCTCAGCTTGGTAATTCTGACGTCATTTCCTCGATCCCTAACACATTGTACGGATGAATACTGAATACAGGTTAGATCCATTGAGGTAAGATTTCCTCTGAGACAACACTAAACGATTCCTTTCAAAAATGGTTATTTTTTATAAATTATTTGATTCTGGAGTGTCGGATTCTCTGGGTCACCCTGATCACTATTCCAACGGCGCTTACAACTCACGCAAATATCAGAACCGCGGCTGACTCTACAAGATGCGTAACTTGACGCATTCAATCTAAATTTGAATCTTTGAGAGTCACTGAGATTCAGTGAAAATTCACTGACTTTTAGTCAATACTGAACCACTAAATTTTTTCAGTGGTTCTATAGTGACTGAAATTCACTCACTGATTCAAATTTAGTGAGTGGATGGTGCTGGACATTTACTATTCCTTACAGTTTGGAAGGAAGATGAAGAGAGAGGCAAAGGGTGACATAACCACCAGTTATGCTCCAATGGCTACCAAAAATTAATAATAATGTAAAACAAACACTGCACTTTTACCGCTGTCCATTTGTTTCCTTAGTGGTATCTGTCAGACAAGTTGTGGCATGGCCGATAATTCTCCTCATACGTGCACCTTTCCCGTTCACCTTTGCGTGGCTCAGGAGTTCTCAAATCTCCCCTGTGCCATCTCGCTCAACGAACTGACAAAATCGATCATCTTGCGAATTCATTTGGTTCGCGAATACTTGTGCGAGCATTGAGCATTTTTAGACGAGATCAGGATGACCTCACACACTGACCATTAAGAAATTCACGAATTTCTTATATAGGGTAATCTTTTTATACAGAATTTGTTCTGGGTTCTTGATACGACATGAGACTTTCAGGTGAAAGCAAATAAAGACACTGTTTTCTTTCGCACTCTATTATAAACGCAGGATAAAAAATCATCACAGATCATTTTGTCGGACTGGTGTCGGATCTTTTGACTAGACTAACCGAGTTTCGTGTCCAGTGTATTGAAGACTTTTATCTCTGATCTCTTTCAGGTTTTCTGGAAGATATTCGAGATGAGGGAAGCTGGAATATTCGACCTTATGAAATTTGCTGTGTAGAGCGGACAACACAATGAAAAATAACCCCTGTTTTCGGTAGTCCTTCACCTGGTCAAGGTTCAAAGGTGAAACGAGGGAGGAAAGAGCGTTAGTTGGCTATTTTTGAAGATAAACCTACCAACAATTATATAAAATAAAAGGTCTCGTCGGGAGCTCTCGATTAGCATGGTTATTCATAGGGTTATTGCTTAAAATAACAAAATTACGCTCTTCGCCTTCCTTTTATTTTCTTTCTTTCCTTCTTTCCCTATTACCTTCATAGCTAAAACACGGGGTAGTTTTGACTGTGTACCTAAACTTAAGCAGCTAATCATCCAAATGAATATCCTAAAAATAGTTTCCCTTAGCAGCAAAAGCAAAATGTTTATCCGAGAGCAGCCCGCTCTTTCGAGTTTGCTTCTTATCTTTTAGTTATAAAGTAAATCGGTATTCATTTCGGGGAGCGGCAGCGGTGTGGGAGATTTGTGGGCCTGTTACAAGCAGATTACTTTCCAATGTTTGGGGCCCTAGTCGATTGGGTAGCGTTCAGGGGAAGAAATCAAGAGGAAAGGAGGGGAGCGAATCAATCCCACGAAATGTGTGACTGAACACTCCAGAAAAGTTGATACCTTGTCGTGATATATGCCACGACAGACGCATGTTGATTCCATATGCGGCTCGCGATCACTCACTATCCGTTCTCGGCGGTGGAGACACTGTCACTGAAAAGGAGACTCCCTTAGACCTATGTTTGCTTTAGGAGACGCTTCAGTCACAGATTCTTTCCCATCTAATTCCATATTTATCTGCGCTGTAAATTTTATAGGTTACATATTTTTACTTCCTTTGTTCCACCTTTTGTGGTGGGAATCAAGAGGCGAAAGCGGGTCCACGCAATCACGATACCCAAAATCTGTTTCTAGGATATTTTGGGGGTTTGCGATTTCGCTATTGAGATATATTTATCTCAGTGGACCAATTGTACGTAATGCTGCCGTCCCCTCTCTCCATAATCGAAAACGCTTGGTGTCCCCAATCACACCCGTTGGGCCTTTTATCCGCAATGGGGCCCGATCGGCCTGCCCTCAAAATTTGCGCCCGATCCTCTGCTCTACGTTTTCATCCAAACAGTCTCCTTTTCATTTTAATGCAAACCAGGAACTTTCAATATTCTTCTTTATCCATTTTTTTTCTCTGATGGTAAAGTAGCATAGCATATCGCTGCGGTATCAACAATATTTTCCTTCTTTAAACAATGATACGTTTAAAAAATCATAACAAATTATGTTTTGGTTCTGAAAAAAAAATACGTTGCCCTGACTATGAGAAAAAAGTTAATAGATTGCAAAGCGTATTATTAAGGTTATGAATTCATAAGGAAGACAGCTTTGATTATATAGTGCTTATGTCGATAGGTATAATACCTTCGTGTTATGATCCTTTCTAGTGATGGAGGATTCCGGCCTCATGTCCCCCCCCCCCGCAAAAAAAAGTGATTGGACTAGCATTCCTTTTCCAAATATGTAATATCGTTTAGAAACAACAGCTGTTACTCCGACATAAGACGAAAAACGAGATTGTTATACGACTTGAAAAAGTTCGCTTTGGAAATTTAGCACTTATTCATAAATAGTACTAAAAGCAGCAAGGGCAGTACATATACTTTTAAAAAGTCTATGATGTATATGGTGTTTAATGTATTTTCAGCGCAAGCTGACATTTTTCGTTGAGCTGTCCGTGGATTAACCGCCATGCTTTTGAACATTTGTTTTGGATTCTGCGGAGTATTCTGCCTGTACTAACATGCATACGTTTAACCCTTCAAATCCTAATTTTTCGGATTAATAAAATAAAAGGGGGGGGGGGCATTAAGCGTAAAATAAGCATTTCATATTGTTTTGAATGAGTGCCTTCATTAAAAGAGAGCATGCAAGCGCAAATTAAAACGGTGCATTAATATTCAATGCAAAAGCGGCTACATTTAGCTAGATCAATAACAAGGTGGAAGGCCTTAGATAACCTTATCACATAGATGAAAAGGTTTGCTGATTTTATTTCTATGTAAAAATACTTTTATAAAATGCAGAAATTGCAGTTCTTCTTGTATTTTCCTTATTTCGATCGAGAAGCAATCTCTTCTTAAATTACATTTACTCCTGGACCACCGAGTTTTATTTTGCAAAGAGGAAAAGCGGTGGCCTTCATATCATGGCAATGGGTACTTATAAAAAAAGGTATATTGGGTTAAATGGGTAATTGATGAAGAGCAACTCCCAGCTGAGTACCCTTTCTATAGGGAAAAATTTCTTGCTAGAAGCAACATGAGCAAATTGGGTTGAGATTGGTGAGGCGACCTTGTCAGCGTGACATTCTTTTTTGATTTACAAGATAGGGAATAGCAAAAGTAGGTTGCGATCGGAATTGGTAGATATGAATCTCTGTCCATATTTCCATGCTCTTGGATCCTGTGACATGAAAAAAATTGTTACTTTGGGGATTGAGCGTAAAAAGTGAACTCGCCCGCGAGTACGTATGCATGCATGCGGAACTAATGTGCTTGTTTGAAGAACGTGTCAGGAATGGAAAAAGGGCGGGTCGTCGTGTAATCATATCAAGTACTTGTCATGAATAAAGAGTGTCAGTGTTGCAACAATCATTCAGTTACAATTATTCTGAAGAAGTTTTCGGACGAGTGTCACTTATTTAAGTTTTGTAAAACTAACGTGGTCATTCCGAGAAGTTGCCAAGTTTCATGAGTCTTGTAGAGCGGAAAAAAACCGTGGGTCGCGATTTGTGGTAAACGACAATCTTTCTTTTCTTTTTCTTCTAAGGTAGAATACGCATGTGCAAGTTATCTAGCACAGTAAACACAATGCGAGTCTACTTGCTGTCTGAAAAGTTGCACAGAGAATGGTGAATGAATCTAGACATGTTCAAACAAAAATGATTCCTTAATGTTTTTCTTCGAAGTAAACTTCACTGCTTTGGTTCGCCCGAGGGTAAATGCAAACTGATCTTATTAATTTAATCCCTAGCAAAGATAAACAGCTCTTGTTTCTGCTTTTAAAGCTGATGTTAGTTTTTGCATGGATCATGTTCTTGAAATGACCTTGCAAAAATTCCGCCCCTGCGCCTTCATCTTTCATTTTCCGTCGGAGGTTTTTTAGGTCTGATTTGCAAATGGAGAAGAAGAGCAGAAGAAAATGCTATGCAAATAAGGATTCGGATTGTGATAAGAAAAGTAAAATTCTTTTTCTCTGGTAGGAAAGACCACTCATAGAAATTAATATGTAAAATTTCTTAGTTCTTGTTGAGGAAGTGAGATGCATCAGTGTAGTAAGCAGTAGGTTATTGAAAATGTTTAGATAATTTTTTTTCCAATAAGCCGTACAACACAAAGGAGGAAACTTTTGTGGGAAAAAAAAACGGTCTCTTAGGACGTTAGCGAAGGGTTTTACTTTCCGACAAATAGTTAGGATTGAATGCATCGTCTGGGAGGTTTTATCCGACATGAAATTCGCAAGGAATATGTTATGGAACGAGAAAGCAAAGACTGCAACAGCGCAGTAAGTCATACGAAAGATAATTGAAGGACTAGAAATACAATACGAATATACAGTAGCGAGATTGCGCTAGGACGACGAATATGTCACAATTCAATCCCTCCTAATAAAAAATCCACCAGCAGCGAAGTGCTTTTCCGAAAAATCCACCAAGTGCGAAAAGCCTTTCCTAAAAATCCACCAACTGCTATCTATTCACACTGCAGTTGGTGGGTTTTTGGATCAGGCACTTTGCAGTTGGTGGATTTTTCGAATCAGCACCTCGCAGTTGGTGGATTTTCATTAGGAGGGGTCGAATTGCAGCTCTCCTCATTCCGGTCATATTTAGATGTTGAATGAGATATTAAAGTAATACCTTAGTCGCTCCGTTCATACCGACTAGTTGTTTCGTCTTCAACAGCTAAGTCACTTCTAGCACAGTCGTGCTACTGTTTTAGTAAGCTGAAAAACGCAATTTGGAATAAGTTTTTTTTTTTCGTATGCGTTTGAAATTTTCATTGCAGAACAACAGTAGGGCCTACCAAATGTTTTGTTGCTGCGTGTGGCTGTTTTTGGCTGATTGAGTGATTTCGGTGGATTTTAAATCATTGTCAAATAATAATGACGAGTCGTTGGGGATACAAATCATAGTCGAAATTGGAAACGTCCCGCTACCAGAAAACGGCGTCAAGGATGTCCAATCGCTCCTTTGCGATATCCAATCGCAAAGGAATCCAAAAACGTGAGGTCATAGATTAGGTACTTTCCTTATTGCCAGCACGAGTAGAAACTTCCAATAAGCTGAACAAAGAAACAGCGGAGCGGGACACAAGACACGCACCTATTTAACCTATCTTAAAAGTGACCTCATCTACGTCACCCAGCTTGGTGCTAAAGTCTATTCTTAAATTACCTAATAGCGCCCTGATATGAACACAGTACGGCTTGGCGGACAGATGAGCGGGGTTGTGACCTAATTGAACCTACATCTACAAAACCTCCGGTAAGCGGTTGTAGTCGCTTAACCTAAGTATAATATCGTGAAAAAATAGGAAGTCGAACTTCAGGGGAGAGATATTCCACGTTTTGGATTTATAGAACTTGCTTGAGTTTATCGTAAGCGGATCGGTACCATAGTAATGTGTAATCATACAAATTCATGGTTCTGCTGTTCAAACATGGAAATACCTGGGAAGCGCTTCTCAGAAAAAAAAGAATGATTACGCTTGGAGTCTGAAATTGGAATATTCCAAATGAGAGCTACGTTTGATAATTCTAACAATGTATTGAATCGCACTATTGCGCTATACTTTTAAAACGTTTCGGCAATGCTATTCCATGACAATCCTGATATTTCAAATTGTTTAAGGCATATGCCTCAAAAAATACTGCAGTATTTTTTGGAATAAAAAATATGGAACACCATGGTGTTCCATATTTTTTTAAATGTGAATCCAAGTATGGTAAAGGTGCGATTGAAGTATCCAGATTTTCTCCCCCCCCCCATTAAAAAGAACAATCCTATTTTGCCTTTTCCCTGCAAATGTAAGAACTGATTTTCCAGCAGCAGACATGTGTTCATTGATGCGATGTCAATCAAGGCCGACTCCACTGAACATATTTTGACATCATTTGTTTAGAAAAAAAAATCTCTTAGTGTAGTCATATAATCAAACGTTTCAAGGCGTTAAAATCATTTCAAACTTGGAGGAAGAAACATAATAGTGGAGGGCAAAGGCTGATGTTACAGTAGACTTACCCCCACCTAATTCATCAATACCGATGACCCCACTTACCCGAAAGAGAAAAAAAAAAGATCAAAATAAGTAATTACTTTTCATTCAATTTTTTTAATGAGTAAACAGTGTAGACCATGGTAATATTAATTTGGATGGCCCGCTTTGATGGAGGTCCTGTCTGCAATCGACAACGCAACTAATCGTAAGCATTACATGAGCACACACACAACCTATCACATATTGCAAAGATTTTTTTTGTTAGCGGCAGAGAAAATGTACCTTTTCCGGCCGATAGCTCTCATTCTGTCCCTCACGCTCCATAAATTAATAATCATTCCAGATCGCACACACAGAACAATCCAAAAGCCTGCATTGGTGTACGGCACCTGAAAGTTATTCCAAGTGCTTACAAAAACCCAAGGTCTACATCTGGCTAATTACATCACGTCTTGTGTCGGGAAAATAACACCTCAAAAAATAGTAAATTGAGCTCGAATATTTGTTTGGCAATTCTAAATAAAAACCGGCTTTAGATACAGTCCAGTTACACTACGCCAATGCAGAAATGATTGAAGAGAGACCTAAGAGGCAGATAGTTGAGTACCTTTGACGTCGCCGTCTCTGATTGGTTGATTCTTACAGTCTGCATTGACCTTGGACAATGAACGACCCGATTCACAGGGGTGGTAAGACAGCCAATCATGCGGCATATGACGTAAGACATTGCCGACTCTTTACCTTGGGTCTCGGCTAGGCCCTACTAGCTTTTATTGTTTCGCGACACTGCTCGCAGACTTCCTTTGGAAAATGCCTCTTCACAAGGCAGACTACATATTGCCAATATGATTTTAAAAGGTGATTCTTATACCTCTAGCGATTAAATAACTCTGATTAAGCCTTCCTTTATATCGGTGCCTACAAACTTTAACCGTCCACTTCGAGCAGACATTTTGCTAACCGTCCTGTTCGAGAAGATGTTTTCTCCACAATTCGAGATGATGTCTTAACCATTCACTTCGCCAGTATTCGTATGTATTTTTTCAGTAGAAACTGTCAATATTACCTTCATCTCCGTTTTCACCTGACCAAAATACAGCCAGGTGAAAGAAATACAAATCATGGAAAACGCAGGCATGAATGGTCCTCAAACTTGACGGTTAAGGAAAGGGTTTGTCGAACTAGACGGTTAATGCTTGTAAGTACCGATGAATAATAATCATATGCTAGTGACTTAGGATGCGTGTCTTGAATTTTGGTCCGTTCAGTTTATCGGGAAGGCCATCCCATAGAGGTAAAAATAAACGTTTTCAAATTTACAGTGTATCTCGAGCTACCTTTGCAAAATAATTCCATAAGAGGCGGTGCTCACATCACACAAAAGAAGTCGGCTCTAAAGAGAGTAGCGGTCTGCAGTCTGGCCTGAATATCACGACCTGCATATGAGTGGATGCAGTGGTTGGATGAAAGGCCGCTAGGTGTCGCTGCTAGTTAATGGAACCTTTCCTTTCTTCGTCTCCATCCGCGGGCTTTTCAATCTCGGATGCCTTTTAAGCCTGCCTCTGTCGTCTGCTGAATTATTCAGGCTTTGCGCGAGTAAGTGAGTGAACGCAGCCGAGCGGCCTCGTGAGCCACACTGCGCTCGGAACGCTCATCCGAGGCGGCTCATGAAGATATTCGAATGTTGCCGCTGCCAGCAAGGCGGTGACGTGGAGATCTGCCCTTTTTTTTCAACAGGTAGCTTTATGAACCTTCCCCAAAGGAAGACGTTTATTCCACGGGTGACCTTAACATGATTTCCGCCCAAAATAATGCTTATTACAAGCTTACGGAGACTGCAGGCCTAAACGCACTTGATATGCAGGAACAACTTTTAACATTAATGATTAGCTGGTTTGCAAAACTTCCCGATCGGAGTGATTATTGAATAAAGATAGACATTCAAGCACCACATTAGGAAACATCTTCAACAGATATTTTATTTGGAGCTAAACATATGATCCATTGAAAATGCTATATATGCTATTGCTACTGACATATGAGGTGTTTTCTACTGTCTATTTTCGAGACCAATTACTGTCTAGGACGCAATAATAGAATTTTCTTCCTTCCAGAAAGAAAATACTGCATAGGAAGACTGCGGTATCGCGTTTATACCTAACGAAAGACAAATAATAATATTGTAAGTGTTGACGATTGAATTTTCTACATTATTTTTCCTTCCTCGATTGCCAAGCCGAGTGGAGCGATGCTACCGAAAATGTAACCTAACCTAATAACTTTTACCAAACGTGACACCACTCTTACTTCCCCGTGATAACAGTCTTTCTTCAAGAATCAAGCGGCATTAGACTTGTCAAAACTCGAACGGTATAATTGCCACTAAGTGCATCAAACCTAGATTAACCTAGCCTGGATTACAAACACACCAACTAACCGAGAACTCTCGAAAATCTTCGCTACAAAGTCACTTTATATATTTTAGACTTCATTAAGTTTCCCCGAAGATTGCCCAAGTGATCCTTCAGTGTTCCTAATTTTTACAAATAAGCTAAGAGCTCCCTGAAATTTCAAGGTTTCTCCGGTAACGACTGCTTTTAGAGTACTTTTCCTGCCATCAAACAGAATACCTTAAAAAATCAAGAGCAAACCTTGAGAAAGTCGATTCTTGGAGCTTTATAAACAGTTCAGAAGTTTTACAAAATATGTTGAGTAAACCAGTCCTAGGACTAAGCTTAACATCTTCAGCCTTAAGGTAGAAGACTCGACCATGGTTAAGTGGTCAAAATCGCTTCAAATTTCTGTGGCATGTTCTTTAGGACATGCCAGATCCATCTCTGACCAGAAATCTCACTATCACCAAACTCAATTCCGAAATGAACAGGAATGAATTATGCACTGTTCTTATATGGGAAAACACGCACATACTTGGTTGCGTTTATGTGACTGCTACTTATTTAAAAAATGTTATTTAATAAACAAAATGATGGTTGTCCTACCATATTTAAAAAAAAAACGTGCGAGTGTAAAAATATATAAAAACATCTGATTACTTTCTTTTGGAGGCCGCTATCATCTCTTCTTAGTTCTAACGAAACGGGCCGGGTAGGTCTCCAAGCACAGAAACACAGAGCTACCCAAGAGCGCCCCCACGCGGCGCACTAATCCGATGAGAAAAGTGAGAAAGAGGGAGGGCCGCGAATTAGAAGGCCACCTCCTCAAGTTGATTTTCACAGTTTAAGGCGCACTTGACGTTTCACACGAGGGCCACGAAATATATTCAACGAAATTGCCTTCACCGCTGTAAATTTGGACAGCAGAAATTTCCTCCTCTCGGATATTATTCCTTTCCTCAAGATAGTGGAGCGACGCACCACGGTAAGAAAAAGACATAGATAAACGTAACCTCACAAATACGAACCCTGATACGGCTTCCCTCGACCATCAGGCAGTAAGCTTTTACAGGCTCGACGACAGCCGAGAGGACCTGCAGTAAAGCCTACTTCAGGTCACTTGTCCGGACTTAACCTAGCTTACCCACCCCATGCTACGAACCTAACTTACGTAGCTCTATTTCCTTAATCTTCGTAGTTTATTGAAAGATGAAACCAGGTCAAACAGAAGAAAAAGTACAGCTCTAAACTTAATTTATGAGACCTTCTCGAGTAATCTGTATTTCGAGTGACTTGGCTCATTGTCAGATTAGCTCTCGGTTCAAGCGATCAGGAGTTGCAAGCGAAGCTTGAGAGCGGGTTGCGGTCTGCTCATGGCTGTCATTTTAGGCTGTGAGATAAGTTGAGGTTGAGTTACGTAAGGTTATGTCAGACCAGGTTTGGCTAGGTTAGGTTAAGCAAGGTCAGGTTCTCTGCCAGCGATCAGCAGACCATAACCCCTACTCAAGCCTCTGGACCACTTGAACTGAAAGTTGATCAGAACCAAATCACTCGAAATGCAGATCCCTCGCTACGGTCCCTTAATTAAATGTCGGCATTTGGTCAGTTATTGATACAAACACAACAACGAGTCAGTAAAAACTCCTTACAGCAATGCCGAAACGAAATAGACGAGTTTTACGTTTCAAACGTCTTTTAACAAGTGGTTTCGTTTGAATCTGGCGGCAGTTCCGAAGAAGGGTAATTTTCATTGGGTAGAACTACGCCAATAAAACAAACGTATTTAGCAAAGTGGATGATCGTTGCATCGCCCAGGTAGTTATGTTTTTACAGCGACGATGTTCGGAGCATTCTGAAGATGTTCATGTAATAAAATATATTTTAGGCTATTAATTTAGGTTGATTGGCCGTTCGACAGATGTCCAAATACAGCTTAACCAAGGACAAATATTTTCGTAGTGGGCTGATGAATGGCGGTTCATTCAGAAGATAGT
>Ga0058701_10002782_pt1 | contig 13497 bp, 7 predicted proteins | sample AgamicOrMae_FD_97039 | JGI IMG/M metagenome (GOLD analysis project Ga0058701, IMG submission 97039) | Agave microbial communities from Guanajuato, Mexico - Or.Ma.e | ecosystem: Host-associated > Plants > Phyllosphere > Phylloplane/Leaf | place: Guanajuato, Mexico | collected 2012-06-04 | reverse complement strand
TGTCTCCAGTAATTGTAATCACAGATCAGAGTTGTTCTTGCAAACCACCATGAGGGGCGGCTAATCTTCAGCTGCCCTAAGCGTATGGCAGTCCAAAATCCGCGTGCGCCAGCTCTCGAGAACGAGACTGCAGTGGACTGGAGTGGAAATGTGCAACTGGCCCACAGAGACAGCTGTCACTCGCCGCCCAACCCGATCTGCTCAGCTCAGCTCAGCTCTCAGATTGTGTATCTCATACACGTGTTTCATGCCCCACTTGTCACCATGTGCCCATCCTCACTTCTTTCAATCTCAACATGCTCTCCGAAGCCCATGTCTTTCTCGGTCATGCTATTAAATCTCCTACTCTCTTGACGACGCTCTATTAGCAATGCTCTTCAGACTAATCAAATACGACCTTCTTCTTGTTGCCCTTTTCTACATATATTTTGTTGTCCGATTGTGCTGGTCTATAGATGAGCACCAGGATGCTAACGACAAGGCCTCAAAGCTGCTGCATCGAAATCGTTTACAACTAGATCAAAATTCAACACCTCACGAGTGTCCACCTAACCACCTTTACGACAAGGAGCACAGATTGTGTGCTCTACATTGCTCATGTTATGAGCCTGGTTCAAAGAGTGCAAGATGTAACAGGTTCACTGGTCAGTGCCAGTGCCTAGAGGGTTACTCCGGTTTGAGATGTGCAGAATGCGCCCCTGGTTATTACAACACCTCTCATCAAATCACTGTTTCATCATGGACATGTGCCTCATGTGGTGTTTGTTTCGACAGATTGAGAGACAACATTACGGCACTTCGACAAGACAGTATTGAGGTCATCAAAAAAGCCCACGAGGCGGTGGCCAAGATTGAGGCGCTGGATTTCGTAACAAATATAACCGACTCTCAGGCGAATCGAGGCAGTAGAATTGGAACGCCTCAGACCAAGTTCGACAACTTTCAAGAGCTGGAGAGGAAGCTCGACATTGTTGGGCAACAAATAGTTGAGATCAAACACAGTGGTGATAAAATCTACCTTCTTGCGCAAGAGATCAATGCGACATCAGCCCAACTGGCAGAAAATGAGCTAGAGCGATCTGCACAGCAATTGGAGAAGGCATCTCTCGATGAAAAGATTAAGCAGTTTAAAATCGATCTATTCTTGCAATCGGAAATTCTCTCAGATTTGTCTAAGTCAGTTTTTGAGTTCAAGAATGAAAGCGAGAAGACCTCCATGATGTCGCCGCGTGTTCTCATGCAAACCATTTCTTCCAACCGACTTAGATCGGAGGCATACCTAAACGATTCAATTAAGTTCTACGATCCAAAAGTGGAAGCGCATCTCAACGAGTCGATCAATAATCTCGAAAAACTAAACGATCACTTATACTCAGAGAAAGTAAGCTTAGATTCTGTTCTGCAAGAGCATCGGTCTAGAGCTCTAGCAGAGTTTGAATTATCGACCACGAAGCTTGGCAAAGTATGCCACCTAAACGAGACTCTAGTTCGAATGTGCGATGAGGATGAGGCTGAGATTTCGCAGTATTCCGCCAAGATCATTCTTGAAAGCGCCTCTCAAGATTTTGATCTCTACCAATCTCAATACGATTCGAGAGCAAGTGAGTTGGACAAAGCTCGCCAGTCAATAGAGCTAACAAAGGAGATTCTAAACGCAACCAATTATGAACTGGATAGGTTCGCATTGCGTGTCGCTGAGATGACCAAGACGATCTCTTCTTCCTCCTCTAGCGCATTTCCGGAAGAGCTCCCGATCGTCGATTTCTCCTTGACAATTGTTGATAATACAACGGAAAGGATAAAAGCTAGTATTGATAGATTGGAGACTAGGATGGCCACAATAAGGACCGACTTGGACGACATTTCAGCCATGGAGTCGAGACTGAACCTTGAAACTGAGTCCCGAAATTTCCTATCGGAAATGAAGAAGATCCAAACGAAGTATGAAAATCACCGACCGAACACAGAATTTAGTCGACAAGATCAAGAGAAGTTGGCCGACTGCAATGAGCGCACCAAGTCTCTGTTGATGAAGATGCAAAGGATCAATCAGGATATTGCACTGTACGCCCACCACAATCTAACCTCTGAGAAACTGCGACGAGATACTAAACAACTGATTGAACTGCTGATCGAACAGTTGGGTCCCACGAATTCAACCGGAAATTCGTCAGAGAATGACCGTTCCTTTTGGGATAATCTAAACAAAGAAGCAGAGCAACTTTCAGCTTCCACCCGAAACCTGAACAATGTAATTAGATCTAAACTCGAGTATGTTAGACGAATCCAACCTGTGATATTTCGTCATAGACTTGGCTTGCAGCAAAAAGTTAAAATGGAGACCTCATCACTGAGGAATAACCAGTTGGAGAGCGAAAAATTGATTGAGCGCCTTCGTGAGGGGACAAAATCGGTTTCTCACTACCTTGGGATATTCTCGGGCCAAGGCGAGAATGCAACGGAGGCAAAGGCAAAGAAACTGAAAGACAGACTCAAACTCGATAGTTTGAGAAACGAAATGAAGAAACTATGGATTGATTTGGAGAAGAAGCTAATAAGGAGTAGGAGTTTGAAAGACGATTTCGACTCATCCCAGAGAAAGTTCACTGAACAGAAAGAGATTTTGGAATTTTTACACAAAGAACTAGTAAGTACAACTGAAGATCTGAGAGGCAGATTGAAGCTCTACGAAAGTTGCTAGTTTAGGAAGTGGTGTACATTGTTCCAATCCCGAGGACCTAATGACGTAGACCATGGGTAGCGGTTAAAAAGAAGGAAGGAGCAAATTTTGGGAGAAAAATGGTCTCAAATCATCATCATCAAGCCACTCAATGGAGCTAGTTGTGGCCACTTTGTAAAGAATAGATAGGAAAACATTGTCCGGGTGTGTAATCTGAGTGAAGAGGTAGTTGTCTCTTGCAGACGACCCACCATGATCTTGTTGTGAAACAATTTGCCCTAATTGTAGATGAAGAATGGAAAGAGCTTCTCCAGGGAAAGAGTGTTTCCATTGTTCTAGTGGATTGCCCTGTAATAGAGCAACAAATTTCATATTCTCCAACTCACACTGCACTAACTACCCGCAGGTGGTCTCCGAGCAAGCGAGCTTGCTGTCGAGAATTAGGGAAAGGAAGAGAAGAGCCTTCGCTCCGCTACTTGCATGCATCAATCAGATTTCTTCCTCTCATGACCACAGGTAGCCTGTTTGAGTTAACACAACTACATGAAGGATCTAGCCGAGAAGGGCTTCGTTGTGTCCACCCAACCGGCTCGATGTTCGCCCACTCAAATTCAAACGCTCTACCTCTAGCCTTTGCTTTCAATCACTCCTTCGAAGTCATTGGAGAGAGAGAGAGAGAGTTGAGATCACGGAGTTAACCGCATCGTCAGCTTGACTTGTACTTCCTTATATGAGCCATCCATTCTTTTGTTTTTGGGACAGACGATGAAAAAAGCGTTAAAAATTCACAGAGTAAACAACACGAAGCAGGTGGGAGGGCGAAATTTGTGCACTCTTGCCAAAGCTTCCACAGCGCTAGTGCTCAAACTGATATTAGCTAGATCTAGTCTCGAGGCACACCTAACTCGAGACAATCTCCCAGCCGTTCATGACGGTCCTCAGACCCAAGCTAGCCGGCGAATATCAGTCAATGGGAACTGGCCATCAACGTTTTTTGATATTATCGTAAAATAGTTTCAACTGGTTGAACATCGCTCCAAACTGGTTGTACTCCGACAAAGACTGGCGTATCCATCCGGGGAGACCCATTTTGATGTTCTTCTTCGTTGAGTAACGATGATCAAGCAATATAATGGCAGCATAGTCGTCTTTATGTCTGATGGCTCGTCCGATTGATTGATTCACACCTTTTATACATAAGTTCTCGTAGTACTGCTGACCAGGGCTGGGCGCTCCTTTGGAGGTCTGCTTACAGGTGCGATCATAGTAGGCCATCTTCTGTTGCAACTCGGCGGATTTTATATTGGCATACGGCAAGCCAATCATGACCACACATCTACCCAAATCGTCATTGAAATTGATTCCTTCGCTCATCTTTCCACCGACAACACAGAATAGTAGGGCTCCTCTATTTGCCGAGCGACTCTTCTCAACTGTTCGAGAGAATTCGTCAAGAATTGGCTTCAGGTGAGATGCCTGTCTTGGTTCTCGGAAAACCTGTTTGCATCGACTCTCAATCTTGGATATCAGTCCCATTTGTGACCATCTTGTGAAACATATCTGCTCGTACTCGTATGAAGGCAGAAAGCATACCATACCACCGGGTGCGACACTTGCAATCCCAAGAATAGCGCGTCCAATCTCATCAATGTTATCAGAGCAGTTCTTCACCTTGTAGCTCAATTCTAACAGTCGTCCGCTGGGTCCATTTGTTAATGCTGAGACATGAAGATTGGCCTTGTCAATGACATGGCCGCAACTGAAGAGTTTCAATCGACTTTCGTCAACTCCCAATGGACCAAATAACAGGTTAGTAAACTCTTCAAAGGGTTGCATTGTTCCCCCAGCCAAGACGATCGAACGGGCCTCGCTGACCATCTGCTTAAATTGACTAGACGGGTTGAGCAATACGAATTTCAATGAGGAGTTGAAAATATCATTCTCTCGATAATCTGTGAGGATCTTGCCATCGTCGGCAAAATTGGTCAATGATCTCAAGAACTCTATGAGGATATATATGGGATAGCTGACTATGCTTGGCTCAGGTTGCTTCTTGCGCTTTGACTGTTGAGTTTTCAATGAGATCATTGGTTTCAAGAACTGAAGACTAGTATATTCCCAACTTTCTGATTCGGGTATCAGTGGAGTAGGAGCGGATTTTCTTGTTTCTTGTGTTTTCTGTCGTTTTCTCTTGGGCGAACCGGCCTCTTTTTTCTGAGCCTCTGTCTTACTTGCCAAACCATGGAGTTCGATGTCGAACGCCAGGGTTCCGTCACTCCTGAAGAAACCTAATAATTTGCGCCCTAATTGACTTCTCTGGAAATAGTCGATTATTTTGAACACATTAAACCTCTCGATCTTTGCAGCTCCGATGAATTTTCTTATATCAATCAAGATTTCTTCCTCGCTGTTTTGAGATTTTTTATTCTCATCCTGATCTAGAGCGACAGGCTTAGGAAAATCATAGTCTGTGAGATGCTGCTTGGGATCACTTAGGTACTTAATCAAAGCAGTGAGGCACTGTACAATTGTTTTGATCATAGCTCCATTTCGAGGCGTCATGCGATTATGATATTTCTCATAGTAACGTGATAGTATCGTATGAGAGCCTATAAGCTGCAACCCATTGACGCAGACACTATGAATCGAGCATATCGTTTCAAGTATGTTGTGTGCCTCGTCGACTATCACAATGTTTTCTTTGAGATCGAGGGAGGAGGCCTGGCGAGTCTCTCGATGCAACAGGTTGTTGTAGGGCAACACAACAAGCTCAGCTTCTGGGATTGCTAACCTGGCAGCATAGTATGGGCAAGAACCATGAGCTCTACCACGACTGACCAAATCTTCGATATCGTGCACTGTAGTTAAAATATCATCCTTCAGCAGGTCCAACTCTTTCGCCTTTATGTGGGGACATCTCGCATTTGATTTACTTTCTTTTTGCAGTTCCATACAACGTTCATTGATTGCACTTGGATCTTTCAGCTTGAGAACCTCCGTGTTGATACAAAGGTTAGCGCGTGAGGCAAGCGAAGTGACTTTAATCGGAGGGCCTAGGTCTATGTTTGCAAATTTGGTGCGCTTGACTTCGTTAACAAATTGACTCAACTGAGAGTGAGTTCTAGATGTGTAGAATATCTTGGGTTTCAGATGTTCTACATCCTGTTTCGCCTTGACGCTTTTTTCTAAATCTGAACCCTGATCTCCCTCATCCATGGATGTTAGATCTGCAAGCGTTGATTGATTTGTTGCACCGGAATTAGTTATCAAATTGTTCTCCTCGCGCGTCTCATTCAATGTTGTGTCTAAGGTATTGTTCAAGGCAGTTTCATTAGCCATAAAAGTAGCGTAATTTTCAAGAGGTATATTGTGAAGTTTTGCATGTCTGCGGACTTTGCTGCGCTCATCAAACTTATCGATATTCTCCAGTTTCTTGGTGACCTCCTCTAGGTCTCGGGACGCTTCTTTTCTCCTAGTCTGGACTGTTAGCCAGTCCCCCGAAACTTCCTCCTCCTCTTTCAATCTCTGTATCACATCGATTATAGCATCCTTTCTCGCCTGTAATTTCCGCCGAATATCAGACTGATGGTCTCGAAGCCAGGTCAGCGCCGAGCAAATGAGACTGAGTGATTTACCGGTGCCAGTCGGTGACTCAAGAAGAGCAAACTTCTCTCTTTCGAAGGCCTCGTAAGCAGCCCTCATCATCTGAAGCTGTATCTCATATGGGGTGAAGGGGAAGTTAAATTCCGAGTCCTCGCTGGAACCGGATGCTAGTGAGCATTCGGACTGGTTGACGGGGTCTTTCTTGGTTGACTCCATGATAGAATATCAGATCATGTGTAAGATAAAGGAAATACGGTCCACATCGAAGCAAACTTCGGTGGTTAATCTTAAAGAGGCCGGTGTCGAGAATCCAATGGATTGTTCGTAGAAAGGAGGATCTAGAGCCACTGGCACGAGATTGCGCCAAAATTGACCCGAAATTTGCGCGTGTTATTGTTTTGGGAAACGATAACTCGTGCCCTGATGAATAGGTGAGGGTTGCATCCCAGAATACCGGGAAAATGCACTGAAGTTGGGGTAGAATGTGCTGGCAACGCGCATTTTTTCAAAAAATGCTCGCTTTCCCGCGCGACTGCGCCCACCTAACGCAGCAACACTGCGGTAACAGGCTGTCTTCTTGCAGAAACACGAGGGGGAGCACGCCGATAGCACGTTGTCTGTCGTGCATGCATGCCGCTGCATCATCGTCATTAGCGATAGCGATGTTGTTGGCGTCATCCTGACTGCGAATATTATAACAGCAGCCCTTTATCTGCCGATAATTCTAATATTATTATTATTTTTTCCATCGCGATCATCGCTCAGAGAGACCCTAGGGGTTTGATCATCAAGAAAATCTACAAATTTCTCTTTCGCAAGATATAATCCTCCGCTTACGAGTGTATAGGAACCTTGGACTCTCTTATTGTACTTGCCGATTCCTTAAATTTAATATTAGCCATGGAGAAAGAACAGATTTTGGAGCTACTAAGAAAGACAACAGATCCAGATGCTAAGATTCGAGAACCGGCCGAGGAGGAACTGGGCCGATTACATAGGATGGTTGGTTTTTGCCCAAATTTACTCCAGATTGTTTTGTATCCTGAACTAGAATTGCCTGTTAGACAAGCAGCTGTGATCTATTTGAAAAATACTATCCTTAAATATTGGGACAACAGAAGTGTTCCAGCGGAAAATGGGCGAAAACCCTTTACCATCTATGAGAACGACAAAAAGATTATTACAGACGCTATTGTTGATTCGATTGCTTTATGTGGCCAAGAATTACTCTCTGTACATTTGTCTAATATTGTTAATATAATGATCAAAACAGATTTTCCCCACAAATGGCCCGGTGTGGTAGAGAAGATACACTACTATCTTGTGCAAACCAACGACCCAAATGCTTGGGCTGGTGCCTTAACAACCTTCTACCAACTGGCTAAGATATATGAGTACAAGAACCAAAACGAACGTAAGCCGTTCTTAGAAGCTCTGAAGATTTTATTGCCTGCTGCATGTCAGCGGTTAACTCAATTGATACAATCTGACCCCCTGAGTGAACTATCCTGCAAATTGCAAAAGCAAATCTTAAAAACTTTTCACGCAACACTCCAGTACTCACTACCCCTGGCCATATTAACTCACGAAACCTTCACCCAATGGATGTCTCTCATTATCGAGATAGCCAAGCGAGATATACCGGATGCAGTCCAGAATGACGTTGATAAGGAGGATCGTCCTGACTTGATTTGGTGGAAATGTAAAAAATGGTCTCTCCACCTTATGGCACGTATATTCGAGAGGTACGGCTCACCGAATACAGTTAGCAAAGAATACAAAGCGTTTGCCGAATGGTATATTAGCACCTTTTCGGTCTCCGTAATACAAACTATAATCAAGATCCTGGAACAATATGCTACAGGTCACTACGTATCTCCTCGTGTGATGCAACAGGCCCTTAATTATCTTAACACAGCCGTGCTCCATTCAATGACCTGGAAAATGCTCAAGAATGACATGATGGTCGTTGTGGAGAAAATAATATTTCCTCTCATGTGTCACTCTGAAGATGATGAAGAATTGTGGCAAAACGATCCTCGCGAATATATCAGGATGAAATACGACATCTTTGAAGAGTACGTGTCTCCCGTTAACGCATCCCAGACTTTATTGCAAAGTTTGTGCAAGAAACGTCGTGATATGCTACAGAAGGTTATGAGTCTAGTTATCAACGTACTGAACAATCCTCAGGCTGATCCTAAAGCCAAAGATGGAGTTCTGCATATGGTTGGCTCGATCGGGAATGTGCTCACTAGGAAACCAGCCTTCAGAGACGAGTTAGAGCAGTTACTCGTTTCTTATGTTTTTCCATTATTCTCAAGTCAAATCGGTTTTCTAAGAGCTCGTGCTTGCTGGACACTCAGCTATTTCTCCACTCTGACCTTCACAAATCAAAATAATGTTATCGCCGCAACACAATCTATCTTGAATTGTGTCTTAGCTGATACTCAGCTTCCTGTCAAGGTAGAAGCAGCATTATGCCTGCAAAACTTGATACACAACCAACTACAATCTCACGCAATAATACAGCCTAATGTGAAGATGCTCACGCATGAGTTGGTCAGCATGATTAGATCGACCCAAAGTGAAGACGTGATGGAAGTTCTGCAAAAGATTGTGTACCGTTTCCCAGACGATCTCTATGCTGTTGCTGTCGAGATGACAAACCACCTGGCAGACACTTTCATGCTGCTTCTAATGAGTGCGGACACCGACGAAGATGAGAGGATAACCGTGGCTATGGCCATATTAGGTACGATTGATACAGTTTTAACTATGATGGATGAGCGCAAGGAAATTGTTGTCAAGCTAGAACCTATCGTAGTCAACATAATTCTTAAGATTTTCGAAAAAAATACACAGGAACTATATGAAGAGGCGACAACTTTGTTAGCAACAATCACAACTGATGCTATTACGGATGAGACATGGCGAGTTTTTCAAACTTTATACGTCGTCTTCAAACGGGATGGGTCAGACTATTTCACCGATATGATGTCACCAATTCATAATTACATAATTGTTGATCCCGAGAGGTTCATAAGTTCCGAAGACAATATTGGGGCGATTTTTGACATGTGTCATACAATAATGGCTGATACTCAGGCAAACGAGGAATACGAGAGCTATGCAGCCAAGCTATTGGAAATTATTATACTCCAATTTGGTAAGAAGATACGCTTTGAGCACTTATATTCCATGATAGAGTTAGCTGTAGTCAGGCTGCGTAGGAATATCGAAACGACCGAGCTTAGGACACTATTGTTACAGATTGTTATAGCTATGATGTATACTGACTACTTCTATTTATTTAGCTTCTTCGAAAAATTAGAAAATCAAAGCCAACAGCCGCAGCACTCTTTGTTCGAATCATTCATCAAACAATGGTTGAAAGATATTCCTGAACTGTTAGGTATTCACGACAGGAAAATGAGCGTTGTTGGCTTGAGCACATTGATGAGGTTACCGAAGAGTAATCGGCCCCAAATTGTTTATGAGACAGCCAGTCAATTTATACCATCTGTGTTAAATTTGTCCGATCGTCTCAGAGTAGCTTATCGCAATAAAGCTGCGGCTGGTTCAGAGGACGACTCGGACGAAGATGTTAGCTGCGAGGACACAGAGGACGAATTGGAGGTTCTCGAAGATGATCAAGATCATGTATCAAATCGTATCCAAGATGATTTAGACGATGATGAATACGAGGACAGGATCTTTGAAGCTGACGAAAACAGTGATACCGATGACTTCGACGACTATGACTCCGATGATGAGGAGCTGACTGCGTTAGAATCTTTTGAAACGTTGATTGATACAAATAAGGGCTTTATAGATGAATTCATAATGTTTAAGCAAACACTCGAGTATTTGAATGAAAACGACCAGGAATGGTATCAAGTATTGGTTGGTTCTCTCGATGCGGCTCAGCAGAAGAAACTGATAGATTTGAAGGACGTGTCTGTTTTTAGTTTAATAACGCCAAATACTAAGACCGACAGCAGTCAGGGAAACACCAACAACAATAACAACAACAATAATAATAACAATAACAATCCGATGAACAGTACAGCCCCAGTCTTACACTAGTCAGGAAAAAGATTAAATTTGAAAACTAAATGAGTGAATTCACAATTAACTATCTCTGATGAAGACTGGTGTATGTGAGTCGTCGTAAAACAAACAATAAATGCGTTTAATTCTATAACAGTGGAGGTTGTATGTGTAAATGAAGCAGTGACATCGATCCATCTAGTTGTCATATGGAACAAACTGTCCTGTAATGTACTGCCGCCTGATTGAGGGGGTGGACCATTTGTCACTCGGGAGATGACTCTTCTCCTACGCAGCAAAATCCATTGATCTCGGATTGAGTGAGCCAGCTCGGCGTCTGATATCCTTCGAACTGTCGTCCTGTCGGCCAAGATAAGGTGACAGACTGAAAGAGGCAAATGGAGAGACCCGTTTTGTCTGGTTGTCCTCTACCTGCGGACTCTCTTTTCTCGCTCACCAATCCGAAAGGGCCAATCTAAGGCTCCCGCCGTTTGATAGATGTGTGAGTTGAGCTAGCTGAAGAGTAATGAAAAATGAGAGAAGGAAACCATAGGGACAACCAGTAAGGCACACACACGCGATGGAATCAATGACGAGGAATGAAACATGAACTGACCACTAGATCCTCTCCATCTTCCTCCATGTCCCTCTCTCCATCTCGTTCCTCTACGTCTGTTTGGCACACTTGCTTGTTCGCTCCCCTTGTTTGATAATTCCATCTCGACAAGCAACAACAACAACAAAATGGACTGCCATTGTATTCAAGCTTACTACTGTGCAACTGCTAGCTGCAAGCTGCAAGCTAACACTCTCACTGCTTTCAGTCGCGTGGTTAGCTTTCCACTTTATTGCCCATATATTGGTTGCCTTTATATTGGCCTCACGGCGACAATCATTCCAAGAAGACATCATCTGTGGCTTTGCAGTGCAATCTTTTGCGAGCTTACCAAAGAACCTTGTTGGTGGTGTCCAACAGAAGAGGAGAATGGTGATTTTTGCGAGGGTGTTGCAATTGTAGGAGAGCAGTGCGCAATTGATTCCAACATCAGGGGCTTTCTCTTGTTGCCATTTCCTTTAGCTAAGACGCAGAGGTGGTCGCTGTCCTCTGGCCTGTTTGGTACAATTTTCAGCCTGGCAAGATCTAAGGAAAGAGGGAGAGACAGACACATGGACACAGGGAGAGAGAGAGGGGCTGAAAATCAATGGGAAGTGAGGGGAGAACTTTGCTGGCGGCGGGTGGCGGCTCGCCTTCCAGCCTGGCTGACGGCCCGTCACCTCAGCCGAGACAGAAAATCTGTCCGCTTATCGAAACGGCCACTATTTACCTTTCGGGCCGAGCAAACTTGCAAGACTGGCGGCCGTAGACGAGAAATGGCCCACACAAAAGACAGCGAGTATTTATTTCCCGCCTCAAGCGGACAATGATTCCGCACCTTCGAGAGCGCCTTATCGGTGGTGGTCGTGGTGGTGCGAGCCTCTCCAAATATCCAGTTGCTTAGGTGGAAGGAGGCAAAGGATGCTGCTCGGGGGGCAGCAAATGACTAGTTGCTCCGCTCGTTCTGTCTTGCAAGCAAGCATTCCAAAGCGGAAAGCTCTCTGAATGTCTGGTTCCATTGCTTGCCTTTATTATCTGTTGGGCACGAGTTTGATATTTTGCATGGGCAAATTTGGCGCAAATGCCTCGTTTTCGAGTGCGTTTTCGCGCCACAGACTGGCCCAATGTCTAAAAGGCAAACTCTTGTGCGTTGCTCACCTGTAACTTAGGCAACAAATTAGTCCAATTTGTGGGCGGCAGACGAGCAACCAGCAACCAGCAATGAGGAGCATCAACAATCATGACCAACCAATTCGATGGCCTTCTCTGGCTGCCTCTCGTTAGTCGTTCTAGCTGAACAAAGAAAGTACAAACAAGGGAGAGCAAGAGAGCCAATCTAATCGAGGCAAAGGTTAGTCCGCAATTTGCAACTTCCTTCCATTCATCTCCAAATCGCATATTCACTCTGCTCTGTTTTGTCTGCTCCCTCTGGATCAACTTTAATTAAAAGCCAGTGTTTGGAATTGAAATTGCCACGCCCTTGCCAGTTCGTACAATCCATTTGAGTTGTACAGAATTGGCTTGGGTTGTGTCCTCTGCAACCATTGGACAGAGCTTGTGTGCTCGGCTCCTTCCGCCTAGTTGCTAGTGTCTGCTGATTGCTGGTAGAAGGTTAACAAGATTAGATGATGGTCATCATTTTTCCAGCTGGCGTACTTTCCTTTTTCGAGCCATCTCTTCGCCCCTCGAGCCCATCCTTCTCTCGCGCGAGTGTTTATCATAAGTCACCGTAGGGGCAAGATTGTGGGCTCGACAAGATGCAGTTCGATTGCCAATGCAGTTTGAATTGGCAGCTGATGTGGGCAAGGCCAACAGGAAGTCTCGAGGGACAAAGAGATTAGTCTCTGGCATTAGATTAATGATGCCCCTTTTGCATCTGTTTGGCGGCGATTGAGACACTTCTCTTGCTCCTTAGGTCCAAGGGATAGCCAATACGAGAGAGAAGGAGATTCGAAGTTTGCGAGCCAAGACCAAATGTGCAAATTTGGGAGAGCAAGCGTAACAAATCCAATTCCTCGCTCCACTCCATTTCTCCATTCGGCTTGAGGTGTTTCTGGCGAAAAAAAAAGAAATGGTCTAGCAAGCCGACCTATTGGGCCACTGCAGCTGGACTCTCATAAAGATGACCACCTTTCTCGCATTTTTGCGTGTGAAACATGAATTGAGGTGATGATGGAAGGGGGAGAAAAGGGTAATAATTTGCAATATAACTTTCCATTTCAAACCTACACTCGCTTATTTGGCCCGTTTTCGCCCTTTTGCCTCCAGCTAAAGCCTACTGTTTGGTCTCATTGTTTTCTCGCCAACTCAAGCCTCGTCGAGACACAACTCGAGCTACTGAGCAGCCAGCTAAGCAGCAGCAGCAATGTAACGGTGCAGGAAGCATGCAGCGACTTGTTACCGTTGCTTTTGCTGCTGCTTTTGCTGTTGTTGTTGTTGTTGTTGGTGCTGGCCAAGGAGAACAAAAATGAGATTTGGTTCCGTGCCAGCAGGAACAAAGACCATTAAACAATACGAGTTCAATTTGGCCCGTTCGATTTTACATTCTCTCTCTCTCTCTCTCTCT
>Ga0058701_10002781_pt1 | contig 13500 bp, 8 predicted proteins | sample AgamicOrMae_FD_97039 | JGI IMG/M metagenome (GOLD analysis project Ga0058701, IMG submission 97039) | Agave microbial communities from Guanajuato, Mexico - Or.Ma.e | ecosystem: Host-associated > Plants > Phyllosphere > Phylloplane/Leaf | place: Guanajuato, Mexico | collected 2012-06-04 | reverse complement strand
CAAGACATTCGATGGAACTGTACTCACCATTTAACCGTGGACCATCTTGCAAAACCTTCAGTCTTGAAATCAAAGAACGACGAGGTCGCAACACGAGCAAGTGTGCCTACAGGGGAACGTTTGTGTTAGGGAGACCGCACGTGATTCTACCTATTGCGCCTTAACCACGTGCGGGTGTATGCTCACATTACACACCTCCAGAATCTGGAAGACTGGGTATTCGAAGAGACGACCACAAAAGATGGCGCCACGCAGACTTCACTTACTGCAAGAGCTTAAGCTTCGCACAGCTATTATTATTTAAGACTCCAATGCGGGAGTAAAATGGGTGCCGTGGAATAACACGAATATCAAATAGCTGCTTTATTCGAAAAAGTGCTTCATTGCACAATGCTAAACATGCTAACAGTACGGGGCAAAGAACAGATCACTCCGTACCGACAAACCCTCCTAACCACACGCTACTCTCACAAAGCAAAGAAAGATCACCTCGTGCAATCAAACCCTTCTAAAAACACATGACAAGACCCTCCTAACCAAACAATGAAGCACGTTGACGAATGCGAAGCGAAATTTATCCCTACTGTTTTAAGCGTCCTATTTAATGAAAAAGCCTTTAAGCTGGCAGTTACTAGAAAGTAGCTGGCAACTGCAGATAAATTGTCTCAAAAACAGTTACTAGAAAGTAGCTAGCAACCGAGCTAAGCACACATGCTCTGCAGCAAGCCCGAACCTTGATCCGTCCCACGGCGGTTGAATGGGGCTGCCTTGAAGAACGACGCACTCGAGCTACCCGTCGCGCACGAAACTCCACCCCATCTTCAAAAGCTTACGACGCGAATCCCAACTTGAAAAATGCAAAAAGGCAATCGGTTTCAAAGGATACTTATTGTCAGCACACCCTAGCGTAACAAACCTATCACGCACACCTATCTTCCGGCACCAAGTCACGTTTTCCCACTAATCTAACACGAGGCAGAATCGCCAGCAGCTCCCCGACTCCGTGTGTGGAGCTGAAGCGCTTGGAGAAGACACACATTTCTGCTCTGCAGTGGTTTTTGTGAACTTGCCTGAGCGGGGAAGAGGAGGAGAGAGGGATTGGTGCGAGACGGGTACCGAATCCTGGGATTCTTGACCAGTTCATGGCTCTCGGACTTGGAATACAAATCTATAAAAATATAAATGTGCTCGTTTGACACTGACACTAAAGGCTTCCCACTCATTTTCGTCGATATATTAAATATAACTACGCATCTGAGATTAATTAGGAAGAAAGCAGCTGTAATTAGCGTTCAACCACATGGTTCTGTTCACCGCAGAGAACAGAATGTCTGGAGGCCATACCATCCTGATACCATCACTGCCCTTTGCAGAGATCTGTGAAATTTTGTTTTAGAGGAGGGCGGGAGAAAGGGGCATTTGAAAATGAATACACATCAAGGTGTACGTACTTACTAAATGTATTTTAATACACAGGTATTTATTTTATTTAATTTACGGTTGTTAATTTTATGATACTATATTTATCTGCCATATTTTTCATTCGTTTTCACGCGTGAAGTTTAAAATTACTTTTAGATTACGGTATCTCTTATGACAAATATTTTACAAGTTTGTTTCTTCTCTCTTTTGTGTCGGTAACACTTGTTTTCCCTCCTCAAGTTCTATAGTTTTCACAGTGATTAGCGAGATATTAACGTAGAATTCCTACGGTCATCTTCCGCTACTCCTCGTGAGTCGACACTGTAGAGCTCCGCGGGCTTTTCAAAGGAATGCGCAATTCGTCTTTGCTATGAATCATGTAAGTAGGAAACATCACAATCCTTAAAAATCTCACAATAATAGATCGTAATAAATACCGGTACTATAAGATCTAGATTCCTCAGGATCTCTACGACGAACAAAGAGCACATGGACATCGGTTCATCACAATCCCTACTTCGCCCAGTTTCGTACGGCAAAGCAATTATTGCTACTGAAGACTTTGTCAAACAACATTAAACCGATTAACACATAACAACTTTGCAATGACTAATATCACAGCAGTCGAATAGATTTGCATGAGTTGATTGTTAGATCATGAGATGCTGCTAGTCTCATATTCAGATGTACTTGAGAGAAAATAATTTCATCAGTGACTCCAACCAATGACACGCGCGATACGATATTGACATTCGTCAAACCGAATAGGGTCTAGAAAAAGAAGGCAGCCTAGCCGCCCTCCCAGGCATAAAACCCTCCATTCAGGACTTTACCCTGGCCTGTGGCGGATCTTGGCGGGAAGGGAGGCAACAAGAAGGTCATGACCCCCTCGCCCCCCCACACATGAGAAAGTCTCATACCCCAAACAATCGACAATAACATTATCCACCCACCACAGATACTAAGACACGTTAAAGTATTTTTAGATTATCCAGAAAAAAATATTTTCTAAGAAAATCCTATTAAAAAAAACCCTTAAGTGAATCAAAAGTGGAGACCGAGTTAAAAATCGTACTGAAAAATAAGCGCCATGGATGCTCTCCTTTGATAAGTGATGATACTGAAATGTACCTATCTACCTTTGAATATTTCTGACTGTTTTAAAGGTTAAAAAAATCTAAATAAACGTAATGCGGAACTAATGACTTTCAGTTCATCCTGAAAAGTTGTCCTCCCCCCCCCACCCGTTGCCACCTTCGATGAAAATGTGACCTCGTCATTCTTGGACTCGTGACCCCCTCTCCCACCAAAAAAATAAAATATTTCTAGATCATACCCCGGGGTGATGCTTCCCTCAAACTGGAGCACACTTTGCCCCGTTCGAGCCCGAAGTAAAGGGCCTTGGCTCTTTAGCCCTAAGGGCTCGGCACCAACGCGTGTCTATGAGAGGGAAAGGGGCGAAATAATGTAAAAGCTCTGGAGCAAAAATTCTACCAATTAAAAACACATTTTGGATGTTTCAAAATTATTTGGCTGATGAGCCCCAAACTTGGTGCCGAAATTCATTTTTACTACCTTAAAAATAGCGTTCAATTTTGAACAAAGAGTTTTTTTTATGTACATTAAAACCAATAATCATTCCTTGCAGAACACCTAAAAGTAGCGTCTGATGCTACAACTTCGAGGATTTTGCGATATTTCTAGCCGTTTCCAGCACATTGACAATTTGTCGTGTTTTTTTTTACATTTTTTGTTCAATTTTAACGCTTTTTTATGGCAGGAAAAATGCATTCTGGCAGGAAGTTATTGGCTTGGGTATATTTTCATACAACAGTCTCGAAGTTCCGAAAGTTTCAATAAAATCGGAGGCAGCTAGTAAGTACTCCTCTTGTTATCCTAAGATAGCTTATACGAAGCGAACCGTGACATCGCTTCCTCCTCGGTGACAGTTCGGGTATTAAGCAGGTATTAAGCGACATCTGGCTTGGCGACGCGTGAATGGAACGTTATTGGAGTGGGAGAAAATCCAACCACGTTAACCTAGTGTAGGTACATTTTAACATCGAGTGTCACTCCTTACACCCGCTAGATGGCAGCTGTTACCGCATGTTTGAGCTGTTTTGGCATCCGTTTCCATGGCGACGCTGGTCACGCGTTAGTGCAACAGCTGACGGAATAATGCAGCATACACCTTTTCCTGCAGTTAGCACTTGGCCTTCCGCCATAAAGACTGACATTTTTAATCATAAAGATTGTTTTGTAACTTCTACTTCAAAACTATATGTGATTCCTGTGCTTTTTAAAGTGACTGTGTGTGCCTCACCGGTGTCGGACGATAGTCTGATCTGCGGAAAGTAGAGCTCCGTGTCAAGAGAAGAATAGATCCTTTATAATTCATCGATGTCATTCGACCCTAAAACCACTGCCTCTTAAGTGTTCCTAACCTATATCGTAATTGAAATCCCTTTAACAATGGAGTTGGAACTTTCTAGGGTTGATTACGCTCTCGTTGGACTGACATGTCCACAAACAATGAAACTTCTGCCGTCGTCTGGTGCGAAACAAATGCAAAAGGTAGAATAGTGCTCTTCCATGTGAAGCAATGTCATCTAATTGCAGAAACTGTTCATCGATCAGCCCGAAGACGGAGGAAAACTTTTTCATTGAGATTTAAAGAATATCAAAGCACTCTGCGCCTATACAAAGCGCAAATGTACTTTAATCAAATGAGAATCTGATAAATTTATATAAACTACTGTCAAAGAGAAAATTAAAATTGCATATATATTTTAAAAAATGTCCGGGTTTACCTGAGATTACCAAGAATGTTCCATCATGCTTCGCAAAACAGTTGTCACGGCCTATCATTACCGTATTATTATCGGCCGTCCATTAAAAGTGCCGGTATTACTTTTTTTTTCAATATCTGGAAACACGTCGTGTGGGCTCATTACAATTAATAACAATGAAAGGATTGTCAATAGAATCAAAAATGGGCACCAGTACATGTGACCTATTTTTTTAATTTGAGTTCTCGATACAGGTTGGTTGAGGCCGAATTTCATTTGACGAAAAACTTAATAAAAATCGTCTCCTATTGCCCCTTAAAAAATAATACAGATAAATAGAATTTTACTGCGACGTAGAGAACGGAAAATATGTTTTCTTTTGCAGGTGGCAGCAGCTGATCAAGACGGAGTATTGCAGGTATTTTCAATGAAGAAAGGAGATATCCAAATGGTATTTAAAACGTTACCTGGGCCAAAAATTACTAGGTTAGAACTTGGAGGAACAATTGGTGAGAATCCGTAAAACCTGATTAGAAACAGAGACGTCTAACTGGGAAGACCATTGGATATAATTCAGCTTTAACTTTTTTTTCAGGAGCAATAAAGGACCGGATATTCATATCAACTGAGAGCGAAGTGCGTGGATATTCAAAAAAGGGAAAACTCTTTTTTTCATTCGACACAAATTTAACGGAACCCATTCGCTCAATGTAAGCGGCAAAGAAATGCACTCAAGTTAGCTTAGCTTTTGATAGCTGTGTAACAGTATAAACAGACGATATGGAATTTAAGACAAGTAAAATAAGGACAAGGGGGAATAGAAATGATCCGCCACTAGCAAATGTAAGCTACGGCCTCACAACAATGCGCGAAATATGCCTGTAAGAGGATAGGCAACCCAATATGTATACATGTGTTGTAAGTTGCCGATGTGTTTTGACTGCTTCGACGCTTTGATGGAGGATGAAATCCTCGTCATTATTGGGTGGTTCACTTTTAATTTAAGCTCTGAAAATACATATGCTATGGGGATAGCGCTCAGGTAGGGTGAAATGAACATGACGCATGACCGTCTGATCTTGAGGCCTGCAAACGATTTGTTTTTATATTAGGAAGGCTTGATACAATCAGAACAAAACGTACTGCCCACTACACAGCATGCAAGCAAGGCAGTGCTCAAGGTACCTATAGAGGGTGTCCATTCAAACAAAAATTCTGGAGGAAACGTTCCTTTCAGGGGGCGGGGAGTATCGCTTTACCTTCTGACATGGGAGTTTTGCCAGATAAGTAAAGATATACACCGTAAACGATTTACCATTCTTCTTAGGTTTAGGCAACTTATTCCACACATTGATATGGTCACCGCCGTAAAAAAAAGTGACATATCAGGGGCGTGCCGATTTAAAAATTTCCTTGGCTCGGGGGACCCCCAAAGGCACGGGTACTGCCACCCCTTTCTTACAGAAAATGAGCTTTTAACTTTTTCTCTTTCCTCTTTTTCTGTTTTCCTCGCCTCTCATTCCCTTTTCCTTTTACAATACCCGTCACACCTCAGGACACCCCTCAACGGGGTGGGTACACCCCCCTTGATAAATGTGGCGCGCGTCGCGCAACAAAAAGGGCCTCAGCACGCCCCTGACATCCATTAATAATATCATTTAAAAATTTGAGATGAGTAGCATGCAACAGTTTTCAAGATGCCTGCCTTAATGATACGACGATTTTGCCGGTAAAAACAAGTATTTGAATTGTAGCAGCCCCTGACATTGTGTCCACGGCCACAGCATAACAGTAATTTGCCCATCTAATAAAAGCCTAATTACTGTACTGAGTTTGCAGCTCACTTTGACGTAAAAAATCCCTCGACAAGGATGCGATGCGCGGTGCCCACGATGCGCTGAAAAGTAAAGCATTCCGCCCGTGGTAGGCAACACGCATGGAGCTAACGTCGACCGGGCTGCATCATCATTTCCGAAGTCGTCAGGGACTTCGCAACTCGCTCTGTACAATTTCTTCGACAAAAAACTCGATGGTTTCTGATGAGCTGAAACATCGAGTTTAAAATGTTTCTTTCTTTTACTGTTTCACTTTATGCGGAATCGGTAGTTCAACAACATATCCATTACAAACAGGGGAAAGAATTGTGTTGCTTAAGACCTTCCGCTATGGAGGAATACTCAAGGTTACGATGAGAGCTTGTGAGTCGCCTCGCTGGTCTGATTGTAAGACGTGCTTCAGCTGCCGCGAACCTCTGTTCCCTGGTCTGGTTGCACGCTCACGTTTTCCAAACGTCTCAACGATGTTCAATAACTCATAGGCCTTGGTCAGGTTCCGTCATTTTCCTAAACAACGCTTTCGGCCAGCGGCGCAAGAGGCTTTTTGAAATGGGGGAGGCGGGTGGGGGGAGGGAAGATCCTCTTGAACCCTCTCCCCCCTGTAGAGCCTTTCCCTTTAAAATTATTTGCTGCGTTTGATAGAGTTTTCTGCTGTGTTTTTCTTGATTTTTTTAAAGCTTTCCCATGAAATTTTCCTTCGTTAGGTAACCGCCCTTTTTCGATTACTTATTATATTATCGTTGATACTAAGCTACCTTAAAAAAATCTTTATTCTAGTCTTTATTTTAGGACGGTGGTGATGAAAACCTTTTCGGTTGCGCATACTGCACTAAGCTGCCTATTCATATTTAGAGACAGGGGTAACATAGCCTTCCTCTTTGCGTTGAGGATATACAAAAACAGTTGCTTCTGTTACCCGTGCTCTAATCTTCTGCGTAAAACATACGCGAATTAAGATTCCAGTCTTGGCGGGGAGGGGGGATTAACCTTAAATATAATCACATAACTGTAGCAATGCGGATCTGACCTTTGATGATAGCTTTCCTCAAGCGAGGAAAAACACTGCTGAGTTTATCCGAGGGTTCAAATACCAAAAATGTTAGGATACTTCGTAAAATAAAAACGAGCGGATTCCATTATGTCGAGTTTAATAAATGTGCATTATTTGGTTAAAGAGCCTGTATGAGTCCCACTGTTGAATTTTTTACTTTGAAACACCTTGTCGTAGTTAAAAGAAAGAAAAGAATTCTGCAATGGCAACAATACCAAAAAGGCCGCCGAGTAAAACCACAACCACCGAAAGAATGACCTTCCCAACAATCGACAAGTTGGTATTCCCCCTGAAAACGACTTCGATATAGGCACTTCCTTATGCATTTGATCATTCAAACTGAAAATCTGAATGTTTCAGAACGAGACGCATATTTTTTGTTTCGATCATTTTTTAATCGGGCGAATATTAAAGGTACTTTACTTCAAAGCCCAGGCTAGGCTCGACCTGTGCTCTAATGACTGAGCCTGGTCGCAGCAATGTACACGTGTACAACCATGTAAAATTTTTATACCATACGTCGTTTTCCTAGAAATTGAGCCAGGAACTTTAACCTACGTCAAATGCCTTCGATTTTTCTTCGCTTAACTTCGTTTCCGCATTTTGACAAAATCTTTCTTAGCGGCTACGATCTGACAAGGAGCCTCACGTCAGAGTAAAAAAATAACATAAGAACGAATAAAAAAATAAAAAATCCAGCATAAATGCAACAGGCATCTTTGCTACGCTCGCACCTAAAAAAAAGAAAAAAAAAAGCATTTTTGAAATGTTTGCAGGCGAGTCAGCGGTCCTAACCTCTTAGTTGCGGGTATTTATGCCTACAACCAGTTCAAAGACTGCGAAGATTCGGCATCTTATGTGAGTGGTGATCGAATCAGCGACATCATCGCGCTGCCCTGTGAGAAGGTGAGCCAAATCCAAAACTTTTACTTTACTGGTTATTATCGTGTTGGGCATGGAGTGACTCACTTAAAGTGACTCAATGTTGCAGACAAGCAGGCTGGTACCGATTCTGGCTTGCGAGGATCGGATGCTCCGGGTTCTCGAGGGTTCAAAGGTGACTCACGCCCTGGAACTGGCCAGTATCCCATCGGTTCTGCATTTAAACCACAACGATGGCGGAGAATCTGGCCAGGAACTGCTGTACGGGACGACGGATGGTCGTATTGGACTAGTCCAGGTCGCGAGGTCAGTTCAACTCTTGATTCAAGAATCCAGAGCATGGATATGCATGATACTAAGACGTATCCATGTAAGAGACCACATTGTGTTGATTCGTAGACATGGACTATTGGATTTGAGTTCGATTTTTATTAGACCTATTTTCTTAATGCTATAAAGTAATGGTAGCGTTTACCTCTCAAACTAACACTTGATAGAAGATAAAGTAGGAATTCGGATAGACGTATAACTAAAAGAGCCCCCCCCCCAAAAAAAAAGAAAAAATGAAAAAAATCTGTAAACTGAGCTGCCAACGAAAGAAAATAAAGACGAAGAGTGAGGTTAATTTTGGAAAGGTCAAACGATAATGTTCGATTGATAAGCGTCCACTACCAAAAAAGAAATAGCATTAGCCATCGTAACGTTTATCTCTGTTAGTAATCGATGACGACTTGAGTGTACCAGTTGAGTGCAAGTGAACTCAATTCGCACCCACACAAGTGCATCGCTTGACTGAGCCAAAAAGTTTCCATTTATCGAGCTCAAAATGTCAGAAGTATGCTGTGAATTTGAAAGGTCTGATTTCCAGTTTTTTCTGTTCCAACTTCTGTCGCCAAGCAGAGCAGGGTCTAACCTGACATAAATTAATCAACACTAACGGTCACAATGATGCCACTTTTCTTTATAGGCGAACTGATGTCACTGAAAAATAAACGACACTATGCTTGGTGATCACTGCGTAAGGCGGAGCGAGACACAAGGTACCAAACCTAACCAAGCGTGAAATTGATGACTCCCGTCGAGAAGAGCCCGCCGCTCTACTCATATCTCTGTAGCTGTCGCCCAGCAATCCATATCGATGTAAAACCAATGGCGCGCCGTTGGTTTTACACAAAGCCCAACAAAGGGCTTTTACTTTGTTAAGGATCGCTGACCGACAGCTTCAGCGGTATGAGTAGGGCGCATGCTCTTACCAACTTAAGGGAGCCATCGAAATGCGCCTCCTGGCTCAGATTAACTTGAAAAACTCAGATTCACATGGTTAATCTTCAATGCAATGAAATGTGGAACTTGATAAAAGTTGAACTAGGATAGAGCAAAACAGGTGGGCAAGCCCACCTTTAAAACCGACAATCAGAGTGTTAATTCAAAGATAGTTTTAAGGCGGGATTAATAGGAGATGAAACATATATATTTGCTATCAACTCTCTTATATTTTCCTACAATCTTGGCAATAATATCAAATAATATTCCTAAGTTGGTACTGATGTTAAACAAAACAACCGCGTAAACAGCAATAATAGCTTGATTTTTTGATGACGATGAATTCTGCTTATTAGCAGAGCTAAGGTGGACATCGAAATCAAAAGAAAGTGGTCAGCGTGTTTGTCCAGCAATCTATTCACTAGTTTGAGTGAATCGTTTGTGACTTGAGGGCGCCTAGGCTGATAGTAACTCAAATAAAATGCAAAACGCTTTTATTAACAGTAAATGCTTTTCCAGTCCGCTTTGGAACTTAGCCTATTGTTATTTCAGGTCGGGAGTAACGGAGCGGTGGATTCTCAAGTCCGATCATCATAAGAGTGGGGTGTCCAGCCTTCACTGCCACGATCTCACCGGTGACGGAGTCCCTGATTTGCTGGTTGGTAGAAATGACGGATCGGTTGAAGTTTACACGATGTCCAACAACGAAAATGAAGAGAGTGAAACTGAGCCGACAAACTGCTATTCATACGTAAGTTTCAACAAGTCAGTGAGTAACATCTGGATATAAGACGGTCTTACAGAAAACTTCCATTATTCCAGACTTGCAACGAATGTGTTACTTCTGTCCACGGTGGTGTTGTTGGCAACACTGGATACGACGAGGTCGTTGTAGCCACCTATTCTGGTAATGCTGGATTCTTCAAAATTACATAAAAAGGCCTTATTTCATAACAAACTTTTGAATTTCGAATTTGGCCCAGTGAGATCACAAAGCACGATAGTAATTTTACATATAGTATCGGTATGTGAAATGAGGGACTTCCACAAAAAAGAAAAAAAAGAAGCTGACTCAAAACAAACCGAGCCGTGACGAGCCCTGCCTGCCCCGGTGTAATACCTCGTCCATGTTTGGGATCCAAGGAACATGGCGACTCTAACACAGTTCATCAGCAGTGCAATGCGTAATTTTTGGCCTTGGTTATGTTGTACGTGTTTTTTTTTCTCCTTAAACCGTGACAATTAACAAAACAACCATGAGCGGCCGATCCGGCCATAGACGAGATATTACACCGGGGTAGGCTAGACTCGTCACGGCTCGGTTTGTTTTGAGGCAACTCCTTTTTTTCTTTTTGGCGAAAGTCCCTCATTACCAGCTTTTGATATGGTTGTGACATATGTCACGATCACAACTAACGAGTTTCTCCCGACAAGATTAAGACTGCAATTAATTTTCAGGCAGGTATTATTTTAGAATAGATAATTTTGGAAACCTCAGGACAGTTGAACCAAAAATGTCACATTAAATATGAAGCAGGTGTATGCTAATATCCGAGGCACTTTCACGGTACATCAGGCGTGTATTTCTCTTGAGACTCCACCATGCGTCGAGCCACTCTTATTTGCACTCTTATTCTAAATTGCGGAATGACGGAACAAAATTTAAGCTAGTCCTGCTTAACCTAAACTAATCTAGACTTAGTATGTAATCTAGCCAACAGATATCCATTTTGGATTACAAATAAAGGTGCAAGGTGAGGTAGCGTATAAAGTTTCTCGTAAATAATAGTAAGTCCATTAATATAATGGCAAGAAAATTTGTTTCCAATTTGAAGCCCATAGGTGTCATAGCGAAAACAAACTTTATTTGTGTAATTATGTCGGACTTTATGTTGAACAGGCTGGATTTTCGGACTTACAACTGATCTAACTGATAAGCAAGTCGGCATGGACAATTCGGAGACAGGAAATATACGGATTTCTCAAGATGCTAAAGCAAAAATAAATAATTTAAGGTGCGTGTTATCCAACATTGCGCACCTATTACCGTGCTCTCCAAGTACTAAATTTTCCACTAAGGAGGCATGACGAGCACCGATTTGAGGAATATCTAGATCATCCAGACTTATCACCCTTACTGATATCGTTGCTGTGCCTCACTTCACTGTCCGTCATGTCCATAAAATGTCGATTTTATTTTTTTGTTCCATGATCGAAGGACCGAATTGGACGAGATTGAGAAAAAGGTAGCAAGGGAGAGAGAAAAATATTTAGCAGCTACGCAAGATTCTCCAGACCAAATGACGACTATACCACATCTTGATGTAAATGATACGGTTGGTGAATTTACCATATAATTGATACAATCAATGCGGAAATTCGGCCATAGCCGAGGCATCAAAACAAACCGTGCCGCGGCGAGCCTTGACAGCTCTAGCTTCGTTGCTGTCAGAGCTCCGCCGGGGTCGGCAAGGCTCGCCACGGGACGGTTTGTTTTGATGCCTTGGCAATGGCCGAAGTTCCATTAATAATTGAAATACAACTTCAACTGCAGCTCCAATATACACTAAAAAACAATTTTTTGATTTTAGGTAGTCAGATACCTGATTTGGGTATGAAAGTAAAACAGGGGAGGTTGAAATTAGGTCATCATTTTAAAAAATACACTTACCGTGTTAATAACCGTGCTAATAGAAAGCTCTTGCTGACAGATTTTCCTTGATGTGGTTAATTACCTTCCGTTAAAAATAACTTACCTCGTCTCTGTTTCATATTTCCGTACCCAAAACGAGTCTACCCGAAACAGGGATGTGTTTTCACTGTGAAAAGTGTTTTCACTAGGTAAAATTCCTCTTTCCAGATGATTCTAAATCACGACGAAGCATATTATTTACTGACTTTGGAAGTTCCAACAGCGATCGACAATGTTCTCGTTCAAAGTGATGTTGCAATTGATTTGTTGGATGTAGACAGAAACTCCGCAGTGGTTAGTTTAAGCGCTTGTGATCCTGAGGTAAGTTAAAAGAAACACGTATAGGTACTTTTCTGACGACTATTGCTGGCTCAAACACGAACTCGTCGAACTATAGCCGAATATATTTTTAGATTTCTTTAAAATTGTCGATCATTCGTATATGTCTGATTTCGAACCATAAACTCAAAGCTAAAATCATAACTTCGTCGCTACAGCTACAGAGGCAACAGACTTCGAACACCCGTCTACTCTTCTTCATATTGAGACAAAGGTTAGGATAAGGCGCTGCAAAAAGAAATTGAGCAAAAAAAAGTAAATCGGGATATATGGTGAGGGTTTAAGTGATTAGCTTACTATAATAAACATCACAATGTGCTGTTTTTTTTCTTAGCAAAAGCGGTCGACTTATATTGAAAGTAGGAACTGACGAGAATATTGAGTACGGTCAAGCGATTATGGAATACATAGTTTGGACGATAGCGCCGTAGTCATAATTTTATTAAAATATTTAGTTACTTTCAAGAAGCCGGGTAAATATAAGCGATAGATCGATGATAGTGCCTTTCTTGTATGTTTTATGGTTTGCCCATCAGTTTAAAATGTTCTATTTACCGGTACGGCCCGTGGTTACACGTGCCGCGCCATAGTAAAACTTCTAAAGCAAAAATAAGTAGGTAGAAATGGCATTGGAATTCCTACTTTCTTCCATCCTTGAAACGAAATTGCGCTGCACCGATAAATGCGCGAATTCATCGTAGCAAGTACACATGTTCTTCGGCAATTTCGTAAGTTCAGTTTGCTTCTTTGCACTTGTTTTGCTGCTTTTCAATCTGCCTCTAAACACACAATAGAACAGAGGCAATCTCGGGTCACATTCTGTGGCACTTTATGGATTAAGATAAAAGGGAGTTTTTCCTCAGGCACGTCCGGAAACAGAAAAATGACCTAACGCTAAAACTAGTACCTAGGAGGCCTCCTTGGTAGTAGTACGATTGGTGAAGATTATGACAGCTTGGTCGAGCTAGAGATCTCGATAAACCAGGGAGGAGGCATTGGGCAGCCATTTTGTATCTAAAGGGAGCGTCAAATGCTTTGTAGCTTACGAAGAACTTGGGAAACAAGGTAGCTGCATCTGCACCAATGGTTTTGAACCCTCGATGCCTCCTCTCTAGTATACACAGGCCTTTAGGTTGAGCCTATTCAGTCAGGTTAGGTTATACTTGTATGAGTATAGTAGCGACCATGACGCATCGTGTTTTTTTTTTTGTTTTTTTTTTTTTTTTT
>Ga0058701_10002780_pt1 | contig 13501 bp, 6 predicted proteins | sample AgamicOrMae_FD_97039 | JGI IMG/M metagenome (GOLD analysis project Ga0058701, IMG submission 97039) | Agave microbial communities from Guanajuato, Mexico - Or.Ma.e | ecosystem: Host-associated > Plants > Phyllosphere > Phylloplane/Leaf | place: Guanajuato, Mexico | collected 2012-06-04 | reverse complement strand
ATACAGTATTCTTTATATTTCTTTTAACATTCAATTGAGTTTCCGGTTGTGAAAAGCTGTTTTTCTCAATGGGTAAACTCACCGTCGCCAATGTCCAAAATAAACTTCGAAGTTTAACATTGTATTATACGGATGTTGAATGCTTGAATGATCTTTGCTGACACATCGATTAGCTAAGCAAGGGTTCTTGTTAGCTGGCTGTGGACTCGTCGTCCGGTTCGGAAGAAAGTTGAGGCCTTGCTTACGGGTTCATTAGCGAAACTTAAGCGAAAAAAAAACTGTTCTTTCTAGACGGAACGGTAATTGCTCAAGCGTTTCCTTGTCCTCGCGACATAAAAAGAAGAAGTCGGGAAATGATGGATCAACAAAATGCCGATAGAATAATGTTCAAAGAGAAAGCATGGCTGATTTGAAGTGGATTTTGATCACGTGGCCTCGTTGCGGGTCTACCTCGGGAGGACCTTAAGGACCACCGAAATGGGAGACCGAAATACGATAATGGTCGTAATGATTCGGTGAAACAATCGTTGAGTGCGGGAGTTATATCAGTGCCATTTAATGTTGACCAATCCCGACTCTGTCATTTTCAAACTCCAACAACTTTTTCAATGGTAAATACAACCACCCATTTTTTAATGCATCGTCTTGAGAACGAAATCAATCATGACTTATGTTTCTATTATGATTTTCTTATCAATTAAACATACAATTTCTTTGATTTTTAAAAGTAAAAGAATCTAAGATTTTTAGATTTGAATTTTGTTTAATATTTTTTTCATCTGGGTGTCTCCAAAGCGTAAAAAACAAACAAAAAAAACGATTATTGAAAAAAAGTGTAACCTAGAACCACATTGTTAAAGTTGCGCTTCAGAACGTTTACTCTAACTGGGACTTAGTACTTAATATAATGTAATTTCTTCTCGGATGAGCAATAAATTCAATTTGTTAATGTCCTTAAAATACACGATTCATTTTTTAAATGGCCTCCTTTTGTTATGAACCGTAAAGTACGAAATAAGTCACCACAGCTATTAAGTGTAGAAATATGTACTCATTCTCTAGTTTTGAACTAGTCTAGACGATGGTTATCACGAGCAAAAAAATCTCAAGTAGCATACATTTCGTAATTCTCGAGACAAAAAATATAGAGATTTATATTACACCACCGCATACTAACTTTTTATCACTTCGAATCTTGTAAAAGTTCATGATGAACCAGTTAGACGCAGCATCTTCTTTTTTCTCTTTCGGAGCAGTTTATATGCAATGATGCGTAGGTCAGAAATCGTTTTTAATTGATCCTATAATGGATTCTGCAGACTACAGTGCACACTCGTCGTGGGGGTCCTAATGCTGTTCAATACGTAATCGCGTCTTGCCAACAAAGCAACCTATAAACAGTCACATTGAACCTGAAATGTTTGTTTTGTTCCTTGTTTTGCTGCGAAAAAAATGCAAGTTCTCGACAACGCAAATGAATTTCAAAACTTCTCCACATGCATTAATGTAATGTGGTTTTCATTCTAATGTCTTTAAAGGGGTTCTCGTTTGGAGTGGTTTTATTTTCAGCTGAATTCAGCAGTAGTTCAATAAATAAGGATTCATTGCAGGCATTCAAAGGTTGCATATTCTATGTACATTAGCCAATCGTGGTGAGGTTGAAGACAAAAAAATACAGTATTTTCATAAAGGAAAATCATATCAAAGCTTTAGTATGAAGAAATCCTTTTATACAAGACGAGCCTTATTCGGTGAGTAGGTCGCTTTATTAGCCGCGGAATTGCGGTGACGTTTATAAAACTTCTTTCGGACGTGTTTCCGTTAATTTCTCATCACGCTTCTTCGACGTGTCTGTAGACCATCACCAGAACTGTTACAAGTCGCGCCTGTTATTGAACGGCCCAAGGAACTTTTAGATCGGGGATACTTTATTGTCCTACTAGCCGAAATGACCCCCATTGAGTACTACTTATGAAGAACCGGTATCTGCCAAATAGTTCCTTTTATGTCTATGGTTGTAACAGATTATAAATAATTTGATAGGACAGCATGAAGCGTTGCGTAACTCATCTTAACAGCCCTTTAAGCATTCCTCCTGAACTACCGACCAGATTGGCTTATTCTGCATAGGAATAGTCTAAATATGGATTGGGTGCATAATAATTGTTTCAAATAACAGGTATCAGTGAACGAACAGTGAACGGTGTGTTTGGAATTCCTAACCCAAGGGAATCTGCAACTGCAGTTTAATGGGTGTTTTCGATGAATTCTTTCATTTGCCCTACCAAAAAGAAGAGTAGCCGATACACCATTATGTCAACTTATTCATGTTCGTTAATTGTATAGTTCTTTGATTCAATTTATCTTTGATCGGCTCATTGCATGCGTTAACAAGTGAATGCGGGTGTAGTTTTTGATTAGGTTCAGCTGTTGCTGAATTCCTTCATCAGCTCTGATATACGTTTTGCAATCGAACTATGACTGCTGACGTTATCATATTCTTTCCGCATCCATTATATTGAATTGATCGATTAATCGAAGTAGACTATCGACCTTGTTGAAGATCGAGTTGCACTGCTTCCCTTTGTCATTGCAAGTTCGATTCTTTCTTGTTAATAGGTTGGCTGTGCTTTGTTATGATGGAACTCTTCGAACGAAGTCGTGGACAATCTTGTTTTATTTGTTATACTTTCCTTTGTTATTGTCCCAAGTGCTAACATTCTTGTACGTTTTGCTTTAGTTCATACCATTAGTATTGTTGCGATCTTCATTTCCACGCTCATTCATTTCAATGATGTCTTATATCTTTAAAAATAAATTTCATATGATCTATTATTTCACCAACAAAGTTCTTTTATAAGAATCCATTTTCAGCATCACTCGAAGGAAAAGAGGAATCATAACTTCTCGAGGTAGCTTTGCGACGACAAATAAAAATTAAATTATACAAAATGTAAAATTACCATGTGAAATCTGACACTCATGACAGTATCTCTTAAAGAAGTTGTAAGAATCATTTAGAGCAACTTCGTTTTGTGTTGAATGGGTCGAATTATAGATGTTTTAATCAAAACCTGAATCTTGATCGCGTTTTAGTGTATCCAGCTACTTAATTCTGTCTTAAGTTACGAAAACGGATCTGATATCAAATTACTAAAAAGACGAGCGCGCGTGGTGAAAGCTTTTTTGTGTCCCGCTCCAAGTTGTAATTTCTGAAGGTCGTCTGTTTTTCGCCTGACATTTGGATCTCATATTATCGTGTGAGGTAAGCGTGGGGTCTGTGAGACATGTGAGCGGAATGTGGATGCTTGATCGGTCACTTAGAATATGTATTGTAGTTCTGCCCACACTGCGGGTACAGTTGTAGTTTAGCATTGGCCTTATTGTTGATCGAACGGTTTCTTCCGACGAAATAGGCTTTGCTGCCATAACCGAGCAGTACTGTGCCTTGTTTGATCTTAATCCCAAAATACAAAGTGTCCCACACAGGAAGCACATCTAAGTGTCCCCGTGGAAGTACGGTTCTAGATGTCAATTTACGTCTATGAGTATTTATGTGTGTGGTGTGCAAAGGAACAGTCTTTTGCCGTGGGTCTTCACAAGAAAATTCGCTGTACTTGTCATGAGTCTATTTATTTTACTCTATTTTTTGAATGTGTTGGTACTAAAGATTACGTATATCAAATTTCAATATCAATTCTGTTAAACTTCAAAAAACAAACCGAAAAATAGTTTTTTCCCCTTCTAAATACATTATTTATTCTCAAACATTAACGGACACTTTTCAAAGTTGTAATTTTTAATTGCATAAACCAACTTTACTTATGTGTGACATCGACTTAAATGAGTCCGAAATATAAATCGTTAAATTTTTACTTTCAAATAACCTTTTTTTCTTTTATTTTCTTCCTAAGTTTCAATTTTGTCGTGTTTGATACATGTTCTGGAAATAACTGTAACGCACAAGTATTCTTAATAGTATTGCATTTGGACGTAAATAAATCATTAGCGCTAGCAGTGTTGTGACAAAATTTGACTTGGGCTTACCTGGAACAAAGATTCATTTTTTTTCAGGCGGGTTTTTACTTATTTGAGGCGGGTCTGTGTTTCCGTTGAAACCGAGTTGAGTAATAAACAAAAGAAGCGCAGTCGTTCCGGGAGAGCATTAGTTATCCGAGTTGACGCATTCACCTAACGCAGCGAGTCGCGGATAGAGCGTTCGTCCATGGATTTTCGGACGAAACCGCTCTTTTCCACAAGTATTTGATTTTCTCGTGTTGCGGCGGGAATGTGAACAGAAGCTTGTCACACGGTGCACTATTGTCCACAGCGCCAGTTTTTCCATTTCGAAAGCAGTCCTAGCAAGATAATAGGTGCTTCGGCCTTTGTGCCAAAACGGGTTGGCGAAAAAAAAAGAGCCGACTTCAGGGTGATTAACTTTCCCTCAAGGATTTTCCAACATGTTCCGAAGTCAACCCGTGTGTTGCTTTTGTTGAATTTTATCAGAACCGGAGTGTCTGCTCCGGTCAACATAAATCCCTCAGGTTAAAAATTCATTTTTGTCCATACAAAAGTGAATTTTTGTCAACTCAGTTGAACCTAACAATTGTTATGATTTTTGTTCATTAAAATTTAAATCTTAATGACGTTAATATACAGTTTTTTTCATTCATCTTTTTATATCAGTTTGAAAAACAAGAATAATATTGATCATTAGATTTTTTTTTATAGATGAGAGCCCTTAAAATAAATAAAACAAAATAAAAGAGGATAAGAATTTTTTTTAAAATACACAACATTTGAATTACACATTTTAAAAAATGATAAAGATAATGTTAAATATTTAAACTAAAGATTAAACATAAGTAAATGTTTTAAGAGGTACACCTATGCATTATAGGAGCCTCATCTTTATGTGTGTTCTATTTTTACTCAGTGTGTAGGTTATTTTACAAGATAAAGTAATGCTAATGTGGAAAGTATGGAAGGTCTAGTTAGTAGTTTTCATAATCACGGTAATTTATCAATTATTTTAAGGGAATAATTATTTACATCTATCCAGATATTGAAAAGATTATCATTTTCAGAAGCTGATTTTACAGAACTCGCTATCAACTTTTTTTGCATTTTTATGGGCTAAATCGTATATTGTGTTTTTTGTATTTTTTGTATTTTTTGTATTTTTTTTCTTTTTTTCCCTAATTATTTTGGAGCTCAAAGTTCGCATGACTAAAAATTAAGTAAGAAATATTAGTGGTAAATTTATAAAAGGTATACCTTTAAAAGGAGCTTTAGTTTCTTTGTTGTGTATCATCAATCTTGTCAAAATTACATTTTTGTTCTTGTTTTTTTTCGTGTGAAAGATATGCAAACTGATATAATTACTGACAGGTGGAATATATTTCGTGTAATGTGCACTTGTGTTGCAATATCGAGCCACCAAAGTTACATAATATTCGTAACTTAATGATAAGTCCTTTGAGAAATTCGTGTGTGTACCTGTTTCCCTTTACCAAGGCAGCGAAAGCAAGATGGATTACTTTTAAGAGATCCGCTGAGGTGCACGAATCCCACCTAATTTATTATCTCCGGAAGAAAAAAAAATCGAGCATGCTTTTTAAACTTCCATCTAGGTCATCAGCTAAAATATCAAAGAATCGATGCATTAAATAGTGACCATACTGAATAATCATCGGTGCGGCTGTAATCCGAGGTACTTTTAACCTACTTTTGGTCTTTGTATGGAAAGAAAAGGTTTTTAAAGGTATTGTGGCATGTGGAGTAGTGCCCGCTTACTGTTTCAAATTTTGCTGATTTTGAAGTGATTTTAAGGATGTTTTGCCAGCTAGTCAAATGACAAACAAGTTGTACAAAAAATGACAAAACTCGGTTTAAAAATCTGAAAAGCACGGAAAACTGTAACAGTTGAACAAGTAAACAGTCCAGATTAGTTGGCAGCCAATTATTGTTATTTTAATTTTTTTAAATTTTTTCCATTGCTGATTTGACTCATCTTTTTGGAAAATGTTTTGTTTTTAGAGGTTTTTATCAAACATTTTTTTTAAACGACGGTACGGGCTTTTTAGTCTCAATTTGTTCATCCTTACTCGATCAATTTTATGGAACGTTTTTTAAACAAATTTATCAAGCAAATTTTTTCGTTGAAAAAAAAAACCTTCAATATTTCAGTACACGTCCATATAACGACGCCATGTAATTCTTGCTATCTTGGGAGGTCACGCGTTGCTAGCAAGGGATGCACCTGTAGGTGAGGGTTTTCCGACTCGACGCTTAACTCATCGCCTTGACCATCAGAATTTCGGAAATCGCGATCCGAGAAGATTATTATTGGAACTGCGAAAGAGACAGTAATGATATCCCCCACCTTAGAGATGTTGAAGCTCTCGATGACGTAGTCGTTCACCCTTTACCCGGACCATAAAAGTTGGACCATTTCACCCGGACGAATTTCACCAGGTGGACGGGGCCGGACACGTGCTCTGATGGCCAAGCGCTCTTTCTCGCCGCGGGTTTCTCTAACGCGACAAGACTGCGTGATGGCCGTTGCCTTCACCCGGACGCCGAACACGGTCACGTAATAGATCGGTGCGTGGGCGCAGTGAACCCCCTTGTGGGTGACCCGACTTGTCGGTGAACCCGACCGGGGGTCAGTGTGCAGTTCTCTGCACCGCACCAATTCATTTTGCGGGTCGAGCGAGCAATCGGTCCCTAATCGTAATACACAAGGTCGACTCGATCAAAATCGAACAGGCTTTCCAATTGTTGAATCGATTATCGAAACAGAAAGTCTGTTTGCTGTTTTCGAGTACCTACCGCAGGGTCACTGCTGATCGCCTTTGTTAACCAGACCATTGTTCAACGACCGACATTACTGTCAACCTTTTTAAAGGATAATACTCGTTTTAAGTAGTCATGAGTTTGGTACGCGGAGAAAACTGCGTTAGTTAACTAAAAAATGTTTTTAAAAATTAAAGAAAGCGACAGCCACCTTGGCCAGTAACCGTTACCATACTTGCCAGTAAACGTTACTGTAAACAGTACTCTGAAACGTTAACGTTTACTAGCAAACCTGTTAACGTTTACAAGCCAAGTTTTGTTGCGCTTTTTTTTTGTATGTCACTTATTTTTAGTAAACTTTACTAACCCATAATTCTCAGTGTACAGATTTTGGTCAGTGAGTTTTACTGAAGTTTGGACTTTGTCGCTGTTACCGTAGCAGTGCGTTATGACCTATTCCTAGTGTTTAAAAAGTCGCCGTGTTTTGTTGTGTAAACATCGCAGATTTTCCTGGAATGCGAAAGATGTTAATTTTTTGTGATAGGCCCCGCCTTGGTTTGATGCATAATTAAAATATTACGCCATGGTAACAGAGTGCGCGAAACGAGTGCTGTACGAAGAAACGAGTGGTAGGAAGTGGTGGGTCGAGTTGCGCATCGCGGCCGAGCCGCACGCCGCTGAGATGCGCCGGAAAGGGCTGAGGCAACGGCGGTAGACGTCGCTGCTCAGGTCGCTCGCTCGCTGCGGGGACCGCGTTTGCTTAGAACAATTCGACGCAGGAAGCACTATTTCGCGGCAAAGGCATTCTGGTTGCGGTGGCCCCGACGCTGGGAAGATAACTTCCCCTATCGTTCTCAATATGAGACATTGTCTAAATGTGGCTTTAATACCGAAGAAAATGCGGGAGCCTGTAAGGGCTGCGTTATGCCAACATGAATAGCGGGAATATCGTCAATCATATAATAATAAAGTGGAGAATTGAGCGAGTGGAGACTTGAGCGAGTGGAGACTTGAGCGAGTTGAGTCTTGAGCAAGTGGAGACTTGAGCGAGTGGTAACTTGAGTGACTTGGAGCGAGTTGGGACGAGTGAGTGGGAGCCACTGGAGACTTGAGCGAGTGGGAGCGAGTGGTAACTCGAGTGAATTGGACCGCGTGGAGATTCGGTCGAGTGGAGACTTGAGCGAGTAGGAGCCAGTGGATACTTAATCAAGTGGAGACTTGAGCGAGTGGAGACTTGAGCGAGTGAAGACTTGAACGAGTGGAGACTTGAGCGAGTGGTAACTTGAGTGAATTTGAGCGAGTGGAGACTTGAGTGAGTGGGAGCGAGTGGTAACTTGGGTGAATTGGACCGAGTGGAGACTTGAGCGAGTGGGAACTTGAGTGAATTGGAGAGAGTGAATACTTGAGCGAGTAGGAGCCAGTGGATACTTAATCTAGTGGAGATTTGAGCGAGTGGAGACTTCAGCAAATGGGAGCGAATGCAGACCTCGACGATTTGAGAAGACTGGAACGAGATGAGACGAGCGAGTGGGAGGGGAATGGTGAATTAAGCGAGTGGGATCGAGTGGAGACGAGCAAGTGGGAGCCAGGGGATACTTAATCGAGTGAAGACTTGAGCGCTGGAAGGAGTGAACGGGACAGAGACTTAAACGCCAGATGTGTTGCCAGCAAATAGGCGTGGACGGACACGAATGCAAACAATGTGGAGAGTCGAGCGCTCTTTCATCAAGTGATTAGTCTTCAAGGATGGAACCAATATTACATTTTATATATACTGTATGACTGAGCTCGTGCCTCATGAGCTCGCGTTCATGCAAGTGCTTCTTCGTGAGTGGCTACCGTAATAATCATAACTCCAAAATCAACACCATTTTGCTTAGCATCGCGTAAACTTTTGTTTTTTCGTGGACATTTTCTGGAAAATGAATATTTTCTGGAAAAATGAACATTTTCTGCCATCGTCAAAATATTCCCAACAAAAGTTTTTGCCCGTAAAAATTTTAAGAACCCTAAAATTTTCTAAAGAAAATAACTTAAAATAATAAAAGTAATGAAATAAAACGATGAGATATAAACTATTTTAAAACATGAAGTCCTTATAAAAGCAATTTCACTTGAAGTTACCTTAAATTCAATATGTTGAGTTTGAAAACCAGGTTGTAAACAAGATATTTGCATGCTAAAGGCAAGAAAAGCAACTAAACGTGAGTGAAATAAATCCTTACATATTTTGTATTGAGAAGGAAATTAACTGTTTCATTGAGAAGGCGATTCTTTTAACAAGTCCGAAGATGACTGTGGATTCGTTGGATGCCACACTGCATTTGTCCAAAGCAATTTCACTCGGAGTTTTGAACAGCCTCGTTAAAATAACACACGTCATAAATACTGGAGGAGAAAGTGTATCAGCCGAATTGCGGTATGCCAGTATCTAATAATAGAAAACGATGATGTAACGAGATATGATTTGAAAAGAGTGAACATTTGTTTGCACTTTTCGGTTGACTTTGGCAACCGTGGGCAGGCAGACGCAGACCCCGGCTGACTTTACATGGCGACGCCGTTTCCATGTCGCAACCATTTCGATTCCAAGCTGGCCATTATATGAACACGGATATTCGGTTTCTGTAACGCTGCGCCTTGCTAGCATACGCAGAGTAAGTTCTTTTGTCGCTAGTAATGAGTGCCATGATCTAGTTGTTGAAGGCCTTCGCCGTTCTAAGGCTATTAACCGAACGTGGACCTAAATCGCGGCACAATGGACGTTGAACGCCTTCCGCTATCGTGTAAGGCTGCCCCCCAAGTTTCAGTTTCGACTTGTAAGCTAAACGTGCTTATGGGTGGCTGCCCACGCACAAAATGATATTGACCTCGTTGAAAATAATGCTGCTGTACTTGGGCACTCACTTAATTCATTCACTCACAATCAATGAGAATTTGCCTTTTCTGTGAATATTCAATGTATCCCAAGCTTCTGAACACTTAACACAGCTTTTAAAATCGTCTTTTGGGCAGTAAGGGCTAACTTACAAAGAATGCTTCAAAGAATATCCATCGGCTGTTCGCATTCCGTTCTGTCTCTGTTCCAAGCTTTTCTATTGAGGAAATTGACATTTTTAAGCCGTTATTTTCGATCCCTCGTAATAAAGTTCTACCAACTGCAATCTATCCACACTGTACTAAGTGGGTTTTCGGTTCAAGCACTTTGCAGTTGGTGGATTTTTCGAACAAGCCCTCTTCGCAGTTGGTGGATTTTCTTCAGGGGGGGGGTCTTTATGCAAATCACCATCGCGCTCATTTACACCTTCACACTGTTGTTTGTTTAGGTTCGTCCCATTGCAGCCAAGGCCCAAAGATTTTAAATGCGCTAAGCTCCAAAAACCCTTAGCGTTTAAAGAACTTTAAATTATTTTCCCGGGTACGATCAAATCTATTATGCGGATAGTCACACCACTATATTGAAGTTTAAGAGATCATGAGCAAGCTATTCGCTTGCCTCCGGCTTAAACGAAACCTCAGAAAAGAGGGAGAGATTACCTCAAAGTGCTTCCACCATTAACTTAGCACCTCAAACGGTCGGCTAGAGGAATGACGAGGATTACGAATGGATGAGTAACTTAAGCGCGGGTTATGGCAGAGAGTGTTTTCGCCGAGGTCCGCCTGTCTGGAGTGTGGCTAGTCCTGCCCACCCTCCGCCGTGCACTGCATCCAACTGGACCATGTCGCCCGCGGCAATACCACTTTCTCTTCCACTTTTGGCGAGGTACCTGCCGCAAAGCAGCATGCGTTTTCATCTGCTCAACTTTTTTATGATTCGAGTCGCCGCTATCAATGTCAACTCTTTTGATGATTTACTGGCAGATGAAACGTAACTGATTTCTCAATGGAGAGGACAGTGGGTCAAATAAAGCCCATGGGCGTGAACTGGATTTTATGTCTTGATGTACCGTACGTCCCTTAAAGATCATTTACAGCGTCTTGCTTTAATGTTGCCAATGGTTTTAACGCAAATGTGCGTTGCCAGCGTAGCAATCTGAAAAGATACCTGAAAGGCTGAGGTAGCAACTTTTGCTGTAGGGATGTACGGTAATGAAGAATGTTTTTAAAGTCGCAGCTAGTTACCAATGCACGTTTGGTGATTTTTTCATTTTTTTGAAATGTATTTATTGGAGATTTTTAGAAGCTAATTTTTGTACAGACGACTATTTAAAGAGTTGTTTTAAGTAAACTTGAAAGGAAAGTCCTTTAAATACTCGAATTATCTGATTTTATACGTCGCTAAAAATAAAAACTAAACGATTTGGTCATTCGCCCGCCTGCGCCATATAAAATGTCTTGGGTTGGGTTCCGTGCGTTCTGGTCGAATCCCTTTGAAAATGCGTAAGGTTGTTTCACGTACGTTCTAGTTTCCCTATATTTGCAACTGCTTGCGAATAGCCACGACCAAAACTAAAATCGTTTATAAACATGTGCGTTTATAAACATATAAAGTATTGCGAAAATTAGACGATACGAAAGGTTTTTGGTCACGGTTGGAAACCTTGGTTTGAAGCTATTCACGCCGGTCCTCCAATTTCCGAAACCGGAAATTTTTTTCCTAGTTTAAATCAGGTACTTTCTTAAAAAACGAATCCATTTCTATTGTCACTCTTTAAACGGATAACGAAGCGTGATTTTGGTAAACCGCTACCTAAAACGGTACTCGTTCGAAACTCAACGGCCGTATCGGAATGTCGTGTACGTCATCTGCCAATTCTAGGGGAATTAAGAGTCATCTAAGTCGGCAGTGCGCGTGACAGGCGCCTTGCACCTAGATAGCGCCTAGCGCCTACAAAGCTGCTCCGAAAACCTTCATGAAGGCGCCGAGCCGCGCGGCGCCCAGGCGGCGCCCAGGCGCCGCGCGGGTTGCGCCAGGGCCTAAGGCGGGGCCTCAGCTCCATGCAAACTGCGGTGCTTGTCTTGCTACACTCCAGCTATTGCACACGTTCATAGCCGAATGACATTTTTCCGAAGTATTTTTTTATTTCTATCGCCCGCGAACTTTTTTCCCATGGTGTCGCTACAGCTGTGGTCGATTTGTAACTTACCTAAAAACTTTGACTTTGTCCTTGTCATTCGTACCCACGTTATTACTGTTGATTTGAACGGTTGAATTTCTAACCAAAGTTTCTCCCAGTCGAATGGAGCTTTGCATTATGCATTTAACCTAACTTAGGTTAAATTAACCTAGATTACGCAGCTGTCCGTGTCATCAATCTAGATGAGAAATAAATAAACCAGGTGAGGTTAGAGAGATGGAATATCCATCCTTCCAAATGAGCATGTCCACGAAACTTGTGAAATGTAGTGAATTAAAGAGTAACCTGAGTAGGAATCGCGTTTTACGAGGGATTATCAACATTTTGGACCGTTACGAAACACAAAATCTCTTCTAAAATTGACATTACGAACTAATCAAGTAACTCAAGATTATAAAGGTTATTTTCTTACACTATAGATTCAACATCGTAGGTCTGTGAGACTGTTTTCTTGTAAGAAAAAGACGAATCGTAACGCATTCTATGAACTAGAATGTACAGCATTAGGTTTTTTTTTACCATCAGGGGCACTGGACATGAAGTAATTACACGAATGACTGGTTTTCCGCTGAGGTATGCTCCTCTTGAGGCAATTTAGTGAGAGCTGACTAATTTTTGCTCGACTTGAAAACAAACTCCTTTTTTTTTCTATTCACACCTTAAAACAGCCGAAATGGCCCTCAGACCTGAGAAGTGAAAGTCAAGTAGCAATGCCTTTCATTTAGTAGACTGGGGCCGGCCGGTGGCTATTTCACAAACAATTACTTTCTCACGCGCCGAAACAGAATAGCCGACTATTTAGGGTCACTAACAATGATGCATTGTCGCCGTTAGTTTTAAATCGGTCAGATAGCTATCGAGTGTCAATAGTATCTCATCATCACTTGTTTGGTTTGGCACCTCCACCATGGTCATGAATAACCATGGTGATGGCGTGCTACATTATCTTAAATAAAATTCCTTGCCTCTGGGAATAATTTATTATGATAAATAATAGCATCAATGGAAATATTCCGATACTGACCAACACCTATCTTTTCGGTAGCACTGAAGATTCGCAATCCTTCAATTCTCAAGGTAAACTTGCGAGGTGCCTGTGTATGCGTAAAGTTCCTCGAAGGATGACATTTCTTACCTCTTGTGATCTACTTTGGTTTTTTATCTCTCATTAAATTTTTAGGATTAAAGGTATACAACCACGGAGGATAGGTTGTGATAAAGAAGATTAATTCAGGCTATGTCACGTGCCTTGTGCACTATTTTGGTAACACTCTGACGCTAATCCTCGCTGCATTTTCTGCGGCTGTTGCTAGGGAGACTAGTTCAACAGAGAGTGGCCAACTCTAACTGTCCATTTGAATTCCACAGATCTGATTGGTTGGGATCCAAAACTTGGTGTGGTCACGTGGTACAGTTGGCGACTCTCTGTGACACTAGTTTCTCGAGCGATACTGCCGCCGATAGTGAGCATCGGGCTTAGTGAGTGTTAGCTTAGGTTTGATGAATTTCTTGCGTCTTGACCAGGGCTGTTATCGTTACTTTTTTTTTGGTAAAGCGTTACGTTACTAGTTACTTTTCTTAAAATGGTAACGCGTTACTTTACTCGTTACTTTTCTGTTTTTAGT
>Ga0058701_10002779_pt1 | contig 13501 bp, 4 predicted proteins | sample AgamicOrMae_FD_97039 | JGI IMG/M metagenome (GOLD analysis project Ga0058701, IMG submission 97039) | Agave microbial communities from Guanajuato, Mexico - Or.Ma.e | ecosystem: Host-associated > Plants > Phyllosphere > Phylloplane/Leaf | place: Guanajuato, Mexico | collected 2012-06-04 | reverse complement strand
TGAAAGGTTCGGGCTTAAACGTGATTATTATTATTTTTTAAATTCTTGCGTAGTTAATAAAAGTATCATGGTAGTTAAAAAATTGAGTTTACGGGAAAAATAGATTCTGCTTACTCTTTTAACACATCACTTGACGCTTCTTCGGAGATTTTTATCGTACAGCCGCGTAGGCCATGCCAGATTAAGGTCGATTACGTCAACCAATAGATTACCACATGACTTGTACCTTGCTCCTATGTCGCTCCACTCAACTGAACGACGAAAAATCAGCAAATTTTTAATTCAAATACTACGTTGTATCAGATGCACTGACTATTTCCTTTACAGAAGTTCCTGTCATCAAACCCCCTATCACAAGTTTGCTTTTCCTCAAGGAACCCGATTTCGCCAGCGTCTCCGTGAAATGTTCAATGATATTTCGAGTGACCGGATGGCGAGTGGACTCACGCGAGGGCTTGCGCCATGGTTGCGATGCGTGCGAACATCTCTTGGGGCACGCGAAGCGCAGGTGGCCCTGCCCACGCCTGGACGGGGTCCTCATCTCTGCCCTACGTCGCCTCCCCTTTCCGTCCTCGCTCGTCGTTTGGTAAGCGCCGCGAGCTGCGCTGGTTGCGCATCCCTGAACTCAATACTCTCTGGCAAACGGAAACGGATAACTAGTTTCTGTGAAACCACCCGACCATTCGTGGAAAGATGGTGCGCTGCCAAGGTCGGATAATGACTCTCTGAAATTCGGCATTGTTGCGTTATCCATCTTTCGTCTTTGAGTAGAGTGGAGCAAATCACAAAAGAAAAAAGTTAACCAAGCCCAATAGTTGACCAGTCCCAATACGCCATGCCACTTCCTTCTCGCCGGCAGCGGCCTGTTGTCGAGAAGTAAGCGGCATCAGGCTTGAAGACAGCCGAGGGAGGCTATCGCGAATTGATGCACAGGGCTACTAACCTTATCAACATTTTCCTGGTCTTATTTATATGGTTGCTCGACGTTAATCCAATCAATGCCATACCTTTTATGATTGCCAGCAATCGTGGAAGTTTTTCCTACCTTTCTCTTACATTCGATTTGAAGAACTTCATAGTAAAATTATCGTCAGTAACCCGTCTCGGACAGCCGAGAGATATGAGACACTGTATTTATGGTTTGTTTGTTTCATTTACATAAATATAAATCGTACAAAAAAATCTGTCTTCAATCCAGTTGAGAAGATTTTTGATGAAGCTGGAACCGATTTTCGATTAATTTATGCTTTTCGTTGACAATAAGTTCAGAGTTTCAATCAAGCCTTTTACTCGGGTACTTATCATAGCCTTTTAAAATTATACCTTTTTATAAAATCTCGTAAAAAAAGGCTATAAGATGACGTATTTGCGTTTTCACGCAAAGACGTCATTATTTTATCAAAATAACCACGACTGTGCAGGCGTGCCATAATGGTGTACCGCCTTAGCACCGTTTGGGTAAACTCCTTACAGTCTGTTCTTCGGTCAGTTTTGAGGTGAATCAGAAAAAAAATCCTGGACGGCAAACCACACAGATCCTGCCTTACCGGAATATTAAAGAAAATTTTGATTGGAGGTATAGAGGTACAGTTTATCTGATGTTCCCCTATTATATTTATTTTATGAGAAAGCTTGTTGAACCAAAACATGTGAACATTTCTGGGGATTCACACCGTTGCACTTTTGATTATTTAAATAATTAGCCTAGTCGTGTTCTCAGTACGCAGCTTCTTCATTGTCTCCATCTGCTTCAATTGTATTTCTCCGTGAAGCACTTCTCTGAAAGCTATCCACTAGGCTCTCAGGATTGACTTCATAGGCAGTTCCTATGCCTCTTCTTGGGCTTATAACATTAGTCAGGCGACTGTTAGCTTCCGAACTATCAGTCCGAGGAAATCCTGGTGATAAGAACGGTGGTGGGCCTCCACCAAAACCTCTATTAAATAAAGGATCTGGGAGACCTGCAGAGTCAGCGTTGTAAAGACGACTGGGGGCAGAAGGTCCAGATGGGTCCCCGTTGTATAATCTGTTCGGGAAAGCCGTGTTTGTGGGGTCCCCTGCGTAGAAACGGCTGCCAGGAAGAGCCACACTTCCGCTTAATCCCTGGTTTGGAAAAGTACCGGTCCCTGAGTACCCTGGGTTAGGAAGAGCACCTGAGAATCCTTGGTTGGGAGGAGCAGCATCTCCTGAGTAGAAAGGCCTTACAGCAGCGGGCTGGAGAACTTCGTTTGAGTAGCGTGAGTAGTCTCCAGGAGACTGGAAGGGCTGACCATTGTATCCAGTGAAAGGAATCTGCTGAGGAGGTAGAGCGTAAGGAGCTTGGCGAGGTCCTGCGACATCATAGAACTGCCGAGGAGGTGCTTGATACCCGGGGAAGGGCGGGTTCGGAGGAGGAATTTGGTTTGGAGGAGGTTGATTCGGGGGTGGTGCCTGCTGTTTGTCTCGTTGAGGACCCGGTGGAGCAGGGTTATTAGCCGAGACATTGTTTGGGGGCGCTACTCCAAACGGATAACCAGGAGCAAAGCCGTAGTATAGATCCTCCAAGCGGGCAGGCAATGTCGGGTGGACAGGAAAACCACCCGACTGGCTCAAGGCATCTGAGTGTCCGAAGGGACTGTACGCGTTGAAGGGTGCGTTGTACGGCTCGTTGTTCGTGGGAGGAGGTATGACTCCGATCTGGTTGGACGGGTTATAAGAACCCACGAAGAACCCGTTCGGTCCTTGGATGATGGCAGGATGTGGGTGGGAATGTGGATGGGGAGTGTTAAGAGGAAGAGAAGGGAAAGTTGGGAAAGCTGGGGAGAGGCCTTGAGCTGCTGGTGCTGCTCCGCCCTTGGAATCCTCCCCATCCGTACTCGTCTTCCGAGAAGCTGTCAGGCGGATATCACCAGTCGCATTCACCTGGCTATGTTCCTTGTCCTCCGAAAACTCAAAATGCCTGCTGATTGATCGATGCTCCTCCGCTCGAGCCTTCTCCGTCGAGCTTGATTCGGGAGTCTTCACTTTGTCCGAACTAACAGAGGTTCGCGCCTCGTGTGCAGGAGAACTTTTTGAATCAGACTCGGTTGAGCCCGGTGGCGTTGTTGGAACAGAGGTTGACGCGTTGAGCGCCTCAGGTGTTACCGTTGTTTTCTTGCTCGTGGTTGATCCTTCCTCGGACGCAGTGACTGTCGCGTCTGGGGCGGTGGAGTTTGGCGCTGGCTCAATCGTTGTTTGAGGTTCATCTGCCGCGGTGGCGTAGACAGGCCCAGCCGTAGCAAGGGTCGGACTCACACTAATCTGAGCGGACTTCACAATCGATTCATCCTTCATACTCGCTGCCGCCCGGTAGATACCGGTATTTAGGTTGATAGGGGGCAGGGGAGGAGGCTCGGTTGCCGACTTAGGTATGATGGATGGAGGAATGTATACTTGGGGGAAGGGGTAGTATCCTGGAAATTGCTGGTTAGGAGGAGCTCTCGTAGGAAATGGAAAATATCCTGGTGGGATAGGAGTAAACTGCTGCTGTTGTTGGTACCCATTCAGCTGTTGATACCCAATGGGGTGTTGGTATCCATTGGGTTGTTGGTACCCATTTTGTTGTTGGTACCCATTGGGTTGTTGGTACCTGTTGGATTGTTGCTGCCCGTTTGGTTGTTGATAATCATTTGCTGGTTGGTATTGCTGATGTTGGTAGCCGTTCCTGAATCCGAGGAGGTACTGAGTGACTGCTGAAGCTTGAGTTCGCAGGGGCAACGTGGGTTGTTGAGATTCTGCAGCCTGAGCGGGACTTTGTTCAGAACGTATGTCCGATGCAGCCCCAGTTATTCTAGGTCTCTCTGTGGTAGTCTTTGACCTAGGAGCTATTAGTCCAGACCGGAATATGATGCCAGTATTGGGAGGGGGTGGCTTGAGTGTGCGGTTAGTCGAAACACGATAAGCAGGTATGAAGTAAACATTGAATAACCCATGCGTGTCCTTCTGAGACGAACCTGTCCAAGTTTCGACATGCATTAGCGGTCGGATGTAAACAGTATAGTGCCCTGAACTGGCAATTATTTTTGTCACCAAAACAAAATGCCGAAATGCGGACAACACAACAGTGTATAGGGCACTAATGAAATCTTATTCTTCCTCTCCGCATCTTCAGCACATGATAGAGAAATACTCCGCTTGAATGCAAAAGACCAGTGAGTTAATTACCTGTGTTTTTGGTTGCCTGGGTTTCAACCTGCGTCTGGAGCATGCTGATCAACGCCAAAAATATTGACATCGTCAATGTGCCGCTATAACGATGAGACGGCGGCTACAAAAAATTAAAAAGTAGACTTTAGTCAATGTGTTAGATTTTGACAAGATTTCATGTATAGACTCTAAGCTGCTTCTAATTTGATTCCGAGTGATTACGTACATTCTCCGTTCTTCGGGTTTGAAAAAAAGGGCCAAATAAATCTTAGCAGTTCAGTACTGTACTTAAGAGGAATCTAGCGACGCCAACTTAAAAATTCCGTTTTTGGCGCATTGATCATTTCAGGGCTGCGATATCAAGAATCGGCCGCCGTCGATTTTTAAACATAATTATTACCTATCTGAATATAAAAAAATGATCCGATAATTATCACCTCACCCACCAAAAATGTAATTCGCTCATTTTTTCATATTTCAATCGGTTTTACATTTTCTAGTCGTGAGATGATAGTTATGTAGGTCATTTTTTTATATTCAGATAGCTAATGATTATGTTTACAAATCGACGGTGGCCGATTCTTGATATCGCACTCTTGAAGTGAGTAATGCGCGGAAAACCGGAATTTCAAGATGGCGTCGCTAGATCCACCTTAAGTCGTCAAAAACTTCCGTGTTTTAAATACTTAGGTTTTCTGAGATGCGCTCATCTTGACGCAAAAAAAAAACAATTTAAGTGGTAATAATGAAACTCATGGATTCAGTTTCTTTTGCTGGCGTTTGTGATACGCTGCTAGAAAGGTATGTTTCTGACTGCGGACGTGATATTAGTTGCGTAATATTTCGGGCACGCCCAGCTTCTTTTGTGGGTCAATGTTGGACGGAGGAAAAATTGATTACTAAAGGGTAGACTTAAACGCAGCACCATGCGTATATGCGGAAACACGCCCAAAAATCGTCATTACAACCAACAATATCTAACAGAATTTAAACATTCAGTGATCGAAATCGGGCCAAATTATTTCACAGTTCGTCGGGCGCTAAAGACAAACAAGCAACTCAGCGAGGCGCGGAACAAACAAGCAACTCAGCGAGGCGCGGAACAAACAAGCAACTCTCATCAGCGAGACGCGGGATGGGTCTTCTTTCGTCGCTAGCCATTCTTTTATAGTTTGTCCTATTCGCGTTATGAAGGGCTTTACACATAGACAAAGGTTTAACCTTCAACCGAGATTCATCAAAACGAGAATTGGACGAACAATAAAAAAATGACTAGTGACGAAATGAGGCCAATCCCGCGTCTCGCTGATATGCGTTGCTTGTTTGTTCCGCGCCTCGCTGAGTTGCTTGTTTGTTCCGCGCCTCACTGAGTTGCTTGTTTGTCTTTAGCGCCCGACGAGTTGCAGTACTAATTTTTTAAAGTGTCGCCAAGCCTCATTTCTCGACAGTATGCAGATGTCAATCACAATGGAACGTTTTCATTGTCAGTTCAACGTGGATTCAGGAGTTTAAGGAAATGCGAGCGGTTGATGTGAGGATACCCCTATCTACTGTAGAATCCTGATTGATCTGTGGGATAGGTGGGAATCACCAAAGTTATGCCACCGTGCGTTCCAATCAGAGACATTCTACGTGTACTTTGATCGGCGTTTGAAGGATTTTTTCCTCGTAGTTTATCAAACTTTTTAGTTAGTGTTTGCTTTATATCTCGATCAGCGCAATTATCTCGCAATTAATTTTAACTATCTGTCGCCCCGAGAAAAACGCTGTTATCGGATTCCGCTAATACGGGCGTGTGCAAGATGAAATTTCGTTAAGTCTAGCACCATTCGCATCCGAACCGTCCAGCAACGCAATCGCCGTTAAAGTGGTTAAACACTGTGACGATCGCTTACTAAAACACTGGTAATATTGATGATTGAATTTTCTCCCAGTTGTGTTTTACCTTGCGTCGCCTAGACGAGTGGAGAGGGGGTCGAGCGATACTCCTTTTTCCCCCTTTTTTTTCGTCTGTTACTTTTTTTGGGATAAAAAAGGACTGTCGTTTAGATGAGATCTCTGAGATTGCGAGGAACTCCCTAACAGCTCCTTCTTCACTAGTTCATCCCATCTCTTTTCTCCAAGTCGTCGTTTACCGTATCGAAGAGACTAATGAAAAAGATGGGAAACGGGGACCCACGGCAGCACCCATAGACGAATAAATCGACAAGGAAGTCAAGAGCACGTTTCCGGCTCCCGTCTTCCGGTTTTCGAGTTTTGAGGTTGAAGGTCGCAGAGAAGTGCGGAGTCTTTACCGTTTCGACAGCAGCACAATCGTCCTGTGGAATTAATCGCCTTACTCGCATGTCCAGGACAAAGTAAAGGGGCGTTCCCCTCCCGTGCATTCACCGTTTGGCCATTGGCGGCCCCGATGTTTTACCACGCAATACATTATATTTGTAAGGACGTTTTGGCGGTCTGCTGGGTCCGTTGTTATTGACCAACTTTCTTTTATAGCAAAACTGCTGTTGTTCATTTTTTTTGAAAGGGTAAAAAAGACTATAGAAAAATATTAAATTAAAGGTAAAGATAGATGTGTGTGAGAGAATATTATCATGTTCTCAATCTGCGAAAAAAATGCTAAAATGTCACCTTTTTTTCATACTGATGTTAATTTTACTTTATACTATTCGTATAGGTTCTACTACCACGTTTCAAACAAATCTGAGCTGTTAACTCCCTCTAACAAGGCTGTTTATACTTTCTGCTGGGCTATGCCTTCTAACAAGCTTAAAAAGCTGTACCTTATCCCTAAAATGACAGTCAGAACATTTTTCAGCTGAGTCGTTCTAACACCTTCCAAAATCTCGTTCGTAAAAATAGGACAAGTAGAGGTGAAAAAAAAATAGAAAATATAACAAATATCCGTAGGTGAACACTATTGTAACTCCTGCTGTATTGTAAATTTCGAGGTTCAAATTCCTATCTCTTTTATCATACCTTTCATCGACAAGAATTAGTAACAGCTAATCGAGGCAAACGCCACATTACCTGACCTTGCTAAACGGCGAGATACACCGTAACGCTAGGTTAGGTTGCCTATTGAGTGCCTCACTTCAAACGGCTTGGGAAAGAACAGAAAAAATACCTCCTGTTTTAGATAGTCACATACCTGTTTAAGGTGTGAAGCGAAACAGTAGGAGGGTAGTTCCTTTTTTAAATATTTTTCGTAAATAAGTTAAGCCATGAACAGCCATATCAATGAAAAGGTCTCATCGAGTGCTCTTAATTAATATGGTTGTTAGTAGAGGTATCTCTGTCTTAAGTTATATAAAATTTATTAAATTATTTTCACTGTGAAAGGTAAAACACAAGAGGGAGAAATGCAATATCATTGAAATCTACAGTGTCATCTTTGTTTGTTTTATTGCACCGGAAACTCGTGGAATGTCGGGTTTCAATTAGATATCTGGAAAAATTTGATTAGATATGGTAATTCGAAATGATTGCATCGGCGTTGGTTACATAAACGTGCTGCCTCTAATGTGGCATCATCATTGCAAAGGAGTTTCGCGCCATTGCTTTCAAGTGACTCTGCACAAGTACGCTACCCTTCCGCTCTCTTGACCTTCATCTCAGCTACTGCTTAGTTTGTGCGCGACGGATTTCACGGGTTGGAACTATTCGATACAACATAAATTGGCACTAAAAACCAATGCAGCTGTTCGGCATGAATTTTAGATGACTTCCCAATACTGCATGTACATCGAGGAAATATTTACTCAACCTGTGAATTTTCATTGACCTTTTTGCAACTTTATTTTCCTTTGAGCATCAAAGCAACGTTGCGCCTGCGTAAATTTTGGAGAGGTGTTTACCTTGCGTGAACTGTGTTGACAAACGCGACGCTTAAGTGCCGTGGGGGCTCGTACCAATTCCGCGCGTGAATTGTTTATGATTTTTTTGTCATGTGTAAGTAGGTCACTGGGATGTAGACAGGGAAGGTGGCATGGACCCACCTCCTTTAAAAGTTCCCTGCGTTCGATGGCAATTATCCGGATGGTAATACATTTATGGAACTGACTGCGTGTTGCGCTACACGTTGCTTACAATGTAAATCGACGTGAAGTGCACGTTTAATCCAATAGGCCCCCAGCAATGTTTGAGAGATTTTCAGCTTGACATAATTCAAAGACTTTACTTTTTAGAAAAATATTTTAATGGTAAAAAACGGCGAAATATATGTCATAGATATTCACTTGTTAAGAATAATAATGATAATAATTATCCGGATATCAGTCTCCTAAATCCTCTTGACCATACTAATATTGGGCTGGACTAAAAAATAGACTCACTGAAAGTTGAAATTTCGTAGTTTCGAGGAAACTATTTAAAAAAAAGGGATTGAAAAAATCGGAACTCTTTTTTTCAGTCGGAAAGGGGCATTTAATTATGTAAAGCCAATTATAACTATAGTATATTACCTACATGCTTGTGAATGGTCTTCATTGATCGGAGTTGGGAGAGGTTCTTCGGATGTGATGTATTCTAAATAATTTGTTCAACCAAACAAATTACAGGATTGTTTTTTTTTTGTGTTTCTGCAACACGTTGGTACTGGTTGGCAATGGTTTTCTTAGACCATAGGGACATATAAGTGCGCGTGTATTATACGTAGCCTATGTCACGGGAGAAATTCATTGATTTTGCACTGAAACTATCAGCAAAAAGAATGCACTGTCCAAACTAAAGTTTGGGCTTCAAGAAGTGTTGGGGAAAAACAAAAAAAAAGCATTTATCTGAACAAGGTGGAGTTTTGTGTGGGCATGATTGTCTTGGCTGCGTTTTCGTTTAGTTGCCATAACAATTCAAATGGGATTGTAGTATCTATCAGACTGTGATATGGTATTATTGGTGTAATGTTAGCTGCCATGCTTGATGCTGAGGCATCAAATTAGGTCAAAGACACTGATGATTGACCTGAAGAAACGGAGGGAATGACTTTGCTGCCTGAACAAAATCCTTTGATATTATAGCCCCAGTAAACGAGAATCGTTCAGGTGACAATTTAACTTGTTTCAGCGACAACTTTAATTGTTGTGATAACAATTCTTATTTTTGTTTTAACAAACCATATTGCCACCACACAAATTATGGCTGGCTGAGGCTTGCTGTATGTTTACAAAAAGTTTTGTAGAGTCAACAAAGGAATTTTCTCCGGGCTAGGTGCATATCAAACATACAGATCACTATGCGAATGTCCGAAAGTAGTAGATATTGGACACCTCAGAACAAACGTTGTATCGCAACGTGTGGACACTATGATTTACGGGGCACATGACTTTTGATCACTAATTATTTTTTTTTTGCTGGAACAACTGTGAGTTTCAATTTATTTTATGGCATGTAAAGGGAAAATCATTTTTTAGTGTATGTCAAAGTTGAATGACAATTTACGCACCTTTGTTGCCGCCATCTTGAGTGAAAACGAAGCCGGCGCACAGTGGCGTGAGGCTTGGAGACGAAGTGGTGTGCACTCTAGGAGAACGTCACCGGCCGTTTTATGCCTGTTGTTGCTCTCTTCCTCTTTCTCCTCCTCTCCCCTTCCCATTTTCACAAACACTAAATTTTTCACTATATATTTACAAATTCGTGCTTAGGGGATGTTTTTAAAAAGGTCAGTTCTATTCGCACGCTTATGTTAATACAAGGAATACTTGAACGCACAGAAACCAACCAATGCATTCCAAAGAGTGAAGAGGTGAGTTGAACGCATTCAGCTAATACGATTTGAATGGGGCAGCATGTGAAAAGTCACTTCATTTTATAAAACCACGTCTTCATCAAGGAAACGCTGGTATTTTAAAAAAGTAGCGATAAGCCCAAAAATTCAAATAAAAAATTGTATGGTGAAAATCGTGACTTCTTGTGTCTAGCATTTTTTTTTCGCTGTGGTGTGACCGCTGAGTGAGGAACAAAGTCTACAACCTAGCTTTATTTACCCAAACTTAGTCTAAACAACGAAAATCCTGATGTTACGGTACTTGCTTACGTTACATTAAACTTACTTGCCGCCGAGAATTGGCATTAGACTTGGCGACTGGCGACAGCCGAGCGGAGCGGCAGCTTAGGCAGACAAGGCACATGAACTTAACCTAACCTTGACGGTTGTATTATGAAGTTAATCTAAACAACTTTGGGAAAGAGTTCACTTTGGTACAGCACATGAAGTAAAAATTCCTATCTTTGAAATTCTCAGTGACCCTCCGCTGGAAGGTTTGCTTGGCCCGCCTTGATCTCTTTCTACGAGGATGTTTTCAGGAATGGTGAACGTTGTTTAAATCCTATTTTAAGAAGTGTTAGGGGTGAATTGCAGCCTCAACATTAAAAAATTGGGATAATATTTATTTTTTTAAAATATTTTTGGAAGATTCGACATTTTTTAAAAAATATGCGGCACGTATTTTATTTTTTCCCAGCCCAAAATCCGTATATCGATTATCCCTATACGAAATATTGAATTTGTATACTAAGTTGCAACATTTTCGTATATGAAATCAAGATTATCATGAATGAAAATTTTGGCTCGTATATGAAAAATAACGTTACATATACGAACTATGATAAATTCGTTTATGTTCATCTTCCCTCATATATGAAAAAAATAATATCGTATACGAAACCGGTAAAATCTTATACGAAATTGACCTTCGTATACGAAGTTCTGCATTCGTATACTAATTTGAAACTTCGTATACTAAAATTTGTATACGGATTTTGGGCTGGGTTGGATTTTTGGTCAGAAATAATTAGCTATTGCACTTTGTTGCAAGAACTGCAGTCACTTCAAATGTACCGGTTTTATAAGACTGTTGTATTATTAATGTAATGATACTGAATGAGTCAGCACTTGGCTGAATCAGTAAAAAAATAGAAAAAAATAGAAAAAAGAAATCTAAGGAAAAGTCTTCTATGAATGTATATTTTCTTTAAGGCTGTTGTTGACTAACAAAGAGTAAGAGGATTGAGATGGATGAGTGTTCGCTGGTCCATGGCGGGGAGGCGGGGAGCTTCGTGGATGGGGTATAGCGTGCGGTGCGGGCCTTTTTCGCTGCGACCAGAGGCCCGTCATCGCATCGCCGTGGCCCTGTATGGCGACCCGGTGCAGTGCGCTGTCCCAATATCCGGTCGGTCAGCGTCTTCGTGACGTCACGGCCTCTCAATTACAGTGCACGCATAACATTTCAAATTCTCAGTGTGTTATGCTTATCATGTGCCTTAAAAGTATGGGTGTTGCTATTGACCCGACATGCAATTAACATAGGGAGACTTGAATTCACGTAACTAACCTAATGCTTTTTATATATGAGTTGAATTACGGAACACAACATAATACATTTTATACGGGGCAGTCGGTTCAATAGACCCCCTAAAAGTGATTTAATAAAAAAAAGCATTTGAAGACCTTTTCAAAATCTTGTGTAGGTGATAAATATTTCCCTTAAAGCGAGGCTCGAGTGTTCCGAAGGCATAGAGCAAGCACTCGATTGCATTCCGCTTCGGCCGTCAAAGGACTATGAATGCATCGTCAGTGGCTTTCATATACAGCTTTTGCAAAGCAACCACCTCTATTTTCCCCAGACGTGCCACACAGGAGAAAATCCGCATGAATGACGTTCTGTATTTATTCGGCTACTGACAGTGGGACGGTTCGAAATGGTCTCTTCCTTGGTGCATATAAAGAAGAATTGTGGACATTCGCAACTTGCTAGACATGTAAGAGTTATTCCGAGAAAAATCAATTTCAGCGACGAATTTCGGAAGCTATTATCCCACGATGAATAGAGGTGATATGCGGAAGGTTCTACTTTCACCCCATAACTGGATATCGTATAGGAGTGAGAGGATGAGGCAGTTTCCGATGCGATTAAATGACGAGTACTGAGGCAAATTCTTTGTTACCAACACATTTCTTTGCTTGTAGGTACTTTTCACCTATTGTCAGAATACATGGTTCGAGAAAATAGTTGTTTTAAAATGCTAAGTTAAGGAAAACATATCAATTGAAGTGAAACTAATCCTATGACTCAGCGTCGTTAATTCGGTACGCATCTTTGGATTCTAGATAGCACGCTACACTTGAATGTCATGAGGGTTGCCTATCATCTGACAGTCCACTCTCGTACTTCGATAGCCGGGCAAAACCAAGTCGCGAGCTCGAACTATGCTTTTTAATGCGTCGCAGAATATCGAATAAGTGGTTTGAATGGCTTTGACAGGTGGTAGTTGTAGGCTTGATGTAGATTACAGTATGTATGTTTAGACGCCACCTGGTTGACAGGACGGGTACTGATAAACAGCTTTTAGTGAACAGATTGAATTGAGTACCTGTCGTACACAAATTCCGATGAGTATTTTATTGCAGTTTTGACTAGTAAGTTAGTTTACCACTGACAATTTCGAAGGTGGCCTTGGCTATCTCCTTCTAAAGCAATGCACAACTCTTCACCTCAATTCAACTAACCTCATTTGACCCTAATTATCGTCACCGTGGATTAAGCAGCTAGGATTTGGTGTCTTGTGCCTCGTTTCAATCGCTGCGTTTGGATTTAGCTTGTGCCAGTTTTTATAATAAAAAGGATCAAATGAGCTTACAGTCTTAAAATATTTTTACTTGTTAATATTAAAACTACCAGAATACAAAAGCACAAAGTTCTTCTTACAATAATGACAACGTTGTTTGACTTCCTAAATAATGCAGTCTCATATTTGTAGTCGCGTTATGAAGTATTTCAGTCAAGTTACGTAAGTCAAAATCAAATACCCTTTGCACTCTCTTAGGAATGTAACACTTATTTCGACTATTCATGTATGTATCTGTTCATTGTATTTCGTATAAAAAGTAGGTTGAAGTTGATTGTGCCATTTTTGTCGGCGAGAAAAACCTTTTTTTTCTAATGTGTCATTAAATTAATTTTTGCCATAAGTCAAGTGTTCATTAACTAGAGTTTTTTTTTAATTAAGACATGTAATTATTTTCCTTTTGTCTATTTTGATTGCAAAAAATAAATAAATCAGTCATCTTTACGCTAACCTTTCTGGTCTGCTGTTACTCTACAAGAATTTGAGTTTTCGTGCATGTTAGAAAACGGTTCCCTTTTTTTTCATATTAACTCTTATGTCAACCCTTTTTTTTCTTTCCCATAATAGTTACAGCAAAGTATAATCCATAATAGTCAAAGACGCCAAAAAGGACTAGCCGAGGTTTTGAAGTAGTATAAAATGTATTAATTATACTGATCAAATAAATGCCACTTTTTGTTCTGCTTTGAACTCAGTTAAAAAAATACCAGAATAT
>Ga0058701_10002778_pt1 | contig 13502 bp, 5 predicted proteins | sample AgamicOrMae_FD_97039 | JGI IMG/M metagenome (GOLD analysis project Ga0058701, IMG submission 97039) | Agave microbial communities from Guanajuato, Mexico - Or.Ma.e | ecosystem: Host-associated > Plants > Phyllosphere > Phylloplane/Leaf | place: Guanajuato, Mexico | collected 2012-06-04 | reverse complement strand
TGTTCCTTTCTCCTCGCTAAAGCTGCCCCCTTAAAAAGCTGCAGCAAACTTACAGACGACTCAATTTGTGCCAGAAATGAGCACCACCATTAGCTGCTGGCCCGACAACAAAGTGGACAGCAAAGAGGATCATTGTTGATTGGCGTTGGTTCATGATGTTGCCAGCCAATGCTCTCTTTCTCTCCCGCCTCCAAGGCTCCACACTTCTAACTCGCAAGGACCCAACTCTCTGACCTAACCTCTTGATTTATGAAGCCCACTTGATTAATTGATTCACACAAAGGCTCTGCTCAAAAGGAGGCTCCTCGCTTCTCCCACTTCAGCCACAGACGATCTCCTCTTTCTCCCTCTTCTAACTCCTCAGCTCACCCACCACAAGCCGAACGGTTCTGAAAAGCCAGATCAAAGAGATGGCAAGGCGTCGAAGCTCGTCACTCGGTTCATGCGACCCAAATGAGCGCCCATTGAGTCTATTGAGTGAAAGGCCGGCGCGCCCACTGGTCCTGCTGAACCGCAGCACCCAGACCACTGTGCTTGGCTCAAAACATGGGCCACTTTTTCGATCTTAGAGCTTGCTTCTTTGAAGTTCCGAATCACCTCATTGCCTCCTCCTCCTGCTGCTACCTCAACTGAATAGCAATAGCAATAGCAACTAAACTAACGACACGAATCCAAACCCTTTTAACACCTGTTGTCCGCTTCCATTGGCGCTCATCCCTACCACCAAACAACCACCTGCCTTCGAATCCAGTTCGACAAGGAGTGCAAGACAAACAAGGCGGTCTCCTCGGATACAGTGTTGAGATTCGAAATCCTCGACTCTGACAGGCCAGCTCCGGATCCAGATGTGGTTGGAACATCGAGGGTCAAAATAAGCGACCTCATCCTAAGCAGGCGGCTGGACTCCAAAGAGAATTTCCCAATCGAAGGCAGACAGTTCCCCAAGTATCATCTCAGGGCCAAGATTGACTTCAAACCCATGAGATGAGTCAGAGGGATTGCATTCTGTACGCTGATGGTTGTCTTTAAGAGCTGGAGCAGCCAACCCGGTGAGCTCAACGTAGATCAGACATACCTCACCAGCTGGCTGGATGGCAGGTCACTGGTCTCGGGATGCTCAGTTCATTTGAACGATTGAAATTAATAAACAGTCTCGATATTTGCGATTGAACTTCGTCACTTAAGGCCAAAATGAATCCTTTATCCAGCAACTCTAAAACTAAACAGATGCAAGTTCAACCCGGCCTCTTGATGCATTGCTTTTGGACAGCGCTCGTCACGTGTGCTCAAACATTTCCCCCGCCTCAGCTGATCTCTTGCAGATAATCTTTCAAAACTGATGGGAGATACCCATAATGATCTCATATGGGTATCTCCCATCAGTTTTTCAGAATATGAATCTATTTTCCCGGATATGTACAGCACTACATCCGTTGATCCATCCTACAGTGTAGTATCCTACTGAATACAGTGCCGGGCATATGACAATGGGCACAACAAGTCAGCCAAACAAACTATACCTTACCAATAATTACTCCATAGTTTCCAAGTATTCAGCGTCTAAACTTGGATACTTTCACGATGCCACATTGGAAAGGTTCATAAAGACAGTTATGAAGAGAGAGACAGACGCAAGACGGGCACCCATCGTCAATCGAGGCTACCATGCTCGCATGGCGGCGATAGAATCGACAATGAGTCGACTTATTATGTCTAAATGGGTTAGATCTGTTATTGTCCTCGGCTCAGGATATGACATGCTACCTCAAAGACACATGGGCAAGTGCCACTGGATAGAGATAGATCTTCCCGAGGTCATCCAGCTCAAGAGAGAATTCATCAAGTCAACTTCATCGGCCTACAATGATTGCGAAAGGGTGGACCGCGTCAAGGGAATTTTCTTCTTTAGAGAACTCGGGCTTACCCTTATCAGCTGTGATTTGTCGAATTATCGTGATCTTTGCATAAAAGTTGACCGAGTACTTCATAAAGTTGGCTGTCCCGAGAAGATCTGTGTTCTCAATGAGGTTTGCTTGAGCTACTCTTCAGAAGACCAAGCGAGGTCGATACTACGTACGGTCACCAATGTCGATGAGATTCACGACTGTTGTCATTACATCCACTATGTGGGCTACGAACCGGTTAAGTTCATTCGAAATAGTCAATTCGGTAATATTATGACTAGTCATTTTGACTCTATGGGTCACCCACTCAAACATTTCCCTACCCCGCAGCAGTTAAGAAGTCTCTTCAGGAGTCTAAAATTTTACGAATTGGATGTCTCATCTATGTTCAAAATGTACCACTATCATGCTGAAATAGAACCATTGAGAGCAGCCGTAGACGGATTGGAGCCTTTCGATGAATTTGAAGAGATGGACTTGTATCTGGGTCACTATGCCCTAGTGACTGGAGCTCGTGAGATGTGGTCAGTAATTAATGAGCCACTAGATCTCATCTCTGAAGACCCATGCGAGGATTTTGAGCCGATCAGCACGATCGATGAGGATGAAGATGGCCTTATGGTACTAAGAGAGAATCCAGTTAGAAGGTATGGCCACACCGCATGCCTTATAGATGACTCAACAGGTAGACAGACGGTATTCGTTGCCGGCGGCTTTGGAACTGACCACTCCCAATCGACTAAACAGCAACACAAGAGGCTGTCGGATTGTTTGCTGTTAAGCAGGGAATCTGACAGTCAGGATTGGCTCGTTACAAGTCTTGAGAACCGGGTGACATCAACGACGATTGATCCTTTCCAACGAATGCATGCACAGACTTGTCGCTTAAGTGATAATGTTGTCTTTATTCACGGAGGCAGGCAAAGCCCCACATCGAAGAGTATCAAAGAGAGAAATCTCCCTATCCTCTGTCGCATTGATCGGACGGACTCATCCATTCAATCTGAGATTGTGAAATTTACTGATGATCTGTCCGAAAGCGATTTGTGTGAGCACATCAGATGGCGACACAAGTTACTAAATCTCTCGGACGGCAAGATCTTTCGGGTCGGTGGCTTGACAGCTCCATCATCTAGCTCGAGGAGCCAGACGGTCGGCAGCATCGGCGTGTATGATCTCAATGCTCAAAATTTCAAATTGATCGGACCGAAATCGTGCTCCGGACTAGATTCTCCCAGCTGTTTTGATAGGCATTCTTTTGGTGCCGATATGCGAGACCAGAACTCATTCCTCCTCTTCGGTGGCCTTCAGACCATGAACCACTGCCGGGACCTTCGTGTAGAACCCGAACACAGTGTGATACTATGTGACACCCGTGCCCTGTTCCCATCCGAGGGTAGATCCTACCAACTGAGTGCCAAAGCCGCCAGTCAGTCTTATGGCTCAAGCGTCCACTTCGTGAATGAGAATCAGTTCGTCAAATTTGGAGGCATCTCCACAGAAACAGGTCTAGAAGAGACTCATTTGGGGCTGTATGACTTGCGTTCGGACTTCAGTGTCCCAATTAGCCGCAAACTATTGCCCAGTTATCGTGGAGAAAAATCTGATCCCAAACCAGAAGAGACTTTCTTATTGACCAATTATGTTAGCTATCATCTGAAATCATTGGACTCCATCTGTACTATTGGGGGTGGTGGAAACTATTTCACCTTCGGCACTTATTTAAACCGGTCTGAGCTTGGCATAAAAATTGAATAAGATAGATCATCCGACGGGATATGTGAGCCACAACAATGATGCTAAACGAATCGTCTCACTATCTTCCAGATGTGTGGCCATTTATGTTGGTATAATTTTCTTTCTTCCCCAACTCTGATGCATATTCCAATCTTGTCGCGGTCTCATTGGCGCATTTGCAAAACTCAACCCTGATGGTCTGCTCAGTTTTCAAGCGCTGCCTCAAACTCTTGGAGTTTACCTTAGTTGTTGACTTTCTTCCCCCTCTAACAATTCTCTTTCTCTGGACCATAACAAGTCTCCTTACTGTCCTCATTCTTGCATTCTTATCCATCTCCTGAACTTTAACTTGAGCACAAGTACTCATTGTTTCTGGACGATTGTTGTCGGTTGGATTTTCTGCATTGTTTGAGCACATTATGACAAATTCAGTTGGTTGAAAAAAATATCATCAACTGTTAACCTGGCTGTCCCTTGTGGTCTGAAGTCTCTCTGGGATTTTGCATAGTTTGCTAGTTGGCTGCATCCAGCCAATGTGTTAGGTCATCTGAAGTGCTCAAATCTACTATTTCACGTGGCCCACTATTAGTCTGCTCGATTGATTCTTCCATCGACCACGAAACCTGAGTTCGTCTGCAAATGCATCGAGAGTGTTTGGGCCAAATCGAGGAACACTTCCACAAGCGTAACCACCTCCCTTCATTAATCTCGCTGCCCTGGACCCGCATCGGACCAAATAGTCATGTTATGCTTGTTCTCTGAGTGATTACACAAAATCGACTCATTGAAAAATTTCTCACATCAATTGGAACGAGCACGATGTTTGCTGAAGCTTTGCCCCACTCACTGGGGCCGTTTGATTGAAGTCGATTTCCGTGTGAAAATCGACGCCCACAAACACGGTTGCGAGGCAACTAAAGCCCAATGCAGCGCCACAACAAATGGCTCCCACTGATCAGTTCTCCAGTTCAGCCTCGCCCAAGGGAAACTTCCGCAGCAGTACCACCCTAACTGTCACCTGGCGAGCGGGAGGAGTCCAGAATTTATTGCCATTTCCGCTACTCTTGATAGAGTCATTCTTCTAGCCATCATCGAGAGCCCTCGATGATCATTGGTGCCCTTAGTTCCTCTCATTAGTAGAACGTAATGTGGTTAGAAGCACGCGCAAATTAGGATTGTTTCTGCAAGACTCGTCCTCCGTTAGGCTATGAGTATCTCTCTAATGCTTTCCGGCCCTTCGAAGGGCATTTTGTCAGACGACAGCGGGCAAACTATACGAGCGGAAATATGCCGCAATGCTGGAACAATAGAGTGCCCAGTGAAATGACACAAATGCTTGTGGCCGGCCATTGCTCGATCGGAACTGTGCGCGAGTTTAACTTCTCAATGAAATTAAACTTTAGTCTCACTACTTCGGTGGGTCAACAACAGACTCTTGCTTTCCGGTAGTCACAATGACTCACTGGTCACACTTGTCTGAGGGTACACTGCATAGCATGTGGGCACACCTAGTGTCTGGCCGATCAACAATGCGACTGGCTGCCGAAGTTTCTTAGCGAAGTTCTCGATTAGACTTACTTTTCTCCCGAAAAGTTGAATTCGTGCTCCTTTGCCCCGAAGGCGAGTCACAACAAGTTCCATTAGTGGTTCGCTTGTTGGATCTCAACACCTTAGCTGCCCTGCCGCCTGCAGACGGTGGATACGCGTCGGCGCGCCACCCACCAAATCGCACTCACACTCGAGCCATCCTCTGCCAAGGCCCTGGGCTGGGCTTAGTAGGGCATAGTTATCTAGCTGGCTGGAGTGTCAGTGCATTGGCCGAGGTAAACCTTGGAGGAAGGCTGGAAGAAAAAGGCACTCACTAACCAGTGAACAAGTTGGTGGGCTTTGAAGCTGGGATAAAAAGAGAACTGAGAGGCAGGTAAAAGTTCTTATTTGTAGGTACGAGCTTGAGAAAGCCAGCTTTCAATGGCGTAAAAACTTCTCTGTTGGGTTTTTACGTTTCGTTTAGTAGTTTTGTCTAGTCCATTCTAGTCTCTGTAATGGCGTCTCGTAGAGTCTCAATGGCAACACTTGTGTTGTTTCTCTCATTCCAGATCGGGAATTATTTACTATTCGTTCATCTTTCAAGATCAGCAAAAATGATGTAACATTGCATGGAAAGAGCTTCAACAATCAAACATGAACACCATCAACCAGCAGAGAGTAAACTCTCATGTTCAAAACAATACTCCAACCATGATTTACACACATCAAATTCCCTTTGCCATCAGGCGAGATATATGCAATCTGCTTGACGCCGACCAATCATGGCGTACCTTAGGGGGCCAATTTATGGCTTTGGATGCCACACAATTGACGCTAATTGGACAGGCGTACTTGCGCAACGCCTCGCCAGCCGAAGAATTGCTCAACAAGTTGGACTCGGCAAACGTCCGAATCGTTGATCTTTGTTATTGTTTGGATCAGATGAGCCACCACAGAGCATTGGACGTTCTGAGACCTTATTTGAGATTTACAAACAACGAGCCTAATCAGGCGCAAAACAACAACAAGCAATCCATAGAGCAAGCAGGAGGCACATTGTGCACTCCGACCCCATCATTTAGCGATATCCAGCCGGCCGCTTTGATAAGTCCCAGCGAGTTTAATTTATTGACAAATACAGAAAATTTCAACAACAATCCCAACGAATGGAACTTTCTACCTGACAGCCGGATAGCAATAGCTCCAGACGATGCGCCAGACGGCCTGACGAGAGCAGGCCAAGCTTATCGCGTATCTCAAGACGAGTCGAGGTGCCACAAATCGGCTCTGATTAGGCCGGAAGAAAATAATCATAAAGTATTGGGCGAAAAGTCTTGCTCGAATGGAAAATCAGATGAAAATGGTCTCCTAAAGAAGCCCGATCCAGGCGAGGAGATTGTCAGACTTGCCTGTTCGAGCAATCGAAAACGGACCAGCATAACCGATCAAGAGGTGGTCAACCAGCTGAGATTGATCATGCAGATCTCCTACAATGAGCTCAAACAGGCGAGTGACGATTTTTCGGACGCAAATATTCTGGGTAATGGTGGCTTTGCTTCGGTTTATCGGGGCTACTGGAAGGGAACCGATGTGGCCATAAAACGGTTGCGATGCAATCTGATGGATCAGGCCTTCAACGAGCTGACCATATTGAATAGTTATCGCATTGACAACATATTGCCAATATATGGCATTAGCATCGACGGTCCAGAAGCGTGTTTAGTGTATCAATTTATGGCCAACGGATCTCTGGAGGATAGACTCTCGTGCAAGAATGGCACTCCCCCATTAACCTGGCAGCAGAGGGCCATGATAGGCGAAGGAGTGGCCAAGGGTCTGTACTATTTGCATACGTTGCGCGATAAGCCACTGGTTCATGGTGACGCCAAATCTGCCAACGTTCTCCTGGACTCTCAGTTCATCCCAAAATTAGGCGATTTTGGGCTGGCAAGACAAGTTTTCAAGAGCAAAAATGTTCAAACTGAACACTGTACACATTGCACAGTCACATCAATCAATGGGACTAGTGTCTATTTGCCGCCAGAGTATCTGCGCCACAAGATCCTCTCACCAGCTGTTGATGTTTACAGCTATGGGATCGTTTTGCTTGAAATGGCAACGGGTAAGCGGGCCTACGATGGCAAGAGGCTACTGATTGATCTCGTGGAGGATGAAACGACCAAAATCCAGATGGGCGGCCAGCAGACAATTTGCTACAGTCTCAAGGATCCCCGACTGGATGACCACCTAGACCAGCAGGTGGGAACAAGTGTTGGGCTGAGAATTTGGTTTGAACTTTTACTTAGGTTGGGAATGAATTGTGCTCACAAGATCAAGAAGAAGCGCCCTGACATGGGCCAAGTATTGAACCATTTCGCCCAATTCAGGGCCTACCTAGCAACAACATCACCAAACACCCCGATCTCGAACCACCTCCTCGATGGAACGACAAACCTAATCTCTGCAACCACGGCCAGCATCACAACTGCGGCCACCACACGAACACTCACTCCTGACCTAACGGCGATGGATCCAAAGTATCGTTTCATGAACAAGAATGATACACCATATGTTAACGACGGCAAGCAACAGCAAGGCCAAAGCGGCACGGCCCTTATGAGCATTCAGGAGGGAGAGACTCTACCCAATTATGGGCAGCAGGAACAACAGGGGCCGCATATTAATGCGGGCTCAGCCGCTGTCGAGGCTATGATACCCCTTCTAACAGAGCTGGGCTTTGTAGCTGACGATGGTAAAGCCTAATAGGCTACAGCCGAAGTATTTTTAAACTGATATTAGCTTGATTGATAATAAAACAACATCCACTAGATGGGACAGAATGCAAATTTACTAATCGAATTTTGGTAAATCCGGCGGCAGGGTCCATAGATCGTCCCATGTTTCTTCGTCATCATCTACAATTACAGGATTACTGGTATTGAAACTGTTGCCACCTTGGGCGTTCTTGCTATCTGGTGTCTCACTCACTAAAGTTACGTCGCCTGTCATAGTATCATCGTCGTCGCTGAAAGCGTCGTCAGTCGCTTTGGATGTATCACTTTTGGTAGCCTTATATGCCTTCTTTATGCTCTGCTCATGGTCTTTGGCCGCTTTTTCGTCACCCTCAACGTCTAGCTTCTTCTTTCTCAGCTTAGTGGCAGTGACAAAACCAGATGAAACGAGATCTTTCATGCCCGTTTCATCATTATCCTTAGTTTTACGGGCTCTTTTCTTCTTTGGTGCGGGTTCCTCCTCTTCATCGTCATTATCTGGTGGGTAAACTTTATGCTCCATGCAGACTGGAATGATTTTTTCGGGGACCATTCTCGGTGCATTATGGTACCTGTAGGCTGTGTAATTCTCTTTTTTGAACAACTGGTCCTCAACTTGGCGTCTGGAGGCACCAGCTTTTTGGAGTCTCTTTTCCTCATAACCTTTCGTGCAGATTGTTTGCACATTACCCGACCTCTTACGGCCAGTTCGACCACGTCTTTGCGTTGTACTGATAGGTGACGATGATGTATCGTAACAAATGATCAAGTCAACCTCGCCAATATCAAGACCCTCTTCAGCCACACAGGTTGCCACCAGCACGTTGAAATCTCCGGCTTTGAACCTTTGAACTAGTTCGATCTGCTCTCTCTGTTTCATACCACTTATATTACTTTTAGATCCTGACCCTTGACCAACGAAGGCAGCCGGCTTGATAATGGGGTCATATGCTTTCATTGTTTGAACTATATCGTATACACTCTCTCTGTATTTTGTGAAAACTATGGCACGGGTTTCCTGCTTTCCCTCGTTCTCTTTGAAATGTTGCATCAGTAGATCCTTGACGACAATCAGCTTAGGGTGACCCTGCAATAGGTCTGCCTTTGCCTTCTTATCCGGATCGGGCTCTATATCTTCACCGAATAGAGCTTTCATCTCCTCGATCATCTTGTCGTATTCGATCTTGCCGGCTAAAGCTGTCTTAATTGGAGCCCTTGTCTCAGCCATACCTCTCGTGATGTTGGAATAGAAAACACGGATGCCGTATAAAGTTAGGAGCTCAAATTTGGATGATAGAGATAGAGCTGCCGCGCATAGGAATTTTAGTTTGCCTCTAGATGAGGTGCCTCGCTCCAATTGGTTGTTATTAGCTCCTTGCATAGCTTTTATAAGTGTATATTTAGCAACTCTTTCTATAGAATCGCCGTTGTAAGTTAGACCAGCTCGATGGAGCTCTTTGAAGATAGGTTTTGTCATGGCGATGAAACGATCGACAAAAGCCTTGTGCTTACCAACAAGCTCGACAGTCCAGGCTCGTGTGCTCTTATCGTTTCTGTACTGCATGAGATCAATTGAGTTTTCAGACCGGAACATAACCTCATTTATGAGGAGATTTTGCATAACTTGTTGAACCCTCTGGATGTCCGAGCCTGGAGTTGCACTCAGGGCTAATACTCTGAAGCCACCCGGGTTCTTGCTCTGTAGCTGATTCACGATGTTGACATAGGCATAACCTCCTTGGGCTCGGTGGGCTTCGTCGATGACAATGCAACGTACTGACTCAGCATCTAGTACATCGTTCTCCAGATCATTTTCAATTACTTGTGGCGTAGCAAAGATGACTCTCTTCTCAGTCCAGTATGCTCTTCTTCTCTCGACACTTATAGCGCCTGTAGCTTCGATGCAATCAGCCTTCGGAATTCCAGAAATTTTCTTGCATTCTATGATTTGCTGCGCTACCAGTGGTTTGGTTGGCGCGACGAAGATAACCTTACCCATAGGATACCATCTGTAGAAGTTGTACATGACAACTGCAGCTATGAAAGTCTTACCAAACCCCGTCGGCAATACTATCATTGCATTGTTGAATAAGGCCAACTCAACGGCTGCTTTTTGGTAACCTCGAATGGGCAAGTTGTTGGGATAGATCCATCTCTGGCCGGCGTGCTCACAGAAACCCTCACACGGTCCTGTCTCCCTTTTGGTTGGGCTAGGTGCTTTGGGGGACAAATAACGATCCATATTTGAGTTTCAACGAAATAAGTTCAACATGATCGGCTATGTCACAAATTCGATAGTTCGAAATAGGAGAACCTTGTGGCATTCGTGTGACGGCTGTCGGTTGCAGCGCGAAGCCCGTGTGAAACTGAGAGCCACGAGGCGGTTGTTTTTAGCAAAAGTAGTGGCTCACATATACGCCCTATCCACGCTATCTCGAAAGACAATATTATTGACGCACCGGTGCACATGGCGGGCGAACTACTGTTTCGCCAATGAACAACAATTCCGCGCCCAGCGAATGTTCGAAGGTATCAATCATTTTGGGCTTAGAACCATCTTATCTTCTCCGAATTGATAATCTACCATCTATTCGGAACAATGAGCACAACACAGCAACAAGGAGGTGCAAGACCGAAGAAGGAAAGTATTATAGATTTGAGTAGATTTGTTGGCAAGCAGATACATGTTAAATTTCAGGGTGGACGTGAGGCTTCAGGAAAGCTCAAAGGTTATGATCAGCTTTTGAATTTAGTTTTAGAAGACACAACAGAATATTCCAGAGACACAGAAGATTCACAAAAGACGCGGAAGTTGGGTCTAGTCGTCTGTAGAGGGCCGGCTGTGACCATAATTTGTCCCGAAGATGGACACGAACCGATAGAGAACCCCTTCATATTAGCCGATTAACGAAATTACAATTGCCTTGCTTTCAATAAAAGTGTGTAAGTAGCGAACTGGAAGACTTGATCCTATTGGATCTATGTCTTAAGCTGAGCATACGGATCGCTCTAGAGCATAATGAAATAGACATCATCTTCGACGAACTTGGGGAACTCTTGGTTTTCCGACGTGTCCCAAAATCAACGGTCCATTTAGAGTCCGCAATGTCAAACGACGGGAACACTCATCCTCTGTTATTTATCGCAAACTTCGATGTCAGTCCTTCAAGCCGAAACTGCCCACATTTTCTCCCATTGGGAGCCAGCGAGTCGAGTGTGACTCAATGACGGTGACTCGATCGACACAGGTCATTATTAGGAGTTCGAGAAGCCGAGAGAAATCTCCATCTTTTCACATCGAGAAATCTCTAGTAATCTTCCGACGTATAGACACCTTGTATGGTAGACCAAAGTCAATAAGCGAGCCAAGCGTCCAGGCCCATTTTTGAATCTCTTCTCGATCCGGACAAAACAACTGTTGCCTGAACAGAGGCCGTGCATCCAACTAGATTCATCCACATGTTTAGCCGCATCTTTCGAGCCATATAGAAAGTGTAACCATCGTTCCACGAGATCGACTAAGCCTCGTCGTTGGTCGCTTTGCGCTTCTTCACCTATCATATGCACAAATGTGTAGCGACTTGTTTACCTAAAACCACGGATTCTTCATAGACAGTTTTGAATCTAGCCAAGAAAAGTGCACGCCGATGAGTCCAAAGCGATTCAAATGGAGCTAATGAAATTGCTGCAAGGATGAGAAATTTTTCCACTGATTGGCTTCACTTCCGACGGAGAATTTGTGGGCGAGTAAAGTCACAGGTTTGCAGTGGAGAGGCGTCGTCGACACACGAAGAGTCTACTAGAAGAGGCGCCACGAGCTGTCTCTGCAGTCGGTGTTGAGCAGGTTGCACAAGGTCCATTGTGGCCACGACCGGCCGCTCGGTGAAGGTCAATATTCTCGTTGTTCTAGCGAGTTTGGCTAGCTCGTGAGCACGCACAACTCTGGCACGAGAAAGTGAGTGAGTGAGAGAGAGAGAGTGAAAGAAAGGGTCAACCAAGACCAGGTAGTTGTAGACTAGTTATGTAGAGATATATTCCTTTCCTTTTCTTTCCTTTCTGTTGGCTTTCTATCTTTTCCCCTTTGAGTGAGTTTGACACACAGCGAGCGGCAGGTTGTTAGCCGGCTGGCCAACTGTGTGCCAAGCTCGAGCGCGTTGTTTTTGCTCCTGGTTGAGCTTGTTTCTCTTTCTGTTGTTTCTGCCGTTCTTGTCTTCTCGTGCCTTTGGCTCGTTCTCTTTGGAGGGGCAACAAACGGCACAGTTGTCTGTGCAAAACTCTTTGGCAACTATTTAAAGCGAGCGAAACTTGAACGACTTTGAACTTGCAAGCGACAGATTGATAGAGAGAATCTCTCTCTCTCTTTCTCTGTCTCTCTCTTGCTCACTCTCAATCTGTCTCTGAAACAACTAGAAACACTCCCAAGGTCAGCCTGTGCGGCTACGATCGAGTGGGGCCCGGCAGCAGTTGGCGAGCGTTGGCCAAACTGTGCTCGAGCTCGCCGGCAGCACTTGGCAGTGGCGAGCTTGTGGGCTTTATTTGGCCACCCAGTTGGGCCGAGCTGACCGCCAAACAGTGGACAAATGTCCACTGGCCTTTGGAGGAAACTGTGCTGGTTGCGGTCGCGCTCTGCTTGGAGACTGTTGCTCGCTGAAGACTCTTGCTGGCGCTTGGTAGCTGATACAACCGGGCGGGCTAGACAGTGGCCAGAAATGGCCACTCGGACGGCCACGAGGAGGCGCCCTTAGGTGTAGAGCGCCCAGACCAGTCGGGCCCACACCAGTTGAATTCTTTTGGAGGCGATCAGGGCAACACTGGGCAGAGCATGGCGACCACCTGATGCAGTGGCCAATGGGGAGCGAAATGTAAACAAGGGCGCAGTGAACTGAGCATTTCGAGTTGGGAGCAGGCGACAGATTTCGATTGGAAGAACAATGAGAGGAGGAGGCAATGAAAGGAAAGAGGGACAAAAATGGATATGGTCAGAGTGTGACTGAGTGCAAGAGTGCGCGATAGTGTTCAAGTTCACGCGAGCTAATTATATGTCCGGGTTCATTAGTCGGGCGCGCGTGTGTGTGCTCTCGTGTGTCTGGCTGTGGAGCTCGTTGTGGCGTTGCGGGCAGGCGGCCGACGTGCGACGTGCGAGTGTGTGCAGTGTGCAGTGTTCGTTCACTCCTATGGACTAGCGCGTGTGCGTTGCCGCCCAATGCTCGCCCAATGGAGCGCACTGGCGGGCGAGCATTGTTTGTGCTGCGGCTCGCACAGCAGCTGCGCGTCTTCCTCTGGCGCAATTGTGCGGCTAGACTCTAGCAGCCACAGTCCATCCACAGTCCATCCACAGTCCATCCACAGTCCATCCACAGTCCAGCCGCAGCAGCAGCAGAGGTGAGCCTCGGCGGCCGGCGACTGGCCGCTGCTTGAACTTCGCACTTGTGCCGCCGCCTGGCCAGAGCTTCGGCGGCGCCCGCGCCCGAGGTTGAGGTCATTCCGGTGGCAAATTACTCACTCTCCATGGGCGCCCCCCGCCACACTGGAGCTAGGCCGACCCTCACACAAGGCACAAGGC
>Ga0058701_10002777_pt1 | contig 13502 bp, 7 predicted proteins | sample AgamicOrMae_FD_97039 | JGI IMG/M metagenome (GOLD analysis project Ga0058701, IMG submission 97039) | Agave microbial communities from Guanajuato, Mexico - Or.Ma.e | ecosystem: Host-associated > Plants > Phyllosphere > Phylloplane/Leaf | place: Guanajuato, Mexico | collected 2012-06-04 | reverse complement strand
AGTGGCTTAAGACTGTTAATGCATTTAATGGAGTCGTATTATCTATTTTGATACGGAAAAGAACGTATGTTTTATAACGAGTGGTTACATTATTTTATATTTTTGAAAGTGTTGACAGGTAACATAACCTGGTATCTAGTAAACTTCTATGCTTTAGATTGATATACTGTCTCTTTATTTCCCGATCTGATAAAAACGGTTCTGAAAGATAATAGAAGGCGACGGTTTGTCGACTTGTCTGTGCAAACTTTGGAAAAAGACAAGCGTAGTCTTACTCGAATTGATTAATCGTTTTAAGAGCTTGGTGGATTGTACTACAAAAGGTATTATCTAGAAATTGAATGAACGTAAGGAAAAAAAAGCTCTTTTTTTGGGAATGAGTTAGTATCACATGGAGTGGCTTAGCCGAGCTTAAAAGATATTTTTTGCACATCGAAAAGATGTCCCCTTTGTCTTAGACCAAACTGAGGTGATGCTGCTGTTCTTAAGTCAGCTTGAAACATTCCAGTTTATCAATAAAAGTGTGGCTACTTCATGTCCGATTCGTTCATCTATGAAGACGCTTAAATTAAGGTTGATTTGTCGTTGCCTACTGCACAATTACGGCACAGTTTTAAAACGGTCTCGTTTACGGAATTACGGTATGTATTTTAAGAAAGATGCATTGCTTACGAATCTTCCCTGGAAAACTAGTTAATGCACAAGCTGACACCTCTCAGAGCAAAGGAAGTTCGAAAAAACAAATAAAACTCAACTGAAGTCTAGCGGATTCGAACTCGACATTGGTAAACTAACGTGCAGGCTGCGATTGTATACGATTCACGTAAAATTTGAGCCTCCACGTTAAATTTAACGTTTTTTTAAACAAAATTATAAACGTATGTCTACGAAACACTTTACTAAGTGTACAAGCGAGGCTTTGAAATGCAATTTAATTTTGAATCAATCCAACGTCGTTTTGAATCAATAATTCGAAATAGTATACCACATCTTATGAAAACGCATGTTCTGTCTTATCGTTTAAATATTGTAGTGACGAAGCCTCAGCGGGGAGGGCTGGAGGAAAAAAATACGGTGGGAGCAAGAATCGAACTCGCGACAGGTTATTTCGTGGGCACACTGATACAAGTTTATTAAAATGCCAGCCAATAATAGTGATTTGGTTTTGATGGGAACTGAAGTTCTTAGGACAAGTGTACCTTCGTCGGAATTCCGATGGCTAAGAAACTTTTCTCAAAACGGGAAACATGGTAAAGTAAATAACGCTGAATTCGTAATAAGTAACGTGGTATCAGAAGTCATGAAAGAGGTTTAGGCAACCCACTTGACATCGGCGTGCTTGGAGCTGCCTATACGATCGCGTACAGGCACGTTTACTTTTCACTGTATTGTTTTGAAGCATCAACGTACGTAAGCTCAACAACCTACTGTAACTTTTCTCCCCTCTCCAAACCAGCAAGTATACAGTGTTGCAATATACGGAGAAAATCAAATGTTTTTGGTTCACTCACATATCGAACTGCGATGGAGGCGTGGCTTTCGGACGAAACTGTGGAGAAGTCGAGGTACCCAGAGTTAGAAGTGATGCTGAGATGGAGTCAACGTTCCTGCTGTGGAGTAAACGTTCCTGGTGTGGAGTCAATTTTCCTGGTATGGAGCCGGCAAACCTGCACAGAAGATGTTCGCCTTAATTTCATCACAGGAGGTTGAAAATATTCCAGAGATGTGGTAACGAGAAATTGGACGTCAGTTTGGTATTCCGATAAATAGCTTTTAGCTCCTTTAACAATGTATCTGTCAAGTACCGTCAACCCTTAGGGTAACGATGTCAAGTCTACGCTTAGTGGGCCGTTAATTTTTGTAGAGTGACGTCTAATCGGCTTATTGATCATTTTAGAGCATTTTTTTTATTATTGACGACAAAGAGAGATACCGGTGCCCTTCTCACTGCCCATGTAAAAATAAAAATCATGTATTGTTGATATCTGCCATTTCTTCCTTTTGTCATCGCTTCCCCCGCTTTCCTACATCTGTTTCGACCCCCTTTCCCTCTCGTGGAGGGAGAGGATAGAACCACCTTTGCTTTTCAGGGTGGTAAATCTCTCCCGCCCTCCCGACCCGGCTATTAAGCAAACACCTGTCAAGCAAACAGCTGACAAGCAAACAGTTGTCAGGCAAACATCTATCAAACAGCTGATTTAAATAAGTATTGAGACTGCTGTAGCGTTTCCGAGAATCCTGCAAATAAACTCGGCGGTCTGAACACATATATTTGATGTAAGCAGAGAAATCGTCCAAAATATGAGTCATCCGTTCGACTTGTTCGGATCCAAAGGAAGGGGTAAATTTATGCGTAAATCGAGGAAAAGGGTTGAATATCACGTGAACAGCTTTTAAAAAAGTCTCTCAAAGTTGATGACGATCAGAGCCCTTAATCGATATTAAAAGTGCTCTAATGACGATAAGGCGCCATAGTGTAGAAGAGAGAATATATGGAACACCCCGTATCAGTTTACAATTACATTTTTATGCATAAGCTGACATGAAATCTTTTATCATGAGTATTTTCGCACATTTTATCACGCTCATAATTTTCTGGCTTCTTTGGCCCTTAACTCAAAACTAAAAACTTAGGACGTTTTCCACAGATTTATGATGCAGTGAAGTTTTACTATTGCTAATACGCGACTAGGTCACGTTGTAGGTTTAGTACCCGTTAGAATGAATAAAGAAAAGGAGATGTAAACCTAATCATAAATGTTCCTCATTTGGATGTCCCGTTATTATACCAAAATCCATTCTAAAACTTGCATGGATTAACATAACTTACGAATTCGACTCTATATGAATAACATCTTCATATAAAAACAAATCGGCTGTCCTAAAATTAATAGCTTCAACAAAAAAGTACTCATATTTCGCCCACAATCAGTTACAGTCCGGTTTTAAATCGAAACTACAAGGAAAACAGCGCACTGATTCTCCAGGAAGCCAACACAACCCTAAAATGTACAAATCTATGCCCCTAACATCTCAAAAATTTTTACAAAAATCAAACTCGAAAGCACATCTTCGCCAGATGTATAAGCACCGCTCGATAAGCGCAAATCGCAGATAATTTTAAATTCTATTCGAGTTATTTTGAGGTTATGTTGGTAGCGCCGGCGCCTGCACGCCTCCACACTGGCGCGGTATCGATCGGCCCGCTAGCTGTCATCCCTGCCGTCGGTGTTAGTAACGCTGTAGGCCAGTCGCCATGGCAGGCATGGACAGAATGGGTGACTTTGGCAGGGGCCCTGTGCGGCCCATAGTGGACCCTGAGGCAGAAGGAGAGGTGGATCCAAATTTGTATCCTCAGCCTAAGGAAGCTACCCATAAGATACGAGGGCGGTCGGATGTGATCGAGTATTTATTTGGGTCCGTGGACCAAGAACTGCTCATCGTTAAGTCTTTCTACTTCTTCTTTTACTCCGCGTTCGGATCGTTATTTCCGCTCATGGGAGTGTACTTCAAGCAGAATGGTATGAATCCGGCCCAGTGCGGGCTGCTGGTGGGATCAAGACCCTTCGTCGAGTTTGTATCAGCGCCCTTCTGGGGTACACTGGCAGATAGGTGAGTGGGACGTCGTTTCTGGGCCACTCAAATCGATATACGGGTCACCATGTCCCGCGTTGTCCTTTTCACTCGTTAGCCTTTTCCGAATTTTCCCGCTCGTCAAATCAGCAGGGAAAGCACGTTCGCTTAGGCGAAACTGATTAATAATTTGGGAAATTTTCAAAGAAGTTTTCCCTATGCCGAGGTCAAGGTAACCATGTGATCACAACCATAACTCAATTTTACGCTTCACTGGTTCCTTCGTTTCTTAGGTTTGAAATCCGATCAACGTTGTAGATTTCCAGTTAATCTCCTACGCTGTCTAAAATTTTCGCTTTATTCTTAAAAAAATAAAATCCGAGTTAAAAATCTAAATTCTTCATCGATAGCCTGACATACTCCCAACTTAATAAATAATACTCTAAGGCCGCTTAATGTTTCTTATTGCGCTGACAAGACTGTCGGTGACTAACAATTTTACAGGCATTTTTATAAAGGTATTTTTCTTTTGCTTAAAAAATAATAATTTTAAGAAATATTTAAATAGTACATGAAATAGACTTATGACGAAATCACGATTCTGAGGTGATTAATGAGCAGAAAAGCGGCTTTTCAAAAAACGATTTTCTGTGCGTTGCTACGGAAAGACTACATCAATCACATTGAAGGATGCTGTTCGAGCGGCGGCACCTTGAATCTTTAATGGAACCGAAGGGATCGAAATCTTTCCTTGAGCAATCGCATGAAAGTAAAGCCACCCGAAATCTCGCATATGCTCGGACTCTATCCTAAGCGTCCTATTATGCGTGGCAGAACTAAACCATTGGAGCCAGATCAATAACATATGGTTAAGGACTATTTTTTCGGGTGAAAGAGACGAGGAAGATTGGGTTAAAAATAAAGGCCAATGCAAGATTACTCAACTGAACAAACACGGCCGCCAACTGGATTGAACGGGGACTGACCGTGGGACTCAAAAATAGTAAAATGGAACTCCCACACTGAATTTACGTTTCTTGATGTAGCGGTGCGTAAAAATACTGTTAGTAATAATTTTTATCCTCTATCGACAAGATAAGTCAAGGGTAAAACTCGAAAGCCTCTTTCTTTTTTTTTAAATTTCTTCCTTTGGAGAAGGATATATTTTAAGAAAGGTTAGTTTTAGGCCAGACAATAATTTCAACTGAAAGTTACTTTAGCGGTTCGATGTAACAGAGAACCAAATATTCACCCAAAAAAAAAGAAGGAACCTTATAAAATCTCAAAGTCTCTTTAAATTGAATAAAACTGTGAATTAAAAAAAATAAAAAAACGAAAAACATGATAAATTGTTTGGACTACAATTGCACCCATAGCACTAGTTGGTTCCATTGTAGAAAGCGAAAAGCAATGGATGAGGATCAAGTTTAGGTGACGTCTAGTAGGCCTATAGTTGGATTAGGTCACGTTTGGTTAGGTTATAATAGGTTAGGTTAGGTTGGTAGTAACAAAAGGAACTTGTTTACAGGTGGCAGAAAGGAAAACTCCTTCTTTTGGGTTCGCTCTCCTGCTGGATAATCTTCACACTTCCTCTAGGAATCATCCAGCCGTCGGCCGTCAGCTGTATCGTCAAAGTCAACGCCACCACGTACCTTCTGCAAGAGCCCGAGAGATCGGATCACAACATCAACAAACGCGATGTTCTCGAAGCCATGTACCGCGACGATGACCCGGACATCGAGGAGCCCCGCGCACTTCCGGCGATGCTGCTCAACCCCGACGACACCTTCGCCCCCATCGACATGCACATGCAGCCCACCCTCATCCGGCGGAAGCGCGGCGCCCCGCCGCTCAGCGTCGCCGGAAAATCGCCCTTAGACGTCTCATACGCTTCCAACTACGACGAGAACGAGAACAAAAACTGGGTGTCGCCGCCATTCAGTTCGGGTGTCTTCAAAATAAGTGTAAGTGAAAGACGTTGATCCTTTGGTGGGATTGTTAACAAAATACTATCAGTCCTGCGAAGAATAAAAATGGAATTTGCCGTCTAATTTTTTTTAATGGTGCCGTGACCAGGATATTCAGCGAGTTTTCTTCCTACTCCTCCTGCTGGTCATCATCGGCGAGTTCTTCGCTGCACCCGCTATAACGCTTGCGGACTCGGCCGTCATCACGCTCTTGGGCGACGACGCCGATCACTACGGTCACCAGAGGATGTTTGGCTCCCTCGGGTGGGGCCTCGCCATGTTCTTCGTCGGCATCGTGCTGGACCACTCCATGTCCTTCCCCAACCACCCTTGCAAGCCAGAGACCCGAGAGAAAAACTACACAATCTGTTTCGCAACCTTCTCGGTAAGATATTATCTTTATAACGCAGCGAACTTCTGGTATGCTTTGTGAATATCAAAGTTTATCTTCTCACCGCTATAGTGTTCCACCTGTCACCGGTGAACAGAGCAAAACACAAGGTAAAATGGAGGGCAGAAATGGTTGATCTTAAGTCCTATGAATCCTCATGGGATTTGTGACCAGCCATTTATGTCATCCACTGTATTTAACCTAACCTAAGTTGACCTTACCTTGCAGTTACCAAGCAGTGCCATCGAGAAGTAAGGGACATCAGGCTTTTTGAAGGTGAAGCGAAGCAAGAGACCCGTAACCAAAGCAACGTGGTTGTAGTTTATTTTGTGTAATAACAGATAGGACCGGTAGAGGGATTACTGAAGTGAAATATTCAACCTGTAAACCTAACACTAGTCCCCAATCGCTTAATAACTGATCACAAAGTGACAATATGCAACCAATCAGAGAAAATGGTATCAACGAGAAACGATATTCAGAGCGCGCCTGCAAGAGTCGCCATGCACGCTTTAGCGGGCGCTCTCTACATCGATAACCCAGCTCATGACGATCCGCATACTTTATACTTTACAGTTTAGTTTCGAATCGGAGGCCAACTAAATCCATGCGCACCATGCACGGGAAAGATCATGAAGACGTACAGACCAAAAAATAAAGAGTTGACGCTGTTTTGTTTTTGTCAGGTGTTGATGGGCGCAGCCGTGATCGCTGCCACGCAGATCAACTTCAAGTACGACCCGAACGCGCAGCAGGAGCAGCAGTCTGCCCCGGTGGAGAAGCCACCCCCGGAGCCCAGCCGGGAGGACTTCCTGCAGCAGCAGCTGGCCCAGCAGCTGAACCTGCCGTCCCTCGACACCAGCAGCGCGCCGCGCCCCGTCGAGCCCAACGTGGGAGAGACCAAAATGTTCGCCCAGACCAACCGCGAGATCCCGGAATGGGTCACGGTGCTCAAGCACTTCAAGAACTTGAAGTGCGCATCGTTCCTGTTCGTGGCTTGGTTCATGGGCTTTGGAATTGGTCTCATTTTTACCTTCCTCTTCTGGCACCTCCAGGTAAAGCAGCGCATGAATATCTCAATGCATTCTCCACACGTGCATTTGTTACCTGATTCTTGTTTTTCAGGATTACGAGGGTTCTCCTACGTTGTTCGGCGTAGCATCAGTTATAAACCACATATCTGAAATTTGCGCCTACTTCTTCAGCTTCCGGCTGATTCGACAGATTGGTCACGTCAAGGTAAGGTACCACACAGCAATGGTTACCTAGTCACGCGCTGAGCTTCACACAGTTAAAACCTAAGTTTTGGGTAATTCTATATATCTGTTTTGGATATGGAACTGAAACGGGGATAGTGCGTATTTGGGTAATTTTTCGAGATAAACCTATGTTCAGCCACATCAATGGAAAGCTCTCGCCGAGACCTTTTGAATGATATGGCTGAACATAGGCCTACCTTGAAAAATAACGAAAATGCGCAATACCCCCGTTTTGGTTTACACCCAAACCAGGTATAGCATTCCCCAAAACGGGGTTTTGTTTTTACTGTGCAGGGACTATCGGCGGTACACTTTATAACCAAAGCTTGTAAACTCTCTTACTGGTTCTGTTTTCTTGATGATTCGTTCTCCGTGAAAGTCGAATTTTTGATCCACTATAATCGGATTCCGTATTTGCAGGTCCTGTGCTTGGGGCTCGTGGGCAACATACTCCGATTCTTGTACATCTCGTGGCTGACCAACCCCTGGTGGGTTCTGCCGTTCGAGTTCATGCAAGGCATCACCCACGCGACGGTGTGGGCGGCCTGCTGCTCCTACATCGCCCACAACACACCTCAGGAGATGCGGTCGTCGTCGCAGGGAGTGCTGCAGGGCATCCACCACGGGCTGGGGCGCGGCTGCGGCGCCGTCATCGGCGGCATCTTTGTCAACTACTTCGGCACGAGGAGCACCTTCCGCGGCTACGGGCTCGTCTGCACCTTGGTGCTGGCCGCCTTCGTTTTCATCAACTTCTACAGGAAAGACACGGGCTTCATCTCCGACCTGCCGCAGACGGAGGACCCTCACCAGGTGGCCGAGGAGACGTCACACCTGGCGCCGCACGGCGTGCCCAGCAACCCGATTCCCCGGGCTCTGTCCAGCACCAGGCTCAACGAGCTTTCCAACCAGAACGATGGCTACGGTACAACTTACCAGACCTCCGCGGGCGGAAACCTCGATATCCCCGGTAAGATTCATCGACAGGAAGTTTCATAGCAACTAGATTCGTTGATTTTGTTGTTTGAACGTTATCATTAATGGAATTCACTTCCTTGGGACAGGAAGTACCAATCCCTTCCGGACCGACCTAAGCGATGGCATGAACACCAACTCGTACTCAAATCAGCACTCTTACGGATACGTAAGTATACTAAATGCCAATTTTAAAACTACCGGTTTTATGTGATCTGGCTGTTAAGAATAAGAATTTAAAACTAGTAAAAGTACCATCATTGGGTGCGTTATTCCGAGATACTAGACCTATCAACTGCTATGTTGTTAGAACACTCCCGTCTGGACCTGCATGCTAATAGTTGGCAAATCTATCTTAAAGGGAGAAAAAGAAGAAGAAGAAAAAACACCCTTTGTAATTGTTTTGCCTTATCACCCGTTCACGTGACACACAATATATGTTTAATACATTAAATATAGTGTGTTTTATAAAGATATTCATTTGAATAGTTTTGAAATTCCATTTCCCGAAAAATTACCGCTGAAAACTATCGTTCACTCTTTCTTCAAAAATAAATAAATTTTCAAAGAAATACAATTTCAAAAAATTACAATTTCTTTTTGCCATTTTGAAAAGTTAGTCAAAATTCCACTTCGATTATTTTAATCTTAATTTTAAAAAAAGAGTGTTTTAGGTTTAAAAGAAGGAAAAAAAGTGCCCCATGGAGCCTACTTAAAATATGTCAATTCAAAAGCCTGGTATGTCAAATTACATTTTGTGAAAATAGGACTATGGATATCCAAAAGGGGTATTTTTTCCTCGCGAACCAGCTATAAGGTACCGTTTGAGCAAGTCCAATTTTTTTATATTTTTGTCCCAGGAATAAACGGTTAATCACTGCAGCAAACACATCTTCCGCAAGCGACACACACAGAAGACGTGTGTGGACCACAAGGCTCCCTTCAGACGGCGGTTTACTGGGGTACTCCTCAGAGACCACTCCTTAGAAAAGGTTTCACCGAAAGGAGTCACCGAGTGCTAGTGCCGGAAGCTATCCTACAAGTGTTCAATCAGTTTTGACTCTCTTGACGTTAAAAGTGAAAACCCAGTCGAGCAATTACGCGTTTTTCATTGAAGGCGTTCTCTTTCCGCCTTGGCAAGCGTTTTTACCTTTTTCAGCCATTGGAATTATCAGCAGATCGTCAAAGCCCCAAGTTTTTTAAAAAAAGTAAGTATTGTAATACGACCTAAATCTCGAGGAACTGAACGGAACTACGTGGCTGTACCGAGGCTAAAATCGAACGCACATTTCTTGCACCCGAAAAAAAAGACGGTCAGAAAATTAAATTTTGAATTCCGTCAAGGATGAAACTATTAACTTCGTTGAAAATATATTCGAGCGTTAATTATTTTGTAGGTTTTTGTTGGCTTCCAATCCGAAACTAGCCTATGAAGTATGCGAATCATGAGCTGGGTTATCGATGTGGAGAGCGCCCGCCGAAGCGTGCATAGGCAACCGCTGGACACGGATGTATTGCGGTTGCCTATGGCGAGTCTTGCAGGCGCTCTTTGAATATCGTTTCTCGTTCATACCATTTTCTCTGATTGGTTACCTATTGTCACTTTGTGATCGGGGAAGTCATTAAGCGGTGGGGGAAGAGTGTCATGGCGGCTTTAATAGGTTTTTCTAAAGTGGGATTTGTTCGAGGATTCGACTTTTGCGAGCTCCGAAAAGAACGGACCACTTTGACGACCACAGTTTGTATGATCCTTGGCTCAGGCTGTCTGCGGTAGAAGATTCTGCGATATACATATGAGCTATCAGAGGTTCGTGTTACTGAGGTTTTAGCACATCTCTCAAGATCCGAGACATCCATGGTGGGACATTTGTATTTATCGCGGTTATCCTCGGATATATCGAGGTTTCAGCTACCCTGGCAGAGTTGTCCAACTTTATCCAAATATGGAGTCCCCTGTATTTGATTCTAGACGCTTCGAACTATCGCCTCGCTCAAAAATAACCGATATTATCGCCAGAAATCGTTGTACTTTTTTAAAGCAGCAACGTAACAATTTTTTCTGATTTTCATCGAGGATAAATTATCTGTTTTGAAAACAAAGTTGAAAGATAAACTGAAAATCTACTTGGTTCCCATTCATGGGCTCCGCATCAGAACTTAGGGGCGTCAGAGAGAAGGATGTTGTGTGTATACGTCTTTTACAAACCTGTGATGTTTTTACGCCGTTCGATATTTCTTGATTCCAAGAGGAAAACAGACCTCGAAGATCGATTGCTGTACCGATCAAAAAAATCACTAAATTGGTTATGTAACTTACACACACAATTCCAATGAATGGATCCCTTAGCAATCTCAAAGGGAAAATATTTTCTTTTTTTCGATTAAGTAACAGCAAACTCTCTCAAATGTACTCTGCTTAAATTGTCGTAAACGTTTGCCATCGATATTTGCCTCTGCGATGTCGTTGTTTTGACTGAATATCGAATCGCTTTGGAAATTGAAACAAAGTCAGCAGTTTAAATTGCAATTTCAAACACGCAAAACTTAACGTATGCAATACATTCCCATCCATGGTTCAAAAAAGAGCACGAAAGGTTCCGCAATATTCTTTGAGTAATAAAATACTCAGTGCTCATTATTCGCTCCTTACCATAAGAGACGTTTTTCGCGGGGAAAATGAGCGGAAAACAATGTTCTGGCTAGTTGGCTCGTGCGCCTAATGTCTGCTCTGCCTAGTGTTATGTGTCAGTTGGCCAATTTATTCGTCTCTCAGGTGACCTACGGTTGACATAATATCTAATCGTCAAGAAGTTACCCCTTTTATCTCTGACACGACATACGGATGTGTTTTACAGCAGGATGGTTGTGTCGAGCGAGGAGGTTATTCACTGGCCGTGAACATCTGTTTGTGCGGGTAGTTGATACCATGAATGAGATACTAGTCTGGTTGTTATACCGCGTGTTTCGCTAGGTCTTATTAGCTCTAACACCAGGTACGGTTGGTAAATTTTACGGAGAATGTGATGTAGTAAAAGCCCGTAGCTCTACTGTATAAGAGAACCGCAAAGGACAGAGGGATAAACAAAGATGTGATAGTAGAGTGGTGTAACTTGCAGGGGCTGAAATCCATGAATGGACCTTACTCTCCGGATGAAGCTTGGGGATTCTGTGTTAAGTCATGAGAGAAGGGGGTAGACTGACGTCACGCTTTGAATGCCATTGTTTACGTAAGACTGACATGAGATTTACGACTACGCAATCAAAGATGCTGAAAAACCACAGCAAGAATATCGGCACATCAGGCTACGGTTTCAGTAAATGAAGTGTTGTGAAGTTCATAGATTAATCTTGTAAGCTGAGGGTTTCCAATGTGATGCTCAATGAAAACAAAGCTACTGGAAATAAGGCCTTCAGCGTTAATTCGCTTCAGGGCGTAAAAGTTTAAGTGATGCGTATGTTCTGTTAATAAGTATGAGTCGATTTGAATCTGCAGTGCAAAATGGCGACACTTAATTGTAAGATACACGTAATTCATATTTTCAGTGCTACATGATTCAAGGTGATTCGGACGAATGTATATATAGGGATGAAAAATCAACAAGCTTTAACTGTTACATTTCAGTCTGTGGACGCTGCTTGCCCAATAGGCGGGGAAACCGTCCGGCGGTGCCAACTTCACTACGAAAATAAAGTCACTTATTTTCAGTAACGAGATGAAATCGAACCTATCCGTGTGAATTGATGTCCGATTGAAGCTCTCTTACGTTACCGATCATCATCATCATGGTAGTCATCTCATTACTGAAATTAAAGAACGGTTCTTTTTTCCAAGTAAGTTGGTACGAGATACCGATCTGACCTGTTCCCGCCTAATCTTCTCTTCGCCATGTATTATAACCTCAAAAGACGATTGCCTCTCAACCGACCATGTTTCTGATCAAGTTCGCGTGTTGATGTAAGCAACCGAGCGGATTTGAACATACCGTGGTGAACTTTATGTGCTAAGGTCGCGCACTACCTGTTATGTAGTAAATATATAATCAGCACCGCTCGCACAAGTGAAAGACCATCAATGCTGCTAATCGCTAAGAGGTTTTCAAGTTTCTTCCGTGAATGTTGTAGGTACTTTGTATATTGTATGTGTATATTTCAAAAATCATACTCATTAGTAATACTTGCACTAAAACCTAAAAATAAACTTTGTTATTTGTTGAAGTTTGAAAGTGACGTATTGATATAAATCGCCAAAAACGGAAGTAAAACCCAACCATCAGCAAGGAATGAGAAGTTCGAACCATGAGTTTTTCATACCAGCGAAGAGAAATTCGAACAAAGATTTTTTTTCGAGAGAAATTCAACCATACCACTACGCTCATTCGATGACTGCTTTTCTCCAAATGAGAAAAAGTTTTCACGACATAAAAACATGCAAATCTACCTTGGAATTGCTCTGAATAAAACTCTCATAATTTCACTAAGTGGATTTCGTTTTCAAAAGGCTGAAGGCCGGTCAATACACAGTATTGCGAGATAAATAACGCAGTTCAAACTCGCTGGGACGTCGAACATTATACATATCAATAAGTGTTATACTTATGGCGTGGTACCGTAGTAAACTAATGTGCCTGTTTGAATGATGTTGTGCGACTTGAATTTATACATATTCCGAGAGCTTGCTAAAATTGATACAATGGGTTACGGGTCAAAGAACGTGGGTCAAAACGTTGCAGTTTGAGGTAAAGTCTGCAGAACGGATGTGATTTTGTTTAGTTTCCTGATATGGACAACTTCTAATCTGAAAGGCTTTTCCCGCGCACTGCAGCGTAAGCTACTCTGGGAGCTGACTGGCTGATCAGACCGCTGATTCAAAGTCTGATTGGCTGTTACGCTGATTTTGAGCCAATCAGATGGGAACAGCAGAGACAAAGCCTTAGTTGAATCTAGGCCAAGAATTATCAATTCGTAAACGGGCAGATTGTTTTAGAGTGAGATTATTTTAGAAATAGTAGCCTTTCTATGAAAGGACACTTTTAATCTATTTTTATAGGAAAAAAGGCGTGCTATGTAAAAAGATCAAGTAGTGCGTATAACAGGATTACCTAGATTTTCGAACGGCGAACCTTACACTCTAATTTTTTAAGGTAGCAATTTTAACCTTTTGGTTCAACCTTTCCGTCGTCAAATCGAGCGGAACGACAGCGGAGCGATGCAAGAAACATCTAACCTAACTTAACCTATCATGACAAAGTCCCTTCCTTTTTACCAAGATTAAAGTTAGTTACTTGTGCCTCGTTTCGCTATCGCTCCGCTCGGCTGTCGCCAAGCCTGATGCCGCTTACT
>Ga0058701_10002776_pt1 | contig 13502 bp, 7 predicted proteins | sample AgamicOrMae_FD_97039 | JGI IMG/M metagenome (GOLD analysis project Ga0058701, IMG submission 97039) | Agave microbial communities from Guanajuato, Mexico - Or.Ma.e | ecosystem: Host-associated > Plants > Phyllosphere > Phylloplane/Leaf | place: Guanajuato, Mexico | collected 2012-06-04 | reverse complement strand
GTTGTAAGTCCAATCCAGCTTAAACTACTTTTTGATTACACGTTAAATAGGTGTTTTGCGTCACAGTGTCATCATTATTAAGAAGCAGTCCGTTAGGCTTGATTACACTGAAGCGGTTTTTGCTCTCCTTCAAAGCCGGAATGGAAAATGTTCATGAAACCTCAATTAATCAACAGGTATGCAACAACGTCAGGTAGTACGAAGTAACTCTTAAGCATGCTTATTAGCTAGTTGCTTTTCTGCTTTTTGTTTTTGGAGGATTCTTTTGTTTATTCAAAACCATGATTGGTCATTTGACATCAATATCTTGATGAAGAATATTTATACATAGGTACCATCAGTGGCAAACGTTTTGCTCCCTTTCATTTTCTCAAACCTTTATAACTTGCGAACGGAAAGACATACAACAAAAGAGCGCGAAATGAATTCGATAGATATTTCCTCTATCCATTGACTTGACAGAATGCTTTTTTTTTTTGTACCTCCTCCCGTTTTCAAGTAAGAAGAGGTTTGAAACATATGAAAGGGAGCAATACTCTTGGCACTGATAGTACCAGAGGATCCAATACACTATGTGTATTCGAATATAAATGAAGATATTCCGGCCAAATGTTTTCTTGAACTATAAACTTTGGAAATTGTCAAGATCTATTTTATAAGTTCGTTCACAGGCTCGTAATTGTATATCAAGTTTTGGTATGTTTTAAGCTACCAAAACAAAAAGAACTTTTATCTACTTTATCTCTTACTTAATAAACCCACTTCAGTGATGTGATCTGAGCCCTTTAAAATGTTGGGATTAGGGCTGAGAAGCAAACAAAATAGCTTACTGAGCACGTGTTTTTGAGGAATACAAAGGCGATAAGGCAGCTCAAATTTTAAAGGGACGCTTACTGTTGATCTGCTATTCTTTCAAAATAAATTAAGATTACACTTTAAACAACCATATTTTTAAAAAAATCACGCTTTTCAATAATGCGGAAAAAATTCGACAAAGATTGACGGCTTGAAAAAAGCGTCAGTCACGCGGAAATTCGGGTGGAGCTGAGGCCTCAGCAATAAAACAAGGCTAAGAGGGAAAAATTGTTACAGCTAGAAGCCGAAGGGGGCAAAACAGCTGGAGATGAAGAAAAAACAAACATGAAGAGACGGACGACGCCTTGTCTGAATTCGCTGCCAGCGCCGCTGCCAGTGATTGGAACATCATTCACCATCATTAATCAAACGATCTTTCGCCATGAGCTTTCCCCGTAAATAGAGTTATAGGAAAATATGGAATTTAAAAGAGCTTTAAGTTGCTCCCATATACGTCGTGTCACGCGTCATATGCTCATACGAAAAGCCTATCAACACAAAATATGAACGCATACTAAGATGTCCCGTCCCGACTCCAATCGTGACTACTGAAAGACGGGATTGCCCTCTTAACCTATATATGTATGTCTAAATTCCCTAATTATGATGTAAAGACAGGAATTTCCCCACTTTCACATCGATTGCGTTTACGGTCCATTGTCCAAAGTGTGTTAGTGGTAGACACAAGGCACGTTAGTTAGAACGTGACAGAGCTAATGGAGTGTTTAGTATTAGATTGAATGACCAAAGTAGCCTCTGCGCGAGTTCCTACACCCTCGACGAAGACTTCCACTTCTTCGTCTGGTGACTTCAACGCAAGTGAAATGATCTTTCGTTCATTAGTGCATAGCCTTCACGAAGAAGTCTTCACCTGGTGACTTCAACGCAAGTGAAATGATCTGTCGTTCATTACTGCAGCCTTAACGAAGAAATCTTCAGCTGGTGACTTCAACGCAAGTGAAATGATCTTTCGTTCATTACTGAGGCCTTGACGAAGAATTCTTCAGCTGGTGACTTCAACACAAGTGAAATGATCATTCGTTCATTACTTCAGCCTTAAGGCAGAAGTCTTCAGCTGGTGACTTCAACGCAAGTGGCCTGCAAGTTTCAAGGTTCTACACCTGAAGGCAGGGGTCTTCAGCTAGGGACTTCAACGTGAGCGAAGAATTATGTTTACCAATGGTTCTCCGAGGACAAGAAAGACTTTGGGTGCGAGGGTTTGGAGGCCATCTTCCGACTTGTTCTGTCCGGAGATGAAGATGCTCCCTAGCAAGAGACATTAGCATACGCTGTGAGCTTTCGTTTCAGGATCAAACTAGAAACTCCTCGAGTTCGTTGCTGACGCAAAATGTTCGACTCATAGCCCATACTAATATCAAGGACTTGTGCAAACAGCTCATTGTTCCTCTAATTAGAGAATAGCGTTTTCCTAAACTGCACTCGCCATCACAAAGTTAACAGCTTCCGAAGTTACAAAAGTGATATCCTGAGTGCACTTTTTACGTTTCTGCGCATAGGCCGAAATAAATTAGCACTTTATAGAACAGCCGACCGCACAACACTCCTGCCCGTTGCTAAATTACTTCCCGTGTCGCCGTACGTACGTTACCATGCACGAGCGCCCCCTACCGAGATCTCAAGTTTGTTCGGTTCGGACGTCTTTCGCTTCGGTCGTTTACGGATCTTTTTGTTCTTCTTTGCGTTCCCCTCTTCGGGCGGGGAACGACGCGGAGCGGAGCAACAGGTCGGTGCCAGCGACGACGGCGCGGCGCGTCTCGAGTCGAGCCTGCGCCTGTGCCAGCCAGGCTCCGCGTCCGCGCCGGCACCGGCAGGCCAGCCCAGCCAGCCAGGCAAGGTGAAGAGAGGCCCGGGAACGATCCGGGAGGGGAGGGGAGAGGAGGCGGAGGACATATGCGGCCCGTGAAGGCAGTCTGCTCCAAGAAGCACCAACTGTCTGCCCGTACTCAAGTGCTGTCTGTGTTTGTGATTTTCGTGTGCATGGAAAAACGACGCTTTTTCGACTGAAATTCCACGCTTTTCCTGCGGTTTCCGTGAGTGTGAAGGTAGGTGAAAATTTTGACTCTTTGAAGTGTGATTACTTGGCCTTGTGGCGGACATGTGTTGGAAGTGCTCGGTCGTTCAGCATGGATGCCAAACGAAATAGGTCGGTTAAAATAAATATTCGACAATCTGCTCCTCAAAAAGTACTTTGTATAACAGTATGTATACAGTGATTGTATACAAGTGATGACATCCCACGTTTCGTTTACTAAGTGTACAACGTGCATTAAAAACATTGACTCAACGGGAGTGTTTTTCCTTACTTGCATTAAGTGGTCATTATAAGTCGTAAAATTAATATGTTATACGTATCCGCATTCACAGGAGGTTCAGGTTTTACAAAAAAAAAAGCGATATAATAACACGCGATAATTTTAAGGTTAGTTTTATTGAAGCTTATACACAAGATAGTTACATAGCTTGTATAAACAACATTATTGCGGTGCGGAAGGCTTAAATAAGAGATTTCCGTGAAAAAAATCGAGTGTGTTTGACTTCATGAAAATTCGCAATGTCCCATGATTATATTTAGGTCAAACCGTTACGTTCCTGTGTGATATGTTCTGACGGGTACTTTCTAGTCTAACAAGCTTTGTTCAACACAATAAATATTGATCGGAGCTAAGATAAATTACCACGTCCTTTCAACTAAACTGTGAGGTGTTTTGTTTCGCTCGACTGTAACGAGTAAGATGATGTTGAACCTCGGACAATGATCGTAATGCGATCCGTATTAATATACCTCCAGATAGGCGCACTCTAAATTTGAAAGGTCGAGTGTTCCTTTTGTGTTCTACCTTTCATCGCCGAGCTGAGCGATGTTCTCGGTTCACAACCTAACCTGATCAAGGGTTTAAGAACCCAATAGTGGCCCAGCCTGATGCTGCCTCTCAGCAGCAATTATACTGCCGCTGAGAAGAAAGCCGCATAAGGCTTAGTGACAGCCAAGCAAAGTGGCAGCGAAGTGAGGCAAAAGGCATTTCCACGCGAAGCAATGGCCAAGCGAAGCACACAGCTTTAAGACTAACCTCACTGAAAGTTACGGTCAATAATGCTCTTGGTGTCATAAACGAAACAAGGATGGATCGCAGAAGTGGTAAAGTCTAACATACAATATAATCCCATTCTAACCTTTAACGTATGAACTTCTAATGACAGTAACGACCAAATCTCTCTAACGTTTAGTCACTGCTATTGGTGTCAGATCATTCGCAAAGCAGTAATGAACAAAAAGGCACTACTTTGAAATGCCAATATTTTTTGCGATTTACTGTAGATTTCATACCAAAAATTGCTTAGGCATTTTTTTTTGAAATTCCGACTGAAGTAAAGGTTTTTTAACTTTAAAATTGAAAAGATTCTTAAAGAAATATCGCTTTTTTAAAATATACCATAAGCGCTTAAAAATTCACATGGGGGAAAATGCGGAAGAAACAAAAAGCAAAGAGCACTCACCATTTCTGGAATCCACCCCACCCCCCCAAAAAGGCGCTTTTGGAGTCCGTTTTTATTTTTTAAGTGAGTAATCCAATTTTAGAATAAGGCACCATACACAGTTGTGCACTAAAGAATTTAAGAGAAATTGCTCAACAATAAAAAAGATAAGTTTCTACTGCAATATTAATTCGATGACCAAAAAAGAATCAACTCCATTGCGGATCTTTTTTGAAGCAATCATAAAATAGATTCATTTTTCCCAATGTTAATTGCACGCTTCTCTTCGCGTGGTTTATTGTCTTTTTTCAAAAACAACTGCTTTGTGAAGAATCACCTGCACTTTGCCCTCCCCCATATTTGACGATATTTTGAAATCTCTCATGGGTAACTGGTTGAGTTTTTTTCTAACAAAAGCTCAGGTAGAAATAATAACGGAAGATATTCTATACGAAATAACGATCTTGGTAAGAAGAAACCGTTACTTGAGTCCTGGTAATTAGTGCGTTACTGTCCATTTACCTAATTAAGTGCCGATTTTGATGAAGCACGTCCCTCCTCCGCCTCCTCAACCTGACAGTTTTATAGATAAATAATCGTGTCGTGCCTTTCCAAATGTTTGCCTAGCCTCAACTCAAGGCAACTCAGCTCGTCGGGGCTCTTTTTAGAAAGATTAAAAATGTCGGCTGCTTGGCGAGCTTACTGTTTCTGATATAATCCTCTTGATAATACACGCGTTTGTTTACTAAAAATAAAACTGAATAGTTTCGTGTCTTTTCTACATTCCGTCCGCGCAAACAATGCTCTCACGTTTAAGCAACGTAAAAAAAATAATGAAAGAAGTTAATTACGAGTTAATTACTGTAGTGAACTTATTATTTCTTCGTGTTCTTTTGATTTTAAATCTTAAATATGCGAGCATCTTGCACAAAAAATAAGATTTGAAGAAAAATTGACATTAAAAGGTTTTGGTTCATGCTCTAAAAGAAATATATCAGATTCATGATTTTCCAGACAATTTTTTTTCCACGATTTCAAAAACACGAAATCATACGAAAAAAAAACAAACAAAAAACATCTATTTTACGGCCCCTCTGCAGCAAATTATTAATATTTTTTGTGTGTGTTTTAAATGCTGCTTGGTTAGGAAAAAAGTCAGACCCTCAAAAAAATTTATAACTTGAGAGCAAAAAAGTAAGAAAAAGGAAAAAGCACTCTGATACACAGAAAGGTCCCTGTGACACGAATTTTGATCTTAATAAAACACGCACGAGCAAAGAATATCGGTTCTATATTTTAAATATATTGTCTGATTTACGGGTATGGAACATAAACAAGAATCTGTGTAATTTTATGTTTGAGCTAGCTGAAAACGATCTAGACGTTATAAGGTCAACGCACCGCAAATGTTACACGACGCCATTTTAAGAGTATGCAGGCATCTTAATCGCTCTGGTATCTTAACTAAAAGTTGCCGCTCAGAGTCAGGGATACAGTCGCCGTATGACATGGTGAATATAATGCTAAATTTGTAAACCTCAGTGAAAATCGGTCTACTAATTCATCTCAGTGAACAGATTCTTAACAGTTACAATCATTGGATTTTAACTTCAATACTTCAGAGTCTAGATCAGAGGACAATAAAACAAAGATTTGAATCGAAAGGTCTAATTGATCTGATCGATTTTTACAAATGAAACTACTGCTTCAAATTGAGTTGTTAAGGGATTATAAAATCTCATGGCAATCACAAGATTACAGATAAAAAAAGAAGGTGTGTAGAAAGGGCTGGCAACACCTGTGTGACACCTCAGGGGACCTCAATCTACGAGAAGCGTCATAAACATAGTGTTTTATATCAGGGGCTGATAGCATCAGAGTGGCCATAGCTTATAGACAGACGGGAGCAGACAAGAACAATCGGGAAGGTGGAACAAATATTGGGCTCAAAATCGCTGTTTTGGCATATCCTGAGAGGCTCCTTTTATCGATCGAGTCGTAAAAAGGAGTGCTTACCTTTCTCGTCTCCATTTTATAGAGTGGATTAATAGCGATTGTTTATGTGACCACACGCGAGTCTAGGAAAAGGTTTTGTTTAACATGCCACCAGCGGAGCCCCCAGCAGTGGCGAACATTTTAGGTAAAGGTTATTTTCGTGTCAATCGGGTGAAATATGGCTGACAATAATGCCATAGTTCGCTATTTTACGAGGAAACTGATTTCACTTGAGTTCAAGGTCCGGACTTTTCTCTCCTCATCTTTCTTTATCATCTTTTTTCTCTTTTTTGCGTGGATTTTTTAAAATGTTGTCTAACTTTATTTGTCATGAAATAATTATCAAGAAATAAACAAACTGACGGTTCCCTCATGGCGACGTCACATTTTCATAAATTAATTAAGACCATCTATCTTTTTTATACATTCAAAAGCCTTCCTATTTTCATGTACTGAAGAGCATTAATTTGGTTTTTCGTCCATTAAAATAATATTACTTGAAACCGATATAATGCTTCATCCCATTGAATTTTTCATAGCTGCAAAAATTTTACATTTGTAAGTTTTTTTTTTGTTTTTTTCCGCTTAGGACCAGAAAACCCTCGATCGGTGTTTTACTATGCAAGAGAGAAAATTTGATTTCAGCAGGTTCTCTGCTTTTCTTTTATTCTTGCCGATTAAGAAAGTCTTAAGATCCAGAGGAGAAGTTTATTGTTTGTGAGCCCACCCTACCCGAGTTTTATCGTACGCCAATAAAATCCAAATCAAGGAGTAAATTACGGACACTTTCGCCTACAATGACATGGATTACAGGAATAAAAGAGAGAAATTTTCAGGATACTGTGACATTTTACATTAAGCCTCGTTATTATACACATCACATTTGTAGGCACCAAGGAAAAAAAAAGATTTTACTGAGGTATTATTTTTTTAGAACTTATACCAGTTGGCAAAAACTAGACACAGGTAGGCCTAGAACTGAAACGTGAGACGCAGCGCTTGAACTTAACGAAAATTGTCAAATTCTTAGAGAAAAAATTGTTTTTTTTTTCCCGTAATTTTTGCGAGTGAATGTTTATGGTAGAAGTTGGTTACCCTCTTATCGTATTCTTTCCATTTCAATTCAGTCATTACAATTCGCAAGAAAACGTCAGAAATTCTTTGATGTCTCGTCAAAGTCGCTTTACGGATTTGAAACTTCTGGGGCACTTTTTTCCAATTCAAGACTGATTTCGGTATTAAATGTCGATTACAGCTTGATCTGTAGAATTTCATAGAGATAAAGTTTCACTATGAGTTCTCAGCAATAGCGTTTCCTGGAACTATCAATGAGTTTAGGTCAAATCCTTATGATTTCACCGACCACTATCCATTTGTTTCAGGAGAAGAGACACGAAGATCAACTATGCAACTCCGCAGTCCATCACTCAGAAACTCCATGAAGAAACGGCGCCGATGAAAACCTCACAACAATCGAATGTATCCATTGTTGACCGCGCTTTCCCTATGCCCGAAATGCAACAATCAAGTGATAATAATGTCAAAGAAACCACAATGACATCTACATCGCCATCAACCAGCGTAGTAACCAACAATGCAACCGATCAACAAATCCACGACGCATTGTTGCAGAGCGTTGCACTCTCTCTACAGAACGCACTCGTCAATTCGATCCAGCAGGCGACATTGTTGCCTGCAACGCTTTTATCTAGCGGAACCCCAGCAAGTGCCGCTCTAAATCTGCAAGCGCTGGAATCTTACTTAACGTTCCAGCGACTGGCATCGTCACCCGATCTCCTCCGACTAGCCACTGCCACCAGTCTGGGTGCTGTGAAGACAGCACTAACTCCAAATGTAGCTCCGAGCAGTAGGACATCTTCGCCGAGGCCTTCGCCAACGACCCTGGCTCTATCGGACGACGAGCTAGGTCTCCTGGAAGATTACGAGGACCAGGATGACGAGGAAGAATCACCGGGTGCCCTGCCTTCGACGTTCCCGGCCTTCCCGGGAGATAATCCTTACTCATCTGCGGCAACGGCTTCTCCAGTGTCCTCCAGCGCTGCACCTCTGGCCTCCTCAGCAGTTAGTTCATCAGCAGTGATCTTACCGCGGTCTCGGCCTAAGAAGCAGTTCATCTGCAAGTTTTGCAACCGGCAGTTTACCAAGAGTTATAACTTGCTGATCCACGAGAGGACGCACACAGATGAGAGGCCCTACTCCTGCGACATCTGCGGGAAGGCCTTCCGAAGGCAGGACCATCTTAGAGACCATAGGTGAGTCTCTTCATAATTTTAGTTTCGGTTAAGGTAGAAACTTGATTTAGAGACCAAAACGTCTTTTGGTGCGCTTTCCATAGACGTATTTTCCCTGCAGAGGGTACCAAGAAATACCTCTCACCGGAGCTGTTAAGACCCAAATAACATCACGCTCTGGTCGAGCTGTCCGTTGTGCGGGAGATTAGACCAAGAGGAGAGCTTTAAATACATATGTATATCGGGAAGATTCCTTAACACACAGCCTTCAAGCAAGTTTTTATAGGGTAGACGAGTTTCAGAATTATTCAAGTCCAAGTAACTCCAGCTGTAAAAATGGGTAGAACCACAGATGGTAAGGTGAAAGTTTCTACACACTAAAAAATGCTGATTGTCCTCCCCTCCCAGCAAAAATTCCAACCGCGGTTTTCCAAAGGAAATAAGATTTTTGAGGAAAGGAACTTTATAGCTCAAAAAGAGTAAAAAGTTGAGTATTATTTCCTCTTTTAAAGAAAAAATCGTCTATACGAAAAAAATGATTCTCCAGGAGTGAACTTTACTCCTGCTGCGTTCTGAAAACAATAAAGCGCACAATTAGTGAGTAATAACTCTTAAAGCCCTAGTTTTGCTATTGGTGTGTTGAACTTGAAAGAAAGCCTCCTACACATTGAATTAAGAGAGCAATTTTGGAATCGGGTGGACTATGATTAGCAGAGAATAATTAAGAGGAAAGTTTCGAAATAGCAAAAGGTTGACGCGTGCTTGTTGCGCGATGACGACGCTGGCACGAGAGAAAACCGGTTCATGTAGAGGGCGTAGGCGTTTCGGTGTTCGGGCCGTCGAACCATCCGAGCAAAGTCATCCGACAGTTTGGCCAAACGACGTAAAAATAAACTCCCTGCTCAACGAGTGCTTGTTACTTTCAACACCGCTTCTCTTCTTCCGGTGGTCAGATCAGCTTTTTACATTGGACACATCCGGCTGAACGGGTACCATCGGGTACTACCTAAGGCGACGATGAACAACGCATATTAAGCGTGAGGGTGGAGACGGATAAGGCACTGCATGATACTGCCTCACTACTCAGTGACGAGTGTCGTTGAAGCTTTGAGGGAAACCGAATGCCAAAGCGCACACTTTGATAATCAACAGCATATATATCCATAGGGATATCCCTATGAGTTACATATCAGTGGATGAATTGAATGCGTCCAATGATACATATACATTGATACATACAAGTATATATCATTGGACACATCATACTGGACACTCATATATATGCAATGATACATATTTTCAGTATTTCGGGTGTCCATTCAGAGACATTAGTATATGGACGTGGACAGCTATAAAAATATTTACACGGATTCCATTCATATATACCGCCCGTAAGTGAAATCTATTCTTGTACTTGAGTCGATATTTGGTTATCCAACTAAGAGAGTCGAGAAAGATATTCATAGATATTAGGATATCTAAGTAAGAATATCAAGAGGCCTATCTATACGTGTTTACTGCGATTCTGACGACTGTAGGCTTTAAGGATATTCACGGATATTTTCGCACGCATAACTTTCCAGATGAGCAACCACACGCATGGCCATATCTGTTCCTCGAGCAGGTAACTCAAGAAGGTTACAGCTTTTTGGCCGACGAAAACTTACTCAATACTAAATTTACTTTAACATCTAAAGGATCAGTCGTCTTGCCGGTAACTCGCACGTCCAAAAGTTAATATACTTACGGTGCAAATTAGGAGCCCCAAAGACACAAACATAGGCAACAGCACGAGAAGCGAAAGATTTTAAAGTTGCTCTTCTATATGATGAGTAAATAAGTGATCGGGAAATCGTATATCTGCCAAGATATTTCTCCTCCAGTTTGCTTCTGTCGACACTTTATGAGCACTTACTCAAAACGAAAAATGTCATTTATTCACACTATTTCTGCAAAAATATGCGTTATCTTAACTAGGTGAGACTAATTTTGTTCCACAATACCGTTTCACCATATCAAGTCTAAAAAAATCGTGCTGTGTGACAGTCTGCAAATACATAGCCACGACTGAAATTCTTTTTTTAATATGTGAATTCTAGGAAAATTCGACCACAATTTGAACTAAAAAAAAAGTATAGAAATAAACGACAAAATGTATGTGTTACTGTTTCTTCATCTGGTATTTTGGCATTTATTACAAAGCCGAACGGAACACGACACGAGGCACCCAACTCAACTTAAGCTCTTTTTGCCAAACCTAATGCCCTTTACTTAGGCTGAATTACATTCCTTGTTCCTCGCTTCGAGACTTCTCCGCTCCGTGCACGTAAAGTTAGGTATATTAAATTACGTATCTTGTGCCTAGTTCCAATTTGGTTTACCTTCCAAGCCAAGCAAAAACTCCAACTCGCTCAAGTATTTCTCGGCAACAGATCCGTTAGTACCATTCCAGCACTTCGCCAATTAACTTAAAGGCCTTTTGGCCATAAAGAGACGACGTTAATCACTGGAGAAGCAACAATCGCAGGAATTCATGCATGACACACGTTCAACATAGTCTAATACATCGAGTATTAACAGTAAATAGCAGTTTATTGGCCGTGTCCAATTCGTGCCCGCGCCATCGGTCATGAGCGTCCAGAGAGCGAGCGAAATAATAATTTACTGCGGTTTCATGGGAGCCGATGTCGTCCTTTATCCTTGTTCAATGATGTCGTCCTTTTCATTGGCGCTGATAACTCTAATTATGATACTGCAGTTTGCACCCAAGTTTTTGTGGCTACGGGTCCAATAAAAGAGTTCACCTTAGGTCAAAGTCGTTTTGTTTGCCATGAGATGTGTAATGGATCGTCGAAATGTATCTCAGAGAAGAATTTAACCTTTTTGATTTTGCCGATTTGAGCCCGCCACCAAGAAGTCAGTATTTAAAATAAAACGGGCTGAATTTTGTAGAATGGCTGTTTAGAGCTGATTGAAATCGTATTTAAGGCGACGCCTAGATTGGTATTTGGGGTAAAAATTACCGATTAGGTTAGCAATTCTCATGAATTCATATTTGCGCTAGGTAGAGATGAACACATTGGAAAAAGAGGGATCGTTTTATTACTTTTTTTTGCGTTAGACCATGCAACTCCTAATCCAAGGCGAATCGAAAAACTCGACCATTAATTTTTGGCTAAGCTACAGTCTTACTATTCCATTTCTAAATTGCATACCTACAAAATGGGGAAAGGTTAGAAAGAATGCCCTTTATATTTCAGCCACAAAGAAAATTTTAGTGTGAGCCTCTGTAAGAAAATAGATAAGAAATATAGTAAAAAACAAAACTGTTTTCTTGACTGAGAAACAGGAGCTTTGTTTGAAATCTATAAAATGGAATCTGCAATAAAATATTTTAGGTAGGCTTGTTTAGTTTCAATCTGCGGATTCTTTTAATTTTTGTTGGTATCTGTGCAGGCATGTATGAAAAATCGCCAATAGCCAGGTAGAATTTGTATGTTGAAATATAATAAGGATAAGGCTACGTATGACATTAGGGAAAGTTTTATTGACACCTGAGGCGGGAAATGACAAAGTTTTCTAAGCGCTCCTTTCCAGACATTGCTACGAATTGACACGTTTAGTCTGAGCAAAGTAAAAGATTTTGAACATAAATTATGAGTTATTCTCTTTTAAATTCCAAACACTTTCGAAAAACCAAAAAGACGAAATCTTCCTCTTCCAAAGTCACATTTTGGCACACTTTCGGTAACCGATCACTTATTTGTTCTTATTTCATTTTTCAAATATCACCTAAATAATACGCTACTCCACTTTTAAGGATAAAAGAGCTTTTTGCCGGCATCTATTTATGATACTACTAAATTACAGGTACATAAAATAATCCGATCCATGGATAGAGAACTTCCAAATTAACACGACGCGATAGGAGCCGTTACGGAAGACAGAAGTGCCTTTTATCACATACTTTAAATTTTGAATATACTTTCTATTCCTTGACGTGACCTGACGCCGCGGGCCAAGCGGAGTGTCATTAAAGCGAGGCACCTGACGATATAACCAATCGTCACCGAGCCTCACCACTTACTTATAGGTTACCTGCCTGGTGCCTCCCTCCACTCAGATTTACGACGATAAGACTACAACGCAAGAGGGAGAGAATGGACCCAATAAAATTTACTGCAGTGTAGTGTGCGACGCCAGAATGATACACACTTCGCTGCACAAAGGGCAACTTTTTTTAATCGTCGCCGAAAATCAGTATTTATCACTTTTTTGTTAGTGCAACCATATCCCTTTTGCCATATGCGCATGCGCATGCTCATCAATATGGCGGTACTTGTCAGAAGAGTATACAGTATTTCTTGTTTTCGATGTTGCAGGTATATTCACTCCAAGGAGAAGCCATTCAAGTGCAACTCCTGTGGTAAAGGCTTCTGCCAGTCGAGGACTCTGGCTGTTCACAAAATCTTGCATCTTGAAGAATCCCCTCACAAGTGCCCCGTATGTAGTCGCAGTTTCAACCAGCGCTCCAATCTAAAGACTCATCTTCTAACGCACACAGACATTAAACCCTATCACTGTGCATCGTGTGGTAAAGTGTTCAGGAGAAACTGCGATTTGAGAAGACACAGCCTGACGCACAACCTGGGAGTGGCTTCCACCAGTTCAGGAGCACGTTCGGAAGACGCAGTGTCTAATTATCAGGTTCCAGATGAAGAGGATGACGACGATGAACCTATTATAGACAAGGACGAGCTTAATCCTTTGCAGGAAAGGATTCCTGTTTGAGTGAAGAGTTGGATGTTGATTTAGGAAAATACTTGTTAACGGGCATCGCTGTCGTTAAATAACATACACGGTATTTAAAAGTCCTGAATGCGTCTTTTGCTGATTTATTTTCAG
>Ga0058701_10002775_pt1 | contig 13503 bp, 9 predicted proteins | sample AgamicOrMae_FD_97039 | JGI IMG/M metagenome (GOLD analysis project Ga0058701, IMG submission 97039) | Agave microbial communities from Guanajuato, Mexico - Or.Ma.e | ecosystem: Host-associated > Plants > Phyllosphere > Phylloplane/Leaf | place: Guanajuato, Mexico | collected 2012-06-04 | reverse complement strand
TTTTTTTTTTTTTTTTTTTTTTTTTTTTTTTTTTTTAGTTCACTTAATTGCAAACATTGTCGTAAACTGTTCTGCTGCCCTTCAATCAGCTGGGAGATAAGGGAGATGCTCAGAGCTAAGCTAGAAACGCGTTGTCGAGATATATTCTGTGATCATCCGTTATAGGACCTACCCCACCCTATAGGATTAGGAATGTCCATAGGAACATGGATTAGGAATGGCCCCTTCGGGTAGAAGGTCTAAATTTCACTTCCGTAACTTTTGTAGTTACCATTTCGAAATAAGGATCGAGTAGCGAGGAACTAAGGTTCACAACGTTGACTGACAACCGTCGGTCAACATTACGTGTGAGGTAGAGAAAAGCCTTAAAAACTTTATTTATAAAAGCCTTAAAAACTTTATTTATAATTTATTAATCCACGTATCGGTGCGCCCCCCTCTTCATCTTAAATTTTAGTATTTTGCTTACAATATACTCCAGGCGACGTAGGGGCGCGCGTTGGCATTTGCTTTGCATTCCTATTACCTAACAGCACTTGCGAACGAATACTCGCTAAGAGTCGTCATCAGCGACAAACTGAAATTCGGCCTTTACGGATTTGTATAACGACCTAGCTGTTAGGAAGATAATATAACGAAAATTTATCTCAGAAACTTCACTCTCTCGCTAAAGTGCTAATGGTAGTTGGAAGCATTGAGGATAGGCTGATATTAACGACACCTCTATAATTTATAGAAATTTGATTCGGTGCACGTATAAGGAACAACGGAAAATTGGATAGGAAAAATGTGGTATAGTCAGTAATCTATAAGTTTACTTCCTGTTGTACCGTGGTTGGAGATGTAATTGCACTATTACGATTAACGACATACCACCGCATTGGATAGGTTTCCGGCGCCTCGCTTCGATTGGCTACGATTGGTTAGGTCATTTTAGGTGCCGTGCACCTTGCCTAATGTAGCTTTCGACAAATGGTAAAGCTCCAGAGGTAGGAAACGCAATATTGAAAAATTCGATCGTAGGAGTGGATTGTTCGGCAGCACAACAGTTTACCAGTAATTTTGAGCACCGGTTTGATGACATGCACATGTGGTAATTCTTTCGCTGTGCAGGTGTCGTAGAGATAACTACAGGATGTATCAAGAAACAACGAACCGGAAAAGTGGATTTTATGACGGTCAGGACTACGGCAGAAACTATAGAACGGAATACGCGCGCGGCGCGGATTATGACAGAAAGTATGTTGAGCGAGGAAGCTTGCTGGAACGCGACAATCTTCGCGTCTTTATGTTATGCCGTTGTTGTTCTTTCTTTTTGCAGAGAGACGGATTTGGAGTCGAGGGAGCGCCACCGAGAGCCCTGGGATCGCCACTCGGAGGAACGGAGAGACAAGAAAGACGGATTCAAGCCTCTCGTACGAATAAGTTTCATTTATATGCGACACTTTTCAAATTTCCGATTTGAGGAGTGTCGACATGGTGGGATACAATGGGCTAAGATAACTTGAAAGCAACCAAGCTAATCCTTAACCCACTACCGCACAGCGATGACATTCGGAAACAGAAAAATTTATTTTAAAGGATCTTTTCAGTTCAGTATTGTCATAATTTAAAAAATATCACCCCTCTGGAAACCTGAAATTTGATCATTTAGACATTTTTCAAAGCTTAAAATTTCGTATTTTAACGGGAAAAATCCCTCTTAATTTCTCCTAAGCTGGATTTCACTCAAACACTTTGGGTTAATTAGCCTAGTTTTTATAATCTGCATTCAGAGATGCTGCAGTGATCCTTGCTGGGACGTGGCACTATTTTGAATTTTAAAAGGATTTCAATCGAGAGGTTGTTTGGACTTTGGCGCTTTCTTCTTTTAACCCACTGTCGCCCAGCGATGCCGTTCGGAAAAAGAAAAATTTATTTTAGAGGATCTTTTTAGTTCCGTATTGTTAAGATTTAAAAAATATCACCCCTCTGGAAACCTGAAATTTAATAATTTAGGTACTTTTCAAAGCTTAAAATATCGTATTATAATGGAAAAAATCCTTCTAATTTCTCTTAATTTAAATTTTACTCCAAATACTTTGGACTGTTATGGGTTAATGGGGTTGCAAGAACGAACATAATTTGCGTGAAGTGTCAAATAACCGGGAATGTGTGTGTGTGTGTAGGCGCCTCCTGAGGAGTCATTCGAAGAACGTGACCGCGAGCTGCACCGTCAGGACAGCTCGGAATGGCGGGACAAGGAGAGCCGCGACATCCGGGACATCCGCGACGTGCGCTTCAGGGACCAGGACGTCCGGGACCAGCGTCGGGACAGGGACTTGAGGGACGACCGCGACGAGCGGGACGTGCGGGCCATGCGGGAGCGCGAGCCGTGGGAGCGCGGCCAGCGGGACCGGGACATGCACGGGCCTAGGGGCGGGCGCGGCGACCCGCGGGACCAGCGGGACCTCCGCGACGACCGGGACAGGCCCCCGAGGCCCGACAGCCGGGACAGCCGCGCCTCGCGGGACTCCAGGAACTCGAGAGACTCTGGCCGGGAGGACGGCGGCGGACCGCACTTCCCGGGGCAAATCGCGTTCGACGTCTACGACAAAGACAAGAAGCGCTTCTTCAGGGACGGGCGCAGAGAGGTAAGTTGCGGGCTTCCTTCAAACGGAAGTTCCTCCGCAATCGGAAGTGCTTATCTCCTCGCAGCGGAGGGACTTCGATCTGCACTGTATAGTTCAAATCAGATGTCGGCGACCCCTTATCAATAGGATTGCGGGTGGGAGATGACTTAAAAACGCCGGTGTGTAGTGAGTTGTTGGTCGTTGTTTTTTTTTTTAATTTAGAAAATGAGTGTTGATGTTATTAGTTTCTATAACTTTCTGCGATTTTTGAACTCTGTATCAGTAATGTTCGAGCCGCAGATGCTGTGACAAAACAGCTCACCAAATTTGTACATAATAATGACTGATTTTATCAAACGTGGGAAGAAATAAAACGAGGAATCCCTAGCTACTCGAGATCTCTACTGTAGGAATTTTGGAGATATTGAAAGAGAAGGTAGGAAACTTGGTATTCCGTACAATTGAGCTTCTAATTACGCTTAAATATTAAATGTCCTTGGGGACCAGAGCTTATTTTGTCCTCTGGGAATCGGGGTAGTACGGCTGTCTTTTCTGCGAAGAATACGAATCTGTCGAATCCCACGAAATGGCGAAATTGTATGATGGCCTGTGAAGGTTACATCGTTATCTATAAGTGCGATAAGTGACGCCCAGTTGATATCGCGCGCGATCGATGACGGGACGGGCGACAAGTTTTTTTTATTTTTACGGCGTGATCAAAATCCCAAGGGATGCAAGGTGTTATGGAGACGAAGGGGGATTTTTCGGAAAAGCCTGCCATGCTTGAATTGAACGCCAGTATGAAATTGATGGCAGTTCCCTGACCCCAAAACGTGCACCGAGATTGGCCGTCGTTTTGCGCCGCCTTGCCATGTTCCGGGGCCCATCACGCGCGAAAAGTTGGAGGCGTTCGGAATCGAGAACGGCAGAGAAAATAGTTTCACGTCCCTGCGATCGGCGAGAGAGGTTTGTTGGGTAAGGAAAAAGTAGATTTTTCGGGCTTAAAAAGCGGATTGTGTTACTGTTTGTAGGGAGATAAGTCGGACAGGAAGGCGACAGACGGCGTAGAGGGGTGGCGCTCCTCTGCTCAAAAGTCGGCCGATCTGCAATCAGGGGCCAAGCCGTGGTCCGACCAACCCTCTCCCAGTGAACCCGACTCTGGTCGGCAAGACAAAGCGAAATCAGCCGGAGACTTGGACCGACCAGGTAAGATAGCCGCTTGCTCCTCACAAGGACGCATTTTAATTTTTAAAATGTCAGTCTTTAAAGGATAATAGAAAAAATTATGAAATGGCTACCCATCGCGATTTAAATGAGAGCTTTTTATTAGGTTGTCCTATTGCGAATCATCTCATAGGATCGTCATTTGATCTAGTTTGCCTTGCTTCTCCAGCATCTTGTCCTCACTTTGGTTGTTATGCCTGCAGGTCAGAAATCAGATCAAGGTTTGGATTACGACGCCTTGCGAGACCCTTACTCTGGGGACAAGTCGGACGACGCGAAGAAGGGAGGCCGCTCCCGAAGTAGCCGTGGAGGACGGTCTGCCGAGACGGCCAGAGGAGGGCCGAGGTCCGGCGCATCTTCGGGCCCCACGCCGCCGCCGTCATCGGCCGGTCCCGCGTCGTCGGGTTCCTCTCAGGCCATCGGCCCAGCGGCACCCGTCACGTCCGCGTCGTCGCCCGGGGCAGCGACCCAGCCCGGTGTCGGATCCGGAGGCGGTGCTGGCGCCGCCCCCGTCCCCGCCATCGGCTCGGGCGCCCCGAGCACGCCCGCCAGCGCCCCCATCGGCGCCGCCCTCATGGGCGGCCTCTCGGGCCAGGCGGCGAGCGCTTCCTCGGCGCCGATCAGCTCCTCCGGGCCTTCCTACCGCGGAGCCCCGCAATTCGGGCGCGGCGGGCCAGGGCGCGGCCGACGGGGCAGCGAGTCGGAGTCCGCCGACGAGATTTCGGCCGCCACCGAGTCCGGTAAGGACGACTCGCGGCACAGTGACAGCGGCAAGCGCCGAGGACACAGGTCGCCTAAATCGGGTGGACGCAAAAGTGACGACAAAGATCGTGTCGGGGATGGTGCGGGCGCCTCTCCGGCCAATTTGCGCCACGACAAGCGGCCTGAGGGGCGGGCGCCCCGCGATGCTCCGGCGCGCGCCGAAGCGCGGAACTCCCCGCGGGAGCCCACCAAGGACGCGGCCAAAGACATGAAGCGAGAAAGCAGCGACTCCCCGAGAGACGTCGAGAGGGACTCGACCGGCGATGCCAGCAGGGACGCGCCGCGGGACCCCTCCGGGCGGGGGCCCAACCGGGACTCCCCCAAGGACACCCTGAAGGAGCCGCCCAAGGACTCGGGCTTCGCGCCCCGCGGGGAGCCCTCCAGGAGAGGACGGGGGAGCCTGTCTCGTGGAGCGATGGGCCGCCGCATGGACGGGTACGGCCCCCCGCCGTCCAAGAGCCCCTTCGGACAGAGTGTGCTTCACGACAAGGTAAGCGCCCTCGACACACGTTACCTCTGCCTCACCCGAATCGGACAATCGAACTTGTCATCCTGAGCGTGTGAATTTGGCTTGTCCCCAGTCCGGAGATGGAGCGACCGCGGGCGACCACAGCGTGGATTCCTCGACGTCAAATGTGAATGCCGACCAAGAAATCCTCGGCGATGAGAAGAAGAAATCCCAACCGGTAAATATAGTGATGCACTTTGAAAGTAAGGTGGTTGCGTTTATGTAACATGTGTAATATGCGTTTATAGGCCTTGGGTGCCGGTGTGATCGGCAGCGGGCTGCGCAGCACAGTCGTCGGACCCTCGAGCGGCCCCGTCGGGGACATTATGAACTCGCTCATGGGCCCTCCTGGTGGAAGCGCCGGACCGCGCTCACGCAAAAATGACGGACGGAGAAAAGAGGTATTGAGACAGTTCCCACAATCCCTCCATGAACCTGGATATTAATTAAATAGTGTAAACTATTGGTAACCGCTTCTTGCTGCATTTTTGAGAGGATGCATTCTTACGGCGTTTGATTTGGTGATCAGGGTCGCCAGCCATCTCGTTCGAAGAAACTGACTTCCATGGAAGGTGAGGAAGGTGAAACGCCCTCAGACAACAGCGAAGCCGACGACCTGCGCCTGGAAATGAGGAACGGCGGAGCCTCTGGAGGCGTCGCCAGCAATCGCCGGGGAGGCCCACGAAATGCACCAGGCTCCGTCTCGGTAAGAAATAGCGCTCCTACAACCGAGCGCTAAACAGCGGATGCTCTTGGCAATACATTGTTGTTTTGGTGTAGATGTCTGGACAGTTTTGTCGGCTATCAGAGTAACCAATGTGGCTCATCTAGTTCTGAAAACCTTTTGAATTTCAACCATTTGAATTTGCGCCAATTACGAGTGATGAAAATGATGCGAGGTTTCCTTTTTTTCGGGGCACAGGGACTACAGTCTTCCGGGCAAGGCAGTGGCCGCAGCGGGCGTCGCGACCGTGACCGCGACCGTGACCGCGATCGTGACCGCGACCGTGACCGCAACCGCGGAGCGGGCTCGGACAAACGCGCGCCAGCCAGCGGCGCGGGCAACAGCTCGTCGGGCAACGGGTTCGATCGGCGTGGCGGCTCCCAGGCCAACGGCCGGCCCTCTTCGCGCCATCTCCCGATGGGAGGGAAACTCGCCCTGACGGGAGCGCCCAGCCGACTGGACGACGGCAAGCTCTCCGAGCCCTCGGCCGGCTCGCAGATCGGGGCGGATCTGAAGGACAAGAAGGCCAACAGTGTCGACGAGAACTATGCCAACAACGGCTTCCTGGAGGTGCGCAGCAAGAAGCCGGGCAAGGAGCCCGTGGGGCGGCCCGGCCCGCCGGGCTCGCAGCCCTCCCAGGCGCAGGCTGGCCAACCGGCGCAGCTCGCCAAGGACGACAAGGGCGGCCGCGGCGGCAAAGGGCTCCTCGGATCGCAGCAGGGATCCGGCCAGCCGGCGTCGCAGTTCTCGTCCGGCCCGTCCAGCGTGAAAGGCCAGTTCGATCGGGCCCGCACCGCGAAACTGGCTCCCAGATTTGCGAAGATGAGGGAGAATAACAGACTTCAGAAGCAGCAGCAACAGCAGCAACAACAGCAACACGATGTCAACGAGATGAACAAAGTGAACCATAACGTCAGCATGTATCCAGTGAAAGGTAAGTTGGGCTCACACTGCTTGCGCTTTCCTTGCGAAGCGTCACGCCCAATGAGAAGCTCCGAGCTAAGCGGGGTGCTTGTCCTTTCCTGGTGTTGATGCCACTGCGCCTCGTCAACCAACCAGGTGGCAGCTGGATGCCCACTCTTTTCCTCTTATGGTCTTGTCGAGTAGGGAACGCTTTGCTTACCAGCCTGTCACCTCCGATACCTCGTCGAAATGATACGTTGCATGCGAAGCAGGGTCACTCATACTCGATGCGCGTATGAACGCTGGATTTCTCATACTGCGCATGACGCGGGAGCAGGCCACGGCCAAAAGTGTAACTCTTGAGCCCGAGTCTGTAGGGCTTTTGTTTCTATCCGGAATCCGGTCGTAACGCCTTAGGTAGTTTCTATCAAGCCGGCTTTTGCCAGTCTTGGTTAAATTGTCGACTCGTTTGGAGGAGTTAAAGTTCGACTCGTTTGGAGGGTCCCGAAGAAGGGCCTGGGTAGGCTTTCCTACCTGTAGCAGCAGTCCACGTCCATTTTGAGTGGCAATGATGGCCATTTTTCCGAATCAGCGTGTACCGTTCCTCCCGTAGTTAATGCTTGGGATAAGCCCCTCACTACGACTTCGCCTGCAGGGCAGCTGAGCGGCGCTCTGCAGCTGAGCACCGGCATCACGGATGCGATGGAGGTGGGCGAGCACCCCGCCGGATCGGGCGCGAGCAGCCAGAGGAGCAGTCCGGCTGTGGATAAGCTCGGCCGCGAGGTCCGCGGGGACGTCGTGAGCGCCAAGGAGGCCGCGGCCGTGGCCGTCCTGGACGGCAGCTCCCCGCCGGTGCAGACGATCATCTTCGAGAACACCAACTACCGCCAAGGGCCGAGTCCCGCGGACGCGGCCTTGAAACCCAAGATCGGTAACCATTTGAAGAGCCAAAAGCTGGACCGGAATCGAGGTAAGGAAGTGTCTCTGCTGCTGCTGCTCCGTCGTGACCTCACAGAAGCACACGGAGAAATGCAGGGCTTGTGTAGCTGAACCTGGTCTCGCGTCGCGCGACCGACCGCTTACAACATGTCGGTATGAGAAATCCAGCTTCCGAGATCGGTTGATAGGTTGACTCAGCGCTCGCTATTCTCGCTTGAGAATAGAATTCCTGTAAACCGGTGCATGCGCGTTGAGTACATTAACAAAACTCATAACTCTGGAAAACCAGCAGATTGTTGCATGAAAGTTGAAATTGACGTACAAAGTGGATCTGGCTGGACGCTTTCGACTGGGCCTAAATTTGTATTCGCTCGAGGTTTGTCGGAAAGAACGGCTCGTGGAATGCTTGTTCGTGTTTGCAGGGTTGGAAGAAAAGCATGCGAATGCCGGCATCGGCTTCGACTCGAAGGCCGACACCCTCGCGTTCGCCAAGAGCAGCGAGGACGGCGTCGATATGAAGCTGGACTTCGCGTGCGACTCGGACCTGTTTACCCAGCTGACGGAGGACAAGGCCAACAAGGCCATGGCGCTGCCCCGCAGCATGCACTCGACGATATCCCCGTCCTCGGAGTTGGACTTCCGGATCGCGTCCGTCAAGAAGGTGTGGGAAATGCCTCCGCTGCTGGAGCAGCATGGCGACGACAGCGGGGCGGTCTCCACCGGCCCGTCGTACTCGTCCACGTTCGGCAACGCCGTCGAGCCGGCCCTGGACCCCTCCACGTTCGCCAAATCGGTCGAGAGTCCTGGTGTGGTCACCATGGACGACAGCGCGGCGGAAGTAGCTTACAGGTGAGCTTTTTAATTCCGTTCTCAAATGGTCTGACTAATGGTCCGGAATTCGAGATCTAATTTTGAACGTTGTATGTTTCCCAGTCCTGGACCTCCGAACAGTTACACCGGTGCAGCGGGAACAGTTCAAGGCATGATGAAAACAGACCCTACGTCGTCACCGAAGGTAGGCCTTACTCCAAGATCGGCGTACTCCAAGGTAGATCCCCAGGATGGAGCACATGTGAATGGGTGTTGCTTTTCGCAGGTGAAAGCCCAACAGGCGCACCCAGGCCAAGGCCACATGTCGCCCCCGCCGTACAATTCGCAGCCCGCCAGCCACATGGCCAACTTCCAGGCGTCGATGAGCGGAACGGCGCAGTTCGGCGGCATCTCAACCATTCCGTCACCGCCCACTGTCCTTTTCAACTCGTCCCAGGCGGGCATGTACCCAGGCTTCATCGACGGGAGCCAAGTCCTCAGCGGCGGTCAGTCACTTGGAGGGCAGCCGCTGGGCGGTCAGCCTATGGGAGCCCAACCCTTGGGGGGCCAACCCTTGGGGGGTCAGCCCTTGGGGGGCCAGCCCCTCGGAGGCCAACCCCTGGGCGGTCAACCCTTGGGAGGTCAACCCTTGGGCGGACAGCCGCTGGGAGGTCAACCGCTGGGCGGGCAACCTTTGGGAGGTCAACCCCTTGGCGGACAACCTTTGGGAGGTCAACCCCTCGGCGGACAGCCGTTGGGAGGTCAACCGCTGGGCGGGCAGCCTTTGGGCGGACAGCCTTTGGGAGGCCAGCCCTTAGGAGGTCAACCTCTGGGAGGTCAACCCCTTGGCGGACAGCCCTTGGGGGGTCAACCGTTGGGAGGGCAGCCGCTCGGAGGCCAACCCTTGGGCGGCCAGCCTATGGGAGGTCAACCTCTGGGAGGCCAGCTGAGCGCCCAGCCGCGATCCCAGTTTACGCAATTTTCACCCTATCAAATGTCTCAAGGTTTAAGCCAAACGTCAGCGTTCAGCCAACCCTCCCTTTATGGACCGCCGCCTCATCCTCCACCAGGTGCTGCGGCAGACTTATATCAATCGATTTCGCAGTACAGAATACAGGTAAGAGACCTCCCTTTCCAAAATGGGATCTTCGGGGATATTGCGTTCTTGGGAAGTCGGGGACTTTGGTTAATAAGGACGAGGGAAAATCGGGGAATTTTCGATCGCAACCCGGAAAAGTCTCGAAAATTTTTACAAACCGTTTACGAAATATGTTTACGAACATGTTTGTATATGTTTACAAATATAAGTGTTTTGCAGACTCAATTATTTATTATCTGAGTTATTTATAGTGCATATTTATTATGAAGGAGTGTACATTAGGGTACCAGAGTGTCTCAGGGTAGTCGCAAACCTGTTACCGAACTGCTGATGGTTATCAAACCTTTTCACCTTACTACCCCATATTTGTGACCACAGAGTATTCATCTATTCATATATGTATTTATTTATCTATATTTCTTTATCTATTATCTGATTGTTATCTAGTTGTTATGTGGTTGTTAATCTTTCATTATCTGGTCGCTAGTCACTTATAGTTTATATGTTGTTTATATTCATATGAATTTGTGCCTTGTCATTTCCGTTGTGAGGTAGGAGCTCTTATTTTTTGTACGGCCCGGTATAGAGCTTTTGCTCTTTGGGTATGATATGAAATAAAAGAGAAAAAAGGTTAATTTATGAAATTTATTATGTAAACGCAGGTGAAATTTGGTCATGTATTTTCAAAACCTAGGTTATGTATATTGCTAACCAGCTTTATATTGAGCTAGTTTTTTTAGCTAAATCATTTATAGGGTAAAGTCAGTTAATCACGAATTCCTGATATGATCGTGTATCCAAATCGTGCCATTTTTAGCTTCGAAAAACCCTGGTAGAATCATGACATTTCCCTTCGACCACTCCGCGAGGATGTTGGACCTAGTCCTGGTCTCTCCCCGCTTTTATCTGGTTGTGAAGGTAACTTTTCCAGTGTTGTATCGCCAACTCGGTTGTGTTGCAGGCCACAGCCCCGTTCGGCCAGTCCCAGCAATTGAATTCTAACCCGAGCACAGTGCTGATCTCGTCGACGTCCAACTCGCTGATGTCGCCCAGCGTGAAGGCGACGTCGCACTCAGCGCAGATCGGAGCGATCGGGAGCAAGGGCGGCGCCCCCGGGCCCTACCAGCCCTCCGGCCACCAGCAGTCCCAGTTGTACATCCCCTTTGATCCCCAAGTCCTGGGCGTGAATCAAAGCTACCTATCCAACTCGCCTCTCGTTCAGCGCGCTGCTCCTGTCCAGAACATCCAGCCCTCATCAAGCTTCTACTCAACTTCAGCAGGTGAGCTTCATTGTCGTTTTGACGGGAAGGGGGGCATTCGATAGCGCCAACGCCGCAAGCGCCAGTCCGTAACCGCCAACGCCGCAAGCGCCAGTCCTTAACCGCCAAACGAGAAAAGTCGCAAACGCCAAAGTTCGTATAGGTTAAGTTAGGTTAAGTTAGGTTAGGCTAAGTTAGGTTAGGTTTGGTAAGGTTAGTATTGCGGTTAAGACCTTTGGCGTTTGCGACTCTTCTCGTTCGGCGGTTTCGGATTGGCGCTTGTGGTTTTTGGCGCTTATGACAGCTACCCGACGGGAACTCTGCCTTCCAAAAAAAGAGCTTTTCTTTTTCATGTACTTGCTTCAAAGGCGGTGCCCCTAAAATACCAACCGTTACTCATTCTTCTATTTAAAAACAGTCTCCGAGGGTTTCCAGCGATGATTACTGTAACCAACCTTTTGAACACATCTTGGTTTTTGATGCAGGTGCGCAAGCGAACTTCTACCAGGCTGGGTCGTCGCTGCAAGCCGTCCAGCCGACTGCCCCGGCAGCCCAGCAACTTCACCAAACGGCAGCTGCATTCGGTTTACAGAGCTTCGGCTCCCATTCGCAGGTGAGCCCTTTCCTGCAGGTGTGTGTCGTTACATTTTTATCTTTCACTCGTCTTGTCGAAGTCTTCGTTGAGGTGGACTCGGAATCCAGGGCTGCCACTATCCGAAAAGTTGCGCTCAGATGAAGGAAACATCAAACTAACAGAACAATATCAAGAGAATTATTAATGAAAATTATTAATCGCCGTTTTTATCCTCGTTTGTTGGAGTTACTTTCTTCAAAATTTAATTTTTTGAAAACATTTGTATGGTGGCTAATGTGAGAGAGGGTTAACATTATTTGGATGCTGAGCTCAACTTTTCAAGTATCGTGGCAACTCTGGAAAGCTCGCTTTTATGAATATTCCTCGATGCCTGCCCTTGGAAAATTTTGAATCTTTGCATCTCAGAAAAAAAAATCTGGAGCAGCCATAAAATCTACAATGACGTTTGACAAAGCATCAATTGGGTATATCGATGAAACATCGTTAGCACGCAACGTGATGATTTGACTAACGTTTCGGTATCGTTTAACAGCTGATAGCATCAGCGGCTTGGAATAGCAGCGCTGCAAGATTTTAAAAAAAATTCAAACTCGCAAGATCTATTAAACCACTCGACAGTTGTGACCTAGATCTTGACTCGCTCTAGGGTAATGTTGCTGGGCGCTTGTGTATATCTCCGCCTTGCAAAGAGATCAAAAATACCGGGATTGGCATCGTGTGTAGAAGCAATTTCCTCCGTCCACCTCAAGTTGCAGTTCGACCGGTCCGCTTTCGAAAGCAGAAATGTTTTGGACTGATTTCGTCGTCTGCGTTGTTTCAGTTTTTGTCGCCTAACCTGCAACTGGTGACAGCCCAGCAACAACAGCAGCAACAGCAACAACAACAGTATCGCAACTCGGCTCCAAACTACTTGAAATCGAGTTTAGGTCAACAAAACCAGCCCCCTCCACCCCAGTCCCCGTCAGCCCAACAGCCTGATGTATTGGCGTCGGTGTTCTCGACGGGTAAGCGGCCCCCCACACGTAGCAAGTTTTAGTTGACGATAAACGTGCGGCAGGAACTGGTCGTCCTATTTTTGTTTCCTTCTAGAGATTAAGGTTGGCAAGCTTGTGCGAGAGAAGGGTGGTTGCGCTCCTGGAATATGAAAGGCATAGGGAAAAGCCTTGACTACTGACTTTGATAAAAGACTGGATTTTTAAAGCTTATTTTTTGCAATAAAGTATTAAAAAGTTGACAGATATAGTTTCTTATTTTGAATGCCTTTCTTTGCGAGGTTGGAATAACCTCATGAAAAGTTCCTTGAAAATGGGGAAGTGGGCGGTACGGTTTATTTTTAAGGTGGAAGTTTCTACGTCGAAGGTTTACTCTTTCTTCACCTTATGAGGATTAACGGTCTGCGTTGATTAGGTTAGATAGCGGCCGTGGGCCTCGCCAAGCTTGATGCCAAGCTTGATGCCGCTTACTTCTCGGCGGCAGTTAATGCCGTCGAGGAAGAAGCGGCACCAGGCTTGGTGCCTGGCGTGACGGCCAGGTTAACCCAGTCTAAGTTAAGTTACGTGCGATATACTCGCATTGGCGACGAAAGGATAATCACGAATTCCACCTTTCAAAGTTAGTCTTAGTATGTTAGTCTGGCGTGGTGTGCAAGTCTCTTGGACATAACACAATGACGATTCGTTGTATCGGGCAGCTGGAGACGGTGATAGACAATGCGTTGGCAACATCGTAAAAGCGATAGCGCCTTGACAAACTAGCTCTCAAATTCCGAACAAGGATGGAGGAGAGGCCATGCGCAACGTAGACCGTATGAAAGCTAAAAGCATTAGCTGAGGAACGCAAGCGACATTGTTGACGTAGATCCACACAGCCGGGACCCGGGTGAACCAATCTTACGACGCAGGTGAGACTGGAGCTTTGGAGAAAGTAATGATTGTTGGTGATTTCGCAGGATCGCAAGTGTCGTCTCCTAAATGTCGTAACAAATCTCAGCCCGGCCAGGGAGGCTCGCAAGGAAACCAAGGAGTGTCGCAGTCGTCGGGGCTGCAGTCCGGGGTGCAATCGCAGCCGC
>Ga0058701_10002774_pt1 | contig 13504 bp, 11 predicted proteins | sample AgamicOrMae_FD_97039 | JGI IMG/M metagenome (GOLD analysis project Ga0058701, IMG submission 97039) | Agave microbial communities from Guanajuato, Mexico - Or.Ma.e | ecosystem: Host-associated > Plants > Phyllosphere > Phylloplane/Leaf | place: Guanajuato, Mexico | collected 2012-06-04 | reverse complement strand
GCATAGTTGTATAGTCAATTTTTAACTAAAAACAAGTGTAAATCTTACCTAAAAACCTCGTGCGTTCAGCTTACTCCCTTAAGCACAGCCACGACCTTCTGTAAAAGTCGACAGAACTTAAATCCGTCGACCCAGATCGCGGGAAATTTGAATTGTGTGTTAATGCGTCCCAACGTCCCAACTCGCCCCTACAGTCCAGACTCGCCCCACTTTACGGTACCTTCCGGTGTTAAGAACGTTTCCAGAGCGTCGCACGCATAGGAAATCAAAACTCTCGTAACATACAGATGTGTTTAGAGAGCCATTCAAGAGCGATTTTTTGCACAAAGAGGAAAAATACTCTTTTCCTCCTATTGAAATGTGGACCGTACTAAATTAGCCAGAAGGAAATAATCTGCACTATACCCCCACACTCTAAGTTCAGAGCTGTGATAACATATCAGCGTTAGAACTTACTTCCAGAATTAGTTTGCCCTAGTCTAATATTCGTCTGATTCTAAAGGGAAACATAGCGCCGTCCCTTTTTACCAAATGAGTCTGACTGAGTGAGAGGACACTTCCAAAACGTCCCTCACAAAATTATTCATCACCGTAATCAGACGTACATATGTGTCTGCGATTAAGAAAGAGCTGCCATGTTTTCAAAGTCCGCGCCCTCCAGGCTACGTTTTATTCATACCCTGTTAAGGCGGTCATTATACGCCGAATGGTTCAACCTTTGAAACTTGAGACCATATTTCTACGATTTGAACAAAAAAATCGCCACAAAAAAGATTTAAAAAAAAGAGTGGTGGTATGCTCTTTCATCTCTAAATTATGAACGTTTAGCTCGTTGTTAATCCCCTTTATTTGCACGAACATGGATTCCGTCGGCTAAGCTGGAGATTACCAGCTCAGCCGACAAATTTTGTTGAGGATTAAATGTTTTACCGGAGGCAAGATGATTTCTGCTTGGCAATCTATTTCACGCTTTTATTCCTTTCTGGGATGCAGTGAAATAGAAGCTTTTCCCCGCGCATGGCCTGGCCTGTGCATGCTGCTGATAATAAATATAACTGTTTACTGACGCCATGACGTATGTGCAGCTTTCGAGGTGCGTTCCTGTAAGCTCCGCTTTGCCTTGCTCCCACTAGTGTGTCCTTTTTTTCTAGAGCTTTGTTTTTTGTTTATGATACCACCTTTCCCTCCGTTTTTGCTTAACAACGAAAGACACGCTGCTTGCTTTTAGCTCGGTGTTAGCTGAAACCGGAGCTTTGTTGGGACTTTCAAGTACTATCGCTACAAAAAGTTTTGGAATTCCTTATAGTGCAGGAGTAACCGTCTCGCTGGCGTGGTGGAGGGGAGGTTAGTCGTGATTGGTCCGCTGTGCGTCGGGGAGGGGGTTGGCCGAATGCTATTGGGTGTCATGGAAGTAGACGTCTCGCTGACGTGGAGGGGAGGTTTGTCGTGATTGGTCCGCTGGGCGTCTGGAGGGGGTAGGCCGAATGCTATTGGGTGTCATGGAAAGTAGCCGTATCGCTGACGTGGAGGAAATGTTAGTCGTGATTGGTCCGCTGTGCGCCCTGGAGGGGGTAGGCCGAATGTTATTGGGTCTACTGCGCGGGAGTAGCCGTCTTGCTTGCGTGATGGAGGGGAGGTTAGCCGTGATAGCCTCCTTCAAAATTTAGACTGGAACGGGTAGAGCATGGGGTAAAGATCTGTGTTTCTCTGACGACAGCAACCGTAAAGTTCCGGTGACCGAAAAGCACAAGCCGCGGGTAAATTGGCTCGAAGTGTTGGTCATCCGGCGGTCAACCACCAGCGACGTTAGAAACAGGTTGGAGGATCAAATCAGGCTTTAAAGGGCATGGAACCCTGTACAGGTCGTAACAGCGTTCGAATGCTGTGGCGAAGACTGTTATTAAGGCCTGCAAGCGTTGCAGTAGCAGAAAAGGTAGTTCGTGATAGTCCAGCTACGAGCTTTGTGTGAGATGGGCTACCTTGTTGTTTACTCGGAAGTGGGCCCCTGGCACGGATAATGCGCGAGTAATATCAGTAGTCGTTACCACCTCGACTTTTTCGGGCGAAGACCCTCTGGGAAATTGGAGGTCGTCAAGGTCTGATTGTCACGTAAAGCACACAACCTTCCTAGCCAGCCTCCTTGTTTATTCATGGTAATCCTCTGGGCCAGGTCTACAAGGACCATTCGACAAAACAATGTACCACGTTTTCATTTTGATATGTACGGTCATAAAACCACAGTCCCTCAGAAAATTCTATTCTCGGCAAATTTTAATAACCTTCTACTTTCTTTTTTTCTACCTTTCGTTTTAAACCAAACGTAGCGGTAGCAAAACAAGGCACTCGACGTAACCTAACCTAACCTACGTGGCTTTACGTAGCCGAACCTAATATGGAGAAATGAAAGGATAAACCAAGGCGACACACGATAGGTAGAAAATAAAATTTACAGTAGAGGTAGAAACCTCTAAAATTTAGAGTTATCCCCTACGTTGTGTTACCACCAGTGCCGCCGTTTCTAACCTGATTAATGCTGACTACACGCAAATATCCATTCCACGAACTGAAACCTCTGACATGTCTGGAATCTACTCCGAAAATGGGTACCTTTTGAAAATGTTTACATGATTCTGATAGGTAAGCTATGTCACTGACAATGTTAATTTGCAAAACGTTCTCTCTTTGATACCACCTACTTCGCTGATCGGATTGTTTTAGTCCTCACTGCCCTCGCTAATTATTCTGCAGTTCCGGAAGTATATTGATTGGTAACGCTTTAGATGTCGCATTTTCGACCTCTCGCCTTCTGTCTTTGTTAAGCATAGTTTTACCTTATTGCTATTTCGAAGTAAGCTGCTCCAGGCTTAACGAAAATCAAGTACAGCGAAAGCGAAAGTAGTTACTGATCTGCACGTAACCATGTTGCTCATCTTAATAATTATAAGAAAGGATATCGTATAACTTACACAGTAGAAGATGTATCTTTCAACGCCAACGTTACCGAAGTAGTTAAAATTTTGGTTAGACGTTGAAGAAAGTGATTGAAAGAATGTGGAGTATCTTCTAAGGATCATCTTGATCCGTATTGTAGCTTTAAGTCTCGTGGAGAACATAAGGCGGGATAGGAACACATTCAAAGTCGTTAAACAGTCGTAACTTGACCTGATCGCCTTTGAAAGCCTGGAATACAGAACATATAACACTCTTGCCGAAGTTACTTTCATGACTGATTTTCCCAGGTTCTGAAAACCCATGCTCTATGTTTTTGAATACCTGTTCCTATAACTCCTGCCCAAACATCGCAATATCTACATTTAATGAGCGCATTCTTGATTTAACGATAAAATAAGGGCTTTTCAAAGCGCAAAGAGAGTGTTCTTACGAAATCAGGGTAGGAGAATCTCCGCACGAGGAAGAAAGAGAGAAAATCCGGATACGTGATAACCCTTGAAGGTCTGACCGAACCTTGAGGTGTCAAGGAAGTGTATTACTTTGCACTTGCTGAGTAAACTGGATATCAGCTATTACCTTGACCTTGGAGTCGACGGAATAGGGAAGGTAAACAAATTGGTTTTCCGAGTAACACGATTTCGGGAACGCGTGGTTGGTTCGGAGAATGCCTTATATCCATGCAGTCAATTATCTTTTGTAGTATCATTTTTCGCCCTATTGCCACGACTTATGTGTATAGTAATTCGGCGACTTTGAATATTCAAAAAAGGAGACGATTTATAAATCTGTTGAGACTTAATTTTACGTACTCTTTATTTAAGATGGATGCATCTTGTACCATCAGTCAATAAAGTATTGCGCGCTCCAATTTTTTTACACCTCCGTAACTTTGAAACGGAGAGATATACGCAAGTAAAGCACCAAATAAAATCGTTCGATCTTCAAGAGATTTATGAATTTGATTTTAGCTTTTTTGTCGTATCTCGCTTCATTCCAAAGTTACGGGAGTTTAAAAAAATTGGAGCGCGCAATACATAATTGACTGATGGTACCGATGGTACTGCGTTTTGATATTTCGTATCAGTTTTGACGATCAGCAAAATACAATCGCTTTTGTTGTCGTAAGTATCCGCCAGGCTTGGTGACGTATTTTCTGACACATGATCTATAACCCTGTCATTGGAGTGATTCGTTGTCATGAGCTTTGCATTAACCCATAACAGCCCAAAGTATTTGAAGTAAAATTCAGCCTAAGAGAAATTGAAAGGATTTTTCTATTAAAATACGCAATTGTACACTTTGGAAAATGCCTAAATAATTCAATTTCAGGTTTCCAGAAGGGTGAATTTTTTAAATTGTGACAATACTCAACTGAAAAGATCCTCTAAAATATTTTTTTCTGTTGCCGAACGACGGCATCGCTGGGCGGTAATGGGTTAAACAGAAGTTAAGCATATCGAATGGTCAGTTCATAAAATGACAATGAATTCGGTCTCCACTGTTGTACATGTCGCTCTACAAACACTGAAAAGCAACTGTTAGCAACTCAGGGACTCCCGTATAAAATCAGCGGTACAAACGATATAATTGCGTAGTGTGTATCAAGTTCTCCAAACACAAGACAGGGCAAATGTAAGTACAATACCCCAAGGACCCCATTGCTCCATTCCTCGGCACAGTTGCTCGTTAAGGGCGCCGTTAAATGTGAAACTTATCGAAGTAAAATTCCAAGAAGGAATCGTGAGAAAGGTCCTTAAGATCATTTGTAGTCAGGTCGGGCTGACGGCGTTCGAGGACTTCAACTGAACAGCAGGTTGCTCTTGTAGAAGTTTCGAACAAAAGCGAGGGTATCTTTGTGTTCCATAGAACAGGTTCGACAAGACAAAGTAACGCCTTCCAAATGACAAAGTTTTCTCAATGGCGAGATACAAAACTTTGTGTTATTTAGTTTTGAAAACTGGCAAAAGCACCCGCTATTCATCGTGAAATATGCTCTTTTTCTGTACTCGAACGTTGCACTCGTGAAGGGAGAAGAAACTTTGAAGCGTTAGAAACATAGAGTAGTATCGACATGGGATGTGCAGCCGGTGAACTCATGGGAAACCCCTTGAGGAAGTGTTCGTTATACAGGGCAACGAACCTACTTAAGGTCTCTTACCAAACCTCTTGTGTAATGCGAAGGCAATTCTGGTTGGGCCTGTTTGTAATACCCGCCCATGGAGGTCCGATGGGACATCACAACTTAACGTGCCTTCTGGAAATAGACCTGACAACATTGGGGAGGTCGCAACATTTCACCTTCGGCGCTGATGAAACTCGAGAAGTAGATCTGTTTCGTTTACTTTGGGATATCTAGAATTTTCAACTACTGTAGATCGATAGTTATCGCCCCTAAGTTATACACTTCTAGCGACATAATCATACAGTGATCCTCTCTAAGATATCCTCGTTTACCAAGAAACATTCTAAACAAGATCAGGTCACGAAAGATTCACGTAGGAGTACACAGATCATTTCGTTTACCACGTTATTCTACCTTCATGAAAGATCGACGAAGTCTAAAATAGATCAAGATAGGATTGGTTTGACTATGCCTGAATATGTTAAGGTGCTTCATTTTTTTTCTTTTTCATTGCCTTTCTTTTGTCACCGCATGTTGAATGCTTGTAATTCCACCTGCATCGACTTAAGCTTAATGGCTGAAACCTGCACCATAGACAAGGAACACCCTGTGATTAGATGTCCCATTGACATTGCTGATAGGAGAAAGCGATATCCCCATTAACCCTCGTTCCCCGCACGACCCTTTCTCCAATAACCAGCAAGTGTCAAGATTGCTTCTCTCGTTCGGAAGGTGTTCAGTTACCTTTGTTCCTGATAGTTCACTTGAGCGGGGTCTGAATACAGCCTTCACCTCGTCCAAAACCGCAGTCCTGACAAAGGGTTTAAAAGGTCATCCTTGATTCCTTACGAAGGGACAAGACTAAGATATTGAGATTCTTCATTTCATGATTAGGACACATTGCTTTGCTTCTTGAAGCTGATGAGGAATGTTTCTGATTTGTTTTGAGCACACTTAGTCGTTTCCAGCATGCATTACTTGAAGCTTTTGTGTTGGTACCTCGAGAGAATGGCAGTATGTTTTTTTGTGGTCACTGTGTGTTTAGGGTCTCGAATCTAGAGAAAATGACCCATGATCTCCCATGGTTCGAAATAATGTGCATTGTATGCAGGGGTTGTTAACCCATGAAACACAGAGTGCTTTGTCGACATATTTCGAACGTACGTTTTCTTATTCAGCTTATTATAAAACTTCATGCTCTATTTTTTTGTAAATTAAATTTGGATTCTTCTCCAAAGTATCTTGAACATCTGATTTTTTTTAAAAAGGAGAGGCTAATAAAATTTATATTGCTACGTTCGGTTTTAATAGCAGCTTCTGAAGAAAATTATCCTAGCACGAAAGAGATATTTAAAATACAGTATTTAGTGTTGTACTTTTCGTACACTCCAAATTTGAATCAGTGAGAGTCTCTGACATGAAAATTCACCGAATGCAGAGACTCTCAGTGATTGAAATTTAGAGTGAATGAACTAGGATTGAGGGGACAAAAGCAATGGGAAGATACGGAAATCCTATCGAGTGGCAGTCACCATCATGGCCTTAGTGTACAGTAAGTCATGTACGGTGAAGTCTCGTTTATACGTTTTCGAAAGGGGAGGAAAAATACATGTAAGTGAATAAAACGTATAAGTGAGTAAGTCAAAAACTGTATAGTGTGTCCGCCGGGAATTAAAAAAAAGAAAACTAAACAAACCAAAACTAGGATGGGCCTAGGTATGGGCTTAAAATTTTCCAAAAATGTGTAACCGAATAATACGTTAAGGTGAATAACGTATAAACGAGACTTTGCTGCTTAACGGTATTAGAGGGAATGTGATCTGGGTGAAGATAGAAGTCAGGTGCACGGTAGGACGTTTTTTTTTCTCCGAAGGTAATCTGACTTCTGATAAATCAGGGTTTTGCCACACGATACAGCCAATTCACTAAATCAGTTCGCATTTCTGGTACTTTGAGAAAACCTTATTCCAGAGGAGGTTGCACATCTAGATGCAAGACTACCTCTAAACGCAAATAAGGGAAGTTTTGATATAGCTGTTAAAGGCAGTTAGTAGATGCGAGTTACGGAGTTATGTACTCCTTTTTTCTTTAATATTTTCCTTCACCTGGTTCGCCTCATTTCCTAGCCGCACCAAACTTTTGCGAACATTTATTCCAATTAAAGTCACAAAAAATGAGATCTCTTCCCTCTGAATTACCAACAGATTTTCGCGTTTTCTGCGAAGTTGTATTGACATCCTAACCTGAAAGCTTTGCAAACTAACTGTTCCCTCTTACACATGAACTTTACAGCTTGAACTACTTCGTCACGTCTGTTACACAACATTCTGTTTTCTCATTGAAATGGATAATGTAAATTCAAGGGGATTTATGCTGTCAACAATCTTTCCTTGTCTTGCAAAGAAGAATGTAACTCATTACCATTTTGCGTGCACACCCCATTATTTGCACTCCTTGTTTCTCGCGTGTATTAAGATTAAGGTCGTATCTTTGAACTGTCTTTCATTTCGTGAGACGTCTTGATTTCTCTTAACATCCCTCTGTTTTAATCGTATCCTGTAGTCCTTTTTTGGTATTGTATCAATGTAATGTTATTGTAGGAGTAAAATTTCCTTTCTAAAGCTTTTACTACTAAACTTTTAGCGTTTTAGCAGACAAGCAAATATTTTAAGCATTTGATATTATTCATGGTTTACATGTAAGCCCATTAATAATTCTGCTGATCCGATTTTTTCTTGTGAATACACGTTAAAATCAGCTCTTGTGTATTTGTACGAAGTTTGAAAGAAATTATGTCTGCAAGGAGAATCACAACATTGTCTCTGTTGCTGCGTTCAATTATTCCGTCGTTCCTTTCGTGATTTCAGACAACCACTCTCCTTTAATGCTCTCTCTACTCCCGTTTCCTGAATAATACATTTTGATCTTCAAATTAACGCGAAGAAGAAAGATTCTTAAAGCTTAATCTTTTCTGACGTTTCCAAGAGTGAATTTAAGGAAAGACTTCATCCCGCAGAAATAACTCCTTTTTATATTCGAAAACTGTGTTTCTTAAGGGCTGCCTTTTCCGAAACGTCCTATGTTCTCGTTAATATTTTTATTCTTACTATTTACGTAAGGTTATTATTATGAATGAATTAACAAAATCTATTATGGTCATCCACTATACTTTTTTCGGGCTGATTACCGTGTTACTTTTGTATACGAGACGCGTGTTTACTGTTTATTTTTCAGGCTGCGACTCAGATAGGTTTTTACTAGCAGTCAAAAATGTATTGACCGCGCCAATTCTTTGAACCTCCATAACTTACTCTAAACTTGAATCAGTGGAAATCTACTGATTCAAGTTTAGAGTGTAAATTTTAATGTTGCAAAATGCATTCCAGCGAACTAATGTTATACTTATTCTCACAATTGTGTAAGTAGCATGAATGATATTGAAGGAACTGTTTGGGGCCTGCCAACACTGACACCCGAGAGGATATTCGAAAGCTGAAGGGCGACTTGTGTTATCGGGGTGGTCACAGGTGTGAGGTTTTGCGGTGTGAGCGGGAATGCAGAGTCGTATATCAAAAGTGGAATTCGTCAATACTTACGCCCTGAAAGTGTTTTGTACGTTTTTGAGGAATTTCAGCAAGGGAACTCTTAATCAAGCGATGCTGTACTGGAGCGCGAGAAGTATCGGCAGTGGGAATACTTTCTAAGGATAACAGAAAGCGAACGTGCGACTACGAGGTGTATCAACCCAGCTCTTTCATTGGTGGATTCGCACTCAGTAGTTTGATAAACAGCATTTTGGTTCTCCTTCTGATCCACCGTGTTTCTAATCCTCTTACTTCTTTTTCTTTCCATGTTTTTTTTTTAATTCTCATTAAAGGTTATTATCATATTTTATTTTCCGGTTATTTTTGTTTTTAAAAAAATTCAAAAAATTCACCTGTTTCTTCGGCTCTATTTTTTCAGGCTGAGTGTAGAGGTTTCATACTTGCCTTACCCACTACAATGGGCCACAAAAGTCATTACCCCTGCTTCCATGTATTTCTTATGGAAGCAAGGGTCATGAATTTTGTGGCCGACTGTACATTTGAGTGCATTATGCTCTTGTCAAACGACTACATGTACCATGCAGTCGAGACCACTTGTAAAAACAGGCACTTTCAGCTGTCACGTCCAACAACCGTAGTCCTGTATACGTAACTTTGAAACGATAGCTTTTCCTCATACACTGGGTACGGTACCTATAAATAACTACCTCCGCCAAGGTTTTATCTTGTTGGCAGGTTAGGTAATAGAAGTGGTTTCGACTGTACCTTTAATTATTTTGCACACTATATTTTTTAATCTATGAATTTCCAGGAATCGGTTTAGTTGAGAGCGAAATTTTAGGCTTTTTATTAAATGAGCCTGGAATGGTCTTTCTCGTCGACTATACACAACTCTGAGTATAGATGATTTCACTTGCCTGTATACAGGTTGTTGTTGCATTGATGATGTGAACTAATATTTAACTGTGTCACGACTAATTAAGTGTTGACCAAAAGCGCTATAAATAACGCAACGTTCTCATCAAAAGAGGGCATTATGTTTCACAATATGTGGTGTCAGTGTTGTGGTCCTCTTTCTCTTGTCACAGGGCCATTGATAAACCTTTCTCTCTCTATTTCCTTTTTGTAATTAAACAGTCCATTAGCGTGTTTCTCTGTGAATTTTGCCAGTGCATAAGTTAAGGGTATTTTGCATGTTCAGTTGAGCCAGAACAGTGTTTTCCTGGGTAATTTTATTGTCTCTCACAGTCGGTCAAAATATCCATGAATAGATATCCGCATGACTATCCATTGAAATTCAGGGGGTATCTATGGGTTGCCATGGATGTACTATCCTCGAAATCATGGATAATGGAACTTAATGGATGTCCATTTAGACATTCATGCGTAAATATCTATGAATTGTAAAGTGAATTGTAATGAATCTTAGATATCGAATGGATATCCATAGGGAGTATCGACAGTTCAATTAATATCTACAGGGATGAAGGATATCTTAACGAATATACACACGGATTCTTTGATTTGGGAACCACTGTTATCAACTGAAATGCACAGCAAATTGCACAGCGGCTTTGTCTTGCGGAAACCTAATTTCCAATTAATTTGGCACAATGCACTAAAAATAATTAAAAAAAGTACAAAGGTCATCTAGACAGGTAAGTTGGTAGCGAAAACATAGATGAAATTCGCGAGATAATGTAGAAAATTGACATTTTGGAGTCAAACCAAAACTTTCTATTAAACTCTATTCTTACGGATAACTTATAGTTGATGGGCACTTTTAGTGTAATCCAAAAACCAACATAGACGCACCGTAATTGGAATAAGTAATGGGGTGCGTTGAAATTTTTTTATTTTAAATCACAATAAACTGACCCGCTGCGGCATGATGAACGTTCTAATGCCAACCATTTAAATCTATTTCATTTTCAACAAGTTCATTCAATTTCAATGTAAGTTATCAAATCGTATCGGTAGTGCGGACTAAAAACTTGAACAGCAAGTTAAGAAGAACCGAAAGGGAATCAGCCTCTTACAAGTGGGGCATTTATTTGCTACGTAGAACATAGTAGTAAGTAAAACGGGTTCTTGGTGGCGGTTATTCATTTTTCCGGCTTAGAAATTTCAATAGTCACAGTTTTGGCTATTTTCGATTCGAAACTTGTTTTTACGAGTTTTAACTATTAAAGCCTGGCGGTGGGTTACTATTGTCTAAAGCGAAAAATTGAAACTACCAATTACATACCTAAACGCAAAAGTTGTTTCTAGTTTCCATAGTAATTAACGGAGCAAAGAAGTTACAATTCTTCAAACCGAGTCAAAAATGTCCCCGTACTTAACGAAGGGAGATCTTGTCTGCAATGCCTCTATCGAATTTTAACAGTGTAATGTGCGTTGCTATTTAAAATCATTATTTATTTTCAGGTGTTTAACTGTTTTATTTTGTATGTAGTGATCTTTTTCATTTTGACATACAATATTCGGCATGAACAGAACAGGTTCTCCAACCCTCAAAGGAAGCTATCTTGAAAGGCGAAGGGAGAAAGCAAGAAACGTCCTATTAATCTATCAGTTGTGTTGTGTGGGAACTTTGTAATGTTGTTTGAAGGTTGTTAAAGACAGGAGAATGTTGTGCCCGCAGCCAAGCGCCCACCTGTGGAGGAGACGGCTAGCTTCTTGCAGTCTCTACTGGCAAGCCACGGGCCCAACTACCTCGAGAAGTTGTTCGGAAGCAAGGCAAGAGACTCTCTCAGCCCGCTCGGCGGAGTCGAGAAAGTCGCAATCCTCTTGTCAGGTAAGATCAGCCACTGGCCCTTCGATCCCTACAATGAAAAACCGATCAAATGAAAGGGCGTGTTTCAAAAACCAGTCAAGTGAAAGAGTACGTTTCTAAAAACGATCAACTGCAATGCATATGTAACATTTGATCGTTTTTTCAAATATCACCTTCACTTGATCGATTTTTGTAACTCGCATCTGTACCTGATCGTTTTTTCATTGGAGGGATCTTTATGTGACCCGGAAAAAGCATAATTAGCCAAAATATTGAGAGAACTTAAAAATCTACCCGAGTTTATAAGTGTGAGAAACCACGTGATTCTCCCTACACCCCCGGAAGCATGAACAATGAAACTTAATCTCTGTCTCTGATTGGATGCAACTCGGTGGCTCGTCGAAACGTAGAAAGACCTTGGCTGAACAGATTCAGGGATGTGATGGAAAGGAACGAGTGGTAATGATTGTTGTTGTTGTTTCAGAATCGCAAACGATTGAAGACTTCGGAGCAGCGCTCCATCTTATGCGATCAGACCTGGAACATCTTCGCGCCGTTTTCTTGGCCGTCGAAAATGGCGATCTCGGCATGCTGAAATCACTTGGAATTAAGGACTCGGAGCTGGGCGATGTCAAATTCTTCCTCGAGAAACTCATCAATACCGGCTTCCTGGATTAAAAGACCAACACTCACCATTTCTATGTTCCCTGTGATATTTTTCATTTCTTTTAATTTTCTCGGCTGAATATTGAGAATGAGGCGTGGACGGTTTTTTTAGAGAAAGAAGTCGGGAAGTGTACAAGAGGTGTCTTTTTTTGAAGGATACTTTCATCTTTTCTTCTTTAATAAGAGTTTGCAGTTGTATATTTTTGTGGAAGGTTTGCTCTCTGTTGACAGTCGGGGGAGTGCATCACCTAATGAAGTGTCTTTTCATTGTGGGAAACGAAGGATTAGAAAGGGATTGTTGGTTTTTTCGATTCGATCTCTCAACTAACTATTTCTTCCGTTTGCACAATGACGATAGTGGAATTTGGCTTTCGGACTCTTTAAAATCCAGTTTGAAAAGAAATCGATCCATATTTTTGAACATAATTTAAGTAGTGACTCTTAGTAGATATGTTCAGAGGATATTCTTAGTTTACTTTGCGTTACGCAAACGAAATGGTGCTAGGAGTAGTTGAGAGCAACACATATTCGTCCAAAGATACACTTATCTCCGGTCTCAGAGGAATTCGTGACACAAATTCCTGACATTTCAAGTGTAATTTGGTGAAATTAACGTTTTGGATTGAGTGAGTACAATGCTTCTGTTTACCTGTTTCAAAGGGAACTGAAGCAATTCAGCTTATCAAGTTAATTCAAAACACAAGTGTGTTAAAATCTCAACTAAATAAGAAAAGTTTTGTAAGACTTTTTGAATTTTGAAAAACAAATTTTTGGGTGAATCGCCATTAGTCGAGAGGGAATTCCTTTGGTCGCCGAATACTTTCGTGTTACAGGAAAATCTCTCCTGATAAAACGCCAGATACGGCAGAACAACGGCCTTTCTTTCTTAATTTAAGGATACTAAACATATCGCCATGACCTTTCAATTACAGTTATGATGCAGGGTACAATGGCTCTTATATATATGTAAGGTCCTATGATTGCATCGAAACATATCAGATATCTGCCAAAGTCTTTGCGTAGCTTTTGAACCTATCATGGGAATGTTGAGTGATGCTTGAAACATATCAATTTCATAACACATATCAAAACTTGTAGCAAAAAAGTAAAAACGCAGAGACTTCATAACCTCAATATTTTCAAACGGAGACATACTTTCGGCTATATTCTAAAAGTCTGAGCAAGGCCAATTTTCTGCAGTGGCAGTATTCTGCCCTTATTTAATCTAAAAGCACGAAATTCAAAGGCCTATTAAACCTGCTGTTTTATAACGACTCCGAAAGAATTTGTTGGGTCAGATCAAAATTTACGAGACTTCCATACATGGACTCTCATTTTACAAAGTAGGAACTCTATATGGTCTAGTACAACACACTACAAACTACACATATCAACCAAACATATCTTAAATACACTGTATGAATTATTCCTTGTTCCTTGCAT
>Ga0058701_10002773_pt1 | contig 13505 bp, 3 predicted proteins | sample AgamicOrMae_FD_97039 | JGI IMG/M metagenome (GOLD analysis project Ga0058701, IMG submission 97039) | Agave microbial communities from Guanajuato, Mexico - Or.Ma.e | ecosystem: Host-associated > Plants > Phyllosphere > Phylloplane/Leaf | place: Guanajuato, Mexico | collected 2012-06-04 | reverse complement strand
GCAAATTTAAAAGCGGGCGTGCGGTCGCGGAGGCGACTTTGGCGCTCGCGTTAGCGCCAAAAAGTTAGCGGCGCTACGGTCGCTAACGTACCCGATTAGCGCGGTGCGCTAACGCTAGCGCTATTTGGAGATGTTAGCGCGCTAACGCTAATTAGCGTTAGCGACCGTACCGCCGCTATCGCTAAATTAGCGTTAACAGCCCTGACCACAAGCACCAACGCCGCAAGCGCCAATCCGTAACCGCCAAACGAGAAAAGTTGCAAACGCCAAAGTTCTTAACCGCAATGCTAACCTTACCTAACCTAACCTAACTTAGCCTAACCTAACTTGACCTAACCTAACCTATACGATTTTTGGCGTTTGCGACTTTGCTCGTTTGGCGGTTACGGACTGGCGCTTGCGGCGTTGGCGCTTGTGGTTTTTGGCGCTATCGAATGCCTCCCAAAATAAACACTCATTGCATTGATCAGCTGGAGAGCAATCTAAAACAAGTAGTATATTCCAGGTTATCTTTATTAGTTTTCGAGCGGACCGCGCTTAAATTTTCCTAAATCGTTCAATTAGATAACGCTCCCGCTGAATCAAATTTAGTGGTGTTCCTGAGTTACGTATTCAACACTCCTAAAACCCTCTGAGATGATCGATCGAGCCGACTTAGGTCTCGTAGATTTCAGTTTTTGTGAGGCTGAAAGATCTTCCAAAGTCGCTCTTAATGATTCATCTTACCGAAATCTTACCGACGAAGTCTGTTCTTTGAGTACCCGGAATGGATTTGTATTTATCCGTAACTGTATGCTGAAACCCTCCATCTATTGATGGAACCTGTTCTCTTCAAAACCAGAAAGTGGCTGCAAAAAAACGTTCGTAGCTATGAAGCATGCTGGAAACCTTCATTTAATGATGAAACCTGTTCTCTATGGAACAAGAAGACGAGATCTTCAAACCCAAAATCGACTGTAGAAAATCAGCAAGTCAGATCCCTTGCCTACAAACCTCTCCTCTATAAAGAAAAGAGTTAAAATTTTGAAGAATCAGTAAATTTTCGCCGTAAATTTTGCAAGTTGTTTTGAAATCGATTGATTTCTTGGCTTTCTTTGGAACTAGTATCCCTCGTCGCCTAATACGAATTTATTCCTAGCAATTTAAACCTGCTGAAATATTTCATCATAAATCTCTCCTTTATTAAAAAATTCATGACCAGATGATTTTTGCGAAATCGTACCTAGCAAATCAGCTGGAATGATCCTCTGTTACAGAAATCTATTCAAGTCACAGAAGTTACTTTCTGTTGAACTGGAAGATGACCTTCCTCTTCGCCAAATCCGCAATCGCTTGTCTCCGAACGGCGCCAGGAATGGCAATGTGATGGGAGTGGTATTGACGGGGCCAAACTTGGAGGGCGACTCCCTCACGTCCTTCCCTACAATCGTCTTCATCGGTTTACTAGTGAGTGCTGCTTTTCTCTTGATGTGCCGTTGTTTCAACGTCCGCTCTCGACTGATCCGGAAATGTATGCCGCGAATATGGAGACTCATGGCCGTTATTAATGTCGGACGCGCCCCAAACGTCTGAGACTATTTTTCCGTGCCGAACTGAAAGACTCCAAAGCATATTTAAGGCACTTAACCTCTGAAACTTTTTAAAAATTGATCTAAGTGGGCTTTATAGTTCATTGAGGTCTTAACTTTGAAGGACTGCGGAAGTAACTTTGCAACTTAGGCGAAGTTAGCTCCCTGACTAGATGCTTGCTGTCATTCCTGTTCCTTGTAAGGGAAGTGGCAAGCGGGAGGGAAATAGTGTTGTATGGAAAAAGCCAAAGAAAAGCTTTTTTTCTGAGCCAAAGCTGTGCTGTTCTTTTTTTTAATTTTAATTTTAACAACGTAATTTGTCAGCGAGAGTTCTGGCACAGATTATTCCGGCTCACGGTTTAAGTCTTTGTGAAATATTTTACCGATTGTGTCAGTTTTCCGTTGTGTGGGCCGCAAAGCACGGCTTTCCTTGCATTTCGACCAAATTTTTTTAAAGTTGCAAAGTTTTGAACTTTTTTTTTTTTTAATTCTTGCAAGTGTTGTCGGAGAATGCGGGGATTCATGTGCGATCTCTTATTGCGTTTCTTCGGCTAAAATTTCATGTCCCTTGTTCATGAAGTGGGAGTGAAGACAAAAACTCGGAACTGAATCAGGGTATCTAAGAGCTGCTTTTTCCTATCGGGCCAGTAGATTTCGATTTAAAATCTTGTTTTATTCTTCGTTGACATCCAGTAAGAACGGGCTACGTAACTAATAGGTAAATACATTAAAACACGTTTTTTTTTTGTTTTTACCTCAAAACACGTTTTTTTTTGTTGTTTTTTTTTAATCTAGATTTTATATTTGCCGGCAAATCTTCAAGCTTAAATTAACCATGATAGTCTGGAACATTAGGGGCGGTTAATCTTACAGTGAAAAATAACAACTATCATAAATCCCTCCAAAACCAAAACAAAAAGGAATGAAGAGATGTGAGGTGAATTCCCTGATGATCCATACTCACAATTTCAAAAGTTGCATTTCTTCTTTGTTTCCAATTCTTTGTCGCCAAGCTTGACGTTTCTTAGTTCTCAGTGGCAGCAACTGCCACCTAGAAGTAAGCGGTATCAGGCTTAGCGACAACCAAGTTGAGCGAAGAGAGGCTTGGGACTTTGATCATTATGTAGGGTAAGATTGAACTAGGCTAGAACACAACAGGTAATAAAAAATGCCACTCTTGAAATTGAGAGCACAAGTTTAATTAAATGCTTTTTTCACTGATGTTTGTGTTAGATATCTCTTGGTTGTTACCCGCCCATTGACTTTTTATAAATGAAGAGTTTTAACTATCAGACCTTTTAGATCTTACGGCTGTCGGTGTAAAGTTTAGAACATACTTTGAAAATAAGTTCATTTAAAATGGAAATGAGATTGAGCGCTACCGGTTATTGGCTTGACTTAAAAAGTTAGCAGCCGTAATTTTGTGATTTGTTTCTTTCTCGGTAATGATTCGAGGAAAGATTGCTATTGAAGCTTTGCCTTCGCCTAACTGAAAGAATTTACGTCTTTAAGGGTAGAGTGTTTGGTACAAGCATGCAGCTTCAACTTAATTTGTTTTATCTTTATTTTTATACATCCCTATGTTGATAATTCATACTTTAAATTTAGTTGAATGTAATTCAAACTCTCGTTTTAATCATAGTAAAATTACTGCTCAGTCAAGTCTGCGGAAATCAGCTAAAAATACCGTAAAAATTATTGTCTTTATTCTTGTTTGAAATGTATGATCATCTTGCAGTCGTTATGAAATTATGATAGAGCTTATTTCTCTATAACTTCGACAGGCTTCTCAAAGACGGTTTTCTCAATTATTAATATTGTCGTAGGTCTCTGTAAGTTTTGAAAACTTATTGTTGGCATTTTTTGAGGAATTTATTCTAAGATTTGAGTTCTTGAATGAGACGCTGCTATTTAAAAAAAGTGTAATATCGCTATAACTTTTTATTAGAGCTCTTTTGGCTGGTCTTAAATTGGGCTTTGGAGTAGAAATAATTTTGAAAGTTTTGTAATAACAGTTTTGCACTTTAAACCTTGCAGATTTGCCAGTGATTATTTTTTTTTTATTATTTTTATTTTTACTTTTTGCAAAATGAGGAGGGCAGAGTTGAAATTTTGGGAAATTCTGCTTAGTTCGAACTTTGAATTGAGCAAATTTCCTCAATGAAGAGATTCCACAAACCAGAAATTTGCAGAATTATTTTGAGAAAGGGTTGAGGAAGACTATGAGGAAGGATAAAAAAAAATTCAGACACGGCGTCAAAAACTCTTTTTGAAAAAAAAAACAAAAAACTACTAAAAACAGGAAACAGTCAATGTTTTTTTTTCTGTATTTTCTTGTTTGATTTTATTTCGTCGGAACATACATTTTTTACCACTCTCAAAACAATCGTTCGCGTTGGCATATTTTTAAAATGACCGCCGTAAGAATAGGAGTGATTGCAAAAACTCGACGTCACACCTGTTAAATAATCGCTTCATTAGGAAAAAGAAAAGTACAAACGTTTTTTGACCCCCACCATCTCTTTTCGTTGTTGATTTTTTCAGCCCCTCTTTGTCCATTGCGCACGTTTTTAACGCTCATTTCAAAACCGTCTTTTTTGATCATAGGATCGGAGTGCTTTCAGGACGGGCAAAATAAAGTCTAGAAAAGTTTGACTCTGAAGTTGTGGTAGCCCTGCTCAAGGAAATTGGGCAAAAGCCTTGCCAGTGATTTTAACGGGTTGACGTATTATGATGTAATATTGCTCTCTCTCTCTTTACTCATTGTAACGTCCATTTTAATGTAAGTCATACTGTAGTGATACATACTCGTACAGTATATATACGTAGTAATATTTTTGTTAAATGTGAACTAGCTAGGATGTACCAGTGCGATGTGTCGCTTGTAGGGAATGTTTCCTATCGTGTAGGGTAGCGGTAGAAAGTTCTTTTCACGTTCAAAGGACCTCAAAGCATTTCATTGGCGAAGAACAAAAGAACCATATCATCTTTTGTGTTCAAGTCAAATCAAGTGTGGAAGTGAGACGGAGAGCGTACATGCGGACTCACTTCTCCTCCGCGGAGGGGAGGGTGGTCCTCACACATGACGTCCGTCTGTTTTCCGTTCTACCTTTTCTAATAACACCTTTGTTTGAGTGTCTTGATGCTGTGCAGGAATTAGGATTGCCACCCAATCTGGAACAACAGGAAAAAAATCATGGAAATGTGCTAGACTTTAAAAAAAATCGAGTCCGGACACGATGTATATTTCACAGGAGTGGGTATTTTCGTACCTTTTGCCTTGTTTTTGAGATTATGTTGGTAGTAGATTCAGATACCCGGTTATTGCATGATACGCAGCATACTCATTTGAGAATGTGTGTGAATGTCTTCCGAGTATGAACTGCTTGCGTAAATATTGGGAAAATCCTGAACAGCTAGGGAATTTCTTTTTCCGTATTGTGGTGGCAACCCTGAGGGAGGGAAGCTAAAAGTACTTTTAAAATAGGTGTCATATGCTCGAAGATCGGAAAATCTGCGATAGTCTTGAATGCAAGGTCGAGGGTGTGTTTTTGAAACATATTTGACTAGAGAATATCTAAAACATGGATTTTTTTGACACATTATCAACCGTTTAGATTGAGGGAAGTTCTGAACTGCTGATTCAAACCAACTTCATTTTGACGACTTTATCGATGTTTTCAATCTTTGATGTGGTTCAGGTTTTATGTTCGATGGAAGAGATCACGCCGAAAGTACGGTCAACGATTGTATGACGCTGTTTTGATTGTATTTGTGAAGTTGAAGTGCCTACACGCGTTTCATGGTGCTTACCTGAAACGTTTACTTGACATTTGTAAATTTATCCATGCATCGATTTGTAAAACGTATCGGTAGAAGAAATCGATGAAATACTCATCGAATTCGCCGTTTTTATGAAGGTTTGTTACGTTTTGTTTTCACTAGTCAGGATCTAGAGTACGGTAAACCTTTCTAGAGATACCAGCTTTTGGTTTAGGGTCTAGCTGTTTGAAGACGAGTTTCATGATGTCATGTTGGTTTTTGTGTTCGACTGCGTCCTGAAGTGAAATTCTTTCGGTTATCCGGGTTGTGCTTTTAGTGTGAACTTCAATTTTGAAAGACCCTATAAAATTGGAACATACTTCATTTTGGATGACTCAAACCTGAAATACGAGTTCTCATATCAGTTGATCGACGGATTTGCAAAATCGATAACGGTGCGCCACTCGGAACCACGAGTTCTATTTTCGGTCCCATCATCTATTTTTTTTTTCTTCATTTTACCCGTCGTTATACTATTAATTTAGATAGGAATCCGAATTTTTTAGGGTTTTTGAAAGTTGAGTTTCGCAATACCCTCAATGAGTGACACGGTACCCGAAACAGAAGCGCCGACTCTCCCGCCATTTCTGTTGCAGACGAGTTGTTGCTCCAGATTCTCTGTTTCCTTCACGTTTACTTCAAATCTGAATTCTTTTATTAAGAGGTTTCCTCCACCAATGAGCATAGTTGTTGAAGTGGGACTTTCGGCGTGTACAGTGTCACTAATCCGATTCTCTCAAGTTGCAATGTTACCTACGCGAAGACTCAACGTCGCGTGGCTGGATCCTAAATTAAGATACATGATGTTTTGCTTGGCGGAAACGTGAATGTAGCTGTAGTTTGAATATACTAATAACCACCATTTTTTTATCATGGAAACGGTTTTCGAAACCGATAAATCAACGCTCATCAGACGTTTGGCTGTTTATAAATGGCACTTGTAGCCAGTAGATGATTATAGCACATCTTACCGGGGATGAGTCAGGTTACTTCGAACTGGCTGTAGCCTGTTGAACATGAACCACCTACATTTCCCACACTTATGTACGTCGCTGTACTAACGTTGCGCGCTCTTCTCGCATCTCGGTTCTTGGAAGTATGAGATTGTTCGTCTCATTTTGAAAAATAGAGTAACTGTTATCTCGGAGTAGGACAGGCCTGTCCTACTCCAAGTTCCCGTCGACATGACGTCTCTTCTTGGTTGTTCAATCGGTTTTTGTTTATGTCGAGCTAGTTGAGGAAGGTGAATTTTATCGTAAATACTCTGCTAAGATCACAGGTAGCTTTTTTTTGTGAGATTGTTTTGTTCATTCCGGTATTTAAATTTAACGGATCGACAATTCATCTAAAGACTTGGTGATCAGTGAATCTTGAGGCAGTACTTTTGTTATCCGTACACATTTTATCATGGCTGAACGGAAGTTCAGAATTTCCGTTAGTAAGATAATGCCGGACAATTGTCACCGTAAACACGTATATTGTGAAATAAGTGTGGACACTTTAAGGTCCTGAGACTCAATTGTATGACCTTCCGCAACAATAGCGGTGCAATAACTCTCCGTTTCTGCTCATATTATCAGTTTATACGTATTTGTGTGTTGTCGTTTTTGGGGGAGATTTTATCAGATATGTAATCATATATGTTCTCACTATTCCGCTCAGAGCTACCAATTTGGGTGTTCCTTTGTATTTCCGTACATCAAGACAGATATGAACATAGAATTTAGTGTGATAGCGGATTGCTGCATTTTAAAGTTTTATCAAAATTCGAGGAAACACGTTTGGTGTTTCTTATCAGCTAAATTAAGAAATTATTGCGTTTTAATGCTAAGAATGTAATCTGATCAATCTTATTCCGTCTTGCCATAAAGCAATGCTTTCTTTTTCTTTTCTTTTTTCTTAAGAAGGCGGCGACATCTTGCTAAAACAATACAAATTCACCCCTTTAACGTAACCTGACTCTAATGTTAACAAAATATTTAGCATTATTTTGCCAAGTTTAGTTTTTAAGTTACGAAGAGCATGCCCAGTTTTACAGCGACCATTATGTCACGTATTAGGGTAATAACCTTGATCTTTCAATTTACGGGAGTAGTGAGTTTTGCGAGAATGAGCATGTGTAAATATAAGATCGTTCGCTGATTTATCAAAGTTCTATTTATGCGTTTCTGTCAGTAATAATTAGTATTTAAGTACAAACTTGCGAGATTCTCGAAGAACTTGTCTATGCGATTCTTACGCGCTGCTGGGGATCTATAGTCACAAACTCTTACATCATGTAATAACACTGTTGTAACTTTTTGCCTTCTGGTGCGAGGTAGTCGGTCTACTGTTTTCAGCTGAAACGTGACATCTTGTTTTGAAGACTCCAAATGGGAGGTTCGTGAATCTTTCTGTTCCTCCAGGCGTGTCTTTCTGTAAAAATAAGTCAGTGCTGCGAGATTTCGCGATCAATTTCAAAGAACGCTTAATTAGAATTCCATGGGAGATGGACTAGCGGGTATAGCATGCTTTAGACCGCTCACGAACTAAGCAATCTGGAGAGGGTGCTAGTCACAAGTTTCTCCTAACGGTTTCAGTTAAACGCACTTGTGTTTAAAGGTTGCGCGAAATCTGACAACACTGGTTTCAGAGCGGACTCTTGCTTCGAACACTGAGCACTTTTCTATATTTGTTGGTATGAAGGTGTAATACGTTAGAACATTCCAATTGCGATATTTCTCACGAGATAAAAGGGTAACCACGGAGGAGAAGGATCTTTCTTTGTTAAAATTGGGAAGCGGCTCAAACTTGTAATCACCGCAATTTAAGCCGGAGGTGACTTTGACCTCAGTCGATATGTTAATCGTTCGAGGTCGAAAAACTAAATAGACCGAAAACGCGATTTATGTTCGTGTCATGACCTTTATTTTCGACCGATTTCTTGCCTATTTTTTCGCGTTATTGGCCGTTTTGATCCGTGAAATTTCAAAAAATACAATCACTTGAAAAATTATCTTTAAAAAAAATTTAAAAAAAGGCCGAACAAGTCGTTAAATCGTTGTGACTCACGGACCCTTTTCGGACCCCTCTTTAAGGAACAATTCAGACCATTTTTGAATTTTTTAAAATAAATTAAAGAATTGGTCATTGTCATTATGTTAACGTAAAGTTACTGGAACTTAACGGTGTTAACTTTGAAATTATACTGGGTACTCCGATGTTCCGTTATAAAATAATGAAGACCTACATACACCCAATGTGACTATATTTGCACGCTGGGCTGGTTTATGGAAGAAATACACGTTGAAAAGAAGTACTTTAAAAAAAAATCTTTTTTTTTAAGCTAGAGATCATAATAGGCGGGCGTATCATAACATTTGGGAACAGAGATGGGTCGGTCGAAACAAAATTTACGTCATCAAAAAATTGCTCCCCTAAGACTGAACTGTGCAATATCATATCCTATCATTCCATTTCTAAGCGTATGAAGAAAATGAGGACGGTTTTATCAACTAGAAAAGATTTTGTTTGTTGCTGTTTTATCTTGTTTGTAAGCAAACTTTATTTAATATAAGAAGACGAAAGACATACTATTTGTATTCGAAGTGTGTGATATTATGTGTAACTCTTCGTTTAACGAAATAAATTAAGTGAATTTTATGAAGATACTTATGTATTCATGTCCATAACTTTGTGTTCACTCTTCCTCAATTTTTTTGTTTAATCCAAGCATTACCATTTACTAATAATTACACATACCAATCCAAGAATTTCTTCCAGCTAACAAGCTGCATCGATTTAACAATGATAATGTGTTACTGGATTAGGACTGTAACCGAAAAAAAAAGCTCGCGACCTGAAAGAGGAACTTCTTCAGTATCTAGTTCCTCATAGATGGGTACCACGATGAGACTTTTGACGCGCAACTAGAGAGCCTGTAGTGTAGGAGAGCTGCCAACTGCTAGAGCCGCACCCCATTTTTTTATATATTTTTTTTTTGCCAGTTTCCCTATGCTTATGCATAAAGGAGCGGGAATTATTTTTGCCAAAGAGTTTTGCGGTTGGCGACCCTCCTACTTTATAGGCTCTCTACGCTGGGTTGCGTTCGGAAAAAACACTCGAGGGGTATTCTGTCTCTCTCTCTCTTATGGGAGCCTCATGTGTAAGACAGAGATGAAACGTCCTCGGGTGCCGTTTTCGAACGCGTCCCAGAATCGTTGCGAACTTCCCTTTGTTCGGCGAGAAAACCTCGCAACGCACGTCACTGAGGCTACTAAAAAAATAAATAAATAAATGAAATAAAATTTAAATAAGTTTATTCTTGATTTGTTCATGTCACAACACAATGAAACTACAAGAATACCGACTAATGATTTTCTCCTCCATACAAAATGCACAATACATAGTTTTAGTAAATGTTTCCAAAGCTTTACAATCTTAAAGATTTCATAACTGCTGTCTCTAATCGATATATTTGACGATGGATTAACGACAAAGAGGATTTAAGGAACATTCCCTCTATCATTAATTCTTTCATCTCGATACTGCCTTTAAAGCCATCTTTAATGGGTGATTTCTTTTTTAAGTACTGGGATCTTTGTACTGCTATTGCCTAAATGTGTGCAAATTCAACTGTGCGCCTCGATATAATTAACAAAATGGCTTCGGAAATCTGAACTTACATACACTAGCAATACAATCCACCGGGACATACACGGGAGTTAGATTTAAATAGAAATACCCCCAAAAAAACAGTCAAGAATTATTAACATTAAAGCTTCCCAAGTTTACTGTATACACCTCTGGTTCATAAATATAATATATTTACTAACCATTGATATATTTTAAACAAATAACCCACCTCGCAGCACAATTTAAGTCAAAACGTTTTTCCAGACTGACTTCCCATCTTTTCACTCTGGTGCCAACTTTACGCAACTTCGACTTGGAATTTTGACTGAAACGGGCCTCGCAGGTGCCCCTCAGAAATAAGTAGATTGATTATTGCGTCTAGGCAGTCTTGACTGAGGTTGTAAACAAAATTAACTGCTAGCAGGATGGCCACCGAATTGTGATTTGCCAAATCAAAGATTTTTTTTACGATTTTCGTGATTCAAGGACTTTTTAAGGAATCCGGTGGCTGCCCTGACTCCAAGTCTTCATTAAATGGCTGTCGCAAAACCCGCCTGCGCTCGGTTTGGACACTAAAATTGAAAACTCGCCATAATTCTTTGTCCTACATAAACACGACATACCATCTGAAGTCCTGTGCAAGTAAATAAAAAAATTACGCTATGAAAAGGAATTAGTCAGTCTTGTCGATTTTGTAAATTAATCACACTACAGCCCACTTCTCATTATTACTAAATATAAGTATAAAATTTTTACAACATTGACGAACGGGGCTGTCAAAACAATCTACCCACAAGAATAGTAAATAACATATGGCATTCTTCTTACAAGTAATAAGAGAACATAAGCAAAACTCCGAAATGTAACAAAGAGTTGTTCCACGGTAAAAGTCCACGCTATCGGCCTAAGTACAGTGTAATTAACTAGCATTTACTTTCGGTGAAAAGGAAAGAATATATTGCATGGGAAGTACACGAACAGCTGGCAGGCTCTAATGTAGAGCAATCATAAAAGCAGCAATGACAAGCTACATCAAGGTTAAAAGTAAACCCATGCTTCGAGCTAGACAAATCAGTGTTGTCAGATTCCGCGACTCCGTCAAATTTACACGCGTCTAACTTTTTAACCGTTAAAGATAACATAAAGTTGAATCCTATTTTTGGAATGCTCAGCTCGAGAGCGATCCAAAACATACCCGACATGATTGGTTATCTTTAATGGTTGCAAAGTTAGACGCGATTAAAATTTACGAAATTGCGGAATCTGGCAACACTGAAAATATCCAAAACATTTAGCCTCAATTTTTTGTCGATTGTACAAGAGCAGGTCTTTGACATACCACGGACGTGACATGTCAGCGTTTAAATTTAATTTAAACGCGTTTTTTCGTCAGTTTACAAAAGATTCCAAATAATCATCGTTTCAAAACTTCTTCCATGGAACTATACTGGTTATTTTACAACACATTCAATTCGCGGTTTAGCTGCCATTCTTTTCGAAGAAGGAATAAAAAGTCGGAAATGTATTTCCACGAACCAAGAATTCGTCGAATTAAAAGCAAAGATTCGTTGCTAAAAACGTTAACGCTGCAACAAAACCCAATCAAAAACTGAGAAAATCAAGCAAAAATGGCGGTAATAAAAGGAAGTGACATATACAGCTCCTTGCTACTTCACGGAAGTATTAGCGTCGGGGTGACCCCCGCCGCATGGATTTCGTCTTGTAATTAAAAAATAGGGTTTCAGTGATATCTTAAAAGAGATAGATATGAAGATGCTCTAGTCTGAAGTACACAGTCTTGGGCACCTTTTTTATTGCGAAATATGATTGCGTTCGATGGGCCCCAACAGGATAATGGTAAATAGAAAAACAAAACAAGAAGGCTAACCGGACAGCGGATACAAACGCGTACGAGACTGTTGCAAGTTCCTTTGTTCCATGATGCTACATTGATAAAAGTGCGTTTATTGCATGGCAAAATGATTATCACAACGAATCTCGATGATATGCTTCTTGCGTATCGAACCAATCGAATGAGCGAAATTCAATTCAAGGTACAGTCGAGATAAAAAAAATCGACTCGCATTCGAATCTAGTGACTTTGGGTTCTTCGAACTTTGCGTTGGTAACTAATTCATTTAAATACGGAGGAGCTCACGCTCGATAGTACGAATTTCTAGAAACTAAAAGTCCTTAGATTTTAACGCGACATCGTTTCCCCCAAACGATCGTTCGATTAATCTGCCGTCCAAGCGCAATTCACGACTTAAATTAACTTAAACACCGGGTATTGACAACGTCAACTAACAAGAACACAATGGTATTAGTCAGGAAATGTTCTGGTTGGTGGTAAGTAAAACTTAACGATGTATTACTTAAGAAATATTGTGGGTGTTGATATGAAACATCATATCCAACATTCAAGTCGAGCTAGTCAAATGGGCGAATAAACATCTGTATATCAGACGAGATATTATTCTCCACAATAAAGTCTAATAAGTCGAATAATTCGTAAATCAAATAACTCTTTACATGGAATATCCTTAGAAATAAGTCGATGAAATAGTAACTATTTCCCTACAGATTAAGTCATAAAAAATGTGTTAAATTCAGGAAAAACTGTGCTGATTGCCCGAGAAGCGATTGCGAAAAGCACGCGGGGAGATTCATTTTTTGGGCGATTCCAAAACGATGCAACTTCTAGTGGTACATAACCCAACTTATCCCGGGAGCTATCATAAACCGGCTGAAAATACTTACAAAACGACAAAGATCTCAGAGTTAAGTATTTAAACCAAAGTTCGACCTCAACAATGCCCAAAGTAAGACGTTGGACACTTCTATTAATTGTTAATTCAAAATTTAAGAAAAGAAATTCTGCTGTTCCTTTTTCATAAGCTTCTTAAAATACCTTGGGCACAAAAAAAATCGGTTAAGTAGAGAAAAAATTGCTTTGTATGCTTCTGTTTTGAATGATATGGTCCACAAAGGTCACCCATTTGACACGTCCAACCTTGCCCTGAGGGCGACGATATTTGCACTTTTGCAAAGTTCAGAAATGCTCCTCTGCAACAGTTTAGCTGTTAAAATTATAGCTTGTAAGTACCGAAACAACCGTAAGCTGAACGCCTTGCCATTAAGTAGCCCATGAATGATATAAAAATAATATTTTTGCAGAATCAGGTCTGCCACCCTGACGGGCATTCATAACCACTGTGACCACTACAACTCTAGTGGCTTTTATCACAATTACCTTCCTGCATTCAGTTTTAAAGGTTGCACATCCCACCTCTTGTTCCACCCTCATTCGACCTTTCAACAGATTAACGACGTATAACCGCATAGGTTACGTTAAACTACATTAGGTTGAACACGGAGAAACCTACGTTCAGTTAACCTAGATTAGGTTCAGCTAAGTTAGGATGCCACTTACTTTTCTGCAGCCGCTGATAAGTGGAATCAGCCAAAGCGACCGTTGCCTTAACTAACGAGGGAACTATC
>Ga0058701_10002772_pt1 | contig 13509 bp, 2 predicted proteins | sample AgamicOrMae_FD_97039 | JGI IMG/M metagenome (GOLD analysis project Ga0058701, IMG submission 97039) | Agave microbial communities from Guanajuato, Mexico - Or.Ma.e | ecosystem: Host-associated > Plants > Phyllosphere > Phylloplane/Leaf | place: Guanajuato, Mexico | collected 2012-06-04 | reverse complement strand
TTTTTCTGTTTGCTTAGCTTATTTGCGAATGGAAAAAGAGATTCATGCAAAAATCACTAGTTAATCATAAAAAAAAAGAAACTGTAGAGCATTCATACCTATTGCACATACGATCTTTTAATTCTTACTTCTACGAAATTAATGGATTATTTATCTCCAAGGAGACTTCATGTTCCTTATCATGGCCCGATATTATTGAGATGTACTACTAACTAATTCGTTCAGATTTCGAATAGAACAGACTAATGTGCAAATGCAATACTAGGCTGCAAGTATATGTAAAAGAAAATACAACAGTAGGTTTCATCATGTAAGTTGGGCCCGTAGGCCCTACTTACATGGTTTCATGTCATACAAGCGGAAACAGTTTTAGCTCATCAGTAGTTTTTTGTTAAAATAAAACTTAAAAAAGCTATCAATCTATAAGATTTTAATGAGAAACACCATATTGTTGGTGCTAAAGGTGAAAAAAATCTAAGGCCAAAAAGATTTAAGATGATAAAGCAGTTTTGCAAACATCTGTTCGGTTGTAAAAAAAATCTTATTGTCAGCACTGTTAATGAAAATAATTCAGCAATTTTCGACATCAGTTTTTTTTGCTACTTATAAAATAAAATAATAAAAAATCACGGGAGGGCCTCTTTTAAATAAGGTTGTTTCCGAAAGCAGTCTGAAGGCTTTCTACAACCCACATCAGAGATGCTTCGTGAGTATCCATGATTTCGATTGCCGCGAAGAAAACGGTGAGAGGAACAGGATGGGATATGAAGAAGATAATCACCTTTGCGGTCCAGCAAGGCCCTTAGGACTTCTGCCCTTTGAGTTGCACATAGGTTCAACCTACCATGTGACATTATGACAACGCCATAAAAACGCATAGTAAAGGTAACGCCAACCTCGTTTGGGTTAGTTGTCATGAGCCTCACTCTACCGGTACAGTTCGCCGACGCTAAGCCTGATGCCGCTTACGTCTCAGCGAAAAAAGGAAGAAAACAGAATATCAACCTTGATGGTTTCAAGGAAATCGAAAGGTTATCCGTTCGTTTCATTACGCCGGCTTTACACAAAGGAAGCAAAACCGACACAGGTTTATCGTTCAGAAAGAAAATTAATTTCGCAATAGCTCTTTATTTCCTTTGAGTTGTGCATAGAAAACTTAAGGCACTTACAAGAGCGCGAAATTCCAAGCGGATAATAAATGGAACTTCTTAGAATGGCCTCAAAGCGCTACCAAGGCGCGATATTTTAATAGCATTAGAAGAACATCTGATTTTTAGTTGTGCAAATAAGAAAGCCTTTCAGAGTGCTTAGCAAGTACTGCAGTTAGCGAAGTGTAAGTCTTGTTCGTTCTTTCCGTGTATTGTTCGCTGTGAACAATATGTGAACAATATAACTGTGAGATTTCGATTGAAAGGCAAAGTTTAAGCGTACAGGTTTGCCAGACTTTGCGACTCCTCTAACTTAAGGTTTTCTTCAGATATCAGAACCCTTCGTGTAAGGTTCAGATACCCTTTAGTTTAACCCTAATTTTAAACTACTCAACGCCACAGCAATCCAAACCATACCAAACATGCTGCATTATATCCTAGATTTCTCGATTTAATCGCGGTTTAATTTGATGAAGTCGCGAAGTCTGGCAACACAGCTAGGGAGAAAACTCTTGTTCGACACAGACTGCCAAAAAAGTTCACGAACATGTGATCCGCGGGTATTCACACAAAGCAGTCATATCCCCTTGACAGAAGTGTTGTAGAACTGGAGTTCAAGAAGAACCGTTGAACGAACTACTTTTCTTGCGCGCAATTAGAGAGCCTAACAGGGAGAGAGGCGTCAACTGCCACGTCACACTTGCATCCCACCAATCAGGGTTGCTGGTTTCATGCATCCCGCGAATCAGAGCACAACGCGGGAATTACTTGTCGCCTCTCTCCCTACAAGGCTCTCTAGCGCGCACTACTATTTAAAGCGCAATATTTGACTATTTACCGCGCTGGGAAAAAATCTGATTTCCGATTTTGGTGCGTTTAACTAAACCGATTTGGGCCTAATGAATGCCTCAGAAATTTTAATTGAAAGGAAACAGGAAAAAAAATATTGCGCTCAAAACTGATTTTGCAACTTATAAGGTTTTTGACTAGAGAACGTTGGATCCACTCTCTGAACTTTTTAAGTACCGGTATACAAGAATCACGAAGAGATTTTCGTTGATGATTAAATACTCGCGAAGAGCCGAGAACAAGCCCACAGGGCTGCGATTGGTTGAGGCTTGCATGAAAACTCGTCACTGCTCGATCAGACGACTGGTTTCTACGACCTTTCCAGCCAATCAGGACCGAGTACGCGCCAACGTGCGTTACCTCGCGTCGACTCTGATTGGCTCACGCGGTACATTCGCCGCCGCGCGCAATGCATGACGGGAAATGCAACAGCTTCTAGCGACAATATCGGAAAGAGGTTAAAGTCCTCTTCGCGCGCGTTTTTGAGTAGTGCACCTAGTTCGCAGAACTTTCCGACAACGCGCACGGCGAACTTAATTGCCCGCCCTTTTCAGTTCTCGCTGGAATTGATGATGTTTCCATTTAGGTTAATGAAAACCGTCAATTCGCCAATAAATCTCACCAAACGATTGACTCGTTTGGCCTGACTGCCAGGCAAAAATAACGAACCGACAAAATGTACATAGTAGCCGCTTAACGCTAAGTGAAAAAGTCGAATCGAATTTCTCAAAAATATAGATCAACTGTTTTTTTTAAACGTTCGGACTAGCTAAAGTACTCTCATTAGATCAACGTAACGCAGCTGATTAATGAGAAAAATTATATTTATATTTTCGTAGAATCATATATGTCCATACACAGAACCCCTATCCCGGCTGGTACAGTGTGTGGCACGTAAATGCAGCAGCAGCAAGGGTAACACCAATTACAGTACGAGATTTAAAAAAAGAACATGCGGTATACAAGCAACATGCATAGTTAAAGAGGGAAAAAAATAAGTGGTAAAAAAGGTACTTACTTTATCCTGGATGAAATCAGTTTGAGGGGAAAAAGGAAATAAGAGAGTTTAGAGAATGGCATAGTACAAGCTATGACACTTAGGCAACACGCAATACCATTCACATTGAGCAGATCACCCACTAACACATGGAAAGCATAGACATGTCTGTACAAAACCTCATCGATCACGGAAATTTACGTCCCAAAAGGCAATCATCTTGAAACCCATCGCCCAAATATGAGCGCGACAGATGTTTCTATGTACTGTATTTGTACACGGTAAAACTTTTAGTCACATAATCTGCCTTCATCGTCGCGCAAGCATTTAAGTCGAGGAAGACACAAACCTGCGTTCACCTATCTCAACGGTTGCCAAGCCTGATGCCGCTTATATTTCTAAGCGTCATAACGCTGGCCAAAAATAGGTTAAGTTGAGATCAGCTTGTGCTTCGACCCGCTCACGCGACGAAAGGCGGAGGGGAAGAATGCAACCTTTAAAATGTACAGAGATCTGTTTAGATAAAGTACTTTACATAAAACAAGAACTTCCATATCTTAAAGTCTGAATCATTTGAAGATTGCTTATAGCTTTGTTGGCCAGCAAAAGTAAACCCAAGTCGATTCTTTAAGCGTTTCCGATATTGGCCACACTGCTTGGTTGAGCCTTTCGTGTCCCAGCAATGCGCTCTCTCTCTCAGAGAAGAGCCATTGAAAATCACTATCGATACTCGAGAAAGCGTGATGTACGATTCGAGCTATCCTCTTTTATCGTAAATATCGATTTTTATCGAGTTGTAAAGTGATTGCTCCCTTACCGTCCTCTTTCAGAATTGACAAAATCGCAGTATATTCATCCGCTGACGACACGTAATAGATGGAGCATGTCGTGACAATTTTTCATACTACAGTACCGTAAACGACACACGTTGAAGTTATTTCCTGCTTCACGGAATAAGCAGAGCTTCAAGAAATTATTTTAAAAATACCGGCGGCCCAAAAACACTGTGCATTCATTTTTTCTACTTTCTTGGTGAAAGGACACGATGGGCCCTGGGTGGAGTACGAGGTAAAGGAGAAGGGGCAGAGGGGTGAATGCCGCAAGCCTTTTTATAGGGCGAGAACAGCATTCATTTTTAAGCTTCTCGTCCAATCAGAACGAAGTGTCTCAGCTGACAGTTCTCTTTGCCTAAAGGCTTGCAAACTTGGCCACCGAGGCTCGCGCACAGTTCAAACGACCCACATAAACATCGCATCATTTCAAACCAGTTAAGAACAGCAAACCAGCAGAAGAGATAGGGTAGGAGGGTGACTATTGGTGCATGATATAACGCTAATTTCGTAGTTTTGTTTCGGCTGGGGTGCTTTGGCTCATCTCCAACAATTGGTTACACACAAACTACGACGGTATGAAGTCAACAAGCGATCGGGGTTCTCCACTGTGGAAAGTACAATACACAAACACTCTTCAAACTTGCAGATGCAGGGAGGAGGCGGGGGAACCACAGGCGAACGATAATTTTCTGATTATTTCATAAGGAAGAAGTACCTTTAATGAGACACATCAGAAAATAAAACCAGGAGCTTTGATAGATAAACGTACGAAGTTCCTAGGATACATCCTCGTATATTATTGAAGATATAAAATTCTAAATCTATCAAGCAGCCTTGTCTGAAAATAACCGTTGGTCACGATTTCGACTTGTCCCATGCAAGATGCTCCTCCAGTTGAAGATGTCAATCCAGTGAAAAAACCTGTACGGTGGTGATCGAAAGTCATTTCGTTCGTAAATAGGAAAAAAATTAAGACTCGTTGTACAGCTGTCATAAAGATATTGTGCTGGTTATCCTCTGTTCTGAGAATAATGTTGTAAACAGATTTTGATCAAGAATTTCAATTATGGGGTGACGTTCAATAGGAATCCGAGCACTAATCAAAGGGTCAAGCTGATATCAACTGTACCGTATGTCCATTAGTGTTAAAATCGTTTCTGGGTGAAGTTGATATTAATGCATTGAGATCGCATGCGGAAGTGCTCAAGGTGGTCCAATTCACTTTTGGTTTCACCTGAACTTATTAATGAAAGGAGCATTCCAAAAACGCCTATCGTGGCTACGAAAACTCAAACGACCGGAGAAATCATCAAAATAAGAAACATGTGAGGTTTTTGATGCAATACGTTTCATCGCCAATTCGAATCCATCATTCTTGGTTTTGAAGACTGGATTTTCCACCTCTATGATCCACCGTATCTCAACCTTTTATTATGGATTGATGATGAACGACTAATTAAGTGTCTTGAGCTTCAACATGCTCTAGAGAACCTTATCTAAGTTGGGCGACGTAAGGTGGATCACGACAGGTGGAAATTCCATTTTGGGAGAAGGTCACCCTTCTCTCCAGTTTCCACCTTTCAAATTGATCAACGCGTCACTTTGGAATGCCTCTTATTTTGCCCCATTGAATTGCTTCGGATAAATTATGACAGACCTTTCCTTCCACGGCGTACGAAAGATTCTTTTACTTCGATAAACGAGCAAGGAAACATGTTTTTGAGTCATTCTTTTTAAGTGCGACGAATTCTACTACAGCAGCCCCAACGCAGTGTTTGTCACCACGAATGCAACTCGGAACTGAATTTTCAGAAATAGGTAAAACAGTGCTGATATTGTTAATGTGCTTTTAAGATTAAACTTCCGTAATTAGAAGAAAAACCGGAAATAAAATGTGCGCGACAGGTATTTAACGAGGCATGCCTAAAAGAAGCTTTTATATTAAGGAGCAGGGCATGGCTCGATCACTGTACACAAGTCTGCGTTTTTGCATCCGTACGTTTGATTTCCATAGCTTTAAGGAGTATAGTCCGCTTTTCATACGCAGTTTCCTACTGAATTTTTTAAAATAATGCTCGGAATTGAATTGTAAAGCTAAAATTAACTAATTTATAATCAGACAGGAGCTATTCCTGTGAAATGTTTACGTCTAAGCTGCCTCAAGTTAAGCTTGGTAAAGTCACTGTAAAAGTGATTCTTACAATTTCGGGACCGAGAATTGTAAAATAAGATGAATATGAGAATAGTATGTGCCGAAGAAAAGAATAAAATGTCGGGTTAAAGGTAATTGGAGTGTTAGAACAATCTAAGCTAACAGTTCTTCAAACGATATTCTAAGACAAGATTTACTTAAAGAAATATTCACGGAAAATTTAAGTCACCGTACGTATAAAAGAACAACCGATGCACCTTAAGCCACGCCATAAAAATTAAACTCATGTGCTTTTGGTATTATCACTCATTCCATTACACGAATTATTTTAAGCAACCAATACCTCTATCAACAACGAGAGTACGTAGCTATTCACTGCGCAAAGCTGTAAAAACTTTAGAAAAGCAGGCAATTTCCCATACATGCTAGAGTTAGGTCGAGAATTATTGTTCTATATAAATACGCGAAGAACAACATAGCATTCCTACTTTTCCTGAAATGTTTAAGTACACAATCACTTCGAAATAAATAAATACCATTATTCACGATTGATTTTTAGTTAATCAAGATCTTGACTTTATTACTCCAACCAGCTTAGTGCAATGATAAGGGTTCTTGCAGCTTTTTTCATGAATGGATCAGAAAACAAATGAACAGATTTACGAGGCTTTTGATGATTCTGCGAAAGTATTCTTAGATTTCAGATGAATTTCATTTGTGGAATCTTGCCATTTTACAGCGTCGAAAAGCAAAGTTTTTCAAAAAACCCTGAGATTCCTGCCAAAAAGCAGTTTTAAAAAAACCAAAAGCTCGTTATCAGATAATACTGGAAGCGAATCTGTCATGGTGCGTTAGTGAGGAATATGAAGAAACAAAGCGAGCAAAGGGGTGAGTAATAAATCATTCCTGCGTTAAAGTTGACAAATTATTTGCTCCCGTTAACACTAAAGTGATCTATTTTATGTGTGTCTTTTTACGTTGTATGGCTTACCAGGTGAGTTTTACTTCTGTAAAACTCACCTGGGCTTACGGTTACATTTGGCACATGGTCGAAAATTGCCAATTTAGATTTAAATTTTCTTGTAGAGAGGAATAAACTAAAAACTTATTAGTGATAGACGTCACGATTAAATGAACACGAAATGAGTTCTTCAGACGACACGGATCTTGTCAAGACAGCACAAATTCTTAGGCACGAAAAAGAAAAGATTTAAAAAAAGTCGACCTACTCTCTACGCCGTCAGAATTGTAACAGGGCAAATGATTTGCAAGAAAGCGTTAGGAATGAAGAAAACAGTTGAAGAAGAATTATTCGCCGAAATTCGCACAATGCCGCAGTGGATTTTAAATTTCCCATAGATAGATCGTCTTATGAAGCAAAATCTGTCGAAAAATTTATCTTGTTGGAGAAGGATCAGAAGTTATCTTTTTTCTTAAGTTTTCGTAATTTTTTAATTTTGAACGACAGGCAATTTGCCGTACACGCGTGCAGTGCCTTTTGCCTACTCACCTAATGACAGGGGCTACGACGAAATAGGGAAGTTTCAAAAACTTACTCCGGACTTTAAAGCAATGATTTTCTACGCAACAGTAACTTGACAGATGATTCATACTTGTATTAAAGTGTCTTTAGATATCGCGCACAATAAGGCAGAAGTATGTTTACCAATATTTTAAACGAGGAAATATTAACAATTTTCCAATTTTCTGGAACCTTAACACTGCACCTTAGCGACTTTTATGTGGACACCGTTCCTGTTTTTTTTTCTTTTCTAGCTATGAGTTACTACGTTTTTTTTCCTCCAAATTTAGATCTCGGAACAAAATTGCAAATTTTCCGACAGATATTTGCGATCGCCCATAAACCACCTTGGTCTTCCTTTTACTGGCGCTGCGTATAAAAAAAAGGTGTAAAATAGAAAAGTTGTTTGTATACCAAACTGAATAAACGATGGCAGTAAAATTATGAAATGTGCTCTGAAATCGAGGGAACGTGATAAAAGTGAGTAAGTGGGAAAAATGACTCACCATACGATACACCTTAAGGACACGACGCCAAATTAACAAACAAGATAAGAATCAATAACACATCTTTGAGACAATTTCTAGACTAGCGAATAAATTGCGAGAAATTCGTCACAGACTTAAACCCTGCACGAATTATTACTTTGATTTATCGTTCAAGCACCTATTTAAATCGCCTTGGAAACCTTCTTTTCTATTTTATTTAGAATCACGGATCTAGCTTTTATAATAGCTGCACCTCACAGCTTCTTTTGATCGCATCCTAGACACTTTTGAAAATATTTTAAATTAAGCAACACGGACCTAAAGTAAATATGACACGAACTGTGAAAGAACTTCTCGTTGAACTTGCGTTCATTCTACACCTCTTTGCTTTCTCGTTTGAAGCGCAAAGGTTTGGAACAAAGTTGTTATTGATTTCTTAGATATATTATCTTGTTTACTGATGATACACTCCAAGCCAGCGTAGAATAAGCTTGAAGTGGACGGACCTTGGAAAGTATTAGTTCTCCAGTAAACTCAACCTTGTGTAACAAATTTATCAAACGAAGTTTTACGCCTTCCTTTAATCTATGCTGTTTCCGTATACTGCGCGGGTCTTCCTATAGCCTCAGAACGTTTCCGCGCTCACGAGAGAGTAAGAGAGACAGGCAGCCCCCACCAGACGAATAGAACCCTCGGACTACCGCGAAAATTCGTGTTTGCTATACTGAACATATCAACAGAGAAAAACTAATCGTCTCTTCGCGGAGTCATACTTTCAACTGGTAGATGTGCGATACGACTGCAGTAACCAGTCAATTTGCCCCGCTCAGCAACGAAAGATTAGGTTAGGTTAGGTTTTGACTTATCTTGCGCGAGAAGCGTAAGTTATTCGAGAGAATAAGACGGGTGGCTTTTTCGCCCGGGTAGATACAATATTCAGCAATGTTCCCGATTTCAATCGACGCGGGCTTAAACGAAGGCCTTAGCTTTTCTCTGGGTTATTTTTTTATGTTGATGTCACATGTTTATAAGTAGTTGTGAACATTTTTCAATTATGCGGAGAGAAAAGTTTAGCTGAAAAGAAATCATGAGTAAGTCTGGTCAGTGGATGATGTAATTTTTTTTACATCACTGGGAGGAACTGATAGTAAATTTCGACTGATTGGAAATTGAACAGGAGTACCAAGCAGGGGATATAGAACAACAAATGGACACAAAACACATACAACATCGAAAACAACAGCCACATCGAAATAAGCCTGCAGGGAACACTAAAGGGGTGCCACATACTGTTACTGCGTCGCTAGAATCGATACGAAATCGGTCGCTAGCTAAACACCGCGGAGAAATGTTTAAAACGCCCGCTTTTGTTGACACGTGGTGCCATCTGCCGGGTATCGGAAATAAGACGCGCTTTGGTGAGAGCTGCTTTAACGGGTACGGTTGTCCCAGCGTAACCTCATAGGCTTGGCGGACGAAAAGTAGATCCGTTGTCTGCATCAATTATTACGACTTTTTTAAGCGCCTTTCTCATCAAATCATTTCAAGTCTGATTAGTTAACTTGTTTTCCGATTTGGCCAGTAGAAAGAACAAAACGGTTCGAGGATTTCAAGATTCCAAACCGTGAAAAGTTCTTGTATATTTGTTACAAATAATAAATAAGACTTTTTAACCTGAAATTTTCAAAAAATGACAAAAAATATTTCCGGCGCAGGAAAATGTCACGCCTGAGGGTAGGAAGAGAGGATTATGAGCGGTCACTAATCGTTTTGTTCTATGCATTATTAATAGTGAAAGCAAATATAGCGCTTCCCAACATTCGAAACGGTCAAATTTTCTATTGATTTTAAGGGTTTGCAAAAAAAAAAATTCTATGAACAAAAATCGCCCAAAATTTCTCGTTTGATAACCTTATTTGCGATTTTTTTCGGCAAGGTTAGAGAAAACGCAGGTGGAAGTAACGACTTAAATAGGTACTAACATTCCACATTCCAAGTTAGGTTGACGATTCGTGAGATGAGCTGGCTACCTTACTTCACTCTATCAGGCTGCGGTTTGTAGATGAAGGGAGGGATGTATTCTGATAAAACCTTGAAAATGTCTCAAAACTAGTTCAGCGTTAAGATAAATAAGGACCTGATATTTTCTACGTGGAATATTTTGTCCCTTAGACCGACTAACGCTGATGGTTCTTAACATATCGATTTTAGCAAGAGTTGTATTCGGAAAAAAAATAATATTTGAGTCACTCTCGAATATGACAGAAAATTCTAAATGCGGATTCCAAAAAATATTACAAAAAAAATGACCTATGCAAAATATTTTTTTGATTAATTATTGTTTGCTAAAATCTACAAATCACCATAACAGTATCATTACAAAGACTTTAGCTTGATTGCAGACTCTAATAACATCCTGAATATTATTCAAAAAAAGCTTTTTTTTTTGAGGTTCCAAATAAAAAGTGTCAATTAAGTGGAGACGCTCCTAAACCTTGAAATATAAAAAGGTGCTACCAGTAGGCGTTAATCATTTAAAGAAAAGAAGATTTTTTCTGATGATTTAAACACTCACCAAAGTTACCTTGGGAAAAGGTGACGGAAACTGGAAAGGGTTTGAGAAGTACCTTTTTCCAGATCCAAATTTGACTGTCCTTAGATTCACCTTTTAAGACTAATTATCACATTCAAATAAAGTCAAAAAGCGGTATGCCCGTGGGTTCATTTCTCGTACTCTAAAATTGTATCTTTCAAAACCACACGAGCTGTATTCCGTGGGCTGGTTTGTGTGTAAAAAGCTTGCCGTTTACAGACCAGGCAAGTTTTTAGCAACGGCTGTAAATGTAGAGTATAAACCGGACTATTTCTTTAGGGAAACAGGAAATAGTTTCTGAACCTTCATTCGACCCAGAAATATAGTTTTCAAGGAAGTGTATGAAGAATGTGATACGTAAAGACTGCACGTATGGTGTAATGTTTCTGCGACCTACTTACTGAAAAGTAGAACAGAAATATTTTGTGCATCGAAGAATCAGGTGGTACGTAAGTATGATGAAATACTTCAATCATATATTAGATGGGACAGCATCTTAAAGCATAGTATGACAAAAATTTCTTTCCTTTATACCGCAAAAGTTGCCTTGATGACGGCGAATTCGAGTTCATCTGATCCTAAAAAGTGGAATACCACCGAAACGCAGAACTGAATTTGCAAGGCTTGAAACTAAACCTCCCGGGTATCAAGAGCGCTAACATCATTCAAAATAACTTTTAACGAAAATCTATTAACTTCCAGACCCTGAACAAGCAATGATTGTCATTACACAAATGACGGGTCTTGCTTGAACATGGAATACTTCAGCATGAAATGTTTGTAAGCATCCTTCCTCACTTAAAGACAGTTTTTTACATGTTATTATAGTCGTATATTAAGTCTACTGTTATTTTTTCGATGTCAATAAGAATGCAAGGTCGATGGCATAAATGGCTGACAAGTGATTTCTTTTATTTGTAGGTTGGCAACATAACTGAAATCGACTGAAACGCGAGAACACATCCTTTTCTAAGTGCGTCAGTAGGACCAACACAAATTTGAAAAAACAAATCACTTGTCAAATATTTTTGTCCTTGACTGTATAGCAAATCATAGGGCGCGTATTAAGGTTGGAATTCATATAAATTTGTGTGAAATGATATAAATTTGTGATCAATACTCACTTCTGCATAGTGCTCTTCATTCTGCTGGAGAAGATCAACGCACAGTTCTGCCAGATGGATCAGATCCTCCAGCTTCCGTTGAGGAGTTACTATCATTTCCCCGCTAAGATCATCTGGAAAAACAATCATGCAGATGAGAAAACATTCTTACGTTATTCATAAAAGCGGAGTGTCAGAGAGGTTGACTGGAAGCGGTGACGCCCAAATTTTGGAGGAGCAAAACCGGGTAGAGAAAATCAACGCAGCGAGCAGCGAATGCACGGGAAATTATAAAGCTGTAATTTTCCCACCTCTTGTGATCCAACTTTGGTCGGAAAGCCGAAGGCACTAGCGGAGCAAGGCACAGGACGCGTAAACTTAACCCACGATAGCCAAACTATTTGGAGTGAAATTTAGCTTAAGAGAAATTAGAAGGATTTTTCCATTGAAATACGCAATTCTACGCTTTGGAAAATGCCTAAATAATTAAATTTAAGGTTTCTAAGGGGCGATATTTGTTGAATTGTGACTATACTGAAAGTTCCTCTAAAATATTGTTTTTCTGTTTCCGAACGGCATCGCTGGGTAGTAGAGGGTTTAACCTAGGTCAACTTAACCAAACGGTTGCCAAGCCTGATGAGGCTTATTTACGGCAGTTACTGCCACCGAGAAGTGAGCGGCACTAGGTTTGACGATAGTGTAGCGAAAGCAAAGCGAAGCACAAGGCATGTAAACTAACCTTACTACTTTAAATTAGCCTCAGTTAACCTAACCTCGCCTATACATGTGCATGCCATTAGTGAAAATTGCGTAATGAAAACTTAATTAGGGTGGCACACAAGAAGTAGAAAATTCCAGCTTTCAAATTTACAGAGTGGTGGGGAAAAACGTGCTCCCGCACATTCGGACTCGGTGCTGATTGGTCGATCTTTGAATAAAGGGAGAAATGGCAGTAGACACAGCACACTTTGCTTGTTTACGGACTGGCATGGAGAATCAAGGCTAACTTTTGTGATTGGCGAGGGTGGGGAACACAAGACAGAGGCTGCCAAGTTTTTACTAAAGTCTAGAGAGATTGTAGTTACACAGTGTGGCCAACTGTAACTGTCATTTTGAATTCCACTGATCTGATTGGTTGGGATTCAGCTTTCGCATTTCCTGATTGGTTGGGATCCAAAACTTGGTGTGGTCACGTGGTGCAGTTGGCCACTCTCTGTGTAACTACAGTCTCTCTACTTAAGTCCTGTACCTCAGAGAAAGGCAAACTTGCGCAGACTCTAGTTTTGACTTATTTACTCATTTTTAGCGTCCGCATTTAATACCTCGTGCTTTACGTTGGTTTGTTCTTATTCATTTTATTGCGCACAGGCAACTGCGTTAGCTATGTAAGGTGTGATAAAACCGGAGCGTTCTTGTTAAATGATCTGTACATAACAAAAGATAAACATAGGCCGAGACATCCAAAACCTGGTGCACTGTGGGGGGGAGGGGGTTATAACATCTGGTTGATAGATACACATTTAGATTGAAATTTCGCTACCAGTGAACTGATACTAACGCCAGGTCGAGGAATACTTTGAGGGTACCGACCAAGGTGCAAATTTTTTAAGCAAATCGAAGACACCGCATCAGTGACAGCGGTTCTTTCGATAAACCACCACTGTGACTGAATTCGCGTGACGACGCAAGGACCAGCAAGCTCACAGCCCAATAGGTTCTTAAGCTCTTCAGTGTCGAAGCTTCACAAATGATTTGGTATTCCCGATGAGCTAACGTGCAAAGAAGCAAGCGTGAGAAATTCTTTAAAAAATAAGAATATCATGA
>Ga0058701_10002771_pt1 | contig 13509 bp, 9 predicted proteins | sample AgamicOrMae_FD_97039 | JGI IMG/M metagenome (GOLD analysis project Ga0058701, IMG submission 97039) | Agave microbial communities from Guanajuato, Mexico - Or.Ma.e | ecosystem: Host-associated > Plants > Phyllosphere > Phylloplane/Leaf | place: Guanajuato, Mexico | collected 2012-06-04 | reverse complement strand
GTTGTGGCTTCCATTCAAAGTAAATAGTTAGCGAAGTGATTCTTCTTTATCAAATGGCCAACCAGATTGAAGTCATAAAGATGTGTTTGTACTTTTCATGTTATTTGTGGATCACTTGAATGTATCATAAGAGCTTAGAGTAAATATCAATTCATTATATAAGATGTGTGTTGTTTATTAACTGTACTAAAACCTCTCATAGTCGGAATCGTTTACGTCGTATGAAAAGTTTGGCTTGCCAAGTTTTTAGATGTGCTTATACAGATGTTAAGAATGCCGTCCGGGAAAGGAACTAGTCGCTTGCTTCAACCGTACTGCCAGAAATCCTTTATTTATGTTCGAACAGGCGTATGACTAATCGGATAATCTGCCCGCATAGACTTTCAACAGGGCCGTTCTTGTGTGCTGGCGCAGTGATACCACTTATGCACTGCTTGGCGCGCGGTCTTTGACACAGAAATAATAACGGTTCATCCGTTATCCAAGGTAAAGCGACGATTTCGGGATTTTTGCGGAAAGCTTTCCGACATGCTTCAGCTTAGACGCGTGTTTCACTACATATTCCAAACTGATGATAAGTGCCGTAGCCCGAGCTGATAAGCTGAATGCAAGTGATTTCCAAATCATATTCCTAGGATATTACCGGCTTAATCGACATTAATAAATAACATGTTTTCCTAGTGGAGCCCTATGATTCAAGTGCCCGAACCACCATCAAAATAAAGAGGGAGTGGGTCTCTTACTTGAAGATGAGGTGGTGAAAGGCGATACCGAAGAGAGTGCTACGCTCAAAAAGAAAGTGCGTGATCACGCTGGATATTTCGTTTTGAATGATTTGAGAAAGCTCGAAGGGGATAATCTGATAAGGAAGTAGATTGGTGGCTAGGCAACTTGATTTTTGAACCTCTTTAGAATTTGATAGGCCACCATTATTTCCGTATTTGACGGGGCCCTTCGTTTTGCTTTACCTAACCTCGGGTGCGCATTAATCGTATATGTATTACGTATAAGAAACTTTTTTTGAAAAATGTATTGGAGGTACATTGGCGACCCCTCCTTCCATTGGATGCAAGGAGCTGGTCTGTGATTGATGCTACAGTAATGGACAACCTTAAGCAACAACCTATGACTAGAGCTCTTAATATGGTTCAGAGCTTGATAGGTTAACTATATTGGGTTCCACAAAGGAACAGCAGTTAAAAAAAAAGGAGCTAAATTAGTATTATAAACTAAAGTTGAGCTAGTTCACTTGCAATGGGGAATAATATAACATCCATTTAATCTTGTAACTCCTCACCGGAATTCAAAGTTTCGCGCGAAAATGAGCGCCATCTAGTGTGTGTCTGACTGCTGGTGCACGTGCTTTGGTAGAGCGCTATGCGCACCATGCGGTGTATATAATCGTATACTTCTATGTTTGCTCGCTAGATGGCCTACATGGATTGTTTGTTTTCGGTCGAAAACCGCACGTAATGTCATTCATAGGAATCATATGACTTGTGACCTAGCCCACACCTGTTATCAATTTGTCCATATTACTTGTTATAATTTAATATTCCTCGCATTGAAGTGCACTTAGTGTTAGTGTTCGATAGTTTTGTGGATAAGTGATCTGTTAACTTCGTTGACAATGTCGTACCCACCCTATCCTAATATGGTAAGTTGACGTCTGATTAGTCATGACGTCGTAAAACCATTTTTCCTACAAGTTAATTAAAATCATCAACTGTCAGTCACAGTAAAACTATCATCCCACTCAGTTAATCAATCATTGTGGTAATGATACGGTCGTTTTATTCGGTACCCTGGAGAAGAGTGCAAATGGTGCAATGTTGTTAACTGAGGTGACATTTCAGGCTGTGCCTTACCGAGGACATATTCAATCAGGATTATTTCCGGGCCGGATGGTCAGAGTACGTGGAACAGTCAATCCTTATCCTCAGAGGCAAGTTTTTCAATGATTTTCCCAACTTATCAGTATCAGACATTTTACACTTCCTCCAATTAACTGACTGCTTAACTCCTAATCTCTGTATCATTCAGATTTGCCATCAATCTACAGTGTGGTCCCAATACTCATCCTCGAGACGATATAGCCCTCCATCTTTCACCTCGGTTTGATACCAACACAGTAATTCGCAATTCACTGATGTCATCCAACTGGGGACCGGAAGAGAACTTTGGCCATTTTCCTTTTGCACCTGGACAACCATTTGAAGTTATTATTTTGTGTGAAGAGACTCATTTCAAGGTAAGTATATTCACAAATGTCATTGCCTTATTTGTTTGAACAAAAAATTTTAAATTGTAATTCTTTCAGGTTGCTGTCAATGGCCAGCATTTCATTGAATATGAACACCGCATACCATATCAAAGAGTTAACCACATCACCATTGATGGCGACTTGTCATTGTCAGCTGTCATGTTTGAAGATCCACCTCCACATCAAGTCCCAGGGATGACAGCCGCTCCTCCACCGCCAGCATATATTGCGCCTCTGCCTCCGCAAGACACCTATTACACACGAACTGATTATTATACCCCTTCTTACATCAGTCAGCCAGCCTTTGTCACACAGCCCACATATGTCAGCCAGCCCTCCTACATTCCAGTAAGTATAACTTGCAGAGGGTTGCAAGGTGGTATATGTTTGAAGCATTTTATAATATTAAATGTTTTTTAGGGCTCAACCATTCCTGGTGGAGGACTCATGAAGTATGCCATGCCAGCAGCTGCTGGTTTAGCTGTGGGTGGTTTGGGTGGATATGCTCTTAGTCATGCTTTTCACAGCAGTGACAGTGATAGTGATTTTTAAGGAGGAAAAGTGAGTCTTCAGAAATATTTTATACATCTTTACTCTCAGTGTCAGAGATTCATGAGAATTTACTGTTGGTTCATGGATATTTATTTTACAAAAACATCTATAGTTTTTACTTTTATTTGTTGGGATTGATTAACAAGTATTGCATTTTTAAGTTACTTGCTCCCTCTTTTTGTGTCATTTTAAAGTTACCAATTATGATAAGCATTGTTAAGACTTGAACATAAAGGCAAGATATTCTAAAGAATAAAATTAGTTACCACATGATAAAAAAATAAAAAAAAAATAGCATTTCATTCTAGTGATGCTAATTTTGTAGATTACCGGTTCTAGTCTTCTGTTACTTTATCAAAAGATTTTTATAGTATTTTTATTTTAATTACAAAGTCGTAATTTGCCGGTATCGGTGATTTTGATCAAAAATGGACGTTTCGCCCTTGCTTACCAAGTAGTGAGCAATCTACGGAATCTCTTTAGTGCCTTAAACTGCGCGTGAAAGCCGGTTTGTCGGCAAAATCTCTTCGCAAAACCAGGCGAACCCGAAGTCCGACCATTTTATAACTTTTCAAGTATTTTTGCAAACTGAGGATTGCATGCTTTAAGACGAATCCTGTCTTCTCTCCACAGAAGTGAGTTCCTTTTTGAAATAAATTGATATTGTTAACAGATTTTTAATATTCAATTGTATTGTGTGGATGGTGGTTCTGATTAGCACGGATAATTTGTTAATTGTAAAAAAACATCAATGGTGTTATGGATGAAAACAGGTGATAATAGCGGTAGATTATTGGTGACAGGGCAAGGGATCTACATAATTCCCAGTTTTTGTTTATTTATTTGTTTAAGTCGTTATCGATCTCCCTAGAGGAATTTGATACCTTGTTTTGGGGTCGTGTTTCGCAAGGTCATCAACGAAGTACATGTAATATTAAGTCGTGGTATTCACTACTGGGCTGTTTTAAATGTTGATGTTATCGAGTTATTCGCGATTGAATTTTTGCAAAGAGCACGAAGCACACACAACGAAATTTTCCCACCTTCTAAATTCACCTCAGCACGTCGGAAGATGAGTTTCATTTGAACCTATTGATGCCTTGAAAACTCCTTTAAACTTTCATTTCACAGATAAATTGTGCCTGTTAAAGCGATATACCGGTAGCCTACTAATACTACGGCTAACTGTATTTGTGAAAAGTATATGTAGAAAAACCTATTATTTTTCGAAGTATTGCTGTCATCGGCTCTTTAATGTTAATAATTGTTAGTCTTCTCTAAGGAGCGCATTTCTTTCCCTCCAATCTCAATGTCGTTTGTTTTATTTCCTCAGTTAAATGAGACTTAAATCTAAAGTGAATTTATTTCTCTTTTAGCGTCCCGTTGCTCAATCCATATTTATTATCTAAAATTGATTTTTATCAGAGACGTGACATTCCTTGGAAGTATTTTTGTATTTTCCCGCCGGAAGTGAACATCGCCACTTCCGGTGCCGTTTGGGTTACTGAATTTTCAACTGACGCACGTGTGAACTATTGTTACTACTACTGTTTTCGTCGATGTGCTACTCCTGTGGCTAAACGACTGCCGAAATTTTTTAGGGGCAGGAGGGGGCAATTCGTTGCCCCCCCTCCCCCACCGGGTTGTTATGATCATGTGCGCCCGTTCAATTCCTGACCGAGCATCATTTAACCTTTTGTTGTTTGTCTCAGTAACAAAAATGCCAGATTATAGAGTTTCAAATAAAATAAAAATACGAAAAAAATTATCTCATTTTACTTCATTGCTCCATATTTTTTATGAACACATTTTGGGCACAGCTTCTCAAGGTCCATGGTGAGGGATGGGATGATTATAGACTAATGCGTCCAGTTTCTGCCTCATCATGTAAAAATTAACCGCGTGATTTTACGCATGAATAATGTGAAATGAAAATCGTATTATGCTTAAAATACGATATTCGAAATATGGGGAAAAACGAATACCTGTACCGTCTAAAAATTTCGGGACATTCCTTTCCATGTTTTTAGATGCGTGTAGAATAGGTAACATGACCAATTTTTATAGAGATAGCCATCAGAAAGAGTTAAAAATGACGAAGAAAAGTCAAAAGCCGCAAGTTGGCCCGGCCCCGGCTATCAGCAAGATTTAATTTCAGCTTTGCTCCTCATTTCCAACATATTTAGCTAAATATCATCAGTCGCATGTAAGTATAGCGATAAGCCTACTGCGAAAGGATCTAGAAATCGCTCGACTCTAAGATAAACCGGTACCGAAATATTTTTTGTAAGAGTGTCATTTTTTGAAAATAGGGACCACTCAGCAATTAACATCCCCGCGAAGTATTGACTCATCAAATCTTATATTTTAAACCATGTACTGGTAGGCTATGTAAACGGATTCCATCGCGTAGAAAAACAATTCTAGCCATCGCAACCCCTGTATAACGAGTTTTTCAGGAAAATTAGCGAGTCTATTTATGTGGGATATGTGGAATCCCCGTTTCTATCGACACTTTTCCTCGAAACCCCCTTGTTCGACACATGCGGATTCAACCTCACTGTTATTAAAGGTTCCTCATCACTCCCTGGCTGAACTGTCCGTGCGGATATCCGCTTGGATATCCACTTGAATATCCGTAAAATTACGGATGTCCATGTCGAATTATCCGTATCCGTACAACCATGGATATCCACAGTTAAATTCGCGCTCTGATATCCCTAACACTGATATCCAAGCGGATAGCGGATATCAGTGCTACGGATATAGGAGCGCGGTTTACTGCGGTTTACTTCGTGGTTACACGGATAATTCGACTCGGACATCCGTAATTTTACGGATATCCAAGCGGATATCCGCACGGACAGTTCGACCAGAGCTCCTCTGACATTATTACTCGTAGCTGCATCCTTGGTGAAGGTGCCTAGTAGTGTTGATGAGAAACTCACCTCGATTTCATACCCTATCCTATTCAAATGAACCGTGAACAAACGTTTCCAAATATTGCCTGCTCGGTGAACACGGTAGTAACGTTCCCGGAAACTGAAATCAAGATCATAGACGAGGCGGAAGGCCTGAAAATAGTTAACCTTGATCTTGAGAACCCTGCAAAGTCAAGTTGTCGCACTTTTGTCGTGAAAATCGTCTCCCACCCAGTTTTTAGTGACCTGTCGGCAGAAAAAAGACACTTTCCAAGTCCTCTCTCACGAGTTACCGGTATCTCTGCGGCGGCGAGGCGGGAACTTTCAAGCAATACGCATGTAAGTTTTAGACTCAAAGTTCTTCGAATTAACAAAAACTTAATTTATACCCTTCGGTAACAGTAATTGATTCCCTTTTTTAGCAGTTATTAATGTTCACAAAATGTTTTGTCAATCAAACAGTTTCATCATAAACGATAGAATTCATTTTATTGTGAAGTTCACTTAAGCGTCCATGTAACAAAGTCCTTATTATCATATGATTTCTTGGTCAAAAATACCTGGGCAAGCCTTTGAGTATAATTTATGCTATTTTTATCGAAGAGTGTTTCTGAAATGCGTTCTTAATTTGAAAACATGTATGTGATGCATGTGTTATTTTTTGTTTGGGGATGTCCAGCATGGGGACTTCGAAAGTGACTTCTGCGGTCGTAGGTGCATGGACCACAGCCTCCACGATTAGCTTCCCTGTCCTCATGGCTCTTTTCTTACTGGTGCTCATCGTTTTTCTCCTTTCTGATACGACTAAACCCAAGAAATTTCCACCTGGTAAGTTTCTTTGTGCAAAGCATTAATCGAGTGATAAAGCGCGTGTTCTCTTTTCGATACCCGGTTAGGTTGTTAAAAGTGCCGCGTTGGACGCAAGGCTAGCCTTAGTTTAACCCCAAATCGGGTAATGCGCCAGTCAAGTCGACATGGCCAAAAAGTGTGAAAGAACCTGTGTCCAGAAACGCGCCGTTTGGCGTCAGAACCAATGTTGCCCAATTTCGTGATTTTGCAAACTTTAACCACGGTTTACTCAAAAACTACTAAAGATAACCAATCATATTGGGTATGTTTTGGATCGCTCTCGAGCTGAGGAGTTCGAAATTGGGGTTGATCATTAGGTTATCTGTACCGGTTAAAATGTCAATCGCGTTTAAAAGGAACAGAGTCGTGAAATCTGGCAACGCTGGTCAGGACCAAGAACCGACTTGTGGGTAGCCTACCTCCTACCTCTTTCAGTGCCTGTCTTTCTGCTTTAGTACTACCAGTACTCACTGGAAAATATAAATTGGGTTGCAATCTAAAATTGGAGGAAACCGTTTTCCAGGAACTTTTTTCCGAACTCGAATGGTTTGAATGGCAGTCCGCTTGGTTTACACTTTGCCGCAAGGAGATATCATGGCATGAGTGGTTAGCGAGGTGGTTAGCGTATATCAGCTAACAAGAAAATTACGGGTTTAATTCTCGCTGCCATGTTCATTATTTTTTTTTTCCTCACCAGGCCTCGTCACTAAACTAACTATAGACGCAAACACCGCCACGAAATGTTTTCTCGGTAGCCGAGAGGTTAGCGTTGCCACGTTGCCAGTAATGGTGTCTAGACTCGGTTAGAGGTTCGCGGTCCAAATCCGCGATTAACGTTAACCAGAATTTTTAGTTTTGATTGTGAAGAATGAAAACGTACCGTAGAACGGGGTAATTTCGGACTGCTGGGGTAATTTCGGACAAAGCAGCATTAATATTTGTAATTTCAATTTCGCGCCAACGAGCCGGCCGAGTAACGTTTTCGAGCGTTTTTTCAGTTAGCAGTTGATCGGACACTCGTTTTTATGTTATTCTGGGGAGATATCACGGTAAATTTTTATGATATTTAACAATGTTTAAATATCGGAAAATGCGGTATGTATGTTTCATGCTAAAAACCTCTTTGTGTCTTCATGATCACTTAGGCTATAATATCAAGGTAGAAATGGTATCATTTTAAAGTGCAACTCATTGCAAAACAAACTAACCTAAAATTTGAAGTTAAGTGGTCTATTTGTGTAAGATATGACACAAAGTAAAAAATCGTAATTTGCTAGGGTAATATCGGACATGCCCAGAAAATACCAACGCGTGTGATCTCATGGCATTTTGCCTGAAAAAAACAACAACAATAAGTCTTAGTTTTTTTTAGTGTCCTATAATAGTTTTTGTGACTGCACTCTTCTAAATACATGTATAAGACTGTATTAGAAAGATACGTTCAAACAGATGATTTTTTAAAATGTTTTTATAAGGGGTCCACAATTTTTTCGAATTTTTTTACCCCTCTCCCCCATGTCCGCATTAGGGATAAGGACCCCCATCCCCTCCATGCAACGCATTTTTTAAAAATACTGTTGAATAAGTTGACAAGTTACCGGAAACAGTTAACTTATAATAATTAGTTAAAAAATGAAATAATGGTTCCAAGGAAATTAAATATCTTTAAAGAAAATGATTTTAGGCTTGATTGATAGTTTAAAATAGGACGTCCGCAGCGACAAAGACCCCCCCTCCGCACGTCCACCAGCGTCCGCATAGGCCATACACCCCCCTCCCCCTCAAGTGCGGTTGTCCTTTGAGAATGACCCCTAAATAAATATCCTTTATTCGAGCCGGATTTTGTCTTCTTTTTTAAAAATACAAAAGTGTGTCCGAAATATCCTCTGAAGGCGTTTAAATTCGTTTTCTGAAGCTAAACCAGTAGTGTCCGAAATTACCCCAACCTATGGGGTAATTCCGGACACTTTTAAAAAATTAAAAAAAAATGGATCGGAATGATTGGGACGTTTTTTTTTGAGTGTGTTTGGGAAGAACTAGAGATGATATATTTCAAATATCAATAAATTCAAAAATAAAATAATAGTAAAAACCGCAAAAAAAAATCGTAAATTTTGTCCGTAATTACCCCGTTCTACGGTATAACTCGCATGTTGTCTTATTTTGAGCTCATGGTAGACATTGACTCCCATTACATAAAAAATGTATTAAAGGACGCTAACAATATGGACAACACGCTTTTCTCACGCGTTAAATTAGGCAACAAACATCACTGCGACCCCTCATCTCAAGTCTGCTTATGCCTTTTTCCACGGCAAAAGCTTCAAGGGAAAAGCTTCTAGCAATTATCTAATTTATCGATTTTTTCATAAAGTAAACTGTAACCTTCTTTAGGTGAGAGGATGGGCACCAAAGAGGATATCTAGAAGTTGTTCACACGGGTACTGATGCCAAACTATGTTTTCGGACGCAGATTCGTAACCATTTTTAGGTAAGCTTGACTTGGCGACCCACCCTCTACCGGGTTGAACGCAGGAGTTGAAACACCTTGTAATACTTTCACCTTAAACAAGGTTTAACCTCTTTAAGGAGGAATATTATAATTAACGGTCTTCGCACCAAACCTCTTTGGGGAATGCTTTACCTGCTTAAGGTGTGAAACCAAAATGGGGGTGATACTTTTTTGGTTAGGCATATGTTCTGCCGTATCATTCAAAGGTCTCGGCAAGAGCTTTCCATTAATGTGGCTGAACACATGTTGAAAAATTACCAAACCTACACTAGCACTACCCCCGTTTTAGTTTCATAAAACAGGTACCGTGCGTATAGCATTCCCCAAAACGGGGCGTTTGTTTTTACTGTGTGAAAAGGCACAAACAGGGCAGGTACCACTGAAGTAATGACTTGAAATAAAATCACACCATTAATGGGAGTGGGGGGAACGGTTGTTTTCGTTTTGTTAAACTAATTACACGTTGTAAAGCTAACATCAAGAAGAGGAAGTACAATCGGACTTAGTGTTTGTTATACCGCAGCGAATGAGATCAATGACGAGTAAGCAAAACGGCGTCAATGGAAAATAGATCTATATTCCTCTACCCATTCGGTGTACACTGATGGGTGCCTTTGTCGGTCGGCGGCGTAGCTCACGCGGCGTCGAGGTTACACATGAGGCCCTAGCCAGCACGCACCCCCGCATATTTAGTAGTGAACTCTGGTGCTGCAATGTACTCTTCCCCATCAACAACTTCTAATCATTGTCGGTACGCTCAGGGAAGGTACACAAAACCACGAGGTCCGTTAAGGAGGGGGTACCCCCTTGTAAAACCACGTCAAACTAGGATGGGGGAGGAGGGGTCCGACAAAAACCACGTGGTATTTTTTGGCTGAAACCGTGGTGAGACCCGGCACACAAGAGACGGAGTCTTGAAAGAAGGCAAAATCATTGGAGGGAAGAAAAATGTATACATTTTTATTTTCAGTGTCTTCCTGCATCAGTCCAGAGGGAGCCCCGAAACAATATGTATCAGGGAAGAGGCAACTATTAACGCACAGTCCTTAAATCATTGAATAAACCCTTTTTTTAAAGCGATCCCTTTGACTCCCTTTGAAATGATACAGCAATAATAAAGATTTTATGCGTTTTTTAATATATCATCTGGTCTAGGTTAGAATATGTGAAGCGTGTGTATATATGCTTGAAAGTTTTTTACTCGTTCTTTACCTATCCCTACCTTCCCTCCATTTTAGAGGTAGAAAGAACGAGTGTACTGTAGCGCTAAACGCAAATGACGTCCGTTAGCCATCAAGTATCACAGCCGAAACGTAAAAGTCCAAGATAAGAAATGAAGCTTTTTATGCGGAGGTGTGGTGGGAAAATTACGTCAAAACAGCATTTAGGGGCTCGAAAATTTTAACGTAAAAAGAGGAGAAGTACTCTTATGAGGAATCCTATAGGGTTAGAAGAAACAAAGTGCTTTTTTGGTTTTTGAGAGGTACTGATGTGTCACAATTCACTGCAATTTCAAGGAAAAAATTCTTGTTAAAACTTCGAAAATTAATGCACTAATGATGCGTACAGCGGAAAAAGGGCCTAAGAAAGAATCGATTCAAGATTGAAATATCCATTAAAACATTCGGCTACTCTGTGAAATTCGACGAGTGAAAAATTAGAATGAAAAAGAAATAAATAAATGGGTTTGACAGAAATGTCACTCTTTTGCTGCGGTTGGACTTTTAAAAAATCCTGGCACACTGCGATGGTTGATAGTGCAATAGACTGAGAACTGACAACTGTTGCCAGTAGGTGCGTCTATTGAGAAAATGTGTTATATGAACAACGATTCTCTTTTCTTGGAGGTATGAATGGGAAAGTTGCGTAAAGATTTACAACCTGGCTTTCATGACTGATGGGGACATTTAAGGGCCCCAGAAAGAGTCGATATATCAAAATATCCAGAGAAACATTATGTTACGACTTTGGTAAAGAACGAGAATTTTCTGGGAGGGCTTTGCCCCTTGCCTTCTTGCGCCTAGTTCCAGAAGCTTTCCAAGCTTTGTCAGTTTCGTCCGAAAGCGTTTTGTTTGAAAGGTCCCCCATGGCTACCCGTCGTGGGCACCATCCCCCTGATCAAGGGCCTGGTGAAGAAGCATGGCGGACACCAGCACCTGGCCGTGGACTCCCTCCGGAAGCAGTACGGGGACGTGGTAGGCTTCCGAATGGGCCGAGTCCATGTCATCGCCGTCTTCGGCTTGCCGGCCGTTCAGTCGGTGCTCACCAGTGACGCCTACGATGCAAGGCCTTGTGGATTCTTCTACCGAATGCGCTGTCAGGGAAATCGTCTTGGTAAGTAGTAAGATATCAGAAAAAAAAGGTTGGAAAATGGTGCAACTAAAAATAATAAAGGGACTTCACTGCTAGAACTAGTTCCTCTGAACCAGTTAGACCTATTTTAACCTTCCTACTTAGAAATCGATTCCTCCATGAACTCAAAGTACTCGTACATTCAGAAAAACCGGCGGAAGTCGTTTTAGTTTTCTTCTTATAATTTTAAAAGCCGTTCTCCAATCGAGCTTGGATCTCTCTTTTCAAACGTTTTAAATTTTTGATGAAGATCTGGCATCGTATAATTATTAATACCATCTTGAGAAGTTGGCCGAGTTTTCAATTAGATCTGCGATTTTCGATTAAACCCGAATTGATAGATCTTGATTAACTGATGGATGATATTTTTTGTCTTAAATGTATTCCATTTAAGAAGCCAAAAGCAGCTGTCTCAATTGTAAAATTGGATCTGAGTTTTGGTCTCTTTTCTTGGCAGTTGACAAAAGTGAGATTCGAATCGGAGCGTGCGTGTTTCACCAGTTTAAAATGTTAGAAAAGGTTTATTTCGGGCGAAAAAATGCATAGAGACAAGTCTTTACCGGAGTCTATTACATAGCACACTATCCACTGGAGGTCGAAAAATTAACCCACTACCGCCCAGCGATGCCGTTCGGAAACAGAAAAAAAATATTTTAGAGGATCTTTTTAGTTATCAGTATTGTCAAAATTAGAAAAAAAAAATATCACCCTTCTGGAAACCTGAAATTGAATATTTCAGGCATTTCCCAAAACTTAAAATTGCTTAAATTTATGCGAAAAATCCTTCAAATTTCTCTTAAGCTATATTTTACTCCAAATACTCTGAGCTGTTATGGGTTAAACAGTATACTGGAGGGAACGCCCCTGTAGAACGCAGGATAGGCAACCTCCTTCGCACCCGAGCGCAGTGGTTGCCTAACTATCTCCCACTCGTGTTTCAGGTTTGGTGTTCACGGAAGGCGCTGCATGGGTTGAACAGCGCCGATTCACAGTCCAGCAATTAAAGAAACTCGGTTTGGGGAGAAGTAAAATGGAAAGCCTAGTCAACGAAGAAGCAGAGGATCTTCTGAAATATTTGGAGACGAACGCAAAAGGGACGTTTCCGCTCCACAACGTTTTCGACGTGGCTGTTATTAATTCGCTTTGGGCAATGATGGCGGGACGGAGGTTCGAGTTGGACGACCCTCGACTCACATCTTTGCTGCAAACCCTTCGCAATATATTCCGCAACGCCGAAGCGGCCGGCAGCATCCTCAACAACATGCCTTTCTTGAGATTCGTCGCGCCCGAGTGGTCGGGATACAACCGGTCCCTGGCATATTTACAACACATTTGGTCCTTCATCGGGGTAAGAACTCACCGAAGCAGCCTGAACAATCATTACTTTGCACGCGGCCCTGCACAGAAAAACAAAACACCCGTTCTGGGAATGCTGTTACTGTTTAGGGTTCGTGAAACTAAAACGGGGGTAGTACGTATTTCGACTATTTTTTTTACATAGACCTATGTTCAGCCACACCAATGGAAAGCTCTCGCCGAGACCTTTCGAATGATACTGCTGAACATAGGCCTATCTTGAAAAATAACCAGAATACGAACTACCCCCGTTATAGTTTCACACAGGTACGGTATTCTCCAAAACGGGTTTTTTAGTTTTTACTGTATGATCCTTAATGGTCAGAAAATTGAGGCTTTCTCTGATTGGCTTGGTTGGCAGTCACGAGACCGGTTCGGTTGTGTACCTAAGTTCGCCGAAGTAATGATGTCGTTTTCGGGCATTCCGAAGGGAACTCCTGCGCAATATTGACCAATTAATGCAAGGAAAAAGATTTCAAAAAATTGTCTTTCAGTTTATGATACTGTAAGCGCTTTTAAAAGTTGATAACTATACGGAATGCTGCGTAGGATATTGCGTGTAGTACGAAATACTGTGTCCGTATCGGAACTACAGGTCTAGTTTTTCAGCGCGTGTCTCCCTCACCAAAACGAAATATTTTTAAAACAGTATTTTGTTTCTAATTTAATTCTCACTAGACAGCTTGAAAAGCCACTACATAACG
>Ga0058701_10002770_pt1 | contig 13510 bp, 8 predicted proteins | sample AgamicOrMae_FD_97039 | JGI IMG/M metagenome (GOLD analysis project Ga0058701, IMG submission 97039) | Agave microbial communities from Guanajuato, Mexico - Or.Ma.e | ecosystem: Host-associated > Plants > Phyllosphere > Phylloplane/Leaf | place: Guanajuato, Mexico | collected 2012-06-04 | reverse complement strand
CTTATATCAGGAATATATCTAAATTATATATGAACATATATGAATTATATCTAGAACCTATATGGCTTATATCAGGAACCTATATAAAACCCTATATATTTCATATATGTTTTATATCAGGATCATATCAGGAATATATCAGGCACATATATGAATTATATAGGGAACATATATGAAATCGGTTATATGGGCCCGCTGGGCTGTCGCCAAGCCTGATGCCACTCACTTCAGAAGTGAGCGGCTTAAGGCTTGGTGTGTACTGTGTAATCGTTTAGTCAAGTAACCCTGGGTTAAGTTAGGTTAGGTTTGGTGCCTTAAGCCTCGCTCCGTTATCGCGCCTCTCGGATTGTCGATAGGAGGGTTGAACCGAACGGTTAAAAATGCTACCTTTAAAACTACGAGTGCTCAACACCATGTTTAAAATACTTCGTTTGGTAAGCTCTTAGGCACTTACTCTTACAAGAATTTTTATTGTCAGTTCATTTTGAGTGCTTCCTTTAAGAACTAATACTACTCATCACAGCCTACACATTTATTAGCTCTGGTTTAAAGGCCTTCCCCTTCAGAGCATTCCATTCACTTACCATCTAGTGCTTTTTCATCATGTCTAGCAGAAAATTCGTTTGAAAATCGTTTGATATTTTGCTGCCAACTGCTGAGGTTTAGCGTCGACCTTTTACATTGATACCTTTTCGCACCAGTCACTAAGAAATATCATATAGCTGCTCATCTCGTTTCACCATCACAATGATCTTGAAGAACAAAATACTACAAACCATCATGCAAATGGAGAGAGAGAGGGTAAATTTAATTCGTATTGCGAATTTCTATGACGGCTCAGGGTCATCTCTCGGATCCTTCCTGACCGCACTAGTAATCTGATTTTGAAATAACATCTCAGTAATTCATAATTCGCATACTTTTCGGGTCGGTTCTGAAGGTTGTACTTTCGCCTCAAATTTGCATTTCAGAGAGATCTCGTGAATTAGCTATGAGGCCCATTTTTTAGGAAAATACCATGAGTTTTTGAGAGGATTTCAAATTAAGCTAGTAGACTCGCGACCTGCTCCATTCGTAGGACGGGTCATAAAAAGTTTCTTCAAAACCCACGAAAGTTCTTGAGCGTATTACGGAGGGGTTACATTTTCATAATAGGTTTCAAAAGTTCACCCTGTCGTGATGGTAATTATTGTCGTTATTTGGCCGCATTGACACACACGTTTTATTTTTTCTACATTGTTCCCCACATCGAAAAGAGCCTAGATTTTGTTTTGGAGACATTCTAATCATTCAAACGTAGCGTTCACCTAAAAAATCACTACGTATCACTCTAATCAATGACGGGAAGAATGTGCGTTTTCCCTTTTTAAGAATGTATAATTTAATCCTGCTTATTTCGAAATTGAGTTCGGTGACAGTGGGTGTTCTTGTAAGGAATAGATCCAGCGTGTCCAAAAGAATAATTGCTCAGAAAATTTTGGAGATTCTGACAAAGGTCGCTCTAACTACATTTAGGTCCTCAAAATGACTTGGTGACACTATCATTTCTATACCCCATGCTTGTAACGGCATACCGCCTCGAGAATACCACCACAAATTTCACTCATAGTCAGAGCTAGAAAAGTGCATCTGCGCGCGCAGCCAAACCTTCCGGTGAGCTGCTCTGACCGGCCTAAAGAGCGTTGTACATAAAATTTTAAGACGCAGTATCATGGGTGGGGAATCTGTAGTTAGTTCATAACTTTGCAACACTAAAAATGAGCTAGGATTTGTTTTCCCAAAACGGTAAAAACCTCAATCCAGCGAAAAATTGGTCACTTCAGTTCCTCAGTGCATACAAAAAGCTGACTATAGCCTAAGCCGAAGAGTTAGCTTTGGTGAGCGTTTCTTGCACAGGCTGTCAGATGTGGAGGAGCCTCCTATACGCTTTTCTTAATTTTAAGTCACCGTTTGGCAGCTGTTCGATTACCAAATCAGCTCAGTCAGATAACGTTCCTTGCATAGAGGTACAGATCTTTTTTTGGATAGTAATTTTGTTGTTAAGTTACCAACTTTTTCCGGTATAATGCAAGATTAGATCTAACAATGAAAGCTTATCAAAATCAAAATTCCCTCGTTTAGAGCAAGCCTATCTTGTTTGGGTCTTTCATTAGAAATCAGTTCGTCTTGTATGAACGCCAGTACCTGCAGCAACCGAACTCGAAGAGAACTGAAGTGGTCAGTGATCAGTAATTCAATCTGTTGAGTTCTTGCTGATTGTCAGTAGCAACGACATTTCCTTATGGAATCAGTTGGCTGGGAGAACTATGCTGCTAATAAAACTGGCCATTAATTTGACTTACCGAAACTTAAACTCAAGTTATGCCAAAGCTTTGCGCGATTTTGCCACTGAAGTTCTCTTCTGCATAAAACTCTTTGTACCCCCAAAATGGGCGTCCTTAATATTGGCCGCCTTCCGTGTTAAAGGAGATGGTGACGCTCAGCGAGCACAGCGAAGCACTGCAAAGCGAGGCGCCACGCAAAACGAGCCATGAAAAATAAATAAACTCGTTTTCTGCAACTACTCAATGCTGTCGACAGATTTTTCTTTGGGATCTCCTCGGTATAAGGCTGTGCATGCAAAACTCGTTCCAAACGTGAAATGTCACTTGTAATATGAAAAAAAGGATCAAACTTTTCCGAAGCTAACGAACTCTTCTACCACAGGCGCTAAAGATATTTCTTTCTCCGGGGAAGGTGTGATTAAAGTTTGGCTGCCTAACCCTCACAGGCGATTTAAAAAAATCCAACCAAAAAATTGGCTGACTGAGTTACTTACTTGTCGTGACGTTGACCAATCGTTGGCACCATACTGATTCTGATATGATCCCATACTAGTTTACGCACGTACAGCATAAACCGGTGGAAAAACCACAGCTTTGCGTTCAACGCGTTCTGATAAGCATCGTGTTACTGGAAACCAAAACGGTTTGCTCACAAATTACACCGAATATTTGATACTTGGCTGAAAAAACCTTCACCCACAATCACATATACTGTAAACTGTGGAGAAGAAAAGACCAGTCTGAATTCTTATAGATCTGAAAGGTTAACTGAAGATATCGCATATTACTGATGTCAGTGATTAAGCAGAAAGAGACGCGTTGCACGATAATCTTCAAGCCAGCTTTACTCAATGACTGCCATTCTCCTTAATTGCATTTTGTGGTTTCCAAAAGGCGGTGGGAGAAGACAATGGTTCCAACAATAGAGGGCTGAAGAGTATATACCGAGTGCTGCGCAATTTTTCATACCCAGCATGAAAACCTAATCTCTCAGAACTTAGCTTTATGTATCACTAGTTAAACTCTTATATGATCGATTATAGGCAGTTGAAAAAAACTCCATTTACAATTGGAAGAGATTCATGGAACTTTATTTTTAGAAGACTTTTGATGACAATGCCGTTGGAACTTCCATGACGTCCAGGGTAATGACGTCCAAACACACCAGTGATACGAATTTTAATATCGAAGAGTCGACGCGGTTTGGGTCATAGATACCTCAGAACACGACAGGCGAATCAGTCGTGACCCCAGCAGTACTTATAAGGGCGCATCGATCTCGAGCACAGAACTATAAAGGCGCAAGGCGATTTTTTATCGGTGATCCCTCGTTAGCGGAAAGAGATTAAGCAGTAGGTAAAAGAGGTAAATATAGGACCTACACACTGTTCTTTCAAACTAACCCTTTAATATAACTATACCTCTTAGCCCTTATGAGATACGGGCGAGTAAAAATCGCATTGCGCCGCTCGCTCGTTCTGGGCTCGAGACCGATGCGCCCTTATAGTATTAGGGCCTCCACCGATACGCTTGTCTTGCTCTGATGTGTCGCTATACGGTAGTAGCATCAAACAAAAATAGGATATGTAAGCTAGGGGGAATAACTTCACAATGTCAGTCTTTGTGATAAAGCCGTTTTCCCTCTGCCAATGACAACACTCTCCCCCCAGGAAAAAATATTCTGTAAAACTGATAGCTGGGCAATGCTTGGCCGTATGTATATTTCACACAATAATCAATATTTTTCGCCCACCCCCCGCTAACAATATGTTGCGTACATGTACCTTCATTGAATGATGTGATTATGAGATAGTGTTGTGTTATTCTCATTATGATTAAGCACTCTCCTGATTTTTTTTTATTTTCGTTTCCTATACTTCTTGTTTTCTAAATACCAGCAACAGCGAAGCATAATATGGGGAATTTCATCAAAACTAAACCTATCGTCGTCAGTGTAGGCTCATGGTTGGCGATATCCAGACAGAGCGATAGTGAAGCGAGGACAGGCCACCGAGCCTACGTGTTTGTCGTTATATGTCATAAATGTTCAGCTCAAAAACACTCGTGATATGCAGTATTTTCAAACTTAGTGGGAGTGGGACCTCGCGTAATGGGTCACCCTCGTGTCTCTTTAAATCAAAATGCAGTGCTATCCTATTCGCTGTGACAAAAAAGGGGGAAATACCCTCATTTTGGTACGGTTACTTTCGATACCTGGTACTACTATAAGAAGATAGCCCGTTACCACTTCGAAAATATTCCTTTTGAGATTTTTGTAATAGAATGAGAGATTCACTCAAAAAAGAAAGTACGAGAGAATGAGAGTTCAAGACTTCCAAGTACTCCAGGCCAATATGTAGTCTTATCAGCCAACTTTATAATGGGAGCTGAACGGAAAAAAAGAACTGAATCACTACTGACAGAAACGTAAACAATGGTAAAAATTAAGTTAAGAAAAGACCCTTTTTTTGAATTTTCAACGCCAAACATTTTATAATTCTTATTAGACGCTCCTTCAAAATTCATTTTTAAGAGTTTCATCTAGTCTTTCAGTCCAATCCCAGCAATGCCTACCCATTCCCCTTCAAAAAACTGAGCATTCGCATTGCTTTCTCTGTGCACTTGCTTTAAGAAAGTCAGTGGCCTTGCCAATAAATTATCCCTGAGAAATGCAAAAAGGCTCGGATCACATGGAACCAAAATTAGGAAAGGAGTTAGAATTCACACTGCAATATTCTCTCCGAACGTCCTTGTATTGATTGACATTAGTTAGTGAGGTAACAAGGCGATTAAGACTGACAGAAGATATTTCGAGAATTCGCCATGCCGGGTGATTACACAGATACCATCTTTGCTGCCTACTTTTGCAAGATGAAAATAATCTGTTCTAGTAGGCAGACATGTTACATTGAGCACGCAAGACGTTGATGCATTTTGTTGCCAAAGTTGGCATTGAGGCACTCACAAAGTTCCTATGCCGAAAGAACAAAAAAACATCGCCACTGTAAGTTGGGCCGTTGCTCGCCATATGATAATTCACTTGGATGAAAAGAGCGATCTCAGCTGGTGTCTCTTTCCTAACAACTTATTTTGACGTTCAGATGCAGATTCTCTTAATAAGGCGTTGAGCCTTAAAGCGCGATCATATTCAAAAATGTATGGCAAGTTTTTAAAGGAAAGTAATCTTGACCTTTGATTCTGTCTTTAAATTTCGGATTTAACGCTAAGCGGGGGTGTTCGTTCTCTTGGAAGTCAGCCCCTACTTACACCCTCTCCTCTGAGCGGCGCGAACTGCCGTACGTATATTTTTCTGGAGAATTCTTTTTTAGTTTTTTCCTTCGTATTTTATCGTTTAAGCGAATTTCGAGCATGTTTCTTCCCAAATTATTCCTTCAATTTTCTAACATTGGCCTCCCAAACCTCTGCGATTAAGTCGCTAGAAGTCTATATCGAACCTGCAAGTTTTCGAGGTAGTCAGTTTCAGGGGTTATCGATTAATTTGAGGCAGCTCCAGGCGCAGGTTTTTACCAAGTTGTACTTTCTACAGTAAAGGAACATTAGGCAGATATGATGTTTTGGATATTCAAATGACAGAAACTGTTATGATTGGTCAAAAAAGGGATGCTGTTTTGCATTGATCTTTTTCTTGCTTCCCTGGTCGAACTATCCGTCGTAGCACGGATAATTCGACACGGACATCCTCACGGATATCCGTGTGGATATCCAAGTAAATGGCCATGGGGCGATATCCGTATGAATGTGCGCACTCTGACCATTTACATGGATACGTGCGGATGTCCGTGTCGAATTACCCGTAAGTTACTACGGACAGTTTGACCTAAGTTTGGGTGTGAGGATAAGGCGAATGCGCGTTGTATTCTGGTTAGATATCAAACTAGATATCAACAGCCATATCAAACTGGAGGGAAACGGAACGGATTGCTTATATGATTGCTGCATTGTTAGACCTATTCGACCAAGTTATCATAGCCCAGATTCTTAGATATGAGGTGCATTGTTTCTTGCTCAAAGTTACTTCGGTGGTTCCCTCAACACGCGCCCCTTACCTTTTAGAAGAAGGAAACCTTTTCATGGGAATTTTTGGTATGTAAGACTGATAGACATCTGTTTGGGAACCTGACTAAAAGTCCTCTTAACCGCGTTTCGTCACTTGAGAAGCTTCTCCTTCCGGTGTTCGTGATCAGGAGGTAAAAATTAGGTGGAGATCCGATTGCATCTGCCGGAGACGTAACTCACACATTCTAACAATGTGGCAGCAATTTTGGAGATGGCACCTCATAATTGGCTCTCGATAGCGTGCAATCCCAGTTAAAACCTGGACCTGGCCTTGGACTCCAAGACGATACTTGTTTCCGGTGTGGAAGGACATGAGTGGCGCCACGCCGCGGTCAGAGGCCAAAGCAGCCGACACTTTGCCCTCCGCAATTACCCGACCGAAATTATAATCGTGATGACTCTTGATGGAAGCGAATCCTTTATCTCTGCTCCTGAACAGTATTTCAACATGAATATCGAGTTTTCAGGGTAAGGTTACTCACTTGTGGTCCTTTACCTTGTCCACATATATCAAGGTATTAGTGGTTGTATGCCTCATTGTGGTCAGTCTTCGAGGTAGACCTATTAGGTGCCATCATAAATTAAGCGATCTCAAAGATGAATCCAGTTTGGAGAAAATTTTAAATACATCAAGATTAGGTTATTTTCTGGTTGAGCCAACGATAAATACGCAGTGAATTGAAATTATTTTTCCCTTCAATTAAACAAAAATGTATGCGTGTCTAAAGAAAAAGCAGAAAAAAACTTAAATAGAAAAGTTTTTTCAGCATTAAGAGGCACGATATCTCTAAAAGCGGAGACTAGATGACAACAGTGTTGGACTTGGCTATAAAACAAAGAAAGCTAACCGGTAAGAAACGGTAGCCGACCCCCCGCAGCAATCCCGGCCAACATACGACACCGCCAGCGGCATCACAAGCGGCATCACAGTGCCGCCGCGGATGGCTGCTCCCTCCTGCGGATCTTACCCAGACTATCGCGGCCCCCGCAGAGACGGCCCTAGGATTAATTGCACCTGGTCTACTCACTGGTCTAGCCGAGGGATTCAGGCTGTTGCGAAAGCGTATCACCGCATTTGCAATCTCCTTACGAAGACCGCCAACGAAGGAATGACCACTACCCTCCCCCAAACAACCATCAAAACGACTCGAAATATTCACAGGTCGTTTCAAATGTCCAACACTGTCAAAATTATAACCCATAATTTAGGTCACACCTCTCTGGGTATGAAGGTTAAGCAGGGGAAGAGCGTCTTTTGTTTATTATTGAAGATAACTACTGTATATCAATGAAAAGGTCTCGTCGAGAGCTATTGATTTGGTTATTCATAGGCATACTTTTAAAATTGACCATATGAAGCTCTTCCCTTATTCGAACTAATACATAAAACAGGGGTTAGGTTCTACTGTGAAAACCACTGACCAGTGTACATACACTGATATTATTCAACTATACTGCGAGGCGAGTAGTGAAAGGTTGCACAACGTATTTCTCCTGTTTCACACCCACAGTTGGCAAGTCGAGCGGAGCGAGGTAAGATGCACCCAATCTGTGCCTACCCTGATTTAACCCAGGGTAGCCTTGCCTGCCAGTCGCCTGATGCCACTTGCACTGACATAGCGACGAGATGCAGGACAGGCACATGCCTCAGAGAAATAGAAGGCATCAGGCTTTGTAAGCGCCTGTTGAGATTGCGAAGCACAAATAACCTACCCTGGGATGATTCAACGAAACTACCCGGGTTGAGCTGTCGTGGTCCTATCTTTGAATCGATATCCGCTTGGATATCAGTGTATTTCATGGATATCCATGGCACCACGGCTTACAAAAGTAGCCGGGGATCCACGGACAATCTACGATATCTATTGGCAAGCCTGGATGATTCTACAAGGGTATTCAGAGTTTTACGGATACCCTTGCGGATGTCCGCACGAACGTAGCGCGCACGGACCTGTCGACTGGGTGAGATGGTTGCATGTTGTTGATCCTAAGGACGATGTGGAACCAGACTGGGACATAAGAAGTAGAAAATGCAACCTTAGAGGGACTCAAAAAATGTCAAATTGTACAAAAAAATACGTTGAAGTAAATCATGAATACATTTTTGTAAGGCAATTTTATAAGAAGTTCTTGGTTAGTTTGTCAGTTTGATTGTCGGGCGAAGTATATAATTATCCTGCTTTATGTCACACGGTTTGATTTTTTTTTCGTTATGATAAATGATAAATCATTTGGTAAATTTCACATTCACACGCAAACAATCGCTATAGGTTTGCAAAACGATTGACTTTTGACTATTTGGACAATCGCTTAGAAAACCAAGAGTGATAGCGTCAGATTTAGAGGAATCGTTTAGAATCAAGAAAAAATTCATCGTATGACATCTTTGAACGAAAAAGTTTTATTATCCTCTTCCTTCAAAAATAATTCATTTTCTTTTATCCTACAAATTTTGTTCATAGAGGATTTCCTCAGGACAGTATTATTTTATCCGAAATATTCCTACAACCGTTCTTAATAGGAAATTCAACGTCAAACAAAAAGGATTATCCTTAATCAAGAATGATTTTTTTTGGGAGGGGGGCGGAGGTAAAGGCACATTTAGTTTATCGACGAAGTAATTTCAATTTCGTTCATGGATAACTGCGTTTTTCGAGCCAGGTAATTGAATTCGAAAGGCCATATTGACGCGACGCCGAAATTATTTATTTCTCAAGTGTGAAAATGAGTTGTTGCTTCATTTCGAGAACGGGAGGACCACGCGCTTTCATGAATTCCCAAACAAAGAAAAATGATTGCCGGGTAGTACCCCGAAAAGTAGAGACGATTTGCATCGAGAGCACTGTATCGAAATACGATCAGAATATTAAACGGCACTAACACTTGACCTTAACTTTCGAATGGGTCACACTTTTGACACCCTCCGATCGCTTGACATGGTTCATAAGTAAACGACCTTTAGTCAAGGTCATCTTGATCCACCTTTCACAGCAAATGGGGTACCTCCCCCTTAACAACTAACCTGCTTACATCCTTTTAATCTACTTTGCTAGCCACACCAAGAGAGAAGGTCTCTTCGAAGTTTGCTGAAGCGCTTTTCGCCATCTCGATGACGTTATCGATGGAGCTAAGGTAAAGCTCTCATTATGACTGTTTTACATACGCAATATTGACTTAATTCTCTTGCATTTCAGCAGTCTATGAATCACACCACAATCAAACTAGTGAAATGATCAACATTCTTGAAAATGGTGAACCTGTGCAGGATTTTGGGCGGGAAAATGGCTTTGCAGGAGTCCAAAGTTTATAGAACAGAAAAAGGCAGCCAAAAAGAGATTCAACCGTGTACAGAGCTATCGAAAAATCATGCAACTTCTTTTGCTGCTGATGATAATAAATGCAATAAATCTGATTAATTTTCACGAGGTTGATTTTTTATAAGAAGTATTTCTAAGGCAAAAAAATAAAATAAATTAATTTAAAAAAATGAAAAAACCACGCAATCCCAAGAAATCCATCCTTACATAATAGGGCTAAAAATATTTCTTGTGTAATGTAAGCTACTACTTTTTAGGTGGGAGCGAAAACAGATAATATAATGTACTACAAGTACATTGTTAGTTTTTGAAGTATAGCAGTGTTCGATGCACCGTAATTACCTAGTTGCGGTGGTACCAAATGCCAGGTACTGATCCTCTGAGGTCATAATTGGTGGGGGGCATTTATACAATTCAAGATTTGATCCGTGCTCACTCAGCCAATTGCTCGATTACGAAACAAATGCTCCATTTCAGCAATCAACCGCCTTTTCGACTTTCTTCTCGAAAATTTAACGCAGCAAAGTCGGTACTCATTTGCGGAGTATGTATTTAAAATGCAATTCGTAGTGGCTTTCAGGTAACTCTTGATAGGTGTCGAAACTAAAGCGTGCATCTCAATTTGCCAAGGAAATGACCATGTAATCTCCAACTAAAAATGCTAATTTCTAATTAACTTGGAATAACATCTGCATTAATTTAATGATCTTCCTCCTCCACTCTCAGAAACTTATGTCGTATTGCCAGCTCAATCATAGTTCAGCATGATTACATCTAATATAGGATCATAAAACAAAGTAGAATTTACACCAAAATTTCTTTTATTATTTCGGCGTTATATCATATCTTAAAAGCGTATTGTGTCCTTCAAAGATTATAAGTCACGCATTTATGAGATCATAAACTACTTTGCCATTGTGAAAAGCTACAAAACTTATGGTGGCTGCATGTGCTAGTCATTGGTACATTGAAATGTTGTAAAAAAGTTTCGGTTTGGTAAGGTTAGATAAGGTAGCGCTAGGCCCAGTGAGATTATACTGGTAATTTTAGGAGTAGTTGATTGAATATTGGTACAATCAGTCTAATAGGTAGTTCTGATCGCCGAAGATGACTCCGCCTTATGGGGAAATATATTGACCACCGTCTTATCGCATGACCACACCTGACAATACCTTTTGGAATGTTAGTACTTTAGGTTCGTAAAAACTTTCAGTTAGATGAAGTTCCGATCGGTAGGATTAGATAAGATCATTTTAGATGACGTTTTTGTTAAAGAGGTTTGTCATCTAATCGGCGCCTAACTGAAGTGAGATGCTATTGTCTAATATTTGCGTGTCAGCTGGCGGGAAACAAGTTGCGGCTTGTGACTAGGAAGGTGATTGGACCAACGAGATGAAACAGCAGAAGATTGGACGTCCGAATCAAACAATGACAGGTAGAAACAGCCGCTGCGCAATGTTCCTGGACCAAGCTCCGGCACCGGGCCCCGAAAATTAGTAGCGGAAACAAGAAAGAGGAAACGAGGAAACGCCCGCCACCAGTAGCAGATTGCAGAATCTCCAACAAGTACGTTACAAAGCGTGTAACGTGCTTCGTATGACTTGTAAACACATTGCAAGTTACAAAGCGAAACATTTTTTGTGATAAAATGATAGTAGGTGGCAAGACACAGAACATTTTGCGTGCTCCAGCAATATTCGTCAGATATTACACGCAGCAAGATCCATTGGACATTCTTTTCCAATGAGAAATCTCGGATCTACAGAAAATGAGAGCAGGCTCATGGGAATTAAACCACTGCAAAGATCCATGAAAGATGCCTTCCCGAAGAGATCCATAGAAAGCCGTGTCTTGAAGGACCGGCCTCTTAAAGTTCAACCTTTTAAAGATATGAACCACTAACGGAATTAGTTTTGTAAGGAGCGACATATTGATCCGAATTTGAACCCAATATATTTTAGTGATGAAGGGTTATAGAGGAGATGTCTCTTAAATCTTCATGGGTTGGACTACCCAACGAGGGTCACCTACGAAAAAAAAACTTCTTCCTTTGGTTCGCTCTTTTCATACTGTGGACGTAAGAGGCAAACCGTTCAATATTAGGCCTAGCGATTTGGACAATTGCTTCGTAAATAAAGCGTGATAGTGCCACAGCAAGAGAATAAGAGAGGCTGGTATACTACGGCATAGTTTGAATATATTTTACGTTAGAACTACGAATAAAATGGCAAACACCGATGAAAGAGATCGGCGGGAGGTGTGTATTAATATTCAACAATATGAATATTAGCAGGTCTCTCTTGTGAACTAGCTAAAATACGACATTAACCCGTTTAGCCGTCACAGCACAGTAAAAACAAAACACCCGTTTCAGGGAGTTCTGTACCTGGTTTGGGTGTGAAACTAAAAAGGGGGTAGTACGTATTTTGGTTATATTTCAAGATCCTATACTCAGTAGCATCAATGGAAAGCTCTTGCCGAGACCATTCAAAAGAAGTGGCTGAACACAGATCTCTTGAAGAATAACCTAATTACGCACTACTCCCTTATTTTTCAAGATAGATCTAAGTTCAGCAACGTAAATGACAAGCTTTCGCCGAGACCTTTTAAATGATGTAGCCGATCACAGATCTATCTTGTAAAATAAGCAAAATACGCACTACTCCTCTATTATACCTTACCCGTTTTAATTTAACACCAAAAACAGGTATAGCCTTCCCTACACGTGTGATCCGGAACGACTACACAGCTATACCTAAGGATATTATTTATTTTTGTCCATATACAGCGTAGGCTATTTTTGGAGAGACCTGACAACGCTTAACATAATATACGTTGAGCGTAGATAAAATAGACTTAACACGCCTGGGGGGCCCGTGTTGGGATAGGCACTTTACGCAAAAATCAAAACCGTGCAAAAGCGTTGCATGTAGTGACTGCGGTCTTAACGCTAGATGCGTCCTCTCTGCGGTTTCGGGATTTAGATATTGGGAAAGAAACCATGCATTGTAGCCTCATCTGCTTACATAAACGGCTCCGCTTTGAAAGGCGGCATCGACGAAACCTATCGAGAGAGGAAAACCTGGCGACCTAGCCAGCCAGCAGCATTGTGGTATATTTCTCCGTCCCTGCAAACCGCTTGCCTCACAAAGGAAGCTATAAAAAAGTAGAATACGCCACGGCGGCACACCGTCCTCGTCGCAGACCGCACTTCTTGTCACAGCGGAAGACTTACGGCGAGAAAATTTCAAATTAACCTATCCACTAAAGTCGACCAAGCGCGCGCGCCCTGGATTGAGAAACCATCGCAAGTTCATGCCTGAATATCCAAAGAAATAAATGGATATCCAAATGGATATCAATAAAAGCATGTATAATTGAAGACTTATATCCATGAAAACGCGGATGTTCATTCATGGATATTCATGTTTCACGGACATCCAATGTAGCATGTCCCTGAATGAGTATCCCTGTTTCAATATAAATGTGGATATCCACATTTGCATGGATAATTGAAGACGCATCAAAAAATCATGGATATCCCTATAGATCATCGGGGACTTTTGGAAATCCGTATGTATATGCTGTGGATTCTTGAACCAGGGGCGGAACCAAAGACAAGATGTGTAACTCCCTATGGCCAAGCCGTTGCATCTCGGTGGCTATCCCCCACCACTGATTTTTGTTTGTGGGTTCAAAGCAAATTAACCAACAATACAAATACACCATGATCACCTGAAGTACAAATCATTTTTTGAAGAGAAACGAAATATTTTCCATCAAAATACTGTG
>Ga0058701_10002769_pt1 | contig 13512 bp, 12 predicted proteins | sample AgamicOrMae_FD_97039 | JGI IMG/M metagenome (GOLD analysis project Ga0058701, IMG submission 97039) | Agave microbial communities from Guanajuato, Mexico - Or.Ma.e | ecosystem: Host-associated > Plants > Phyllosphere > Phylloplane/Leaf | place: Guanajuato, Mexico | collected 2012-06-04 | reverse complement strand
TGCAAACCGGATGCTTAAAACAATTTTAATACAAAAATTGCAGGAATTTTAACAGAAGGCGTGGCTAAATAGTAATAAAAAATTAATCCCTCAGGCAAAATCGGGGTCAAAACTTTCATATTTCGTCGCTGTTCAGTGTTCATCGATTTTCCAAAAATATATTTTCGTCTATAATTCGCTCTTTATGCGAATTCCATTATTTGGACGCCAAGGAGAGCCTTTTGAATGAATTGGGCCATTAATTAATTCTGTGTATCAAATATAGCCTAAAACACATTGTAAAAAAAAGTTTTCTCTCGAAATCAAAATACCGGAAATAAAAAAAAATGTCCTCCTGCCCTTCGTAATCTGCAATTATTCAAGGACCGTACAATTATTTCTCGGAAAACTATCTTTATTTGGAAAAAAAGAACTATGCGTGCATGAAAAATTTAGACACCGGAAACAGAAAACGGATTCTAAATTTGCTTCCTCGAAATCCGCGCATTTCTCTATCACTTTAGTGACATATGTCAGAGTATGAAAAACTTGCGTTCTGGGATATTATGACAATCATAATCCCTCATAATACCGTTTCTTCTGCTGAAAAGTTGGTTGAACTAACAGATAGTTTTGTTTCAAACGAGCTATCAATATAATTCTTCAAGGATAAGCAAAAAATGCTGCAGCTTCCAGTTCACAGTGATGATATTTTAACACTTACAAGGTAATTATTCTATCTTTAGTTGAAGCAGTGTCCTGAAAACATAAAAAACATAAGGCCACCGACAGCTCAACATTTATAGTCCTCAAGAACGATAGTAAAGCGTTCCGGTTGGCGCCAGCAACAGGAAAATAACTTTTTTTTAAAAGTCTTTTAATTTAAAAAATACGGTCATACATTCATAAAGCTAACTCGACCAGCTAATATGTCACATGTTATTGTAAAGGATACAAACGCAAACATAGGTACCGGCTATGAGAGAGTAATAATTCCTGAGATTTACGGCTTTTTCCCAGGAAATTAGGGTCGTATGGGCTTGTGTGCTGTCTTAACACACATTATGCTATCAAAACATTCACACCGACAAAATAAAGACGGGAACTCGCTCTAAAAAAGACAGGAATCTTGGCTGAATTAGGACTGGACGTTAACTCGTTTATGATAGACTAAAAATTCCTTTTTTTGATTTTTAAAGCTGGAAGATATCATCTTAGAATGCGATGCTGATTAGTTTATTAGGTTGATCACAGACAGGCCCGATTGGACCACAATTTTTATGGACTGAATGATTGATTGAATCAGCTTGGCTATATTGCCCATAAGGCATTAGCCTCATGAATCTTTTTCGGCTGTCATCATTTTCAATCATGGAAGAAGGATAGGAGAAGCGAGGTAAAGGTATCTAAAAAATCTTTTTTTTCTGTTATAAAAGAAAATTTCAAAATTTTGTTGCATATTTGGCACCTACGACCACAGGTATATTTTGCCCTTTCCGGCAGTATTAAAATTTATCACCGAATCAGGCTCACCGAACCGTGGCCAATTTCATTGATGAAAATAAAAGGGGTAGGCCTACTACCTTTTACCCGTCACAATTATGAAGGTAAAAAAGACTTAACGCGTATTTATTGGTTTACTCGGAGGATCAATTCATCAAAAACCATATCAGTTGAAGCCCGCAAGCTCGCTTTATCCGGAAATCGCTATTAATGTTTATTTCAAAAATGTGTCCGAAACAAGTAATACAGGATGGGTAGCTGTCATAAGCGCCAAAACCCACAAGCGCCAACGCCGCTAGCGCCAATCCGTAACCGCCAAACGAGAAAAGTCGCTAACGCCAAAGTTCTTAACCGCAATACTAACCTTAGCTAACCTAACCTAACTTAGCCTAACGTAACTTAACCTAACTTGACCTAACCTAACCTATACGAACTTTGGCGTTTGCTACTCTTCTCGTTTGGCGGTTACGGACTGGCGCTTGCGGCGTTGGCGCTTGTGGTTTTTGGCGCTATCGAATGCCCCTAATCTATCTGCCTACCCACACAGTAACCCGCCACATGATTTCATCAGCGATTTAAAGACGACCCCCGGCGTTTTTCACAGAGATGTCCCGAGCCAACGGCGGCCGCTACGGGGGCCGGTCCCGAAGCGTCGTGGACATGGAGCCCCCCATGGCCGCCTCCGAGGACGATGACGACTCCCTCACGGACGATCCTGACCAAGAGGAACAGGAGCCCGAATACCCCGCCCGCGGGTACGGCGGCGGGCGCTACGGACGAGGTCGCAGCGGGTACAACTCCGGGTATCCCGAGGACGGCTACCCCGGAGGAAGTGTCCGGAGTAGCAACTACCCCGAAGTGCGGTACAAGAACACGTACCAGCCCCCGGTAAGGGGGTTCCCCGACGTGAAAAACCTCGACGGCGAGGGGAAGCGCAAGGGCGCGTGGGGCAGATGCGTCGCCTGCATGTGCTGTGCGTGGAAAGTCACGAGGTGTTTGTGTAGCCACATAACTTTAGTGACTATAGTTGTGGCTTATTGTCTTATCGGTGCAGCGATGTTTGAGAAGCTTGAGGCCGAAAACGAGAAAATGGTACGTAGATCCAAAAATTACCTCCCTTCCGTCGATCAAATGAAATTTTCATCGGAAAAGTCACTTTTTTTAGACACAAACCTAGACAGCATTGACGTCTATCACTACATGATATATAGATAAGCTTAGTGACCGCAAGTCACGTCAAATAGACTTCTATTAGACATCTATAGACTTCTATTAAAAGGTTATTAGACTCTAGGATTTGTGGATTCTTCTGAACCATGTACAGTGGGCCACAAAAGTCACGACCCCTGCTTCCATGTATTTCTTATGGAAGCAAGGGTCATGACTTTTGTTGCCCACTGAACAGACTAGAAGTCAACTCTATGAAAAATTTAAACACCGGAAACATCAAATGGATTTTAAGTTTGACCGTCCACTAGACATCTAATAGAGGTCTTTAGATGTCTAATAAGCGTCTATAGAAATCTATAGATGTCTAAAAAACGTCTATAGATGTGGTGATTTGCGGACGCTAAGCCCATCTAATATATCATCAAGCATTAATCTTCTGTTTACTGTATGCATGTCTGGGAAGCACCTCAATAACGTGAAACAATCAAAGCTCAAAATTTAAAATTTAAAAAAATCTAATCTTTGGCCTTTTTTTTACCTTAATACCAATCTTTTATGCACAAAAAGCTGGCTATGATTTCAGGTAAAAGAAGGTATCGTAAACTTAAGAACTCACGCGATCGACTTGTTATGGGAACACACAAGCAACGCAACTGTTCTGGAGCAAACGTCGTGGACGTCCACTGCGCAACGCACGTTGGAGAAGTTCGAAGCGGACATTTTAAAGGCCATGAGGAAGGATGGCTGGGATGGAAGCGAGAACACAAACGAACTGCAGTGGTCATTTTTTGGAGCACTCTTTTATTCAATTATCGTCATAACAACAATAGGTGAGTTGAAAACGCAAGCCAGTGAAGCCAGGTTAAGCGATTCCGTCAATTTAATCCTAGAGGCTTACTATTTAAACACTGAAGCATTTTTTTGGCATTAGGTGTTGTACGGACTTTTTGATGATAAATATTGATGTCAAATTGAAGGGATCTAAAAGACTAACCTTTAAAAGTCATTTTACTGCTTCATAAAATTCATTCTGAGTTTTATTCAGCTGTTTTTGAATGGCGTCCGCTGAGCAATAACGATGTAAGCGTGCTTAAATTCCAATTGGAAAAGGTAAACTTGGGATCGACCCTAACATCAACGGATTGCTCTGCTTGAGAACTATCCAAAACACATAAATACATGTTAGGTTCTTCTGTCTTTCAATTGTTTTCGAAGCAACTGCTGTTAAATTTCACAAAATCGCGAAATCTGGCAACACTGAACTAGGAACTAACAATACTGTTACTCCCTCTGAATGAGAAGATGAGCTTTCAGTCCCCTTATCATTGGTTTTTCGTACAAGCTACAACTGCTGTCTTCTAAACTTTTACAAACCGCATGGTCCAAACTCGTTTGTCAGAGCTTAGCCCATTTACGCCCAAAGTACATATACTCCTGAACAAAAAAAAATATATTGAGTACTTAATTAACAACGGTAAACCAGATCGTTTACCTAGATGAGTCTAATTTATTAGCCCGCAGAAAATTTGAAGGGAGACATTTAAAGAAAAGCTCGACCTACTTCAATTTTTTCCACCCTTTTTACAGTTGGGCAAAAATAATAATAATAAAAAAAATCAGCAGTGGTATTCCATTAATTTGCCTGTAACATTACTTTTACTTTTCTTTGTTCAGCGGGAGTTAACAATCTCTTGAAGAGCAGTATTAATGCGGTAACTTCCGTTGACGTACAAACCTTAAATTACAAAAGTTACAAAAGCGGTGACTTACAACTATGACTAGGAATTGGGTACAATAATAAAACAAATTAATGATAGTGGGTAGCTTTATACCCGTTTAAGGATATAACGTCGACGAAAGGCTCTCGTGAAGCTGTTTCGTTTGACTGGGAAATGGATTGGTCAATCTTTGATAACCAACCCAAAATACGTGCCGTATACCTAATTTACCGACACCTAAACTAGGTATAAAGCAACCCAGAACAGACATTTCTGGAGTTAGACGATCGGATACCGTTTACAAAAATGTCGTTAGACCAAAGCCGCCTGTTGAGGGGTCGTGTAAATTACTGTACGGCCTGTATTTGTCGTAGGGCCTGTATCTGTCGTAGGGCCGGCTACCGAACACAGCATAGTTCGCGTTGTAGTCTCCAAAGGTAGAAGGCGCCGTATCTAAGCTGTCGTACCGGTTGTCGTAGGGATTTCCAATTGCATTGTTGAATGGACCTCCGCCGTAAAGATGGTTGTATTGGCCGGTGTAAGGGTTGTTGCCGTAAGGAGGTCTGTACTGACCGCCGTAAGGATTGTTGCCGTAAGGGTTGTTGACGTAAGGGGGTCTATACTGACCGCCGTAAGGATTGCTGCCGTAGATGTTGTAGTTTACGGGCCTATAAAGAGACGCGGTTTCTTTGATCACAAAGACATTTTTCGAACGTGTTTATTTCTCAGGTAATTCAAAACCGCCTTACGGCCTTAATACGCAAGCATTTCTATGATAATAACTGCTGAATGTACTGTAGTTAACGAAGTTTAGTGATTGATCTTCGAGTTAAAACAAAACACGACGCTGTCGAAACAGTTGAAAATTTAGTTTTAAGTTTTCAGATAACACTTGAAAATGCATAGTTTCAGTGTTGGTTAAAGATAACGGATGTACTTGATATTGCGTTCTCAAACATACAACACACAGAAATTTTCAAAACTGTCCACTAAGCTTCGGCTTCGTCAATATCCTATTCTCAATATAACATCCATATGGAATCGTCTTGAAAACCTGCCTGCTCCCATTAAAGCTTTTCCTTATTTTGATACAATTCAAATCACAAATACCTCTTGCACAGATAATTTTACGAGATACAATACGTATACTTCAAAGAAATTCTATATACAGTGTACGTATCGACTTTTCTTCTCCCGCTCAAAGCTGATTGTAAACCTTCTGCATCAATTAAGGGGTTGACACAAAATTTAGAAAATTTACGACATTCATTTTCGAATATGATTATAAAATAACATTTAAAAAGAAGTTTTAAAAAAAGTCAGTTTCGAAAACTTTTTGAGAATTTTAAAAAAGTTAAATTCGTTATAATATTGGCGGTATATTTTTTATTTTTTAACATTTTTAGGGATGAAGAATTGCGTCCATATATTACCTCAATACATTAATTTTAAGTGTTTGAAATAAAACATTACAACATTCAATGCTCTGAAAAATAAGGTTTGAAGTTAGTATTCGGTTTCGGTAAAAAGCATTCTGATACGTTAATGGAGAAAATGCTATTATTGCAAAGGAAATAAGGCTTGAGGGTTATATCAGGCTCAACTGCACGTCTCTGCTTCAGGCGCGTTCAGCTATATGCCCAATCCAGGTCTTCATCAAGAATGCCTCCAGATTTTCAAGGCGCGGAGACGCGCTTGGCTTGATTAATTCAAAGCAAACGGTTAAACAGACTCGAAAAAGACGTGGGGAATTTCCGCTTAGACTGATTAAAAATATCTGCTAAAGGTGTATTCTCACGTTTTAAGTTTGGATTGGCCGCCTTAAGAGTCTATTTAAACCTGGTTTAAACTTCCGTTATATTATGTGGGTATTAATACCACACAACCGCACGTACTTTCAGTTATACTAAAAAAGTACCTTGTGCCTCACGTCACTGCCGCTCCGCTCGACTGACATCGATCTTGATGCCGCTTCTTCCCGGCGGCAGAAGTGCATGCCGTTGGGAAGTAAGCGGCATCAGGCTTAACGAACGTTAGATTTGGTTTACTTAGGTAAGGGTATGTCTTCCGTCTCTATCGCTCCTCTCGGCTTATCAACAAAAGGTGAAATACAGTACCTACAAGAGGAAGAAAATGCCAACTCTCTAATAAAGGTGGCACTGGAAAAGGCAGCAAAAAGCAGATTAAGCAAATCATTTTCAAAAATAACTTTATGAAGTCTTACATATTAGGGGAAATCAGGTTTGGTTAGCCTTACTCTTGATATGTTTCATTTTTAGATCAAAATAAAGAGACTGTCAGTACACTGAGAGCGGCCAACTGTACCATCAGTGGCAAAATAAAGCTCCCTCCAATTTTTTATAACCTTCATAGCTTAGAAACGAAAAGAGATACAACAAAAGAGCTTGAAATGAATCCGATAGACATTTGTTCTACCTATCGACTTATTCAAATGCTTTTTTGTCGTATCTCTTCCCGTTTTCAAGTAAGAGAGGTTTGAAACATATGAGAGGGAGCAATACTTTTGCCACTGATAGTAGCACGTGACCAAACCAAGTTTCGAAAGTAAACCAATCAGCGGAGACAAAAGCAGGATCCCAACCAATCAGATCTGTGGAATTCGAAATGACCGTTACAGTTGGCCACTCTCTGTGTAACCACAGTTTCTCTAACATTGTAAGTCAAGATCAAGGTTAGATCGGAGAAGGTTAGGTAATTCTCAATCAAGGTTGCATATAAAAGTGGTATACTTTTTAGGATAGGTCAGGTTAGGTCGTCTCGATCAACTTCCTAAAAACGTTTCCGAATTATTTCCAGCTCCTCGAAGCCAGGGTCTGTTCCATCAACCGTAAATGAAAAGCCAGGCATTTGTGTTAAGGTTAATAAAAGCCGCTCTTTAGTTATCTATAATTTAATACCTAATATATACAAAATTACAACAATTACAGTCTTTATCACAGTTATTGCATCGTTGCCACTTGTTTACCGTAGCGTGACGCCGGTGCCGGGTCTTCGGTTAAAATCGGGTCCAGGTACGAAGTCGGCTCCGCCCGAGTATCCGCCGGGACGGGGGCCGTATAGCACGTCTCCTCGGGCTCCGAACCCGCCGCCGTAGCCGCCGCCGTAACTGCCGCCGTAAGCGCCGCCGCCGTAAGGACCCACACCGTTTCCGTAAGGGCTTCCGCCGGCGTAGAGCCCGCCGCCGGACACGCCGTAGCCGCCCTGACCCTACGGGGCCAAATCGGCTTATGACTCATGAACCACTTTTACCCTGTCGAAATTGTTGGAAACAATCTCGTCCGCATATAATTTTTGGAATCCACGTAAGGAATTAGATGGTTTGGGTATATTCCAACAACGTTTTCTTAGTGAGCACCTAATTTTGTAAAACTGATACCTGGTGGAGTGTTGTTGAAAATTATATCGTTTTCGTGAAATTTCGTTAAGCTGACGCTATAGGAACGGACGAATACATCTAAAGTTAGTGACCTTGATTTTCTTGGTAGTCCCTGTGGGATACTAAATGTAAGAGATACACAATGTGCGAAAAAAAGCAGTATTTTCTCAAGGCTTGACCGAGGGAAAACGACGATGTCCATAGGGCAAAATTTTAAGGGTTGATAAGTGAGGCAGAAATATTTCGCAGAATATTTGATCACTGAAGATTCCATCCCGTTTTGAGAGAGGGCATAGAGAAGGAGAATGTCACTTACGCCCTAAGGAACTGCGCCGACAAGGCTTACGTCTTTCGCCGAAACCATCACAGTATACTTATTGTTAGCGCTTTGAACCGCGCAGACTTTAGGTAATAGTTGCGTTCACAACACAGGCCTATTACCTTTGTAAGTTCATTTAACGTTAAAGGGTCTCATCTCATGTTTACTGTTTTCATTCTTGACAATGCAAACCTGTCAAAAATGGTGTTGAATATATATAACAATGAAATAGACTATGAAGGATGTCTCTGGTCTCAAAAAAAAATCTCGAATAGAAAGTAGCTCTTGGCCCAGCGACAAGAGGAATCCAATAACCAAGCCATCATATGGCGAATAAAATCGCTTTAAGCGCGAATACTAGGGGCTACGCAAACGGTGTTCAAATTGCCGAGATCTTTGGAGGGGGGTCGGGGCATGGCTTTCACGAACCGAAATCAACATGTCGCTTAAACCTTTTCTTGTCACCCTTGGCTTGTCCACGAAGGATAGAACACAAGTGACGTAAAAAGTGCGACATCTTCAAGTTTCCAACAGGTTTGGACAGCCTGTTTCGGATAAAAAGGATTATGTCTTGTTTTGGTTAAATTATAGGGCCAGTTAAATTATAGCCGCATAAATGAAAGAGCTCGACGTTAACCTTTCGTGGACTCGCCACTGATAGGTTTATCTTGAAAACAAAAATTTAGAGCCGCATTAAACGTTGGGTATCAGACTACCTATTTTTTTATTACTGAAAATCATGGGGTTTCTCTGCCGAAACCGATCTTTCAACCGCATTTTCTTAACGTTTGGAACCATCATCCGACTTTGTACTAACCTTGACGATACCAATGGGACCACCCGGGCCAGCGAGGACGGGCCGCCCACTGGGCAGACCACGAGCTATTTTAGTGCAACAATACGTCTTACCAGCATCACAGGAACCCTGCAACACAACCCAGGAAAAATAAGAAACGGATAAAATAAAAGTAGTAGCTGTAAACCATAAAATCTCTAATTTTTGGTTTCTTTAAATCGTCGGCAAAGATTGTGGGACCTCTTACAAAGTCTTAAGAAGCTTTTTTCGAGGTCCCGAAATCTCTTATTGTGAGACTAAACTGCGAATTTGTATGAGGATCCACGATTTGATTATTTGTTCGCCTAAAATTGAGTCGTAGGTTTCTGGGGACTTCTCGCGAAATTCATTATTCCAATAAATACAATAAAAAATAACTTAAGTCAAGATGAACTTAAACCTTAAACAACCCGTTGAAAGTACACAAAAAGGCAAAGCAGAAGGACAAAGTTATATAAAATTAACATTTAATAGTTAAAAACAGGGGTACTCCGAAAACTTGAAGCCGTAATTTCGCAGGTATCGAAAGAACGAAACCTAAAATATCGTCTAAATAGAATACTTTTCAAAATTTCAATCGAAATAATAGTTTTAAATGATAGTGAGGCATAGATATCTTCTTGTAATATACCCAGTAAATTTAAAGCGCGGTACAAGGAACTTAACCTAACCTAGGTTAACCTAACCTGCACGGTTATATATCTATGATCCCCACAATGTTATGAAGTTAAAAACAGCGCGGATCACATGGGTTGAAATTCCAACTTTTAGATCGTATTTTTGTCGTATCTTCTGTATTTTCAATCTCATCGATAGTTCGCGAGCTGTTAGAGATTTGATGATTTGCAATTCTGTCCTGCAAGACTATCCTGCAGGTCATTCGGCTCCCCTCCCCAGAAAAAAAGGTCGAGCTTGTATCCTTTGTCCTGCAATCCTTCATCAACAAGAAATCCTTGTCGCGACGTTTAAAAGTGCACGCTCAAATGACCATGTAGCAACACTGGTTGCACGCCTTTTAATCGGATTTCGAACATTGCTCCTTTACGATGTTTTTCCGTTCTTAAAAAGCCTAGTCGACTATTGTTTTTGGAAGGAAGCCAATGGGATCAACAGACAGGATAATGTCAACAACTGTGATGCGAGCAACGTCCCACTTTTGAAACGGCGTCTCTTTAGACTTAGATGACGAAAATTACGCAATGCGACTTTTTCGCGGCTGGATTCACTATAAAAAGTTCATAGACGAAACGATTAAGCCCTACTGTTTAGGATTAAATGTTCTTAAACCTCGAATGAGCTCAAAATGTCCACGATATTTTAGAGGTAAATTAAAAAGAATCGCGCCGTTAATTAATTTGACTATTTCACAGTAAAAACAAAACCCTGTTTTAGGTAGTCGTTACCTGCTATGTTTTTGGTATGAAGGTGAAACAGCGGGAGAGCGTAATTTGGTTATTGAAGATATAAAGCTAACAATTACCATATCAATGACAAGGTCTAGTAGAGAGCTCTCCATTGATATGGTTATCCATAGGGGTATCTTTAAAAATTACCAAATTATGCTCTTTCCCTATGCACCTTACTTAAAACAGGAGTTAGTTTTTACCGCGTACCAGGGATTGTAAATACTTGTAACCCTTGAACGCGGGAAATCATCAATACAACTGTGGTAAAAAAAAATACGTTTTTGAGGAGTCTAAATCCAGTCAAGTCAGAAATATACCGCTTCAAACTTCAATAGTAACCAAACTTCAGCACAGTTTCGAAGAGTTCTTCGGACACATTAACTTGGGCCAAAACGATAAAATAATTTGTAAATAAAAGCATTGGCGATGAAGTTATGAACGATGTTTTTGCCGTGAATGCAACGGCGAGAAATCATCAATAAGAGAAACGCAGACAAGCGGTCATTAACATGGTAGTGCTTCTTGCAACGGTGCGACTACTGCGAACACGCTGCGAACGGCTCCAAAGCTTTGGCCGAGGTCGAATGGCCCTGAAAACTAATGAAATGCAAAGAATAAGACGCCGCGCCGGGCTCTATTGTTGTGCTGTTGATATGGAAAATGGACGGATTGCCTAACACAAACACGCATCTTTTTCCTACGCTGTCATAAGGATTCGCTGAACTTGTACCTATCTATCTTTGATGGTATATGTATGTCCAGACGAGCTACTATTCGGCTATTTTATTTTCTGAAAATTGCGGAATAGGATTGACATTCAGTGCATAGGAAACGTACGTAACGGACCGCAAAATCGTGATGGGACTTTTGACAAGGTATTTGGCGTTATGATCATACGCTGATTATGATCATATAAGCGGTAATGATTATATGCTCAGAAGTCAAATAAATGCGACTGCGGAAGAGTTGATGGTAATTGGGAGGACAGTGCCCAAAAAACTAGCAGAAGATCATCTGCAACACGTAATCAGTGTAAATGGACATAATTGCAAATAGCTTGCAATAGGACTAAACGATAAAATGATAGATATTATTTTCAAGGCACGCGTATGACACAAATTATCTGTTCTTTTCAGGAGACTTTAACGCACGTCGAGACGCCCTTTTCAAACACGCCCTCGCGTTCTTTCAATCTGAAAATAACCAAATTGATCTAGCCGAAGGAAAGGGAACGTAAAACTAAACAAATCTTCAATCTTTACCTCACTACAAACTTATTTTCACCAATAAATAAAGGTACACCTAAAAATAAGTGTACAATCGCTTTGGAGGTCACCCAGAAAAAGGCATAGCTAGGACAACTATTTCGTATCGTTGTAACTACTGTATAATTAGTTGCTAGCACAGCTACATGTATTGCAGGCGGAGCTATATCTGATAATGAAGTAACAATATACAGTATGCGGCTGTTGCAGCTATATAAGTGACCGGTGCACACATAAATATAGTTATCTCATACAAAACTAAACCAAATAGTTATCCCTTATCACACCTTTCTCTGAGTGAATATTTTAGAATAATAACAGTAGGAGATGCGATGCACAACTTTCCAGAATAAAATAAAAACGATTCAGTAAAACGCCTATTTGTTTACCAGTTAGGGACCGATCAAAATTATTCAAAGAGCCCAGAAAAAAGCAGTAAAAATGAAAATAAAACATTTTGCTTAAGATGCAACTTCAAAAAAGAGGAAGGAAAAACAGTTTTAATTAATCTCACTTTAGGGCGTAACAATTACTCTAAAAATGACTCATCGCCTTTGAGAAAAATAAACGAAACCCAGTCTCTGCCTGGCTCTATTGTGGTACCTTTCGAGACCCTTTAATCGTAGCGTAACTTATTTCTTTTCCCTTTTTTGAGGGGGCTCAAAGAGCGTTACTAAGGAGGTGGGGAGGGCTGCCTTCCAGTGATTCGTGGAAAGTGCATACTAGAACACAGAGCTGATAACTTTGGTTGCGACTTTCGGCGTCCACCATTGTCAGAAAGAACACACAACAAAAACCGATTAGACTTAAAACACTCATCACTCACAAATTGCAAAGCCGGTGCCGGACAATTCGCTGGGTACGCGCACTTGCACTTGGTGACACCCGCAGCCCCCAGTCCATTATATCCCCCAGGTCGGTAGCCGGGTCCCCCCGGGCCCCCGAACCCTCCCGGCCCGCTGGCCCCATAGCCCGCTCCAGGGGCATAGGCGCCGCTCGGCGGGAAGGGTCGGTTCGACACTCCCCCAGGCCTCAACGGCCGGTAATCATTGGGGATGGTGAAGTCGTCCGCTTCGGGGTCGTAGATATCGTAGCGTTGACGGGCAGGTCCCCGCGCAGGTTGGCCGTCTATGACGAGGGTCTTGGCGTTGCGGTCAGCGCCCGAGTCCTGGGGCCACTGCCAGGCGGCGCCGCTCAGACGACAGCTCACCAGGAGGACGGCGAGCACGTTGAGAGTCCGCGTCATGGCTGCGTTTGAGTGTAGCGCGCCGGCGGCCCAGTCCGGTTCATAAAGGACGCCCCCCTCCCGATGCACTTGGCCCGGCCCGGTCCCGCCTCCGAGACCGGGTCTGTCTTTGCTTGGACTCCGGTGGCGGTTTATTTCCTTCCGGAAGACAAGACTAGTCTCGTTTGCATCTGAATGGTATTTCCCACACAGACGTTTGCAAGGTTGCTTCCGCCCCGTCCAGCTCACAATCAGCGGGGCATCCGATGGCTTTTTGGCTGAATGCCTCGCTTCGTCGCCGCACCGTTGCACAGTAAAAACCGACCCCTCTTTTAAGTGGCCCCATACCTGTTTTAGGTGAAGAGTTAAAGGAGGGGAAGAGCGTAATTTGGTAAATTATGAAGATACCCCTATCAACATCACCATAGAGCTCTCTACGAGATCTTTTCACTGATGTACGTTGATAGATTTATTTTTGAAAATAACCAAATTACGCTCCTTTTTCAATTTTACCATCATACGTACTAACAACAAAACAGGTATGGGCCTACCTAAATCCGAAAAAAAGGGTCAGTTGTTACTTTGCACAATGCAATTTAACGCCGCTGATTCTCACACTAATTCAGTATCGCAGTTAAAATGTTTTCTATACCAACTTAGCACCCTAAAAAAAAGTCAATTAATAATCATGTATA
>Ga0058701_10002768_pt1 | contig 13517 bp, 7 predicted proteins | sample AgamicOrMae_FD_97039 | JGI IMG/M metagenome (GOLD analysis project Ga0058701, IMG submission 97039) | Agave microbial communities from Guanajuato, Mexico - Or.Ma.e | ecosystem: Host-associated > Plants > Phyllosphere > Phylloplane/Leaf | place: Guanajuato, Mexico | collected 2012-06-04 | reverse complement strand
ATGAAATCGGAAACAGCCAATAGGAATCTTATGGGTTAATCTTCGATAAGAGAATTCATTTTTTTTAAGTTTTTGTGAACAAGCATTTCAAACAACCAAAAAGCATAATTTTCAAAATCGCAAAGCAATTTTATTTTTTAGATATTTTTGGGAAACCAAAAAATAAAACTTATAAAAGCCCACTTTGAAGTAATATTCCTATTGACACGATATTTTTTTGAAGCTAGACTTTTTAGGGCGCAGGACGACTTTTTGATAGGTAATATATTTTAGAAGTCTTATAAAATAATTTTTGCGTCTTATGTAGTACCGCTCACACGATATAAACAAAACGCCTGTTTTAGGGAGTTCTTCCATGTTTGCGCTGTGAAAATAAAACAGGGTGTAGCACGTATTTTGGTTATTTTTTAAGGAAGGCTTAAATTTAGCCATATAATTCAAAAGGTCTCGGGGAGAACTTTTAATTGATGTTGCCTAACACTGAACATTAGCCTATCTTGAAAAAAAAAATCAAAATACGTCGTATCCCCGTTTTAACTCCCAAATCTGGTAAGAACTCCCTAGAAGAGGTGCTTAGTGCAGATTACCAAAAAAATGTCCGGTTTTTAAATACCAAAACGGACGAACTAATTAATACTATCCATTTTCGCACTGAGCGGCAAGCAACATCACGTTAGGCGTCTTGCGTTGTTGCGACCACCCAATTTAACCAGGATGCGTCCACGCTTCGTATTCCTCAAGCCTCGTATGAGAAAGAGAGATGGACAGAGTCCTTCCATGGCCGTATACGGCCCCCGATCCTTTAAGGTCAGTTGCCACAAGTAAAGGCAAACCTCAAGGAACAAGCGATGCGTTCAAAGAGGAGAGCGAACTATTGTTAGCAGAGACACAGTAAGCTGAGCATAGGGGCTCTGTATAGTGAGAATCTCGGTAGTGAGAGTCTACGGCCGGGAGTGAAACTCGCTAGCTCGGCAGCAGGCGAGGCGAGGCTATCATACTTTGTCTTGTGATTCTTCGGTGTCGGCACTTTTTTTGCACTTAAGCTCAACCGAACCAGCCAAAATTATATGACAGAAGTTCCATTTCCCTATGGGCTTGTAACTCACACGAATACGCTCCCCATTTCAGTTCCAAACCCGATTTTTTCACAAAAATAACGACAGATATTAATCTCAGCTGGAATCGCTTGTCACTGCAACTGAAAATCGTGTAATTATTTTTTGAAACGACGGAGGTTTTTCCAAAAGTCTCTCCGCTCGATTTTGATTGTGTGATGATTAATATCTCAGTTTAACTTTTTTTTGACTACACAAAACCGCGTATAATCAATTGAGGTCGTTTAAATAAAAACTAATATTTCCCGTGACATTTCATCGGACGTTGAGTAGTTTTTTCCAGAGTGATGGAAAACGACTTCCAATCTACGTGGATAAAAAAAAATCTAGGTCGGATACTACTATGAGATTCATACCAAGCAAGGCAATTCTTGAGTATTGGCTACGTAATTGTAATTATTCATACGTAATTATAACTAGTGTTATGTATTAATATTTCGACATACAATAACAAAGAAATATTCGGTATGTAATTTAAAGCGAATATTTGGGGCTTGTTTTCGCCGAGTCCTTGAATCTTTTTTAGGCACTCCCCGCTTTTATAATTACCGGTATAGCCTATTAATTTGCAGTGTTATATAACAGGGAGCCAAATTCAAAAACTCAATTTTCTAAAGGATTTCCTTAAGAAGTCGACGCCATCAACGTGGGGATGAGAACACGGTCCTCATTTTCACGGCAGCCATATCCTTGGCTGGTGTTAGCATTTTTAAAGTACACGATGAGAAACTTTATCTGGAGCAGCCAAGACGGTCGGCGCGCAACCATCTGCTTAATACCCGTTTAAGTATTCCTTTGCGATACTCTGCTAGAAGATATTATCCCCCCCCCTTCTACAGTGATCCTCGGCATTATATTCCGATGCCTCTTGTATCCCCTCCTTAACGTTACGCTCATCCGACTCTACACACGAGCTGCATCAGGCCTTAAAAATGCGGATTACTGCATTGTTGAACTGGTTGTTGGCAACAGGATAAGCCTTTATTTTTCAGTCATTTTTTCCTTTCTTTTTCCCCCACTTTTTTAAGAAATTTTTTCAACGCGTATACACGGAAAAAATGGTTTTGTTACGGCAACAAAATTAGGGACAACAAATAATTGTTTTGTTGCTGCAACGGAAAATTTTGCTGCAGCAAACTTTTTGTTGATAGAACTGAACAATTTGTTGTTGTAACAAAATATTTTTGTTATCCCAACTTTAACAAATGATTTTGTTGGTATAACAAAACCTTTTATACCGTGTATGAAATTGACACCCATAATGTGTAGGCCTATGAAGTTGAAACGACAAAATAAAATTCATATCAGTGAGTTTTCATCGATTTTTTTTGTGAAATCTCAGTGAAAAATTTATAAAAAATGCACTTTGAAAAATCAGTGAAAGGTCATTAAATAAATGACTGTATTCTGCTGCAGAATCAGCGACTTTCGTTCCTTAACACCAGTGCATTAGGATCAGTTATTATTCACCGACATTTCAGTTATTCACCTGTGTTCTGATTTGATTAGTCAGGTCAGTGATTTTTCCTAGGACAAAACTGATTCTCAGTAAAACAAGTATCTCTTTTTTGTTCAGTGTAAATCTCTCCAATGCTCGAGTGATAATTAGAATTTTAATAATTTCGGTTTGTCTTCTTCAGACTGATGGAAAGTTATGTCCGACTGGTATAGGGCAATCCTTTTGTTGATATTGCTATAAGAGGTCTATCTATAAAACTCAAGCTAATTAATGTCATAAAGCTATTTATGGGTCTGTCGAGGAAATAAACTAAATAAGTGCACGTTTTACTCAAAACATGTATAAGACTGACCAAAAAGGAAGTATGCTTACAGTGAGTTCGCCTGTCCTACCCGACCGGCTCGATTGCTCATCACCATTTAAAGGTGTTCTGATGTTCCGTTTGGCCAGACAGCCTCCAACCCGTAAGCAGTCGAAGTCCCGCACATCCCGTAATGCCGATATCAGGTCTATTCGCACGCCTATGTTATTACTAGAGGGACTTGAACGCACCGAAACCAATCTAAAATGATTTTTAAATGGAAGGGGACTTGTACGCACAGAAAACAGACTAATACATCCTGAATGGGGCAGCGTGTGTATGGCCACTTCGTAACATTTAAATGGTCCCTCAAGTGCGATTTTCCCGCCTCACTAACAAGCGGCAGGTTTTCCGAATTTCCATACTGTGAAGTGAAAGCATAGATGTACTTTGTATCGCACTTCTCATCATTTACGCCCAGCCCCCTTCCCCCACCCTTTTCACCCCTCGCTCCCTCACACACAACCTGGCACACACTTCCTTAGTAATTTGTTTTCGTGGCCCAGTTTTGCAGGGGCTTTGCTTCATCAGTTGGCTGCCTGGCGGCGTTCAACGCGGGAGGTGCCCAGCAAAATCAACCAAATTTATCAAAACAGACTTGAAACACAAAGAGGCGGTTTTCTCCCATGTTCGCTAAGCCGTGAAAGCCTGCAACGCTGTATATTTCGCAGGCCGAAGAATCCATGCGGATACCCATGTGTAGACATCGTGGCATTTATATCGATACTAGCGGGTAGCTGTCATAAGCGCCATAAACCACATGCGCCAACGCCGCAAGCGCCAATCCGCAACCGCCAAACGAGAAAAGTCGCAAACGCTAAAGGTCCTAACCGCAATACAAACCTTACCTAACCTAACCTAACTTAACCTAACCTAACTTAGCCTATCTTAACCTAACCTAACCTATACAAACTTTGGCGTTTGCGACTTTTCTCGTTTGGCGGATACGGACTGGCGCTTGCGGCGTTGGCGCTTGTGGTTTTTGGCGCTATCGAATGCCCCCGATACTAGCTATCGATATCCATGTTTAATTCCTCATACATAGATAACTACGCATGATTATCCATGTAGAAAGCCATACAGTAAAAACTAGCCCCTGTTTTACGTTGTGGATATGAAGGTGAAACGGAAGAGGGCCTAATTTAGTTATTTTTAAGATTAACCAAAGAACAACTATATGAAAAGGTCTCGTCGAGAGCTCTCCATTGATATGGTCATGAGGGTATAAGTAAAAATAACCCTTTTCTTCTGTTTCACCTTCATATCAAAAATCCCCTGTTTTACCTTCATATCTAAAACAGGGGTTAGTTTTTATTGTGCATATTGTTAGAATGAATATTCATAGTTCTACAGATATCCATGACCAACTATACTTAAAACACGGATGATCGAATAGATATCAATTAAAACGCAAGGATATCCATGTGCATGTCCTCCGACCAGAAGTACTTCCATCTTCGCTTGCGCTCAACTTTTCTTCACCAAGCGATGCGATAACAAAGAGACATGGAAGTGATATAAGAGCAAGGCACAAGACAAGTACAGAAGGTTTATCACCTTGAGAAAAATGACTCGCTGTAAAAATACTCGCTGATGATGAATACTTCCATGTTCACAAATAAAACTTTGTCAGATATTGCATGCTTTGTGCACTCTCCGAGAAAATATTTTATGAAACTTCGCAGCCTTTGAAGAAAATATGGCAGCCTTTAATAACTAGAGCTAGTCAAAAGGTCAGCCGGTGTCCGAAATAATAATAATAAAAAAAATTGAAGCGCACCAAATTTTCAAAGGGTTTTCATTATGCGAGGAACGTCGACTTCCTGAGAGTGATCTAGTTCGGCGGTCTGCCACAGTGGCGCTGCCGGTCCACTGCAGTCAATGGCCGACCGCTGGACCGCTTTCTGTCTCTCTCTGTTAATTCTGTATCTTACTCCCACTCACATGGTCACAGTATTAAGAGTGCTATTAAACTGGAGATCAAATAAAAATGTGTTCCACAGTCTTGTTTGATAGTTTAAGTTAATCTTTTATCGAACACAGAAAAGGAAACTTGCGGAATGGTTTAGAACCACAAAGAGACAGAGAGCGGTGAATGAACGCGCTATTCTGAGATCAATAAGAGTACACAAGAATGCTATTGCAGGAAAAAATGCCTGTTTTGAATAGCTCTTTCTGGTATTACGGTAAGACGTTGTCCTCCAGTTACTAGTTCCCGATAAAAATAGTTCAAGAGTCTCACATCAATGGAAAGATTTCGTCTAACTCTCACAGTAAAAACGTTTTTACTGTGAGAGATACGCGGAATCTTTTTTACTTTAGGTAACCCTATACCTATTTTAGGTGCGGTGGTGAAACAGGGAAGGAGCTCAATTTGGTTATCTTACAAAGTATCTCTAGAAAAGCTCTTGACGAAGCTGTTTCATTAATATAGTTGATAAAAGCAATCAAATTACGATCTTCCCCTGATTTATCTTCATACCCAAAACAGGCATGGGACTACCTAAAGCATGGGAGAGTTTTTACTGTGCCGTCGTCTCCATTGGACATTTTAACTCATTTCTTACGTGTTCAACAATTTACCTTTCCACTAAAAATGTTATTAATACATTGAACACGTACTGGAACACCCTAAACAGGCAAGGTACTAACGACCAACGATGTAAAACTATTACAGGATAAAACAACAAAAAAAGGGAAAACCTAAAATTAACAAAGATTTACTAAAAAAAATGAATCTACAAAATACGTAAAAACTACCAAAACGAGTATACAGAACGATCAAAAATCCACATAGAACTACCCAAGACTAGAATGTCTTTTACCTCAGCACTCATATCTTTCAATCAGCTGTTGATATGAAGAAGCAGGATCAAAGTGGAAGGAAAGAAAGAAAAGATATCACGATGCGAAAGGGGTGAATCGCGTCCGATTCGTTGTGTAACGTTCCCACGGCAGAGAAAATCTCCTCGTAAATAGTTTAACTTTGAACGTGCACGATCAATCAGGAAATCGCAACCGAGCTACAAACTTTGGTTCAATGTTTGCGGAATGGTGTCAATATCTTTTTCAGGCTTATTCACAGATGAGCGTGGTGAAAGGCGGCGGGCGAATAGCCGAGTTAGCGCAGCTCGAAACTTGTCAAGGCATCCCTGACGGTAAACTTGGTTGTTTGTTCAGCTTGCCAGTTCTGGCAGCGTCAATTTCAACAGCTATCTTCTTAATTTTGCGTTTTACGCTTCCATTATGCTCAACTTCTTTGCACACAGACCTCCTCTTTCTGCCTTTCAAAGTCTGCATTTGGAGAACTAAATTTAGAAAGTACCGGAAGTACCGGATGAGACAATTTGCATTCAACCAGCGAGGTCTTCACTGCGCGGCGCGTAAGCGTGCCCTGTTTAAAGGGTTAATAGGCAGCCCTCTTTACTTCCTTGGTTAGGAGGTTGCCGAGGTATGGGTCAGTTCATATCCAAATACTTTTGAAAAAAAAAATACGGGGGTACAGAATAAATAAGGTAGTAGAATTAAATACATTCTTTTAAGGATAAATAACGGGAAAAAAGGCCATTCAAAATTCAGGAGCAGTAAAAAACTCCAAAAAATTACCACGAAAAATAAACTTTAAAAAATCGGAAACTCATCAATTAGTCTATTGGACGAAAGAGATCGAAAGTCGAAACAGTAAAAACAATTATCACCTGTTCGGGTGTGAACATAAAGGAGAAAAATTGTGAATTTTGATTTTTTTTTCCATGAGAAACCATGTTAGGCCCCATCAATGGTAAGCTCTCGCCGAGACCTTTTGAATGACGAATGACATGATTAAACATGGGTCTACCTTGAAAAACAACCAAAGTATACGCACTACCCCCTTTTTCATTCCACTCCAAAATCAGGTAAGAACTCACTAAAAACAGATGTCTCGTTTTTTGTGGGGTTTGGATACAAAATTCAGCATTTGATTTTGAATAAAAAATATAAAAATAAAAAAACGAGCTTTCGATTAAATAGCACAGATATCAAGGTGTAAAACCGAATGACGTTCGATGTTAATCGTCACCTACGCCCTTTTTATGACCCTTCTCGGGACACCAGGTTAGTCGCGATTTAGCTTTCTTTGGGCATTAATTGGTTTAAAGGTGCTAAAGGCCTGAAAAATTGCGGAGGAGAGCGCTCTCACTGCGCCGTTTGCCGCACAAACGATTCCTGAAATCCTCAGACTGAGAAATTCGATACTCGCTTTCCGTCGAATGAGCCACGCCACGCTGCGGCGAGCCGGCGCTCTAAATCCAGCAAAATAACGTTTTGCTGTGCCCTGCCCTGCCACGAGTAATTCTACCCTCTTAACCGACTTAGACCCAGGAAAAGTTTGTCCGATTTGCGCTTGGGGAATGCGTAAGAAATCTCAATTTAAAAGTATCAGCAAAAACACTCCGCCCAAAACTTAGCTACGTCGTATTTTGGAATAGATTCAATTCTTGTTTTAGGCGAAATTAAGGTCACACTTTTACGAAAAATTCGGGAAAGTGTTACTTTAAAATGGATTGGATTCTTGCTTTACACAAAGTCGAGCTCACATTTTCACCAATAACCAAGAATTATAAGTGAACATTTTTGTTAATGAAGTAATTATTTAAAGTTATTAACAGCTCATTAGGACTACGAATGTTTGTCTCCTTTCATGCCGCTAAAAAGTAAGCTGCATTAGGCTTGTCGATGATAGATCAAATAACATTGTGCACTCACCGCCCCCCTAGGCTGAGCGGAGAAAGGTAGAACGGGTAGATAATGCGGTCTTTTTAAGTTTAGAGTATGCCAATAAGCCTCCACAGGATTGCGCCTAGAGTCCACGAAGTACCATCTTCCAAAACAATGACTGATCCCTTTAAGATCCGTCTCAAATAAAGCACTTCCAATCGACTTAAGTGCTTGATTGGCGACACCAATGTCACTTTGTTTTGCCACAAAAGTTAAGCAGAGACGTTACTGGATGCAAATGGGTTAAATCTTGAAAACAAAGAAAGCGGACAAAACGTGAAAGGGTCAAAGGATATCCAACACAAGTAAAAGGCAACTGAGTTGTTTGTAGGGTAAAAACAATTCCATTGAGTAGTAAAGTACACTTTACTACATTGCGCGCTAGTTGTCCAATTAGCTCTTGTTGATAACTAAACCAGAGCAGAGTTTAGTTTCTGATTCAATTACTGAAATTGCGTTTTGAGCTCGTTTAAGGATCCTCTCCCCGCCTAGCACCACCTTCAAACTCCTCAATAATTTTGATTATTCTAATAAGGGAAATTATCGTGCTTTCTTCCTTCCAAAACAAATACTTTTTCCGATACTGTCTCCGCAAAACAATCTTGTCAATGTTATTTTATATCTCTTGGCTGTTCAGCTCCGGTTCATTAATTTACTGTACGGTAAATTTCCCCAAAGAAGCCCCGCTTCATATACTAATAAAAATAATAATCAAAAAAATAAATAAAACAGCGTTGAGGTAACAATTAGACAAACGTTTAGCGATAAAAAAAATGCTGTGTGAGGTGTACATACAGGATCTGGGTCCTTATGAGCTGGCTTTTTGAAGCATAGTTGTAACGTGAGCATGGTTAATTAGGCCCCCAGTTCGATCGCTTCATTAAAAAAATCGATCAAGCGGAAGGACATGCGTCAACAATCTATAAATTACTGCAGTATAAAGTACGTTTGACAAAATGATAAACTGCAATGTATTAAACAATAGAAGTTGACCGATTTTCCAAATGAACACATTCATTTGGTCTACTGTCGATCTTGCAGTTTTACGTGGTCGATTGTTAATATTTCGACCGATCGAGTTGCAATGTAGCATTTCTCTGTTAGGGAGAACTGAGTAAATCAGGGAGCGAGGGCTCTCCGAAACTGGAAGTTCTGCAGGTTTTTTTTTGTCCTGAAAAGATAGTACTGTTCCTCTGTTCATGGAAGCAGGTTTATTGAAGGAAACTATAATATGGGTTAGTCCATAACAGCTCAAAGTATTTGGAGTGAAATTTAGCTATAGAGAAATTCGAAGGATTTTTCTCATTATTAACGCAATTTTTAACTTTGGAAAATGCCCAAATTATTAAATTTTAGGTTTCCAGAGGAGTGATATTTTTTCTAGTTTTGACAATATTGAACTAAAAAGGTTCCTCTAAAATAGATTTTCCTGTTTCCGAACGGCATCGCTGAGCGGTAATGGGTAAGTGTAATTTTACGACAAATATGCACTTTACTGTCCTTTCAAAATGTTTCAATTTCGGTGTCTCAACCAGTGGTTCTGTTGCCACGCATCTCACCAAAGCAAGGCGAAAAGAGAGACGGTCACAAGTTTTTTTCTTTTGTAAAGTTTTACGCGTCCGACACAGAGTGCTTGTCCGGGGCCTAGAGCTCCTCCTTTTGTTGTGGCGCAACAAACTCTGCTGCCTGGCGAAAAGTACAACGCCAGAGATATTTTCTTTATTTCGTTTTATATAAAACACAATTATTCTCACAGAAGCCAGGATTCAAAGGCACTAATTCAAAAATAACAATGGTTTAAATGAAAGATTGGCTGGCAATTTCTACGGTAATACTGTAGCGACGGTACGAACTACCGTTCGTACTGATCACACTGATAAAATTAATACCTTGTTCTGGAAAGCCTCATAAAGCTTATTTACGAGTTTATCAGGTGTTTAAATTGTTTTTTAAGATTGGCAAATGGAAAGCTCTTACCGAGATTCACAGTAAAAATTAACTCCTGTTATGAAGGTATAACATTGGAAGAGCGCATTGGTTATTTTTTAAAAATACCTCTATGAATGACCATATCTATTGAGTGCTATCGAAGAAACCTTTTGACTGATATAGTTATTCACAAGTTTATCTGAAAAATAACGAAATGCCGCTCTCCCCGTGTTTCATTTTCATACCTAAAACAGGCTGGCACAGTAAAAACTATCCCCTGTTTTAGGTAATCGCATGCCTGTTTTAGGTATGAAGTTAAGACAGTGGAAAGGTTAACTTGGTTAGAAGATATCCACATCAAATCAAGTGAGGTCTCCCGAGACTTTTTCATTGACATGGCTGATCTCTAAAAATAAATAAATTACGCTCTTCTCCCTGTTTTGTTTTCATACCTGAAACAGGTCTGCGACTACCTTAAACAGGTACAGGTTTGTTTTCAATCACAGTAAAAACAAAACCCCGTATTGAGGAATGTCATACCTGTATTGGGTATCAAACTTAAAAGGGGGCAATGTGTATTTTAGTAATTTTTCAATTTAGACTTATGTTCAGCCACATCAATGGAAAGCTCTCGTCGAGCCCTTTTGAATGATACGACTGAACACATGCCTACCTTGAAAAAAAAATGACCAAAATACGTACCACCCCCGTTTAGGTTTAACACCCAAAACAGGTACTGCATTCCCCAAAACGGGTGTTTTGTTTTTACTGTAATGACGACGAAATGGATTTAGTTGGGTGTCTTGTGCTTTCTCCTCTCAGCTTGGCAACGGGAGGTAGAAAAAAAGGTAGGAATGGCCTTTAAACTACAGAGTACTGTTGAAAGTGTGGTAGATATTGTGCTTTCACGGGTGTGAAACGGATGAGCCATTCGTCATGGCGGTCGACATGCTCACCGTCAAAATGTGAGTCACTGCCTACCGCAGGTCGGCGCCGCACCGCAATCAGCCCCCTCCCCCGCCCCCTTCCCCCTCCAACCCCCCCCATTCCCCCGAAACGGTGTTAATGTCGGGAATGCATCGCTAATTACGAATGCCTACATCATAAGGTCCATCAAGTCATTCACACCGCACCGATGCGAAACTAGGCCTACATAGGATAACTTATTGGGTCTTAAATAATCCAAAATCATAGAAATACGTTAAATAGGCTCAAATTATTTCAGATAAACTTAAAAAGTCTAAAAAGACTTTTAAACCAAAATCATTGCTAAGGGTTTTTCAGACAGAAACTGAATAATCTCGTCGTGGGACACCACCATTTTTTCTCTCTGAATAAATATCGAAATCATTCGATTAGCGTTTTGAAAAATAACGCCAAAAATCTCGGCAGAAACTGTGAAAACATTTTTTTTAAGCAATTAGTAGAGAGGGACCAGAAAAAAAATCTCATTGATTACGGGGATTTATCGTTCCTGTAACATACGCACTACAAAATATATACATACTGTACTAAAACTGGGTTGTTCAAAATATTTTAACAATCAAGCTTGGCTTGTAAATAATAAAAGCCAAGTCATTCTTTCGGACTCAATTACACGTGATTGTATTTTCCCACTTCAATATTTTCCCATGAGTTGTGCAAAAATTTTGTGCTAGCATCTATTTCCGAGTTGCTCATTGAAGAAAATAATTTTTTGCTTAATACTGTCTGCTATGGACTTCAATGATACAAGTACCTAGATTAAGATCCCTAGGATGCAATAGTCTTGATAAATAAAAGATTGCTTGCAGCAAATTGTCGTTCAATCGTTAAAAATGGCTTTCCTCCGACTTTCGTTAAGAAAACAGCGGATTCAAGAGCTAAAAACCGCAGAGAGAGGAAGTCCCCAACAAAGGCGTAGCGCAGCTCGCCGCCACTCCCCAGCGGCTTAAATCGTCAGAGCTGGTCAGAACCGTCGTCGCAGTTCTCAAAGAAGAAGTCACTTGATCTGCAACTATTCGAACTGTTGTAAGCCTCTCCACCTCCCGTTGCCCACACAGAGGGCATGCCATACCCACCCAGGGTATCCCCATAGATGGTATCCCCTCAGAGGGGCAACTAACTTCTCTCCAAAGACACCTTCACCACGCAAGAGAGGACGAGTAGGGCGAGGAGGGTGAGGGCCCAGTAACACGAGACGCCTCAGGGGTATCTTGCACGCAGCGAACAAGGAGAGTGTTAAAGGACTCACGGACGCTGGGCGGTGGGGTAAGACGGGACTGTGCTTCTCATGGGCTCAGTTAAAACTGATGGTCGGACGTTGCTTGTTGTCCCTACCAATTTCTTAACTTTCTTTGCTCCCGGGATCACTACTTTTTTAATCTTAACAGATTACAAATTAACAGGGCAATCGTCGACGATCACCTTTCTTCTTCGCTGCTTTTAAAATCGATACTTCCATGCAGGAAGGTCACAACTGAAAAACCCAGAGCTAAGTTCATAACTGAGAAACCCAGTGCTATGAGGTCATAACTTTCCTCCTGAAAAATTTAGTGCTTTTATAATTCTGATTTCTACGCTCACGGAAAAATTTTCCATAATTTTTATCTTGCAACTACGAACTTTACATATCAAAGAAGACTTCCTACATGAAATATATACCGGAATTTGTCCGTAGGCGCAGTAATTGAGATTCTAAAAGCACTAAAATTTTTGGCTAAAAAGTTTTAAACTCACTGAGTTTCTCAGTTTATAACCTTAGAGCACTGGGTTTTTCAGTTATGACCTTTCTGCATGGGAGGTATCGAAACAGGCCCAATCGATTGGCGGGTCGGGAAAATAGTCTGATAATAGCTGGAGGGCTGCACAGAAGCAGGGTATTTAGATCGATTGCACAGATTAAGTTTGAGAGGTTAGAATTTCTGCCTTTGTTGTCAAACAGGACGGAGCGGGAGTTCATCGGAGCGAGGCACAAGACAGCTTGCAAGCTAGCCTAGGTAAACCTTACCTAGTAGGCCTGCTGCTTAATACCGCATGGAGGATGTTTCGCGAGAAGAAAGCGGCATTAACTTTGGCAAATATTGAGCGGAGCTGAAGCGAAGCGAGGCACAAGGAAATCTAATCTTGGAAAAAGGCACGAGGTCTAGCGAAGACAGGAGGTTAGATTAACTTTGGTTAGGATTGACGCTTCGTGTTTCGTGCCGCAGTCCGAAAATCCCATGGAACATATGTGGAATCACGCACGAGTGGCATCCCATGCGAAGGAGGTTCTCCCCATGTGATAAGGCTAATATCCCGAAAGATTGTGTCGGATGGTAAGATCCGATGGGAAGGAGGTTCTATTTCCAAGTATTTAAAAAAAAAACACCGCTTCGGCAAAATTAGTGCAAAAATAATTGCGACGTTGCATGGCCGCTCTACTATTCTAAGTTTACCGTTGAGTAGTCCAACCCCACTGTGCGCTACGAGCCGAATTATATCTTCAAAGATTAAATTTTTTTATCTCAAAACTACGTTTTTTACGTTTCAGAGAGCTCCTTGCGTCACAGTTTTTATGATTTAAAAAATTCCGTGTGAGTCATTAACTTTTATTTAAAGCGTCTCTAAATTCGGATTTAAGAGATAATAAGAAAGATTGGCTCGATTTCATTTCCCGAGGCTAAATTAAGTCAAAAATTGTTTTAAAGGTGTAGCTATTGACCCGTCATGCATCTACATTGACAGACTTCAACGCTCGGCCAATAACAAGAACGCAGTTATGAGACTTCAACGCACGTACAAAGGCTTGAATGATTTTTAAATGGACCGTCGGCTAAATACAGAAAGTTTAAAAGAAATGGATATTATACGCAAAATAAAAATTCAGAACACATGCAAAAAAAAAAAAAAAAAAAAAAAAAAAAAAACAACCTCT
>Ga0058701_10002767_pt1 | contig 13518 bp, 5 predicted proteins | sample AgamicOrMae_FD_97039 | JGI IMG/M metagenome (GOLD analysis project Ga0058701, IMG submission 97039) | Agave microbial communities from Guanajuato, Mexico - Or.Ma.e | ecosystem: Host-associated > Plants > Phyllosphere > Phylloplane/Leaf | place: Guanajuato, Mexico | collected 2012-06-04 | reverse complement strand
CTATAACAACACAGTGCACACTAAAAACGGAAAACAAAAATAAACTCTTGAAAATTAAACAATGGTAATTCTATATAAAATATTTGTTCAATATTTATGCCACTTTTTACTACAACTTAAAAGCTGGCAATGACTACTTGTTACGGCCCAGACAACAGTCTTAAATTACACAATTAATCTATTCCTTGCGATAACAATTATTTTTACGCGCAAAGCACACGAGTAAGCCATTTAGCCAGGAATTTTGGGGTAGAGGTTCACAATACACTAAAAATGCGTTGCGTAAATTGACGTGTTAAAGGTCAAGGATTTCTGGGGAATCCTACCAACAATCCTAGTATTGTCCTGGTAATCTGCAAGTAATATTTTTGAGAGTGGATTTTTTTTAATGATCGGTATCCCTGAACTTAACCCTTCATTGTCCACGAGTCGCTTTACAAAACTCTGCTTTAAAAATATGGCTCTAAACTCTGCGAAGTAGCTGGTTTAAATTGTCAATTTTATTCATTTCTGTTTTTTTGTTTTTCCTGAAATTTTTAGATTAGGCAAAACTTTGATAAAATATTTTTCTAGAATTAAAAACGCGCGCTGAAAATAAGCGGGTGATAGTCGGGGAAAAAGTCAGTCTTGATAGTTTCAAAGATATCGGAATGTCGACCACCTGGCTACATGCTTTGCATATGCGTCGTACAAAAATATGGAACAAAGCTGTGCTTATGGTGAACCTCTCATGAGGTCAATGAGAGGCGCTTCGAAGAGTGCAGCTCCTCTTTGCATAAAAAGACTGGAACATTTAGGCATGAGCATTTGGTGAAGGAACAACCGAACAAGTCCAAACCTCACTACAAGTACACGATGTGCAACAAACAACAGATGACTATCAACCGAACATCGAGCTGAGGCCACATGTATCGATTGATTTCCCGTTTCTAAGTTTGCGTTCGCGGTGCAAAATTTGGAAGGAAGAACCGTATAACCGAATGTTCCGGCTCTTCGAAAACAGGAACTGACGACAAAAACCTAACCGGAAATCCGAGTTTAAAGCGATTTCTATCTATTGCTTTAATTTTATGCATACGTCAAAATATCAGTTAACCCATAACAGCCCAAAGTATTTGGAGTGAAATTTAGCTTAAGAGAAATGGGAAGGATTTTTTTCCACAACGCAATTTTACGCTATGGGAAATGCCTAAATTATTAAATTTCAGGTTTCCAGAGGGGTGATATTTTTTTAATTGTGACAATAATGAACTGAAAAGATCCTCTAAAAAATGTTTTTCTGTTTCTGAACGGCATCGCTGGACGGTAGTGGATTAATTTTGTAGCATCGATTAAAAACTGCACGTGGAAATTAAAATCGAGTTCCCAGTTAGGTACATCTGCTCCTGTTTTAGATGAAACTTCTTTCTTGGGGTTCATCTGTGAGTTCAAAATTTCATACCGGAAACGCGAAACGGGCTTGCCTTAAATTGGATACAGGTGGCCGTGATCGAGCTCAACAGGCAGTGAACATACCAGCTCATTCTATCTCACATTTACATGCATTATACTAGGAATGTGTTCTCTATCACACTTTTACTTGTGTAGGCCAACTAGTGTTATAGCGCGCAACCTTAGCTTCTCTATTGTATCGAGCACAGTTTCTTTTAAGTATATTCTTTTAGGTGCAGCGATTGACCTTAGGTCATTAATTTTATTGTGATGCTCACTGAAGACGTGCGACATAGGATTTGCTTTCCGCATCGCGAAATCACGCGGCGACCAATGCAGGCAGAGTGTTGATAATATTGAGACATGCAAGTCCGGAATCCAGAATTAGGGCGCGAGCCAACTAAAGGCGGCAGGCCGGTGCCGAACGCTTCTAATCTGGGAAAGACTTCTTCGTAAATACAGGATTGATTGTGCCGAGTAGTATTAATGGCCGCCGCTGTACAGCTACATGCAAATTAAATACAGTATTGCACTCATTATTTGCGGGGGAACCCAAGAAAGCGCTAACAATGCGCTTTGACATGAAACATATAGATTACAAATATATTCATTTTTGACTCAGGGAAATCCTTTATAAATGGTTAAAGAAAGAAAAGTCTGTGTTAAGACTAAGTTAATGTTCGGCTTTTAATTGGCCTAAATCATATAGCGAACAGGCAAAATTTTGAATTTTGATTAAGGGACATTAATTTTTGTTTGAAAATATGTTATGTAGAAGTTTTTTCGTGATTGTAGATCTAATCAAGCCAGGGACTCTTCAGGAAACGTGAGGATTTATGAGTTAAATGATTTCTAATTTCTAGTATATTTGTAATACAGTTTCATGAGTTTTGAGTTAATTCAGGGCAGTCTTTGATTTCAGCTCATAATTATATAGTCGCATTTTCCTCAGCTCTTATGAGACATGTGTACGTGATAACAAATGCCTTGTTTTATGCAAATACCAATGTTTCTGTTGAGAATGTTTCCTCGTGATCGTTAAAAGCCTGAGAGCACAAAACAGCTTCAACAGTTTGCTACAAGAACACCAACGCACGATATGTCGAAAAAGTTGACTAAATCAAATATTAAAATCCAAAGTCTTTTTTTAACGAGTCATGAATGCTAACTAAAAACTGTCGAAATATAAAATATGAAAAACTTAGTCTCAACATGCAATCAGCTGTAATCGTTTTTAAGAGTACAAACATGCAAATTTAAAATCAGTGATAACAATATAAAAATTACAGGCTTCAAACGGAATGTAAGAGCTTGAACTTAATTTCAACTGAAACTAAAATTTGGAATTGAACAAAAATAAACTCTAGATTTCATATGAACACAAACGTACAACAATAATAACAAGAGATAAACTTGATTAATCACAGCGGGTGACCTGGTGACCTATATAACACGAAGTTCTTCCGCTCCGCTCCACTGTACAAAGTTGGATTCCGCTATTCACACTTTGAAGATGTTGAGTATAAAAATATTGGAATGTTTCTGTCACTGGAACACTAAACTCCCAATCAAAGTTTAAAATTAGACAAAACGATTCAAGAGCGCCATCTTAATATAAGATTTAGCTGGCTTAAAAATCGTGAGCAATTTGTCACAACTTTTCATCTCAACTGTTAAAATTCGGTTAGGTCGCAGGAATGGTTACACAGAGAGAAAACTTCGAGTTTTCCAGTATTTCAAAAGACCATGTTGAAATTCAAAATGGCCGCTTGGATTAACCGTGAAAACTCGCAAAGTTCGTTATGTTTAAATCAAAACAAGCCCACAATCACAAAGACATATTTTAGCGGGAAACATAAAGTTTTCAGGAGACGAACATGAGGCGTTTGTACGAGTTGAGCTTGAGTCTGATTTGTTGCATTAAAACCAGATTAAAACGCCCCTCAAATATCAGCAGGCTTCATTTCTCACCGGCGCTTTTCTCTACTTGTCCAAGCTACCTAGTTAGCTTGATGATATGTGTTGACTATCAAGTGCAGACTACTCTGATGCCGTCCAGTTTATGGCCACACCTTGTTGAACATCTCCATCACTGTATCGTAGATCATGAACGTAATCGCTACGTCCAAAGTGACTCGACTCAGCCGTGGAACCGTTCCTTTGTAAAACCTGCACAAAAATAGAATAATTTTACGACCCTTAAAAACAAATCATGGAGAGAAACAGATTTTCTATACTTACGCTTTGAATCCCTCCTGTTTTGCTATTTTTAATGCACAGTCCAATGTATTTTTGTACTTGCTTGCTTCCAATCCCTGCAAGAATACACAGAAACGCACTTGTAAACTTATTCTAATCGATTCCGGCCATAAAGCTTCTATTCTTGAAAAATATCTATGTAGCGTGAAGTAAAGAGGTAGGCAACCCGAAACGCAGACGTGTAACTTCTCCTATCGGTTGCCTACCTTTCTCAGGAATCGGATTGGACGAATTCTTTATATGCAAAGGTCGGCTTATGAGCTTTATCTGCGGCTAACCTGGCTTAAAGTCGCAAGTTTCGTATTTTTATAATCATAGCGACTGATTGTGAGATTCAGGTTTCAGCTAACAAGGGGAGTACTACAACTAGCCGCCTCAGATTTTCTTGAAATTTTCAGGACTGCAAAATGGCGGTATGAAAAGATACCCAAGCCCCAAACTTGCCAAAATACATTTTTACTACCTTATTAATACCGTTCATTTTTTTAACATTTTTTTCGGTTATTTGGTTACACCGTTATAGGGTCACCTTGAGCCGAACAATACCGGTACCTTTTGGAGAGTTGGTTCAAGTGAAAGAATTACCTGCATTCGTGTCTTGACGACGTCGATGGGCGTGTTCCCGAAGACGGACGCCGCGCCGGCCAAGCCACCGAACAAACCGACCACCAGTTTGGGCACGGGCTTGCTGGGATCCCCTCCTCGGTAATAATCCTTGAGGGTCTCCATGACAAAGAAACGAATCGCCTGGTTACTTCCTTGTTTGAGGATCGTCGCGGTCACACCTTGGTACACACCTCCGAGTCCTGAACACACACCACAAACTCAGCGCCCTTCACAAACTATCCGAGAAAGCTTTTTCACTCCATTCTTACGAGAAGCTCTTCTTTCCATAAAATGATTCCATTAGTAGACATGTAACAATGTCGATCCTTAACGGTTGATATCAACGATTTTCGGTGATATCAAACAACGATTTTCGGATCACAGGAAAATTCCCAGTTTTTTTTTTAAAGTCAAACTTTACTAGCCCATAATAGCCCAAAGTATTTGGGGTGAAATTTAGCTTAAGAAAAATTGAAAGGATTTTTCCCCTTTAAAATACGCAATTTTGAGCTTTGGAAAATGCCTTAATAATTAAAATTTAGGTTCCCTGAGGTGTGATATTTTTAAAATTAAGACAATACTGGACAGCTCAAAGTATTTGGAGTGAAATTTAGCTTAAGAAAAATCGGAAGGTTTTTTTTCTTCATTAAAATACGCAATTTCAAGCTTTGGAAAATGTCTAAATAATTAAATTTCAGGTTTCCAGAGGAGTGATATTTCCAAAATTGTGACAATACTGAACAGCCCAAAGTATTTGGAGTGAAACTAATTTTAAGAGAAATTGGAAGGATTTTTTCCCATTCAAATACGGAATTTTAAGCTTTGGAGAATGTCTAAATGATTAAATTTCAAGCTTTCAGAGGGGTGATAATATTTAAATTGTGACAATACTGAAATGAAAAGATCAACAAAAATTTTTTCAGTTCCCGAACGGTATCGCTGGGCGGAGGGTTAAAATCCTCCATTTTTATTTCTAGATGAAAACCCCGTGAAAATGCGACCTGACTGTATTATTTTTGGATATATTCGAATTTGTAATTGGAATAAGAGAAAAATCCTTGAAAAATCTTAGGGAAATTTTAGTTTTGATACTTTGGGTATGAGGAATCATCCCTTGAACTTTAGGGCGGCACCCACAAACGCCAAATTTCAAAGCCGCCAACGCCTTACCCGCCAGTATCCATAAGCACCAATAATCATAACCACCAAAGTCAGAGCTTAGGTTAGGTTAGGTTGGTAGCAGTGTTGGCGGATTTGAAATTTGGCGTTTATGATAGCTACCTTAACTTTAGTGTGGCTGTCCTTTTAAAGGCCGACTTGCTATACCTTGCTCTTTGACAATGAGACTGACTCCGTGGAAGAACCCTCGGAAGCGCGGCTTTTCGGATCGTTGGTCGTTGATGAACTTGACTTTGACAGTCTCCATGGGCGTGACTGCGACAACGGCTTCGCAGACTCCGGCCCCAAGCCCGCAAAGGACACGGTTTTGGGCGTTGAGATTCCCGCGCTCGTCAACCATGTGCTTTTTTAAACTTTCGAACGCGCCAAACCTACAGTGAAATTAAATGTTAGTAACACACAAGAAGCTGCGCTATAGGACGCCTTGGGGTGAACACGGGAATTATGTCCTTCCTCGCTGAGGGGAGGGAAGGTTTCCCTGGTCCGAAAATCCATAGCATATCCATACACGAATTTCCTACGGCTACCCACGTGGGTATCCTTGGTTTTTGGATGTCAATCTTCAATTATCCATACAAGTGTGGATATCCACATTAATATCCATAAGGACATTCTGCAATGGATATTCGTAAACAATAAATATCCATGAATGGATTTCAATATTTTATGGACATCAGTCTTCAATTATCCATACTTTTGTGGATGTCCGTTTGGATATCCATGGATTCCTATGGATGTCCATTTGGATATCCATTGATTCCTATGGATATCCATGGGTTTCTATGGATATCAATGGACATTCATTTGGATAACCATAGATTCCTATGGATATCCATGGACATCCATTTGGATATCCATATATGTCTGGATATCCATGCAACGAATTGCTATGGATTCTCGATCCGGGGTGTGCGATGTTCGTCATGTTTACAATCAGTTCGCGCAAGACGTCAGTTGTTAGTGTGCGTGTTTTTCTCCGAATATAATCAATTGTTAGGGCGAAGTGCCCCACGTGAAAAAAATCGCGGATGCTGAAAAGAGGAAGTAGGCACTGATTCGATTGAAAGTTTTTAAATGGACTACTGTAACTAGGCAGTGTCCGAAAAATCTACTAAATCGGAAATTTGTCCGGTAGGCGCTGACTTGTTTGCTTTTGGGAAAGGCCACGATTTGTTTGCTAAAATTTACGAAAAGTTTAGACGTGAAGAGGAACTGGCAACAAAAGTTATTTTAAATAGCAGCAGCGATAAACGTTCAATGGAATTCCGTCCATCTAACTGTAAAAGCATTATTTTTGGTTAAGAGTATTTGCCATTAACTCTTCTTGTCAAAAAAAAACTCACCAAAAAAACACAAAAATAAACGAACAAACAAACACCTTGGTAAGCAGCTGCGAAATTGTCCCTAATACAGATAAGATCTACGCAAATACCGGTACGCTAACTTTTCACGCGATCCGGTAAGGTTTTATCTCATTTCCAAGCAGATATACCCAGGTTTTATTCATCTTTTAGAATATACTAAGATTTAACCGGATTTCTACGCGGAGCCAAGATTTTACCAGGAAATCTCAGCGGATCCAGTTTGACTGAATTTTGCAGCAGATCGGCTGAGATCTTCGCGGATCCTCTGATTTTATAACAGGTTCTTAAGCGGATCCGCTATTGCTTGAATCGGATCAGCATATTCAAGTATTTTATCGGATTTTCTAGCAAATTTTCCCGGGTATCCCCAAATTTTTAAGCGGATCTACTCATTTTATACGAGGGTTTTAAGCGGATCCGCTAATGCTTGAATCGGATCAGCAATTTTGAGTAATTCATCGGATTTTCCAGCAAAGTTTCTCCGATTTTTTAAACAGATTCGCGAACAGTATACTGATAGTATTGTAGTATTTTCATCGTTTTAAAGGAATTAATCTCGCTCCCGCCAAACCATTTTGTTTTTGAAACCGGTATATTATTTTGATTTTGGACACACGACTATTTAATAAAAAGCCTTTACCTACCGAACAGCTGATTTAGGTATTGAACCATAGATGAGAACACTGAGTCCTCGATACAATCCTAACACGCCGTTGTTGGAGACGGTTTTCTTCACGCAGTCCCACATCCCGCTGTATTGCTTCTTGGCGGTCCCGGCTGCAGTCTTTTCGTCCAGCTGCAGCTGAGTTTTGACGTATTCCGTGGGATATGTGATACATATTTCCAGGCAGCCCGTAATGCCTCCTGCAAAATTCAAAATCACACCTCTAATTTGTGGTCTCGAAAAACGTATCAAGAACTCTTATTTATAGGGAAAACGGGCATGAAGCGCATTTTTACTAGTTTTTTTTTTTTTTTTAAATCAATCAGCTACGTAAAACGAAAGGGCTCAGCTATTCATTGATGTGGTTATAAAAGGGTTTATCTTGATAACCAACCAGAATATGGGTCATACACGTTTAACATTACACAGTACGTATCTAACAGCTGTTCTTATCAGTGAATCCATGAATGATAAAACTTAGTGCAGGGGTTTATTACAGGATAACTGAGTGCATCCTCACAGTATCGTTTGGAAGAATGGGAACTTCCGGTACGAACTAATACGAGCAGAGAACTAACCCTCAAACGTTCAAACAAATATAAATTAGTACTCGTTAGTATTAGCAAACGACCCAATATGGCGAAATAGTACGGGTAGTATCGGTTCAGTCCCAACGCGGGAACTCGGTACTGAAGTAGAATTGTAATAAATAATTAGACATCGTACTGATCCAGAATTAATTCAAATCCAAAATAACAACTTAGTAATTTTTATAGCCGGAGATATTAGCCTACACGGAAGTACAGATATCTGCAGATGACCTTTTGGCACGGTTTTCTTATCGCGCTAAAAACTCTTCAACAAGTGAAGGAAATTTCACGATAATTCTGAGTAAATTCAATAAGGTACGTACATCGATTCAACTCCCTTGACAAGTGTTCTAATTAGAACTATGCTCAGAACCGTTTTCCTTCTGGGCAGTTGAAATGTCAAGTCACTGTTCCAAGTTTCAACCGCGGGCTAATAGTGACACGCGCATTTTGATGAGCGTAGCTCTGATGAGCGTAGCTCTACGCTCTACTCTGGATAATTAATTTTAGGTCAGTTACCGAAATCACTGGATAACTGATAACAAGAGGGTCAGCCCGATCCACAACAGCTTAAATGCTTTTCAGCGGTCGGAGAGAAAATGCGGTATTTGGCGTGCAGTTACTCGCGGCGTATGAAGGTCAAGTTCACTGTGGGATTATCGGTTCCTGTCCGCGTTTCAGATTACTTAAGGTGACGACAGTCAGTGACCGCGTGGACTCTCAGTTTTTAAGACCCTACTTTACACTCGTGTTCTGCCCTAATTAAAACAAACGCACGGCTATTTCATCTGGAAAACCGAGGAGAGAGGTTCGAAATTAATTGTGTTTAGGGACGGCCCCTTCACCCAGAAAAATGTTGAGTAGAACAGCTGATATACACGTCAATGATCCACTTAACGCAGAGCTCGCGCGACCGGACGATACCATCATGACGAAACTCATTTGGCGTCATCATTTATGCAATTAGGGAATCCACAACCCTTTCGGAAGGGTTGAATGTTGCTCGCTGAGCAGCTGAGGACGTAACACATAATTTCCGGTCCCCGGGACAGTAATGACTTTTTTTTATTTATTTATATATGGAATTACCCAAACGAGGTAGGCAAGCTCATTATTCCTTAACAGTCCGAAGTATTTGGAGTGAAATTTAGCTTAAGAGAAATTCGCAGGATTTTCCCAATTAAATTACGCAATTTTAAGCTTTGGAAAATGCCGCAGCTATTAAATTTCAGCTTTCCAGAGGGGTGACATTTTTCAAATTTTGATAATACTGAACAAAAAAGATCCTCTGAAATAAATTTTTCTGTTTCCGAACGGCATCGCTGGGCGGTAGTGGGTTAAGGGGCTGTAGTTACAAAAATATTTAAAATGTTGACAAGGCAAATTTCTTCGTTGATTTTGAGTTACCGGAAAACCAGTCACTTTTGAGTTAAACCGCGTTGAAAAATCGACATACAAAGTTTACATCACACAGCGAGCTCGCGGCTTGTTAGGGCTATTAGTTCCCTCTGGGGACAATCCTGTATATAAGGGACCCCATTCCAGAAAACATCGACCGGAAATTCAAAATAGTTTTAATGAACGTTGCTGTTCAGCAAAGAAATATGCAGGGTCACGCTGTTATGCGCAGTCGCACAATCATTTCGAAAATTATAAACCAACATAAAATCTTCACAAATTAATTGATGAATTTGCGTGAGTGATGCTGCACTTTTTAAGTGATCATAAAAGGAAAGAGCCGCTCCATTTTTTTTTTCACGAGTTTTTGAAACGACTTGGCTGGAAGGTATTTTGACCGGCGAGGCGTTGAGTTTAGCAAGGGACTTTGTATTAACGTTCTATGAATTGAATACTAATTTTAGCCCGAGACTTTGTGTTTGACAGAATGGATGTTTGGTTGGACAAAGAAGCCTTAGGCATTCAGCAACAAGTGGCGCCGGCTTCGTTTCCTGTGCGGGATCTATGAACCCATACGCCATAAAACAAAATATTTACAGTGTTGCCAGATTTCGCAACGTCGTTAAACGCGGTTAAATTTTTAACCGGCAGAGGTTAATCAGCGATTTAATTCCTCATCTCGAGAGCGATCCAAAATATACCCAATACGCTATCTCTTATGGTTTTTGAGCTCGAGTTAATCGTGGTTAAAATTTACAAAAACTGTGCAAAAAAATTCTACATTCGACATTTTATAACTGTTCAACGTCGCATCACCTGCAAATCACATTAACCTACAACCGTTCAGCGATACCGCTCGGAAACAAAAAAAATATTTTAGATCTTTTTTGTTCAATATAATCAAAGTTTAAAAAATATCACTCCTCTGGAAACCTGAAATTTAATATTTTAGGAATTTTCAAAAGCTTGAAATTGCGTAATTTTATGGGGAAAATCCTATGAATTTCTCTTAAGCTAAATTTCACTCCAAATACTTTGGGCTGTTATGGGTTAACTACCGAAAAAAATTCCTCTATGCAATCTTATCAAAACTATTTTTTCTTGTCTAGTACTGTACAGTGCTCTCCCGCTAATCCGGCACAAGCGGGAGAAGAGGCTGTCGGATTAGCGGGTTTATCCGGATTACCGAGTAGTTTCTGTGTTTTGGTCGGAGAGTAGTCTAACATATAGAATAGGCCCCCCTTTTACTTTAATACTATTTATTCAAAAATAAACGATCAAAGTACGACAAACAAGAAATCAAATCAAACGTTTTAAGCAAATCAAATGAAAAAAGTACAATTCGGTAATTTTTCTACCAGAAACGGAAGTACGGTACTGGCTCTGGGTAAGCCCGAGTATCGCCTAAGCCGCTTGTGGTACCAGTGTTGCCTATGTTAATGCGGAATCCAGAGTCCGGAGTACCGCGCTGTCCGGACTAACGAATGTCCGCATTAGCGGGAGAGCACTGTATTAACTCTGACTACCGGTGCATATATTTTCACGAATATTTCAAACCACGTCAGCATTGCTTGTAGTTTGCTGTGGTCGCTCGAGTAGATTTTTTTAGATTGATATCTTTTGAAGTTTTCTCGAGGCAATCTTTCGTAATCCAAGCTGAACGTGCGACTTCGCGCGGCTATCCTCACTTGTAGGTTTCCGACTAGCGCGCGCGGGGGGGGGGGGGGGGGGGGAGGGGGGGGGGGACCGCAGCTGCAAGAACACGCTTTCAAAGGCCAACTAGAAGCTCAGCCAGGTTGTTAAACCCAACGAACAAACAAAATGTACCGGTACTATCAGCAAATACAGAATTCTCTTTTCCACGGAGTGTCAATCCGATTTTGTTGCATATTTCCGTGCGTTGGAAATTTTCCAAGACGACAGTCGGGTTTTCTTAATGCACCGTGTTACGCTAGCCGTTACGTCATACGTCCGTAATTACACTTTCAAATTTCCCAGCAAGTTTGAATTTTTTCTCAAGATGATGTCTACTTTTTTCTCTCTCTAATCAATAGCAGGAAGAAGTGTTGGGCAGTTCCAATTCAACATGACCATCAGATGATAAAGTTATGTAACTCAGGTCCTCTTAAAAGTCTGTTCAGTGGAGTTCAAGAGCTTCTTCCTCATCATTTTATCTTACTGGGAAGATCTCTTTGGAGTGAATATCTTTTGATAACTGAAGATGCAGTGATATCTACTCATGAGTTAAAATCTTACAGTGTACTGGTGATTCTTTCTGAGTCAAAATTTTATAGAGTACCAGAAATTCTTTCTTATGAGTTTAAGTCTTATAGTGTACCGGTAATTCTTTGGAGAGTCCATGATAGTGAAAACAAATCCCATTATTAACCCTGATGAGGATCAAGAGAAATATTTCAGGCTGAAATAGATATGATACATAACACTGGCTTTATCAAAATGTTTGGAGGTTTTGTGAAGGTCATAGAGTATTTTATCACTTGAAGATTCATATCTGCAAACAAATAACATTGGCATACCTCAGGGAAATGAAAATGAGAAGGGTACTTTTTAGTACAGTAACAGTATGGCATGGGGATATTTTTTTTTTAAATTCAGTGTCAGGATTTTTAACAATTAAAATATTCAATGCTTATCTGAGTAATAACTTTAATCATTCTTCAAAGTAGCTGTGACACTAACCTAGCAAGTAGGGGCAAGAATGTAATTGGCGTACGGAATTACCGCTACTCGAAGTAGATGTGCTGCGGCGAAGTGAGTAAAATTGTTGTCAACTTACCGGCAACGATTCCTTTTAATCCTTTGTTGGAATTCGCGGGTGCAGACGGACCTGAAGGAGCCGCAGCGCAGTGAACCAGCCACGGCTTACAGAAAGGGTTTCTAAAAGTAGTTCTTGTCGTCTCCATTTTGTTGATGATATTTGTCAGTTACTAAATAATTATTGTTTTGATCATATCAGCTAGTCGGTAGCGTAATTTCACTGAAAACACACTTGTCAAGTGTGTTTCCTCGGCACACAACAGGCCACAGCCCACCGCAGCACGACGGCTGTTGACAACCTCACACCGACCGCGCACTGCGTTGCGTACGATTACGAGCAGCTATCTCTGCCCCCCTCTCCTCGTTCTCATTTCCGATGATCGCCGATGTGAAAGGTGTGAAAGGGGGGCAACACTGCGCATGCGCGGGGGTGGCGCCTTCCATCTTTCTCGTTGGAAAGTGAAACAGGTTTGCCAACTGAACATCCTAGTCACTACGCCCGCGAAGACTATTCGATCTTTCGATTATTTGCGTATTTTGCATTTGCACTTTATTTACGAGTTGTAGTTTTTATTTTTTTTTGAAGGACAGCGCTCATGTAGACATTTATATGAAATTGCGAATGGTATGTCTATTTTTTCCTAAAGCCCGCTCTTTCCCATCCAAAAAGTGAACCCCGGTATTTTCAAAATTTGAATCACATCGAATAAGGTTCGAATCATTTTTAAACTTAATTTTTAACCCTTATGAAAGCTGAGCTAATCTGCAAAAAAGAAACAAAAAAGGTCGAGTTGTCGAGGTACCGGTACACGTATTTTGCACCTCAAAAAATGGCAAAACTTGAGAAAAAAGATATTTAAAAAAATCCTTTGCTTTTGGATATATACTTCATGAGCGTAATAGGTGTGATTTACGCTCAATGTTCCGTCTTGGATTTTCTAAAATAAGTTTTCAGGCGTTTTCTTTCTTCCAGGTGGAAAAAAAGTGCGGATATTCTGCACCTCAAAAATTTGCAGTTATTCGTATTTTATTTTTTTTAAAGTTTATTTTAACAATCTTCAAAATCATTTTATAGTTTGATAAGCAGCGTATGGCACGTAGCCGTGAACAGGTCGTGGACAGAAATCCCCGACCCCTAGTGTACCAATTCCGCGTAATAGCAAAAGGAAGATTTTCACCCGCGGCTGAGCCCCACATTTAATTATTTACAGTTTTTATTTTTCATTTTATACAGTAGGCCTATTTTTTT